>Ga0105095_10001823_pt1 | contig 11352 bp, 8 predicted proteins | sample PPLLak2March2015_2_FD_79180 | JGI IMG/M metagenome (GOLD analysis project Ga0105095, IMG submission 79180) | Freshwater sediment microbial communities from Prairie Pothole Lake near Jamestown, North Dakota, USA - PPLs Lake P8 Core (3) Depth... | ecosystem: Environmental > Aquatic > Freshwater >... | reverse complement strand
TGACCTTAAACTTGACAGACAGCGGCATATTGATGTTTCGGAAAAGGAGGCATTCAGAATATCTGATATTGGTAAATTATTATCCAACAGGTCATTTATATATATTTCCTTATTGTGTGTAACCTTCTATTCAGCAGTATTTCCGTTCATCAAATATGCCCCGGATCTTCTTCAGAATAAATTTGGTTTATCTATGTCCCTGAGCAGTACAATGACATCATTAATTTACTTCGGGACGATTCTGTTTACTCCTTTATTTGGCTGGTTTGCTGATGCAAAAGGGAAAAGTGCGACCATGATGCTTTTTGGATCTCTTCTCCTGATACTGGTTCATTTAACCCTGTCCCTTACCAGGCTGACACCATATATTCCAATGTTCTTCCTCGGAATAGCTTTTTCACTTATTCCGGCAACTATGTGGCCTTCTGTTGCCAAGATTGTGGATGAGCCCAAACTGGGCACAGCATATGGGTTGATGTTTTCAATACAGAATATTGGATTGTGGGCATTCCCCATATTGATTGGAACGGTTCTTGACCGGTCCAATCCTGGAGTTACTGCTGAGCTTGTCGCAAAAGGAGAAGCAGTTTATGATTACACTAATCCGATACTGATGCTTGCATTCCTTGGATTATTCGGATTATTATTTGCATTTCTGTTGAGGAGGGAAGATAAAACCTCAGGATATGGGCTTGAATTACCTAACAAACAGAATTCTGCAGCTTAACTAATTGAGTTCAATAAACTGTTCTCTCCCGGCACCCACGCCGATAATTCTGACCGGAATACCTGTGTTTTTTTCTATGAAATGAACATAAGCCATGAGTTCTGTCGGGAGTCCTTCCATTTTCCTTACTCCTGTCAGATCTGTTTTCCAGGATTTTAATTCAGTATATACTGGTTGGATTGGGCAATTAATATCAAAGGGCAATTGATCTGTCGTTTTATTATTAATATTGTATGCAGTACACACCCTGATTGTGTCAAAATGTGAAAGCACGTCTGCCTTGGTCATCATCAATTGTGTTGTACCGTTTAACATAATTGCATATTTAAGCATTGGCAGGTCTAGCCATCCGCATCTTCTCGGACGGCCTGTCGTTGCTCCATATTCTCCTCCTTTCTGCCGCATGGATTCTCCGGTCTCATTATCCTGTTCTGTAGGGAAAGGGCCGCTTCCGACTCTAGTGCAATATGCTTTAAAAATTCCAATTATCTGGCCGATTTTATTGGGAGGAATACCAAGTCCGGTACAGGCGCCGGCACAAATAGTATTTGATGAGGTCACGAATGGGTATGATCCGAAATCAATATCCAGCATAGTCCCCTGTGCGCCTTCAGCAAGCACAGTTTTCCCTTCATCCAAAAATGAATTGATAAGATATTCACTATTTACAAGGTCGAATTTTTTAATTGTTTCTATTCCTTCAAACCAGCCCTCCTCATGCCCACTGAGGTCATAATCAAAATTGTATTGTTTCAGTATATCCTGATGCTTTTTAGTAAGGAAATTATATTTTTCATGAAAAGCAGGACTGATAATATCACCTACTCTCAGCCCGTTTCTCCCTGTTTTATCCATATAAGTAGGTCCTATGCCTCTAAGAGTGGAACCAATTTTTGTCTGGCCTTTTGCAGCTTCAGATGCCGCATCAAGGATTCGATGGGTCGGCATAATGAGGTGAGCCTTCATGGATATCTTAAGCCTGCCTTTCAGATCAATGCCAAGTTTCAGAAGTGAATCAATTTCTCCCCTGAAAGATTCAGGATCTAAAACCACCCCGTTGCCAATAACATTAATGCTTTTTTCCCTGAAAATTCCTGAGGGTATATTGTGGGTGATATGTTTGATATTATTAAATTCGAGCGTGTGCCCGGCATTTGGTCCTCCCTGGAATCTGGCGATAACATCATATTTTGGAGCGAGCACATCAACCAGTTTGCCCTTGCCTTCATCTCCCCATTGAAGACCTAATAAAACGTCTGCTTTCATTAATTTGCTAATTGAATTACAGGTGAATAAGAATGACCTTCTTCCGCATTATTTACTCTGATTATCTTCAGAGGTGCCGTAAATATAAAGGGAATGATGCGTGGGTTTGAAATTATTAAGTTTGCATGCACTTTTTATGATCTCGTCTATCCTTGGATCACAAAACTCAGTCACTTTGCCGGTTTCAACATCAATAAGATGGTCATGCTGTATGCAATGATAGGCCTTCTCGAACTGTGCAATGTTCTTTCCAAATTGATGTTTGACTATAAGATTTGAATTCAGGAGCAGTTCAACAGTATTGTACAATGTTGCACGGCTAACCCTGTAATTCTTGTTTTTCATAAAAATATAAAGCGACTCTATATCGAAATGACCTTCCCGCGAATATATCTCTTCAAGGATCGCATACCTTTCAGGTGTTTTCCTGTGTCCTTTTTTTTCAAGATATTCTGTAAAAATCCTTTTTACAGTATCTTTTGTTTCTTCTTGAATCATAACTTAGTCTAATTAAAAATAATTACAAAAGTAAGTAATTTTCTGCAATAATAAATAATGATTATTCTTCCATTGTTTCCATGCGGTTCACCGATTCAACACCTTTTATCTTGCTGAGGTTCATTATAAGATTATTCAGGTCGGCGGTATTATGTACGTAAATATCGATGGTCCCGTCAAAGATACCATCATGGCTGGCGAGATTAATATTCCTCATGTTCACAGCAAGTTCTTTTGAAATAACGGTAGTAATGTTATTATAGATCCCGAATTTGTCAACCCCGCCGATACTGATCCTTACAAGATAGGACAGTATCTTATGAGTCGTCCAGTTTGCAGGGATTATCCGGTTCCCTTCTCTCGAAATAAGTTTCAGGGCATTCTGGCAGTTGGCTTTGTGAATAACTATAGAATTGTCCTGGTCCCTGTATCCGATTACATTATCACCGGGAATAGGATTACAGCACCTGGCGAGCAAATAATCCTTATCAGCTTCATCAGGATTCTCCCGGATTATATAATAATCCGGGTTTTTACCAGTCGTTGGGACCTTAGTCGGCGGCCTGGGTGTCTCTTTTACAGTTCTGGATACGAATCCAAATTGAAGACCCCAGTATCGTATCCATTTATTTTGAGTATTCTTTTTCAGTATTTTTTTCAGATCTTCCAGGGTGATGATACCGCTGCCGATCTTGCTGTAAAGCTCATCTTTTGAGATAACTTCATATTCCGGAAGGAGCTTCTTAAAAATTCTTGAGCTGGGTTTGAGATTGTATTCTTTCAGCTTATCTTCGAGCATTTTCTTGCCAATCTCAATGCGATTCTTGGTGTCGGCTTTTATGGATGACTTGATTGCTGATTTGGCTTTGGCAGTAATGACATTATTGAACCATTCAGTCTGGACTTTCTGGATGTCTGATGTGAGAATTTCAATCTGGTCCCCACTGTTCAGCTTGTGATTAAGCGGTACAAGTTTATGGTTTATTTTGGCACCAATTGCCTTATTCCCGATTTCAGAGTGGATCTCATATGCGAAATCAAGAGCAGTTGAGTCCTTTGGCAGAGAAATAATCTTCCCTTTTGGTGTGAAGACAAGGATCTCTGAGGAAAAGAGGTTTAATTTGAAATCATCAAGGAATTCAAGGGCATTGGAATTAGGATTTTCCAGAAGTTCCCTGATCTTTTTCAGCCATTTGTCCAGCTCAGAGCTTCCTCCGCCTCCTGTATGCTTATACTGCCAGTGAGCTGCGAATCCACGTTCTGCAATTTCATCCATTCTCTTACTCCTGATCTGCACTTCTACCCAGTCGCCTGAGGGACCCATAACTGTCACATGCAGTGCTTCATAGCCATTAGCCTTCGGTGTTGATATCCAGTCCCGAATTCTGTCAGGTTTGGGCATGTAGGTGTCGGTGATCTGAGAGTAGATAGTCCAGCATTGTGTCTTTTCGGGGATATCAGGCAATGGTTCGAAAACAATTCGAATTGCAAGAAGGTCATACACTTCCTCAAACGGAATGTCCTTCAGCTGCATTTTATTCCAGATGGAATATATCGATTTGGGCCGTCCTGATATATCGAAATGAAAACCTGCATTTTCAAGTTTAATTATAATTGGCAGGGCAAATGTGTTAATCATTGTCTGCCTTTTCTTTTCATTATCCTTAACCTTTGTGACAAGATCCTGGTAAATCTTTGGATATCGGTATTTCAGGCTTAGGTCCTCTAACTCAGTTTTTATTGCATACAGTCCAAGCCGATGTGCCAGTGGAGCATACAGGTAAACGGTTTCTCCTGAAACTTTGATTTGCTTGTTGGGTGGCAGTGAATCAAGAGTCCTCATATTATGAAGACGATCGGCAAGTTTAATAAGTATTACCCTGACATCATCAGAAAGGGTAAGAAGCATTTTCCTGAAGTTTTCTGCCTGAAGTGATGACTGACTGTCAAAAACATCTGATATTTTTGTCAGACCATCGATTATATTGGCTACCTTTTTACCAAATTGATTCTCAATATCGTCGATAGAGTAGTCTGTGTCTTCAACAACATCATGAATTAAAGCACTAACCACTGATTTCGGTCCAAGTCCCATCTCATATGTAACTATTTTGGCAACTGCAATGGGATGGAGTATATATGGCTCTCCTGACCTTCTTCTGGTTCCCTTGTGGGCTTCATTTGCAAATTTAAAGGCTTTACGTACCATCCTCTGGTCCATTTTGGACTCAAACCTCGAGCAATGATTCATAAGGTCCTCAAAATGAGCCAGTATGAGATCTTCTTCCGTTTTTGTCAGAACACCCATAAAACAATTTAATAATATACTGCAAAATTAATGATTTTCTGCCTTCAAGCAGAATTCTAATCAGGGATAAAACAAGGTGATCGTACCCTTCTTTTCAATAATGATTTTGCCTGATGTGATTATTTTAAGATAGAAAATATATACACCGGGAGGGGCATTCCTCCTGCCATTAACATCACCATGCCAGTAATCATCCGGGCTATTGGTCTCAAAAACCTTTGATCCCCATCTGTCATGTACAACAAAATAATATGTCTCCGGGCGAAAAGTCAGGATCGGTTTTATCATATCATTTTGGCCATTTCCATCTGGAGTAAAAGCATTGGCCATAAAAATCCCGGGTTCTAAATAAATGCACTCTTTGTTGCTTCTGCTGTATCCTTTTATTCCATAAATATTATCATCATTTTCTTCAGCTTCAATAAAGTAACATACTTTATCGTTGACTATTTCTGAATTGTTTCTGAGATACTCAAGATCATCGGCTATCTGGTTTATGCCAAAATTAAGGCTGTCTATCTTTTCAATATAGGTATCATTCGTAATCCGGTAGACATTATAATACTTAACCCCGGCCTGCCATTTGTGGTAGTCAGTCCACTCAAGATTTACCAGCAGATTAGTATCGGAAGCTTCCAGGATAAAATTGCTGGCAATGTTGGATTTCTTCAGGGGATTTTTTTGAGGACAAAGATCCACAGCAACCATCTGGTAATAATTCTTCTTTTTTACTGAAAATACCTCATGTGTATAGCTTATAGAACCTGATGTGACGTTATTAAATTCTGCGACAGGGATTGTTATATTATCTGTATCTCTTCCGAATAATAATATAAAATTATGCACCTGCGTGACCGGGTCAAATGAAAACGACAGCTCGACTGTATTGTTCCCGGTCACAGTTGCAAAATCGGCATTTATAAATGATGGGGGCGAAGCACGATTAGTCGTAAGGTATACCATATTGGATATCGATGTCAGAAAATCCCTGCTTTCTGCTTCAATAAAGACGCAATACTCAGTATATGGAGTTACGTCTTTGAATGTATAACTGCCTGTTTCCGGAGAAAGAGACGGAATTTTGACGGCTTCCCCCATGTTTGTTCTTACATAAATATTATATGCAACAAGATCATCTTTCCATCCTATATAGGGCGTCCAGTCAATAATTAATGAACTCTTGCAGGAGTCGTACTTTAAAGATGCATAAATCGTATGGTGGTAATCTGCAAGCGGACTTGTATCATCAGCATAGATTGAGGCAACAGTATATGGTATGGAGCGTGAAGCGGCGGTAGTCGAACTATGGATATAACTTGTGACTGCAGCATCAAGAGTATCAATTGGATCAGCCACCATAGGGTCGGATCCTTCCCTTCCTTCATATACGACATATTTTAATACACCTGCAGGAGATTCATTTTCCCAGTTAATAATAACATTACCGGTAACAGTATCAACAGTTACGAAACGAATCTGTGGAGGTTCGGGATCCTGGGCCAGACTTTTGCACAGAAAACCTACTAGTAAAATGAAAATCATCGATATGTTATTTGTGATTGGCATATCCTCTATAGTGCTTCAGTTGCGCTTCAACTGGCTTTCTCTCGCGATCTTTGCTCAGTGTGTTCGCGTGCTTCTGCAATTTATTAATAATTTCCTTTCACCATCAACTTAATTTTAAACCAGATATCCATTGGAGTAAACGTACTATTGATTCTGTTAGTGTTATAATTCATCTGATAACTTGGCAGAAAATATTTTTTTTAAGATCCTTCAAAACTCTAAATTTACCACCTGATTATTAATAGATATAAATATTATATGCAAAAAGACACTGCAATATTTGAATTGATTAAAAAAGAATATAATCGCCAGCTTCAGGGGATTGAACTTATAGCTTCAGAAAACTTTGTCAGTCTGCAGGTACTGGAAGCAATGGGATCCTGCCTGACAAATAAATATGCTGAAGGATTACCCGGGAAAAGGTATTATGGAGGATGCCAGTTTGTTGATCAGGTTGAGCAACTCGCAATAGACCGTGCAAAGGAACTGTTTCATGTAGAATGGGCAAATGTCCAGCCTCATTCCGGAGCCCAGGCAAATGCTGCAGTTATGCTGGCAATTTTAAGTCCGGGTGATACATTTATGGGACTAAACCTGTCTCATGGTGGTCATCTGACACACGGATCGCCTGTTAATTATTCCGGACTTCTTTACCGACCGGTCGCTTACAATGTTCATCCTGATACAGGAAGGGTGGATTATGATCTCATGGAGGATATTGCACTCCGTGAAAATCCAAAACTCATAATAGCTGGAGCATCAGCTTATTCACGCGACTGGGATTACAACAGAATGCGTCAGATAGCAGACAGAGTAGGTGCTCTTTTGATGGCCGATATAGCTCATCCTGCAGGGTTGATTGCAAAAGGATTACTCAACTCACCTTTTCCGCACTGCCATGTTGTGACAACTACCACTCATAAAACACTCAGGGGACCAAGGGGCGGAATGATCCTTATAGGTCAGGATTTTGAAAATCCATGGGGACATACCACACCTAAGGGAAAGTTGAAAATGATGACTCAAATCATGGATTCTGCCTTGTTCCCGGGGACCCAGGGAGGACCGCTGGAACATGTAATTGCTGCCAAAGCAGTCTCTTTTGCTGAAGCTCTTACAGATTCATTCAGGGAATATATGCAGCAGGTCCAGAAAAATGCACTGGTGATGGCAAATGCTTTTATTGCATCAGGATATAAAATAATTTCGGGAGGGACTGATAATCATTGCATGCTGATTGACCTGAGGACAAAATACCCTGAAGTTACCGGGCGTATGGCTGAAGATGCCCTTGTTAAGGCGGATATTACAATCAATAAAAATATGGTGCCATTTGATGACCGTTCCCCATTTCAGGCATCAGGGATACGCATCGGAACTCCTGCAATCACAACAAGAGGTGTTAAAGAAGATATGATGGAACAAATTGTTGAACTGATTGACACAGTATTACATAACATTGAAAATGAAACTGTTATCAATCAGGTGAAACTCAAGGTGAATTCGCTTGTGAGAGATTATCCGTTGTTTGGGTATTAAAAGAGAGCGAGCAGAAGAACAACTGATCCCATGGAGTGGTACCTCATATTAGCCGTTATAGGCGTTGGTATAATTGCCGGCTTTATTAACACTATTGCCGGCAGCGGATCTCTCCTTACTCTTCCTCTTCTGATGTTCCTCGGATTGCCTGCTAATATTGCCAATGGGACAAACAGGATAGGTATCCTGCTTCATAATCTGGTTGGGACGGCCACTTTCAGACACCATAAAATACTCAATTTAAGAGAGGGTTTAAGGGTTGGTATACCTGCAACTTTAGGAGCGCTCATTGGTGCCCGGATAGCAATAAATCTGAATGAAGCAGTTATGACTAAAACGATTGGAGCATTACTTGTCGTTATGTTCTTTCTGATTTTATTTAATCCTAACAGATGGATAAAAAGCAGGGAAGGACATCCTCCTGTTTCAAGATGGATTCAGATCATAATATTTTTCTTTGTCGGGATTTATGGAGGTTTTATCCAGGCAGGAGTGGGTTTTTTCCTGCTTGCAGGACTGGTGCTGGGTGCAGGATTTGAACTGGTAAAAGCCAATGCATTAAAAGTGTTTATTGTATTGTTATATACACCCTTTGCGCTGTTTATTTTTATGATTAATGACCAGGTTGACTATAAGCTTGGGCTTATACTAGCCGCCGGCAATATGATAGGTGCATTCCTGGGTGCAAAATACGCAGTCAAAGTCGGAGCAAAGGCTGTAAGTTATTTTGTACTGGTTGCTATTGCACTATCAGCTCTGCATTTATTCGGAGTATTTGACCTTATCTTCTGATATACTTCCATTTTGCTTTTCACAAAGACCTGCAGGTTTTATTAACTTTGAATCCTGGATTATCATCTTCGCCGGTAATCTCCGTATGGAGGTTGGATTTTTATAAATTTCAGGTAAAACAAAATTATTCCTGAGTAATCATTAGAATATGCCTGAGGATAAAGTGAATAATAAGAAGAAAATCATAGTTGTCGGGGGTGGTTTCGCAGGAATTCAGATTACAAGAAGACTGGATGAGAAACTGTTTGATATTCTGTTAATTGATAAGATCAATCATCACCAGTTTCAGCCTTTACTTTACCAGGTTGCCACTTCTCAGCTGGAACCATCAAGCATTTCGTTTCCTTTGCGTCATATATTCAGGAATAAAAAAAATGTCCAGATAAGACTTGCTGAATTATTAAAAGTTAATTCGTCAGAAAATGAGATAGTTACCACCATTGGCAATTTTAAATACGATTTCCTTGTAATTGCATTGGGATGTAAAACAAATTTTTATGGCAATAAAATGATCGGTCAAAACTCATTTACTTTGAAATCAACGTATGATGCCATCTCAATCCGGAATCACATCCTGCAGACTTTTGAAAAAATAATTTCAGCCAGTGATGCCGAAAAGGAGAGCCTGTTAAACCTGGTTATAGTCGGAGGAGGTCCAACAGGTGTTGAGCTTTCCGGAGCTTTTTCTGAAATAAAGAAGAATATCCTGCCAAAAGATTATCCGGGAATTGATTTCTCGAAATTCAGGATCATATTAATCGAAGGGAGCAAGGATACACTCAACAATATGAGCCGAACAGCAAAACTCAATTCATGTAAATATCTGAAGAACATGGGAGTTGAAATAATTACCCAAACTTTTGTTAAGAACTATGATGGTAAGATCCTGACATTGAGCGATGGGGAAACAATTAGTAGCAGTACGGTAATATGGGCGGCGGGCGTTACAGGGAATACCTTTGAGGGCTTGCAGAAAAGCAGCTTTGGGTCTGGAAATAGAATTATGGTGGATAGAATAAACAATGTAATTGGCAATGGAAATATTTTTGCCATCGGGGATATCGCCTATATGGAAACACCAAAATATCCTCATGGACATCCCCAGGTTGCTAATGTTGCTATAAATCAGGCTAAGAAGCTTGCGAAAAACCTCAGAAAAATAATAAAAGGTAAAAAGACTATTGAATATGAGTATGTGGATCTTGGAGCGATGGCAACCATCGGTTGGAAGAAAGCCGTTATAGACTTCCCAATTATCAGTTTAAAGGGATATTTTGCCTGGTTAATCTGGATGTTTTTACATCTGATGCTTATTCTGAGCATAAAAAATAAACTGATAATTTTCATAAATTGGGCCTGGGCATACATCTCAAAGAACACTTCTCTCCGGCTTATCCTGACTAAGAATAACGCGAGCGAAGCGAGCAGAATTACGCGAACGCAGTGAGCGAATGACCACTGAATGACGCTAGCGAAAGTTAGCAAAATTACGAGAAGGGATCGAACAAAAGTATTACTGAAGTATGAAGTGATATGTAATAGTTCCGGTCTGAGTGAAAGCTGCATCTGATTTACTGTCAAATCTTGCTTTTAAAGCGGCTTCCTGGGCTGCTTTAATAAGGTTTTCATCATTTGTAGTCGAACCCTTAACACCGGCACGGGCATAGGTGACATTTCCGGTTCTGTCAACCCTGATTTCTACAACCACTTTACCTTCAACCTGGTATTCATACTTTGGTTTCGGCAGATATAACGGATTCCTTCCTGCCATGCTGTATTCAACCCCGCCTGATCCCTGGCTTAATCCGGAGGAATAATTATCCGAATCGGGAGAGCCTGTAATGCTTCCCTGGTTGCCGTCGCCTTCGGTTATTCCCTCACCTCCAGTGCTGGTGGTTTCGGTATTTCTTCCTTTATATAGAGCCCGCTCATTGACTTTTTTTTCTTCAACCACCGGTTGGGTGGTTACCTCTTTAGGTTCAGTGACTGTTTCTTTTATAATCTCCTTTGTCTCAGTCTTCTTTTCCGTAATAACTTTTTCTTCTTTTATTACAGCAGTTTCTTCAAAGTCTTGAGTCAGAATCCCTTCATCATCTGGTTTCGAAGCCTCCTCTTCCTGCTGAGGGGCTGTTTCCTGGTTTTCCGTAAAATCGGTGTACGCAGGTTCAATATCTCCGAATCCGAAATCCTCGGTTCCGAAATTTATCAGGATGCCTTGCTCTTGCGGAAGCGGCAGCGGAGTTGTGAATCCAAACAATATGATTATCAGAATCATAGCTCCGTGAAATATTATGGTACCTATTATGCCATTTATTTTATGCATATTCTTAACGCTTAATATGGTGTTGTAGCCAGTATAAGTTTATAACGGTTGTCCCTGGCGATGTTCATTACCTTGACAACATCCTCCATTGGTACGCTACGATCAACATGGAGTGATATAGTAGGCTCAACGATTCCTTGTAATTTTATCCTGAGCCTGGTTTCCAGCTCAGTTATACTTACCGGAGTCGTTTCGATATAGTATTCATGATTTTTTGTGATCGAAACTGTAGTAACGGCTTTAGCTTCAGTCTGGGCTTTGCTTTGAGGAAGTAAGAGTTTCAGGGCATTGGGAGCGATCAGAGTCGAAGACAGCATAAAGAAAATAAGCAGA
>Ga0105095_10001822_pt1 | contig 11354 bp, 8 predicted proteins | sample PPLLak2March2015_2_FD_79180 | JGI IMG/M metagenome (GOLD analysis project Ga0105095, IMG submission 79180) | Freshwater sediment microbial communities from Prairie Pothole Lake near Jamestown, North Dakota, USA - PPLs Lake P8 Core (3) Depth... | ecosystem: Environmental > Aquatic > Freshwater >... | reverse complement strand
TTTTTTCGGCTTAAACAATGCAGTATCTATAAAATTCGGAATCACTTCGATATTCTTGTCTATGTAGTAGTTAGTAAGTGTTTTTTCTTTCAGGAATCTTGATACTGCCGTTACGCCGTCGCTTTGTTCAATGCTGAACTTTACCAGAGGAAGGAAAGACGGCTCCAATCCAACCAAAGTAATATCTGTCCCGTGAAGGGTGGTAATTACCTTTAGATCTTTCTGACCGATGAGCATTTGCTTTGCAAGATAAGCGCTTGTTGCATGAGGGATTGCATAATGAACATGGAGAAGATCAAGTTTTTCATATTTAGCTACTTCAACCATCTTGCTGGCGAGTGCAAGGCTGTACAGCGGGAACTCGAATAGAGGATAGTTGCTCATTTCAACTTCATGGAAGACCACATTTTCAATAAAATTATTGAGGCGGAAGGGGAGTGCATAACTGATAAAATGAATAATATGTCCTTTAAGTGCAAGTGCTTTCCCCAATTCCGTAGCAATTACGCCGCTGCCTCCGTACGTGGGGTAGCAAGTAATCCCGATTTTCATAGTTGTGCTATTTTTATTTAATTTTGGTTGAATGCCTGCGGCATATGTATGATAAAAGTTTAAGACAAATATAGCTAATTAATTATTTACGTCATCTCAATGCCTGATAACATAACCCAAAATGGTTGTATTTGATTTACTCAACAAGTTCAATTATAATTTCCGCACAAAAATTTTCCGCAGGGAAGTTGAGGCATCCTTTTTTTCCCAAAAAAAGCTCGGCCTGCCGCAGGTAAATTATATTACCCCTGATTTGGCGAATGATTTCAAGAAGAAATATCCATTCAACTTTTATTCAAATGAAGACGAATACCGGAAAGCAGCGGAAATTCTTAAAATGATTGAACCAAGTGAAAAAATTGTTTCAGAAGCCGATAAGATTGTTGAAAACAAATATAATCTATTCTGCTCGGGGGAGACTTATTTGGGAGAAAACATTAATTGGCATTTTGATTATAAAGGAAAATATGAATGGCAGAAAGTACTCAGCTGGCGCGGTAATTTTTTCAATTTTCCCAAAGGAGTCGATATTAAGTACCCATGGGAGCTGGCGAGATTTCACCAGGGATTAAAGCTCGGCAAAGCTTATCTTTTAACAGGCGAAGAAAAATATACGGATAAATTTTTTAGCCTTTTTTCAGATTTTATTGCGCAAAACGGTTTCTGTACAGGCATACACTGGCTCGATTCGTCTGAAGCTGCAATACGGCTTATTAATGTTTTATTTAGTTTCTCTTTCTTTATCCACTCGGCTAAAATAGATGCGGCAGTTATTAATTCCTTAATAGATTTCGTTTTATATCATTCCATATTTATTGAAAACAACCTTCCTTACGACAGAAATCGGGACCACAAATATCTTATAAATCTGTTGGGTCTTTTATTCTCGGGTTTGTTTTTTCAAGGTGTAAACTACGGGAAAAAAAATCTGCAGTTTGCCCGGAACGGTATTGAGCAGGAAATACGTCTGCAGGTTTATGAGGACGGAATCAGCCGTGAGCAGTCTCTTCCTTTTCATTCCGTAGCTTTGGAAACTTTTTACCTATTCGAAATAATGGGGAAAAGAGCCGGCATTAATTTAAGCAATGAATACAAAGAGAGATTATTCAGAATGTTCAAAGTTCAATCGGCATATTTGAGAAACGACCGCTCCATCCCGTCAGCAGGTGATGAAATAAGCAGCAGAATATTAGATATAAACCTGGAGAGCGCTGAAGATTATTCCTTCCCCTTGCCCGCAGGTGCAATGATTTTTAAAGAAGCGGAATTTAAACGATGCCGGCCAAACATCACAGCCGAAATACTTTTTTTATTTGGTATTAAGACACAGGAAGAATATGAAAGCATTGCCGCAGGCGAAGAAGCAAATTTTTCAGCAGGTTCAGCGGGATTCACAAAAGGGAAGCATTTCATATTCAGAAATAAAGATCTCCATTTTTTTATAGATGCCGGGGAGCTTGGGATGAACGAAAGCGGCGCACACCTGGATATTTTCAACTTTGAACTTTTTTATAAGAACAATAAAATTATTGTAGACCCCGGTACCTTCTCCTATTATGCCGACAATGAACTGCGGAATAAATTCCGATCGGATATAAGTCATAACATATCCTGTATTGACGATGAACCTATTTCTCAGCTTGAAGGTTTATTCAAAATTAAAGGAGATTTAACCAAGCCAAAAATTTTAGAATGGGAATCCTCGGAAACCGAGGATATTTTGGTAGCACAGCATTATGCTTATACAAGACTCCCTGATCCTGTAATATGCAAAAGGACTTTTCACTTTCTGAAAGAAAAAAACTTAATAAAGATTAAAGATGAATTTTTCGGAGGCAAAAAGCATAAAGCCGTATTCAATATTACTTTTCATCCGGATGTTGAATTAATTCAGCATCCCGGCAATGAATATTCTGCTGAAAAGAACGGAGTTAAAATAAAAATCAGATTTCATTCGTCAGCCGAGTATTTTTTTACTTCTATACAGGAGACGTTTTACTCGGAACGGTACGGATGCTTAAGCAGAACAAAAAAAATTTATACTGTTTCCGAAGAGAAATTCCCGGCTTTTATGATAACCGATATTGAACTGCTGTAATTAAATTAATTGATTAAAGCGGCATTAAGAGAATGAAATTGTTAGTAATAGGACATTCCGTTGAAGATCATGTTGACCGGAACGGGAGCGTGCAAATTAAACCCGGAGGCATTTATTACAGCGCCTCAGCGCTGCGGAATTTTGTGGATAAAGATGACGAAATATATTTATGCACTTCCGTAAGCGATAAAAATTATGATCTGTTTAAGCCTGTATATGAAAAACTTAATACAAAATATTTACAGTTTATAGAATCGATACCTTTTGTTTATCTTAAAATTAAGGACAAAGGCGAAAGGGAAGAATGCTACGGGAGTTTAACCGATAACCTGAAGCTTAATCTTGAAGAAATTAATGAGTTCGACGGAATTTACCTGAATATGATTACCGGATATGATGTATCATTAAACCAGCTTCTGGAACTCCGGCATAACTACAAAGGATTAATTTACATTGATGTCCACACCTTTTCGCGGGGAATAGATGAAAATATGAAAAGGCATTTTAGAGTAATTCCGGATTTTAATCGGTGGGCAAAATCGGTTGATATAATTCAGGCCAACACGCACGAATTATTCACCTTAAACAGCAAACCAAATGCTGAAGAGATTATTAAGGAAGTTTTGAGTTCAGGCTGCCGCATGCTTATTGTAACTAACGGTGAATCGGGATCAAAGACTTTTTTGCTTAAAAACAATGAACTCAGTTCATTAAGCATTCCCGCTATAAATATTGAAGCAAAGAATAAGGTAGGCTGCGGAGACGTATTCGGAAGTATATTTTTTTACTTCTATCTTAAAACCGGCGATTTAATTAAATCATTGAATGCAGCAAATATTGCCGGCGGATGCGCTGCGTCGTATGCAGATTTAAATGAATTTAAGAATTTAAAAAAAGATGTTGTCGCGAGACTTAATTAAAAAAAGAATCCTTGTCGTCGGCTCAAACGGGCTGCTCGGGCAGAGACTCATTAATTTTTTTACTGCTCAAAACAGCAATCAGCTTCTCGGATGTTCGGTTGAAGGAGAATCCGTTGTTAAAAAGGTGGATTATATCCAGTGCGATATCACCAGGCGGGACCAGGTGAAAAATGCGATATTTAATTTTTATCCCGACTTTATAATAAACGCCGCGGCTTATACAAATGTAGATCAAAGTGAAACCGATAGAGAGCTGGCATGGAAAATTAACGTTAAAGGAGTCGAATATTTAGCCGAAGCTTCAAGGGTTCTTGATGCACATCTAATTCATATCTCTTCCGATTATATTTTTGACGGCTTAAAGGGACCTTACAGTGAAACAGCAACTCCTAATCCCCTTTGTTACTACGGACGCACAAAATTAGCAAGTGAAAATGTTTTAAAAATAAGCGGAGCTGTACATACGATCTTACGAACCAATGTATTATTTGGAAGGGCAGAAGAGAACCGCCCCGATTTTGTCCGCTGGGTTGTAAATATGCTTCGCTCAAAGAATGCAATAAATATTGTTACAGATCAGATTAATAATCCTACATTCGTGGGAGATCTGGTTCAGGCTATTAATAAAGTAATAGATTATAAAAAAGAAGGAATATATAATATCGGCGGCAGGGATTTTTTATCCCGTTTCGATTTTACAATGGAAATAGCCGATTTTTTTAATTTAGATAAAAGCCTGATAAATCCTATTTTGACGGAACAGCTCAAACAGCCTGCAAAGCGTCCTTTAAATTCCGGACTTCTTACCTTAAAAGCAGAAACTGAGCTCAACTTTAAACCACATTCAATAAGAGAAGTTCTGGCAATTATGAAGCGGGAACTTTCACTTTAAAAAATTTTCCCAAGCCCCGCATCACAGATTAATAATCTGTGATACGATAATCTGTGATACGATAATCTGTGATACGATAATCTGTGATACGATTTTAAAATTGAGTCTGTCTAATTAATAAATTCCTGTACTGGCTGAGGATTTTTGATTTAGATATAAAGCCGATATATTTTTTCTCTTTTACAACGGGCAGATTCCAGACATTAAGTTCATCAATTTTTTTAACAATATCGTACATTTTTTCCTTCACATCTACCACAGCTGGCGGTTTAGTCATTATATCCTTCATTAAAAGCAGATGATAAAGATCCCTCTCAAAAATTATTTCCCGGATGTCATCCAGCAGTACAATCCCAAGCAGGTTCCCCTCATCGTCCAATATAGGAAATATATTTCTTTTTGACTGTTCAATTGCATCGATCAGTTTTTTCAGAGGATCATTTTGATTCATAGCTATAAAATCTTTTTCAATTAATTTGCTCAGCATCAGATTTTCCAGGATCAGCCTGTCCCGGTTATAAAGAATAAATTCGCCCTTTTCCGCTATTGCCTTGGTATAAATCGAGAAGGGTTCAAAGTAAACGGCGATAAAATATGAAAGCGAAACAACGACCATAAGAGGGATAAATAAAGCATAACCTCCAGTAATTTCAGCAATGAGGAAGATTGCGGTTAAAGGTGCATGCACTACGCCGGCCAAAATACCAGCCATTGCAACAACAATGAAGTTTATTTCTATAAGGTTGCCGCTGCCGTATATATTAATGACCCTTACAAAAAGAAATCCGAACAGCGCACCGATAAATAATGATGAACCGAACATTCCGCCGTTGCCTCCTGAATTAACGGTAATTGAAGTAGCAACTACTTTCATCATCATTATTACAAATCCGTAAATCAGGAGAAAATTAATATTGTTCTGTTCCTGCCAAAAAAGACTCCGTTCAAATAATATTACATACTTTCCGTCCAAAAATGCTTCTACAATATTGTATCCTTCGCCGAAAAGAGGCGGGAAGAGAAATAGTAATAATCCCAGCGCTAAACCTCCGGTAAGAGCCTTTAAATACGGCTGGTTCCAGCTGCCGTAAAATTTATGAAAGGCAGTATATACTTTTATTATATAAAGAGAAAGAAGGGCGCAAAGAATTCCTAAAACAATATAGTAAGGCAGGGAGCTGAGCTCCCATGTATTTGTAATTAATTTAAACGGCTGGCCTGTATAAAGAAATTTCGAGACTACTGTAGCAGATGCTGATGAGATTAATAACGGAACGAAGCTCGGTATGGCAAGTTCGCTTATAAGTATTTCAATTGCGAAAAGTACACCTGCAATGGGACTATTAAAAATTGCTGCTATTCCTCCCGCGGCTCCGCATCCTAGAAGCAGCTTCCTTTCTCTTTCTCCGATTCTGAGGAGCAGTGCGGTATTTGATCCTATTGCTGCTCCAGTAACGGAAATGGGTGCTTCCAATCCCGCCGAACCACCGAATCCTAATGTTAAAAAGCTGCTTAAAAGCTGGGAATACAGCTTATGAGGTGCTATTACTCCTCTCTTATTGGAAATTTCTACTATTACATTCCCTATTCCGCGGGCTAATTTTCCTTTTCTTACAAGCTGGACATATAATCCCGATAAAAATATTCCGATTAAAGGATATATGGCAAAGAGATAGGTGTTATATTTATCATTAAAAGAGGAATGAAGAAACTCGTGCATAAACTGCACGGAAGTTTTCAGGGCTACGGCTGCCAAACCGGAAAGTATCCCGATAATTATGGCAGAAACAATCAAGAACAGCTTACCGGGTAAAATTAAAATTCTCCACTTCAAAAGAAGGGCAATAAATTTTTTGAACAATAATTTAGCCTAAATTGAATTTTTTTATTGTAAATTTTAGCCTATTAACATAAATCATCTTTGTCCCATGACACGCTGGATATTTAATCTTTTCTAATTAATTCTGCAGTCTAAATCCTTTTCTCATAACATAGGCTTTCCGGATCATCGGCATATTTGCCGTATGGTTGTATTCTCAGGTAGCCGGTTTTTTCATAAAGAGCAGCTGCTTCAGGCTGCCTTATGCCGGTTTCTAAAACTACTTTATTGTAGTTCATCTCCTTCGCCTTTTTTTCAAGATCCTGCAGAATTATTTTTGATAATCCTTTACCCCTAAAACGCTTCCTTACATACATTCTTTTAATTTCAATTGTGAAAGGATCAAAATATTTTAAAGCTCCGCATCCGGCCGGAATGCTGCCTTCAAAAGCTATTATAAAATAGAGAAAGGTTTTATTTTCTTCCTTAAATTCTTCTATCCTTCCTTTCCCGTACAATTCCTCGAGTTCATCAAACAGCTCCTGTGTTAATAATAGCGCTTCAGGAGAAGAAGGATCGGCCGTTTTTATATTAAAATCAAATTCCTGTTTCATTATTTTATTCCTTTAATGTAACGCCTTTACCAGCCACTGATGAACAGGAAGCATATCCTTATATATCTTAAATGAAAAATCGACTGGATTTCTTAGTTCATTAAAATCCTGACTTTCATAATAAACGTATAACCCGTTGTGCATTAGATATTCTGCATAAGGATATTCGGGATCAAATCCTTTAGGAACTCTTTTAAAAAATTTTCCTCCCAATTGATATTTCTTATTTTTTAAAACTTTTTTAACCGCATCATTAAGTTCTTTACCCAATTCGATATTGTAAACGGCGTTCCGGAATACTTTAAGCTTTTCATTTTCAAGTATGTATGTCCCCGAACCGAGAAAAAACAGTTTAGGCTCAATATGAAAATAAAAACCGGGACTTTGTTTTTTCTCCTTTCCTTCCCAGAATAAAATTCCGAGGTTTGTTTTAAAAGGAGATTTATCTTTGCTGAACCTTACATCCCTGTGAATCCTGAAAATAGATTTATCCACTTTCGGAACAGCCATTATTTCGGGAGCTAATCTCTGCAGTTTTTCTCCCATATCAACAACAAACTGAACTGCAGGCTGCAGAAAATCGTTGTTGAAAAGTTCCCTGTTTTTTTCAAACCATTCTTTGGAATTATTCTTTGCAAAGTGTTTAAGAAAATTGTGGGTGTTATACGGAAAATTTAGTGATTTGCTCATTGCTGCTCCTGAGTAAACTAAATGTTAATTTTTTATTTTAAATTTTGGCAAAGAGAGTTTACTAAAATAAAAAGGTGATTCATGGAATCAAATGAGCTAAAAGCTATTCAATCTCCTTTAAAGGAAAAATATAAAAAGGAACCCGGCAACGCTTTAATTACACTGAAGGCAACAGGGAAAATTGATGAAGGCATTACATGCAAAGTTGAAACGGGCAAAGCTTTAATAGAAGCCGGGCTCCATCCTGCAACCGGTGGAAACGGGCTGCACATTTGTTCCGGGGATATGCTGCTGGAATCCTTAGCTGCATGCGCAGGTGTAACTTTAAATGCGGTTGCTGCTTCATTAGGGATAAAGTTAAATGATGCTGAAGTTATCGCTGAAGGGGATATCGATTTCCGCGGTACATTGGCTGTTTCTAAGGAAGTTCCGGTGGGATTTAAAAATATAAGATTGAAGTTCCTATTACAAACAGATGCATCAGAAGAGCAGATAAATTCTTTAATCAAACTAACAGAAAGATACTGCGTTGTCTATCAGACCTTAAAGAGTTCACCTCCAATAGAAACGGTTTATGAAAGATCAATAATGTAAAATTACACTGCCTTCACATCAACTGTTTCAGCCACCGGAGGGAGATTATTCTTGTCTTTTCTGTCGAAAAACCACCTGTAAACTATTAAAGCAAAAGCTGCAGTTAATCCAATCGCAGCAAAGTAATACCAGATATAGTGAGCATTATCGTAGGCATTCCTAAGCTGATCCGGGGATAGTCCTGCTGGATCAGGCGCATATGCAGTTAATAAATAGCCTGAAATTCCAAAACCAAGTATTGATGCAAGGAATGAATGCAGATGGCTGAACCCCAGATATAAACCTTCTTCTCCTTTGGGTGCCTGAATAGAAAAATATTCAAGATAGCGGGGAGAGATAAAACATTCCGCCAAACCCTGCACAACAATTCCCGAAATCATCATTACAGTAACAGGATGTGCCGAAAAAAATATTGCGACAGATTCGCCGGTAAATGATTCAAGTATTGAGCTTGAGGCCATCAGCAAAGCGGAAAGAGGCATAAGAAACATTCCGACAATCATTGATGAAACTGCTCTGACTTTTTTCATCATTGTAGTAATAAGGACAACAGTGGACATTACAACAAAAGGATTGACGTTTGCAATCCATTCAGGCGATGCATGTTCGCCTACAGTCCGTAAAACATATTTCGGCATCGTTGCATAAAGCTGATGCTGAATTATCCAGAAACCTGTAACAATAATGATGAGCAGAAGAAGTCTCGCATTCATAGTGATCCTTTTTAAACCTTCCCAGGCTTCCTTTATGGTTTTCCCCTCGCCGTGCATATCTACTGCTTTATAAAAAAAGAAAACTACTACAAGTGCAAGAAAAGTCATGAAAGCGGCGTAAAAATTAATTGAGGTAACACCCCACTCGAGTCTAAGAGGATAAGCGAAAGTTTTTCCAAGGAATGCACCGACATTTACCATTCCGTAAAAAATAGAATATCCTCTTGCACGTGTTGCCGAATCCGTAGTTTTTGCAACGGTGCCCGTAATTATCGATTTTATAAATGAACCGCCGAACATCAAAACTACCAATGCAGGCAAGACTGTTACTTTGTACGGAAGTGCGCCTAATGTAAAATAACCCAGCGTGAGCAGAGCAAATGCTAATATTATTGCGTTCCTGAAACCAATTTTATCTGCGAATGCTCCTGTAAAAGGGGGAAGAAAATATAATCCTGCGGCAAATACACCGCCGATCCATCCTGCATCAATATCATTGAATCCTACTACACGGGACAAGTAAATAGTTAAAGCTATGAACATTGCATAGTATGCGGCTCTTTCAAATAATTCAACTAAGTTTGCTGTCCAGAAAGCCCTGGGAAATTTCCAGCTTTCTTTAGGTTTGTTTTGATCCTGACTTTGTAATGTTTTCTCTCCGTTCACCAGCTTTATTCTCCTTTTATATAATTATAAGTCAAAAATTTTTCGCTTCTGTGATTCCAAATAGTAAATTTATTATTATGATTTACTAATATTTATAGATAATATATTCAGGTTGTGTTATGACAGAACAAAATAAAGAATCGAATTTACATGAAATATCTTCATCCTCAAATATAAAAAACCTGGGCTGGGTGCATGATTTCCCTTTCAAATCGGTATTAAGCTTTAAATACCTGATTGAGTTCTGGGAAAAGGAAGCACAGAGCGGCAGCAGAATTAAAGCTGCATTAGCCGGGAAGGTATTGGATGAAGTTTCTAAAATTCCTGAAATTAGAGAGCCGATAAAGGATTTATCCTTCATCGAGCGCAACACAGATTTAATCGATATGCTCATGTCGGTTATTTATCCGCCGGCTCAATGGAACAGGCAGATAAGCGCTTCGTGCATTCCCTTTCAATTCAAAACATTCTATTCAACTCCCATATACAAATCGGTTTTGGACCCTGACGGGAACTTTAATATCAACTCGATGAACATAGATGAAAAAGAAGCATTGTTCGGAAAAGTGCTGGCCGCCTACTTGATAATTTTTAGAAATTATTATGGAGTCAATCTCAGACCAAGCCATCCGGTTGTTGCAAGGCTGCGCGATCAGTCGACAGGTCTGTATATTTATTACAATATAGTTATAGACCCAAGCTTTGTAAAACCTGTAAACGTTGGTGAGATCCCCAAAATTTCCGAGGAGGATAAAAACAGGCTTCTAAAGGATCCTACTAATTTAAAATTATGGATGAAATTAATTCCGCCGGAAAAATTTGAATTTCATGGATTCGTCACTTATACCGCCGTTAATATTAATGATCAGGAAATATTATCATCATTAAAAAACGATTTGATAGAAAAAGAAGCGATTTTTTCTCCCGACAGGATCGCGAGTATTGAAGAAAAACTAAGATCGCTTTTTAAAACACCGAAGCTTAGGTTAGGTTTGGCAGCAATCCCTAAGGACTGGAGTTTGATGGCGGAGTACGGAAGAAAAATCGGCAGCAGCTTTATCCTGAGCGATATCTGCAGCGAAGACTGCTCCGAAGTCCAGAAATCTGTTTATAACAAAGTCTATAAGGATGGTAAACCGGTAATTATTGAAGACCTTGAGAAATGCGAATTTAAGACAAGAATTGAGAGAAAAATACTTCAGCAGGGAATCAGAAACATATTGATAGCGCCGCTTTTTTATAAGGATGAGCCGATCGGGATTTTAGAGCTTGGTTCTCCGAATCCCGGCGATATAAATCCGTTGAATTCCGTAAAAGTGAAACAGATTCTTTCATTGTTTGCTGTTGCAGTTAAAAGGAGCATGGAAGAGTTTGAAAGTGAAATTCAGAAAGTTGTTAAAGAAAACTGCACGGCAATTCATCCCATAGTCGAATGGAAATTCAGGAAAGAGGCTGTAAAGGTTTTGATGAAAAAAGAGGACCGCAAGCTTTATCAAATGGAGCCTATAGTTTTTGATAATGTTTACCCGCTTTACGGTTTAACTGATATCCGGGATTCCTCCGAAAACAGGAATAAAGCCATACAGAATGATTTGATTGAACACCTGAATTTATCTAAAAATATTTTGAAGGCGGCCGACGAATTAAAACCTCTCCCGCTTTTCAAGGAGATGAATTTCAAAATCAATAAGTTTATTAAAAAAGTAAAGCTGAGCCTTAGTTCTGCCGATGAGATCAGCATAAATGAATTTCTGCAGAATGAAATTGAACCTGCATTCGGTCATATCAGAAATTAC
>Ga0105095_10001820_pt1 | contig 11356 bp, 7 predicted proteins | sample PPLLak2March2015_2_FD_79180 | JGI IMG/M metagenome (GOLD analysis project Ga0105095, IMG submission 79180) | Freshwater sediment microbial communities from Prairie Pothole Lake near Jamestown, North Dakota, USA - PPLs Lake P8 Core (3) Depth... | ecosystem: Environmental > Aquatic > Freshwater >... | reverse complement strand
TGTACGCAATACTTCTTTTATAAGTCGTCCCTTCTTACCCAGCTCATTCAAGAGCTTTTTGTCCATCGCCTGGTCGAGAACGCGCACAATCTCATCCGCCAGGCTTTCGTCAAAGATCAGCGGCGGCAGCAAGCGGATATTGTTCCCCCGCGTGGAGATCAAAAGCCCCAACAGAACAATATCTACATTCAAGTCAGACATTTCGTTATCCGAGATCGGTTTTTTCGTTTGGCGATTTTTCACCAACTCAACGCCGAGCATGAGCCCCTTGCCGCGCACTTCCCCAATAATTGGGCGGCGCGTCATTAATTCTTCCAGTCGTGATTTTAAATAAACCCCTACCTGTTTGGAATTCTCAGCCAGATTCTCACGCAGGATGAGATCAACAGCTGCCAGCCCTACCGCGCAGCTCACCGGATGCCCGCCATGTGTGACCCCATGCGAGAAATAATTGCCTTTCCCTAAAAACCTGCTGTAGATCGCCTGTGTTACCAGGGTTGCCGAAAGCGGCACATACCCATTCGTGATCGCCTTACCCAGGCACAGCATATCCGGTTGCGGATCCCAATCCTGGGTGGCGAACAATTTCCCGGTGCGCCCAAAACCAGTGGTGACTTCGTCAGCGATTAACAAAAGCCCATATCGCCGGCAGATCTCTCCAACTCGGGTGTAGTATTCGTCCGGTCCAGCCACAACACTGAAATCGCCCATCACTGGCTCCAGGATGAACGCCGCTGCGGTATCTGGATCTTCGGCCAGGATCTTCTCTTCCAGAGCCTGCGCGCAGGCCAACTCGCAGCCTGGATAACCATCTTTTCCGTATGGGCAGCGGTAACAATACGGCGGCTCGATCTGCACAAAGCCTGGGAGCAGGGGTCCGAACTTATCGGAGTCCACTAATGCTCCAGAAGTGCTCAGGCAGCCATACGAAAAGCCATGGTATGAATCGCGCAGCGAGAAAATCTTATAGCGCCCGCGCTCGGCCGGATTGAGACTCTGGCGGAAGTACTGACGCGCAATTTTCAGGGCGGCCTCCACCGCGTCGCTCCCATTAGATCCAAACATCACCTGCTGATAATGCCCGCCGGTGATTTCCACCAGCTTTGCCGCCAGCTCGATGGCGCGCGGATGCGCCATCTGCCAGCACCCGCAGAAGGCCAGCTCAGCCATTTGCTTACCAGCTGCCTCCACCAGCTCTGTGCGGCCCAGCCCAGCAGCCACATTCCAAATCCCCGAGATACTGTCGAGATAGCGCTGCTTGCGCGAGTTGTACACATACGGCCCGCTGCCGCTCACAATGATTTGCGGGCCGACCCCGAAATACTGCATGAATTCATCCATATCCGTGGCCTGGTTCCAGACATGATATGGAATCCCGTGATATTTTTTAGTGGTCATTGGTCAGCCCTCCACCCTGAATGAGGTCTTCGAAATGGCCACGCCACAAATTTATCACATGCAAAATGGACTTAATGCTGGCAGAGAGGACGAACTGGTTTTTCAATTCAGGCCGCGGTGAGAAATCCTGCTATGTTATCTATAATATATCCAAAATCAGTCAAAGAAGATTAATATCACCCCGCGCCCCTCCTCCTGAAAACCGAGTTTTTAAAAAAGTCGCTCTTTGAATTTCGCTCGCTCTTTGAGCTCAAAACTCGGTTTCTGAGTTCACCCGGTTTCTTAACCTCAATCCATGTGCACTAAAAACCCGGTTTTTTCTTGAAAACCGGGGTTCTTAACCTCCCCCCATGGACCGTCCTCCCTGCCACCCAACCATCAAGGAATGCCTGAACGCATAAACGAATGAGCGCCCATATTCGATTATTCGTTGTTTTCCATTCATTGACGGCCTCTTTCCTCCCTCGTACGGGCGCAGCGGTGCATCAAACGACAACTACCGGGAAAGCTCCCGCTGCGCCCTTCCTCCAGACACCCTGAGCCGTAGGGGCACACGGCGTGTGCCCTGCCTCCCTCTCCCTGTGCCCGCCAGCAGCTTACCTCACCACCACCACAGGCAGAGTGAGCTGGTAATCCGGAAAGGAAAAGTGATTCTTTACCGCATCTCCATCCACCTCGCTATACACCACTGTGACTTCCATTCCCGGGGTCAGATCAGCTGGCCCAAATGACACCGTAAAGCTGCCATCCGGGGCCAGCTCGATATCATTCCAGAACAAGCCCCACCATCCGGCGCTGCCCGTCAACGGACCTTCCGCATCCGGGGCAGTGATCATCCCCCATCCGCTTGCCGTGTACGTGTTAAACTCCGCCTCGATCTGCCCCACCGCCAACGTCTCCCAGAAGCCGTCATCGGACACGAACTCCACCCGATCGCCCGGTACGATATCAATATTTGGATCGGACCACTCGTCCTGCTGCACCCAGAAACCATCCGACCAGGCAAAAAGCTCTCCCGTGCCGGTGCCCTCTCCGCCCGCCTCGGTCAATTCGATCGCGGTCGCTTTTACCTGCCCCAGGCTATCCTTTAGCGTGGTTGTGATGATATGCCCGACCTCGTATATGCCGGCAGCATGGTCCCAGGCATAATCCACTCCCATCCGGCTGTTGGCGCCCTCGCCCGAAAAGCGAAACTCGCTCAGGTGGCAGACATGCACAGCATACAGGTTGTTGGTCATGTCCAGGTACTCGTAGCGATCTGCCACCGGGCAGGTCTCCACCGCTGCGATCCACGTCTCACTTGCGCATTCCCAGGCGTATAACCGCAGCGAATTTTCGCGATAGTGGTGCACTACATCTGCCAGATCATAGTGCACAATCAGCGTGATCGGCTCTGTAAAGGTGAAACCCTCTACCGGAACACCATCCTCGACCGCATTTAAGCGGAAGGCATGCTCCAGGAACTCGTCGTTATCGTCTAAAGGCTCGAAATTGGTGACCAGGGGATAATAGCGCAGGTCAAGCGCCTCGCTGACTGCCCCCGCTGGGGCGGTGACCGTGTGCTGGATGCCCTGGTAATCCGTGTAGTTCAGGTTGCCGGTGACATCCGTCCCGAGCGGGCTGAGCTCTTCGTCCTGGGCATAGATCTGCAGGTTGAAATCAATGTGTTCCCAGGTCGTAGTACCTTCGCGCAGGAATAAAGGCAGTGTTGGAACATCCTCCGCCAGCTTATCGATGACGATCGCAAATTGGTCAGCGCGCACGTCCTGGGGCTGGCTGGTGTCACTGGCGATCTCAATCGCCGCCGAAGCTTCTGGATTGCACCACCCCATGTAGTTTTGCCCTCCCCAGCCATTCTCAGGCGCCGGGATCTGCTCGCAAGCATACAGCGAGTAGCCGCCCGGGTCATCCGTTTCGCTCATCCAGGCAAAGTCCGCCAATTCAAAATCGCGCACCTGAACCCCGGTTGTTGCGGCAAACAGCCATTGACTGGTCATATGGTTACGCTTCACGTGAATGCCGCAGGCCTGCATCTGCGCTTCAAACACCGCCAGGAAGGTCTTGCGGAAATCGGTATCGGTCGTGTTCAGCTCCAGGTACAGCTCTTTACCATCCTTTACCCGGTACTCTCCCGGTGCTGGCTGGAGCCAGCCAGCCTGATCCAACAGCGCCTGCCCCTCCACCGGGTCATAATCATAGACGATGCTCGGCTCTGAATACGCCCAGCTGCTCTCCGGGATGAACGTATCCAGGATCAGCGCCTGCCGCTCGGTGGGAGTAAGCGCCGGGTAAACAGACAATACCAGGGTGTCTTTATTGGTGCAGTAGGCGATCGCCTGGCGCACGCGTAGATCGCTCAAGATGGGATGGTCGGTCGGCTGGACGGGATCGGCGCTTGGGCTGTCATCCGCCGCCGCTGCCCGGTCCTGAGCCTGCCACCCTCCTACCACTGCCAGGCTCAGAATTAAACCCATACTTAGCGCTACAAACAATGCTTTGATTTTCATGGCTAGCCTCCTCATTTGGCTGTTCCCAATCCATAGATTCACACAAGTTCCTGTCGTAATTTTCTCTCGCTAAAGTATTCACATCGAGTCTGGCTCCGGCAGGCGATCGTACAGTCACTCTCAGGCATACACCCAGGCCAGAAGAGGTGAGAAAATGAATCTTCACCATTGGATCTTTACCCTTCTTTTGGAGATAAAATCAATTAAAACCAAAACCGCTGAACAGAATTCAGCGGTTGATCCGAGCTGTTCCAGAGAGCGTAGTAACCCCGCCTGTCTTGGGTGCTCTGGATTCTAGTGCTTCTTAATTATACCGATTGGCCGCGCTTCCGTCATATTAATTTAGTTACAACCGGTAAAATATCCAAAATATCTTGAAAAAATCTCTCCCAGCCGAGCCAGGCTTTGACCACCCTCCCCTGTACGGGCGCAGCGGTACATCAAACGACCACTACCGGAAAAGCTCCCGCTGCGCCCCTCCTCCAGTCACATCCACCCTCCTGTCTATCATGAAATTCGGGAGCCTGGCGCACAGCACCAGAGTCAAGCCAGCCTGCAGTTTAGGCTCGCTCAACCTACATATGAGCGCTCTATCTGAGTGGAATCCAGGTTTCGCAGAACTCATTGCCTGCCTGCAACGCCTGGCTATCGACACCTGATCCGTGGTATCCGTGCCAAAATCCGTTGACTGCAGTTCCCTCCCCACATTCCCGTTGTGGTTTTCCGCTTTTTCATGTATCATGCACTCATCCAGGGTATTGCCTCTGCGATAAAAGGAGCCAAGCGCATGAGCGACCGACCGTGGTTAAAAAATTACGACCCCCTGCTGCCCCAAACCTTACAGCCCTACCCCGACCGCACCTTGCTGGATGTCCTGAACGATACCGTCCATCAGCGCCCCAACCACACCGCTATGATCTTCAAAGGTTTGCACACCAGCGTTGCCAGGCTGGAGGCGCTCAGCAATGATTTTGCGGCTGCCCTGCTCGACCTGGGCGTGGCTCGCGGCGAGCGCGTGGCGGCCCTGCTGCCCAATTCGCCTCAGGCCATCATCGCCCAGCTGGGCGCCTGGAAAGCGGGCGCCATCTTCTGCCCGATCAACTCCACCTACACCGAATGGGAGCTGGAGCACGCCCTGAATGAATGTGAAGCCGCGTCCGTGGTGGCACTCAACCCATTTTACGAAAAGGTCAAAGACGTCCAACCCCGCACCGGCGTGCAGCGCGTGATCGCCGCCCACATCAAAGACTTCCTGCCGCCTGTGCTCAGCCTGCTGTTCACCCTGGTCAAAGAAAAGAAAGAGGGCTACCGCATCACGTTACGGGATGGCGACCGCAGCTTTAGCGACCTGCTGGCGCGCTATGCCGGCTCCCCGCCCCCGCCCGTCCCGGTGCAGCCCAACGAACCCGCCATACTGCTCTTCAGCGGCGGCACCACCGGCAAGCCCAAAGCCGTCCTGGCTTCGCACCGCTCCTTACTCATCTCAGCCATGCAGCTGCATGCCTACGCCGCCACCGTGCTCACCGATTGGGACGACCGCCTGACCCTGGTGATGCCCATGTTCCACGTCTACGGCAACATGGCGATGAATACCTCCCTGATCGGGCGCTGGCCCATGGTGATCGTGCCCAACCCGCGCGACCTGGACGATCTGGTAGCCACCCTGCGCAAAGAGCGCCCGGCGGTCTTGCACGGCGTGCCAACCCTCTTCAACGCCCTGATCAACCACCCGGATGTCATCTCCGGCAAGATGGATTTCAAATCCATGAAGGTGTGCTACTCCGCCGCTGCCCCACTGCTCAAAGAGACCAAAGAGCGCTTCGAAAAGCTGACCAGCGGGCGCCTGCTGGACGCCTATGCCATGACCGAGACCGTGCTCGCTGCGGTGGTTTCCCCGGCGCACGGCGAGACCAAAGAAGGCTCCACCGGCCTGCCCCTGCCCGACGTCGAGCTGCGCATTGTCGATCTGGACAGTGGGTGGGAAAACCTGCCCCCCAATGAGCCTGGCGAAATTGTCATCCGCGCCCCGCAGATTATGGAAGGCTATTGGAATCGCTCCGCAGAAACTGCCCAGATGATCCGGGATGGCTGGGTCTATACCGGCGATGTGGGTTACCTGGACGAGGATGGTTTTCTGTTCCTGGTCGATCGCAAAAAGGACCTGATCAAGCCCAGCGGCTTTCAAGTCTGGCCGCGCGAGGTGGAAGAAGTGATCGCCATGCACCCGGCGGTGCAGGAAGTATGCGTGGGCGGCGTGCCCGACACGCAGCAGGGGGAGGCTGTCAAAGCCTGGATCGTCCTGAAGCCTGGCGCCCAGCTCGAAACCGAAGACCTGCGCGCCTTCTGCCGTGAGAAGCTATCCGGTTACAAAATCCCGCGTTACGTGGAAGTGCGCGACTCGCTGCCCAAGACCATGGTGGGCAAGCACCTGCGCCGCATCTTGATGAGCGAGAGCCGCTAACCCGCCCACGTAGGATAAGCTTTAGCTTGTCCATCTACCTCCCTCGCCCCGGCGTCAAGCGAAGCGATCTTGCATCCCACTTTTTTCAATCCGAGCCAATCCTACCGCCCTCTCTGCTGGATATACTCGCTCACATCCACATTAAAAACCAGCTCCTCCAGTGTGAAAGTCGCCCAGGGCCTGCCCATATCTTGCCAGATTGCCGAGCCTACTGAACCGAGAACGCTGCCTGGCAGGGTCGGCCCCGCGTCGCTGCGCGTGATCCACAGGATCTTGGGTTTGCCCTCGCCCGGGTCGCGGTAGCGCATAGCTTCCATGCTGTCGACCAGCCCCGTCTCGGGATTGAAGCGCACCACGAAACTCTCCTCGCTCTGCTCAAATGGCACGTACAGCCGCGCCGTCTGCGCGTCCATTGCTTGCCAGTAGGCGCGTGCATCGGTCAGCCACAACGACGGGAACCAGGCCCCCTCCGCCCACAGCGCCAGGTTAGCGCCCTGGTTGGTATTCGGATCGTCATAGTACGTGCCCATAGGGCTCTCGAAGAAACTCTTCCCATCCACATAGCCCTCGTTCACTTTCAGTAGCGGCAAGCCGAACAGAGTCGCCTCGATATAGTGCCGGTAATCCCGACCGGCGTTATGCACGAACACAAAGCGCGCCGGAAAGGGGATATTCATAAAAGGCCGGATCACCGCCCGCCCCTGGATCACCGCCGTCTCGATCAGCGGGATTTCATCGCCAAAAATTGTGCGGTAAAACCGCTCCACCGGCGCCGGCAGCCCGCCAGGCAGCGGCATGGTTTTCAGCTCGGGGCTTTTCTCGGCGTATTCCGCAAAGGACTGCGGCTTGATTTGCAAGCCCAGCCAGCCCAGCAACAGCAGCACCAGGATAACGCCCACCACGATCAGGATAAGATTGCGTACTAATTCCATTAGTTTTTTCCCTCTGCCCGCTTGCGGATGCCCAGCAGCATCTTACGCTCCATCACAAAACCCACCGGCTCAGTCAGCCGCCAGATCCAACCCATTTCGGGGCTGTACATCAGGCGTTGGCGCACCACCAGACGCGAGCTGTGCGCATCGATGGCTTCCAGGATGAACTGCCAGGTCGAGATTGCAACCCCTTTTCCCAGCTCCCCCTGGTATGCCAGCGCTTTCCCGCTCTTGGGGTCGGCGCCCAGCAGCACCAGCACCCGGGGTGGCTCAATTTCCGCCACCGCGAAGCACGGATAGCCCGGCGGTCCCAGGCGGATCACATCGCCCACCTGCAGTGTTTGCTGCTCCGGTAGGATGCGATCCACGCTGTGTATCTTACAACCCGCCAGGTTTTCCAGACCATCGTAGCTATACAGCCCGCCGCGCCCCTGACCGATCTGCACCAGCCAGGCCCACACATGCTCTACCCCGGCCCGGATGGTGATGGCGCGCGTGTAGCCGAGCATTGGCTCCGCTACCAGTTCATCCCCTGCCAGGGCGCGCTGCACTTCGGCGGGTGTCGCCCCCCAGGTGTTGTACCAGCCTCGCAAGAAGGGCGAGAGCGCCAGCGTCCCGCTCACCTGAACTGCCCCAATGATATTTTCCAGGATGTTCATATTGTTTTTCACCGTTTTTGTGGTCAACCGAATGCAATTTTACACATAAGACTGGCAATGGACACTGCAAGATCCGATTAATTGACATGTATGGACAGGATAATCAGGATGTTGATCGTACACTCTTGATCGGCCGGAGAGTGTTATATCCTGTCTATCCTGAATAACCATGTATATTGGTTTCCACGGACCATCTATCGAGTACAGAACTGGCTTGTTAATCCTGATCAGGTTACTGGTCTGGCCGATTTTACTTGATTTCCAGGGAGCTCAGCATGGCATCCAACAGGGTAAGATCCGGGGTAAAACTGGACGCCGCCTGCTGGTTGATGCTCCACTGCACATTCGTCAGGTAAGCCGCGTGGTCGTTGATAAACTCAGGCGGCTCATCCCCGCGGATGTTTCCATCCGCCGGCAAACTGGGATGATTGACCGGCAGCACCGCGGCTACATAATATTTCCCATCAGAGGTTAGTCCCTGGTAGGTGTAGACCAGCCCGGAGTTGTTGACCGGCTCGATGCCCTGGGAAAACTCCGCCAGGTAGCGCAGACCCTGGCCGTTCTTGAAATCCAGGTATTGGATATGCGCATGCACCACCTGTGCGGCATTCACCAGCGGCAAGAAGGGCATCTGCGGGATCTCCTGCGGCGACTGCAGCAGAGTTTTCAGCGACTCGGCGATGATGCCTGCATCTCGATTCACCTTCCATAGCTCCTCCACGGGATAGATGTAAATGTGGGACTGCATCGGAGGGTTGCTGAGGGGATAGCCGCTGAGCGGGTAGCCCTGCAGGGTGACCCGGGTATGCTCGGGCAGCACTTCCCAGAAGGGGGTTTCATTGCTGGCATACACCGCAGCAACCGTCTCAATCTGCAGGCCGCTGGACAGGCTGCCGGAATCCAGCATAAGCTGGGGGGAACCACCGGATACAGGTTGGGTGGTAGCCGTCACCGTGGTAGGTACTGCTTCCGTGGTCGGCGTTGGCTCCAGGCTGGCGATGGGCGTAGCATCCACTGTGGGATTGGCAGCAATCTCGGTAGGCTGCGGTTGAGTCGCTGTGGGCTGCGGGGTGGGCGTTTGCGTGGGAGCAGTACACGCACCCAGCAAAAGCGCCAGCGGAAGCAGGCTGCGGACCAGGCGAATGGCAATTTTGTTGTGTTTCATTGTCAGGATTCCTTTCAGTTCTATCATACTGCCCATCTGCACAGCCTCCCCCCTCCGCGGGAGAGTACATTGCTGGTCAAGTGGATAGTGGCAACTCCCCCCTGAAAACCGAGTTTTTCGAGCTCGCTCTTTGAGCTTAAAACTCGGTTTCTCCTCCTCCCTCCATGAATCCCTTCCCCCGTACGGGCGCAGCGGGACCATCCACGATAATATTCGTTTGCTGCACCGCTGCGCCCTCCCTTTTTTCTTCATTCTGCGCGACGGCATCGTCTACATAAAACTGGCGGGCAAGCGCTCGCCAGTTTTTTCTTCCTCTAAATTCCAAGCTGCTCGCAGCTCCGCTTATTGGGTTTCTTCAATCGCCTGCTGGGCCAGACCATTCAATTCCTCCAGCAAGCCGGGGATATCCTCCGGCGTGCCCTGCAGGATGGCATTGAAGGTGTTCCCCACATCGCGGCGCACGGAGGTCCAGGATGGCCAGGCCGGCTCAGCCTTCCCGTACTCCAGGAAGGACAGGCCGTACGACCAGATGGCATTCTCCTGCTCGTAGGCCTCGATCAGCGGCAGCGCATCGGTGCGCGTCGGGTAGTAAGCGCTGCCCTCAATCCACTTGGCCTGCACTTCGGGGGAGGTCAGATACTTGATGAATACCCAGGTGGCCATCATGCGCTCCGGGTTGGTATTGGCAATGGCGACATACTGGCCAAACAGGTTGACCGCCTGACCGCCATCTTTGCCCGGGAACGGGATAATCGTCCATTCATCCGGGATGGCGCCTTCCGCCTCAAAAGCGGCGATCTGATAGGGCAGCCCTGCAGTGGAGCTCATGGTGAACAGGGCTCTACGGCTAGCAAATTCAGGGTTGGGGTAGCTTTCGGTGGCAAACGCGCACTTGCTATCCCACAGATCCTTCATCATCACCGCCGTATCCAGCACGCTAGGCGCAGCGAAGTCATAGCCGCTGGCGTCTTCGTTGAGCATATTCCCGCCGTTGGCGAATACGAAGGAGGCCACATTGGACGCGCCTGCATACAACACCAGCCCGCCCGTCCCGTCATTATCCGGGTCAGCGTCATTGGCATTGGCTTCAGTTGCCGCGCAGGACTGCGCCTTAAACTCCTCATAATTCGCGGGCGGCGCTTCAAAGCCCAGTTCCTTCGCCCAGCCAGAATTATAGAACAGCACGTTCTCAGACTGGCTGATGGGGAAAGCAAACAGGGTGCCATCCGGGGCTTTACCGCCGGTCAGGGCGCCTTCGTAGAAAGCAGCCTGTTCATCGGCGCTCAAGCCAAAGAAAGCATCGTTCATATAGGGGCTCAGATCAACCACCGCGTCCACTGCATACCAGTTCGACATGGCGTTGGTATAACCGGTGACCATATCCGGCAGGTCGCCCGACTGGATGGATGCGTTGAAGGCATCTTCCAGGTCAGAGTAATTGCCCTGGTCGATCGCTTCAACCGTGATGCCCCATTCGTTGCTGGCATTGAAATCATCGACGATCGCCAGCATGGTTTCGTTGGGCATCCCGGTGCCCCACACATGCCAGAAGTTCACCGTCTGACCGGTGGGGTCGATCTCTGGCTTCGGCTCCTCAACAGGCACTGCGGTGGGTTCCTCGGTGGGCGCTTCGGTCGGGGCGGGCACATCGGTAGGTTCCACCACCGGCTCGACTGCCGGCTCTTCGGTTGCAACTGGCTCTGCAGTTGGCGCGGCAGTCGGGGTTTGCGCGCAGCCAGCCAATACCAGTGACAGGGCGACCAGGGTCAGAAATGCTACTTTCAAATATTTTCGGTACATGCTCTCTCTATCTCCTTTTTTGGGTTAGTTCATTTAGGGTCGGGTAAAAAAACCTGGTTATGCCAATAAGCACCTCCTCCGGTTACAGGTTAACCTTTCAAACCGCTGCGGGCAATGCTCTCGGTAAACTGCTTCTGCGTAAAGAAATACAGGATCAGGATGGGCAGGATGGCGATGAAAGCGCCTGCCATCATCAGGTTCAGCATCTGCCCGGCCTCATCAATAAAACTGTATAAGCCCACTGCAATCGGGCGCCAGGCCGGTGAATTGGTCACCAGCATCGGCCAGGCCAGGGCGTTCCAGGTGCCGATAAAGGACAGGATGATGATCACCATCACCGGCGCCTTGACCAGCGGCAGGGCGACATGCCACAAAAACCGCCAGTGTCCCGCCCCATCCATCTGCGCGGCGTCGAAAAGCTCGTCCGGCAATTG
>Ga0105095_10001819_pt1 | contig 11357 bp, 8 predicted proteins | sample PPLLak2March2015_2_FD_79180 | JGI IMG/M metagenome (GOLD analysis project Ga0105095, IMG submission 79180) | Freshwater sediment microbial communities from Prairie Pothole Lake near Jamestown, North Dakota, USA - PPLs Lake P8 Core (3) Depth... | ecosystem: Environmental > Aquatic > Freshwater >... | reverse complement strand
GCTGGGCCGCGGCGTCGGTCCGGGCGCGCGCCCGGGGCGGGTGCGCGCGCTCGACGTGGCGCCTACCGTACTCGCGCTCCTCGGCCAGCCGCAGCCCGCGGCGATGACGGGACGACCCATCCCGCTGCAGGTCGAGGCGGTCCTCCACTCGACGAGCGCGGAGAGAACGGCAAGATGAAGCTCCGTCCGATCGCCCTGGCGCTCTGCGCCGCGCTCCTGCTCGCCGCCCCCGGCGCCTCGGCCCAGGCCCGGAAGGCCGAGAAGAAGGCCCCGCCCAAGAAGGAAGCTCCGCAGAAGAAGGGCGCGAGGAGCGCCCCGACGAGCTGGTACGCGCTGCGCGTCACGCGCGGCGACACGGGAGTGATCGTGACGAGCCTCTGGTCCTCGGGCCGCAACCTGCGCGCGGAGGCGGTGCTCGCGGGCGTGCCGATCGTGCAGCTCGTGAGCGGCGAGTGGTACTACGTGATCGACGGCGTGCGGCAGGAGGGCATCGCGGTCCGGCGCAGCCCGAAGGCGCTCCAGGCCGATCTCTCCGGCAATGTCGGGCGTCCCTTCGGCAACGAGGCGGTGGACATCAAGGCGCGCGGCGGGGAGCTGGTGCGCGAGGAGGAGGTGGGCGGCCGCAAGGCCCGGGTGCTGCGGCTCACCGACCAGCGGGGCCGCCACGAGGTGTGGGTCACCGACGACGACTCGGCGCTGCCGATCCGCATCGACTCCACCGACCGCGACTCCGGCGTCCACGTCGTGACCGACTACGTCGACTGGCTGAGCGAAATGACGCTGCCGCCGGCGTTCTTCGAGCCCGATCCCCGCATCCAGCTCGAGCGGCTCGAGTACGACGAGTACGTGCAGCGCGCCTCGCAGGGGCACGTGGGCCCGGCGCCGGTGCTGTTCGGCGACCTGCTGCACGGGCACTGAGCCGGGGGCCTGGTGGCACGCGACTCCGCGCGCCGACTACGAGCTCACCCACGTGATGTTGGCGTCGGCGACCTTCGGGGCGTTCTCGCCCAGCACGGCGAGCTTGCGCGCGATGCGTCCGGCGATCTCGCGCAGCATCACGGCCGCCGGGGAGTCGGGCGCGTAGACGAGGATCGGCTTGCCCGCGTCGCCGCCCTCGACCACGCGCGGGTCGATCGGCACCTCGCCGAGGAAGTCGACGCCGAGCTCGGCGGCGATCCGCCGGCCGCCGCCCTGGCCGAAGATGTAGTAGCGCTTGTCCGGCGCGTCGGGCGGCACGAAATACGACATGTTCTCGATCACGCCGAGCACGGGAACCTGCACCTTCTCGAACATCTTGAGGCCCTTCCGGGCGTCGATCAGCGAGAGGTCGTTGGCGGTGGTGACGATCACGGCGCCGGAGAGCGGCGCCATCTGCGTCAGCGTGAGCGCGGCGTCGCCCGTGCCCGGCGGCAGGTCGATCACGAGATAGTCGAGCTCGCCCCACTCGACGTCGGTCAGGAACTGGCGGATCAGGCCGTGCACCATCGGGCCGCGCCAGATCACGGGCGAGCTCTCGGTCACGAAGAAGCCCATCGACATCAGCTTCATGCCGTAGCCCTCGAGCGGGAAGATGCGCTTGTTCTCGCTGTGGGGGCGGCCGCTGACACCGGTGAGGAGCGGCAGCGAGGGTCCGTACACGTCGGCGTCCATGAGGCCCACGGACGCGCCGGTCTCGCGCAGGGCCAGGGCGAGGTTCACGGCGGTCGTGCTCTTGCCCACGCCGCCCTTGCCCGAGGCGACCGCGATCGTGTTCTTGACCCCCGGCAGCGCGACGCCCTGGGGCGACGGGGCGGCGGCGGCGCGACCGCGCGTGTTCGCGGTCATCGTGACGGCGACGTCCGCGACGCCGGGCAGCGCGGCCACGCGCTCGCGCGCGGCGCGCTCGAACTCGGCCTTCACCGGGCAGGCCGGCGTCGTGAGCTCGATCGTGAAGGAGACGCGATCGCCGTCGATCCGGACGTTCTTCACGAAGCCGAGGTCGACGATGCTCTTGCCGAAGTCGGGATCGACGATGGGACGCAGCGCGGCGAGGACCGCGCTCTCGGTCACGGGGGTGCTCATTCAGGCGACTTTAGCGCAGGGCTCCCCGCGCGCGGCTGCGCCCGGCCGCATCGATCGGCAAGCGTCCGCATCGTTCGGCGCGGCTCGTCGCTCGTCGGCGGGGCCCTAGAAGCGCTTCGCGAGCACCGTCACGCCGCGCGCCCAGGCCGCGGTCGCGCCCTGCGGGTTGCCGGCGGCGAGGAGCTGATCGCCCTTCGCCGCGATCCGTCCGAGCAGCGCCTTGTCGGCCGCGCAGGCGGTGTCGCCGGGCGCGCAGACGAGCGCCTCCGCGCCCCGGTGGATCGCGCGCGAGAGGCCCGAGAGGAACTGCGCGTGCAGGTCGGCGAGGAGCGGCGCCGTCTTGGGCGGCTTCACGAGCGACTGCTGCACCAGGGGCAGCGCGCTCGCGAGCTGATTCGCGCGCCCCTGCTTCACGACGAGGAGCGCGAGGCGCAGCGCTGCGCCCGAGAAGGACCCCTTCGGCAGGCTGCGGCTCCGCAGCGCGCCGTCGATCGACTGCAGGTTCCAGACCAGGCCGTCGAGCGGATCGCCCGCGGTGGCGGTCGCCGACACCGGCGAGATCAGGCTCTTGGTGTTGCGGCGGTTCGCGCCGAAGCCCTGCCACGGAATCGCCGCGTCGGTCGCCGGCGCCGGCGTGTCCCACACGTAGAGCTTGCCCTCGCGCGAGCTCGCGACGATCTCGATCAGGCCGTCGCCGTCCACGTCGCCCGCCGTCGGCGACGGGATCATCCAGCCGTGGGTGAACTTGGGCCAGCCCGCGGGCTCGCTGCCGTCGGCGCGGAAGGCGCGCACCAGGTACGCGCCGCTGCCCTGCACGATCTCCGCGACGCCGTCGCCGTCGACGTCGGCGAGGCCCGGGCTCGAGAGGAACTGCATGTCGTCCATCTTGCGCGGGAAGGCGGGCAGCAGCGTTCCGGCCGCGGGGTCCCACGCCGTGATCGAGTGGTCGCCGAACTCCTGGCTGGCCGCGACGCCGACGTCGAGCAGGGCGCGCACGCCGCCCGTCGGTGCGACGTACTCGGGCAGCCCGTCGCCCGTGATGTCGCCGAAGGCGCCCGAGCCGAGTGCGCCGAAGAACGGCGCGTCCGCGGAGCCCGCGGTCGCGGGGATCGCCGGGAAGCCGCCGTTCGGGAAGTCGACCGGCAGCACGCGCGGCGCCGAGCCGACGCTCCCGAGCACCGGCGTCCCGTCCGGATTCAAGAGCACCACGGGGCCCGCCGTCGAGAAGATCGCGACGCCGACGCGCCCGTTGCCGTCGAGATCGGCGATCGCCGCCGAGCCCGGCGTGCCCGTGCCCACCGTCGGCAGGAGCCCCGCCGTGAGGAGCGGCACGGCCACCGGCCAGCCGTCGACGAAGGGGCCGCCGGCGTGGAGGCTGCCGTCGTGGTGCACGGCGTAGACGCGGCCTGCCGCGTCGAGGCTGAAGTCGCCGAGATCGATGCCGAGCTGACCCGCCTCGAGCAGGATGCCGAGCAGCGTCGAGTCCGCGTAGAAGCCGTCGGCGTTGTTGCCGTACTCCTCGTTGGTGGCGATCACGATCTCGACGTCGCCGTCGCCGTCGAGATCGGCCACGGCGGCGGAGCTCAACACCTTGGTGAGACGCTCCTTGGCGTTGCTTCCGGAGAGCGGCGTCGCCTTGCCGCTCACCGGATCGATCGAGAGCCTGCTCGTGTCGGCGAGGCGCACGGGGAAGCCCGCGACGGGCGTGCCATTCGCACGCCAGGCGTAGAGGTGGCCGTCGAGGCCGCCGACCAGGATCTCGAGCTTGCCGTCGTTGCCCGGACCCGGGGGATCGACGTCCGCCAGCACCGGCGCGCTCAGGAAGCCCGGATCCGTGTCGTTGTAGGGGTCGGCGACGGCGTCGCCGGAGAAGGCGGGGTTCGAGCGCACGGGGAAGCCCGGGCGTCGCTTGCCGAAGGCGTCCCACACGTAGAGCTGTCCCTCGGCGCCGGCGGCGACGATCTCGACGCTGCCGTCGCCGTCGAGATCGTCGGCCGCGATGCTGGCGAGGATCGCCTCGTGCGGCACCGTCACGTCGCCGCGGCCCCACGCGTTGGTCGGCCGCGCGTGGGCGGCCGTCGCCGTCGCGTCCGTGTAGACCGGGAAGCCCGGGAGCTCCCTGCCGTCGCTGCCGCGGATCACGCGCAGCGCGCCGGAGCCCGTGCCCTGGACGATCTCCTGCACGCCGTCGCGATCGACGTCGGCAAGGGCCGACGACGACTCGCCGGAGGCGCCGAGCACGATCGGCGCGAAGCGCTCCGTTGCGTCGTGGTGGATCGCGACGGTTCGCACGTCGATGCCCGTCCGCCCCTGGCCGTCGGTCACCGTGAGCCTGAGCTGCACCGTGTGGTCGTCGGGCTCGGCGGGCGGCGTCGCGGGGTCGAAGCCGCAGGCCGCGGCGGTGGCGGCCGGGCTCCACTGCGCGAGCAGTCCGCTCTCGATCCGCCCGGCGCTCGCGCCGCTCCCGATCGGGCTGAAGACGGTGGGCTGCACCCCGCAGCCGACCTCGACCTGGTACGAGAAGCTGCCGCCGGCGCGCACGGCGGCGGCGCTCCCGACCACGTCGACGCTCGGCGTGCGCACGGGGTCGATGGTGTCGAACCAGGCGAGGCTCCCCGTGAGATCCGCTTCCGGCGGGATGTTCCCGGCCGAGATCGCGGCGAGCAGGGTCTCCAGGTTCGGGCGACCCCATCCGGTGTACTGGTCCCAGCCCGCCTGCGTCGGGAACCAGAACGACCCGAACGGGAAGCCCGGTGCGCCGAGCAGGCCGCTCACGAGCGGGCCGAAGCTTCCCGGCGGAAGCGGCGGCAGCACCGACTGGTCGATGTCCTCCGCCGCGAGCCGGAAGAGCTGGCGGATCTCCTCCACGGAGAACGGCTTGTCGAGCCCCGGATAGGGCTGGAGCAGCCCGCGATCGATCAGGTTCCTGCCGTGGGAGACGATCAGCAGGGTCATGCCCGCCGAGCGGCCCGTCGCCTCGGAGGAGCACGACGTCGACGAGATCGCGGCCCAGGCGCGACCGCCGTGGTTCGTGCAGCCGTTCTGGACCGTGTAGTCCTTCACGCCGTTGATCACGCTGCTCGCGAAGGTGCCGTCCGCGTCGCGGATCGAGTTCACCCAGATCGTGTGGTCCGCGTTCGACGGCATGTTGTGGTGACGGCTCTGCTCGTCGGCCGCGCTGGCGAGGATCGGCACGCCGCGCCGGTAGGCGTAGTCGACCGCCTGCTGCGACGACGGCGACATCGAGATCGTGCCCAGGGCCGACGAGATCGAGTCGGCGCCGTTGTCGACGGCGTAGACCACGGCCGCGGCGAACTCGGAGTCGATCGCGATGAAGCTGTCGTTCACCTTGAGGGGCACGAAGAAGCTGCTCGGCGCGACGCCCGGGAAGCCGCCGCCGTTGTCGGCCTCGGCCACCATGTCGCCGCCCTCGCCGGTGCCGTGGCCGTAGTCGACGCGGTCGAAGGCGTCGTTGTCGTCGTCGGCGAAGTCCCAGCCTGCGATGTCGTCGGTGTAGCCGTTGCCGTCCTCGTCCACGCCGTTCGAGAACTGGCGGATCAGGTCCTGGCCGTCGAGCACGCCGTTGCCGTTCAGGTCGCTCGCGCCGAGGCCCGCGAAGTCGTCGACCGTGACGGCGCCGTTCCCGTCGCAGTCGTAGGAGAGGCGGCCCGTCGGGCGCGTCGGGTTCGCGCACGGCTTCGGCAGCTCGGCGACGTTCAGCCAGACCTTCTTCGCGAGCTCGCGGTCGCTCCAGCGGATGCCGCTGTCGAGCACGGCGTCGTGCGTGTCGGGCCGGCCGGTCGTGTACTGCCACGCGCCGGTGACGTTCATGCCCGTCGAGGGCTGGTACTTCCACACGTTCCCGCCAGTGAAGTCGTTCGGCAGCTCTCCCGGCGCGAGGAAGAGATACGAGGCGTAGTCCGTCGGGTCGGTGCAGGCGGGCGCGAGGCAGGCCGGGTAGACGACCGCTGAGCCGGCCGGGCTCGGGATCGCCAGGGAACAGAGGGCGGCGAGGGCCGCGGCCGGAACGAGGTGGAGCGGGCGTGCGAGCGGCATGGATTCCCCCAGCGATGGACGGACGGGGCAGCCTATCACGCGGCGAAACGCGTTGAACAGCCGTTCATCGAGGGGAGATCCCCTACCGCACGGCGCCGCCCGCGCGAGGCGGCGGGCTCGGCATGGGCGATGCCTCGAGCCGCACGAACGCATGGCCGGCGAGGGTGAGCGGGGCCGTGCTCCGGACGGTGAAGCCCGGCTCGGCGATGAGCTTCGCGGCGAGGGGGAGCGGCGCCACGAGCAGCACCGACTCGGCGCCCCCGGCGCCTTCGGCATGCACCCAGGCGGCCGCCGCGGCCGGCGACGGCACGGCGTCGACGGCCCGCCCGGCGAGGATCTGGACCAGGATCGTCGGGCTCTCGCCGAGACCGACGAGCAGGCTCGGCGCGCCGTCGCGCACCGGGGCGAGCGTGTCGCGAGCCGCCGGCAGCGTCGAGCGCGCCGCGAGCCGCTCGGCGCGGCCGCCGTCGTAGGCTCCGAAGGCCACGGCGGCGAGGAGGGCGAGCAGGAGCAGCGCCGGCACGCGATCGGCCTCGGGGGCCTCGCTCGGGGCGAGGCGGCGCCAGCCGAGCCAGGCGCCCCCGGCGCAGAGCATGCCCGCGAGGCCCGCCGGCACGCCGCCCTCCGGCAGGAAGGGCGCCGCCACCACCGCGCCGAGGCCCGCGACCCCGAAGAGCACAAAGCCGAGCCGCAGCGCGCCGTCGCGCAGCCGTCGCGCGGTCGGATCGAGGGCGGCGGGGCCCGGCGCTGCGATCGACGCGAAGAGCGCCACGACGAGCAGCGAGAGCGGCGCGAAGGCGGGCAGCAGGTAGCGCGAGTGCTTCATCGGCGAGGCGTGGAGCAGGAGGAAGATCGCGACGAATCCGATCGCCGCGAAGCGGAGGCCGGGCGGCGCGCCGGCGGCGGTTCGCCGCCGCGTCCACGCCGCCGCGACGAGGCTCGGCAGGAGCAGCGTCCAGGGCGCGAGCTGGCCGGGCAGGTTCACGAGGTAGTGGAAGAGGCCGCCCTTCCGCGTCGTGAGCCGCGTCGCGCCGAGCAGGCGTCGCGTCTCGTCGAGGCCCAGACGCTCGACCAGGAGCACGGGCCAGAGACCCGCGGCCGCGACGAAGACGCCGAGCGCGAGCGCGCCGGGCGCGCCCAGCAGGAGGCGCCCCGAGCCCGTCGCCAGGCAGAAGGGGACGGCCACGGCCAGGAAGAAGCCGGCGGCAAGGGGCCCCTTCACGAGGGTCGCGAGGGCGAGCCAGAGGCCCGAGAGCGCCATCGGCGCGAGGGCGCGGCCGCCCGCGCGATGCGCGCACCAGGCCGCGTGGAAGCGCTCGAAGGCCCCGAGCAGGAGGGCGGCGAAGAGCGGGTCGATCCGCTTGTCGCGCAGCAACGAGAAGGTCTCGAAGCTCGTCAGGTAGACGAGGGTCGCGGCGAAGGCGGCGTCGCGGCGGCCGAAGAGGCGCTCGCCGAGGCGCGTCATCCACCAGGCCGAGAGGCCGAGGGCGAGCAGGTTCGGCGCGTGGGGGACGAGGCCGCAGTCGGGGCCGAGCCAGCGGCCCGCGGCGGCGATGAGCCACAGGAAGAGCGGCGGCTTGTGGAGGTAGACCCAGTCGCCGAGGCGGGGCACGAGCCAGTCGCCGGTCCGCAGCATCTCCGCCGCGAGGCCGAGGTAGCGGACGTAGCCGTGGTCGATGGGCTCGGCGGCGAGGCGCCAGAGCAGGCAGAGCGTCGCGAAGGCGAGCGCCGCCGCGGCGAAGGCGCGCTCGCGCCGGTCGAAGACGCGGATCGCGGCGGCGACGGATCGGGGCCTCTCGATGGCGTGGCGCGGCATGAAGGCCCCTTCATCAGGTCCGGTTGTTGCCGGCCGACCCGTTCTGTACCCAACCGCGCGGAGGGGGGCAGCAGGTCATGAGCTGGACCGCGATCGCCACGTGGCTGCAGGGGATCGATCTCTCCGATCCCTGGCTCTGGTTCGGCCTGTGCGGGAACGTCGCGTTCTTCTCGCGCTTCCTCGTGCAGTGGATCGCGTCCGAGAGGGCCGGCGACAGCGTCATTCCGATGGCCTTCTGGCACCTGAGCATCGTCGGCTCGCTCGTCATGCTCGTCTACGCGATCCACAAGCGCGATCCCGTGTTCATGCTCGCCTACCTGCCGAACGCCTTCGTGTACGTCAGAAACCTCATGCTCATCAAGAAGAACGGGAAGAATGAGACTGCTCCAGATCGGATTGGGCCGCTTCGGACAGAATCATCTCCGGACGTGGCGGAAGCTCGGGGTTGAGCTGCTCGTCTCCGACCACGACCCGCGCCATCTCGCGGGCGTGTCGGAGCGCGCCTCCACGAACTGGCTCGAGCTGCTGGACGACGCCGACGCCGTCGACGTCGTGACGCCCGCGCCGGCCCACGCGGAGATGATCCGCACCGCGCTCGCGCGCGGGAAGCACGTGCTCGTCGAGAAGCCCGTCACCTCGACCTCCGCGGAGGGCTTCGCGCTCGCCCGCGACGCGCGCGCACGTGGGCTCGTGCTGCAGGTGGGGCACGTGTTCCGCTTCTCGCCCGAGGCGCAGGCCGTGTCGCGCGCGATCCGCAACGGCGAGCTCGGGAAGCTCCGCTACGCGATCGCGCACTTCATGAGCTTCAAGCGCCCGCGCACCGACGGCGGCATCGCGATCTCCGACGGCGTCCACTTCGTGGACCTCGTGTCGTGGCTCTTCGGCAAGCAGCCCGTCGCCGTCACCGCCGTGCTGCACGACCACCTGGGCCGCGGCATGGACGACGTCGCGGTGCTCTCCCTCGACTACGGCGCGGAGAAGGCGCTGGTCGAGGCCGCCGTGTTTCCGCCCGAAGGCCAGCGCGACCTCCAGGTGATGGGCACCGAGGGCGCGATCGCCTGCGACTTCGTCGGCGCCGCGGATCGCGTGCGCCACTTCGCCCACCGCCACGCGCAGGGCGAGAACGCCGCCTGGGGCGCGACCGAGGGAGCCGTGCGCGTCCTCGAGACGCCCGGCGAGGAGCCGCTCCTCGCCGAGCTGCGCGCCTTCGCCGACGCCTGCGCCAGCGGCAAGCCTTCGCCGGTCGCGTCGGACGGCTTCGCCGGCGCCGCGGCGGTGGCGGTGATCGAGGCGGCCGAGCGCTCCGCGCGCGAGGGCCGCCGCATCGCGCTCGAGCTTCCGGAGGAGATGCGCCGATGAGCCAGACGAAGATCCCGCTCTCGCGGGTCACGATCGACGACGAGGTCAAGGCCGCCGTGCTGCGCGCCGTCGAGTCGGGTCAGTACATCCTGGGGCCCGAGTCGAAGGCGTTCGAGAAGGAGCTCGCCGCGTACTTCGGCCGCGAGCACGCCGTGCTCGTGAGCTCCGCCACCGCGGGCCTCATGCTCTCGATGCAGGCCCTCGGCATCGGCCCCGGCGACGAGGTGCTCGCGCCCTCCCAGACCGCGTTCCCGACGATCGAGGCGATCTTCCTGGCCGGCGCGACGCCGGTCTTCCTCGACACCGACGACTCCGCCTGCCTCGACCCGAGCTGGATCGAGCCGCGCATCACGCCGCGCACCAAGGCGATCGTGCCGGTCCACCTCTACGGGCATCCCTGCGACCTCGACGTGCTGCAGGACGTGGTGAAGCGACACAACCTGGTGCTGCTCGAGGACTGCGCCCAGGCCCACGGCGCCGAGTGGCGCGGCAAGCGCGTCGGCAGCTTCGGCCGCGCCGGCGTGCTCTCGTTCTATCCCTCGAAGAACCTGACGGTGCTGGGCGACGGCGGCGCGGTGGTGACGGACGACGCAGGACTCGCGGCGCGGCTGCGCATGCTCCGCGACCACGGCCGGCGCGACAAGTACACGCACGAGATCGTCGGCTGGAACCTCCGCTTCAACGAGCTCCAGGCCGCGGCGGGCCGCGTCTTCCTGCGCCGCCTCGACGCCATGAACGAGGGCCGGCGCCGCGTCGCCGCGCGCTACGCGAAGCAGCTCGAGGGCGGCCCGGTGCTGCTCCCCGCCGAGAACAAGCTCGCGAAGCACGTCTACCATCTGTTCGTGATCCGCACGCCCGACGCTGCCGACCGCGACGCCCTCGCGAAGCATCTCGGCGCCGAGAACATCCAGACCGGCGTTCACTACCCGCTGCCGAACCACCTGCAGCCCGCGACCCTGAACCAGCGCTTCGTCCGCGCCGAGGCGCTGCCGCACACCGAGGCCTGGGTGAAGCACATCCTCTCGCTGCCGTGCTTCCCCGACATGACCGATGCCGAGGTGGATCGCGTCGCCGCACAGGTCCGCGCGTACTACGCGAAGAAGGGCTAGCCGGTGGCGGACGCACCCGCGCTCTCGATCGTGATCCCGGCCTACCACGAGGAGGACAACGTCCCCCTCCTGGCCGAGGAGCTGCGGAAGGAGCTGGGCGCCGCCGGGATCGCCGACTTCGAGGTGATCTTCGTGGACGACGGCTCGCGCGACGCGACGGCCGAGCGCGCCCGCGCCGAGGCCGCGCGCGACCCGCGCTTCCGTCTGGTGCGTCTCGCGAAGAACGGCGGCGAGAGCGCCGCCACCGAGGCGGGCCTGCGCCGCGCCCGCGGCGAGATCGTGGTCACCATGGACTGCGACCTGCAGAACGCGCCCGGCGACATCCCCGCGCTGCTCGCGCCCGTGCGCCGCGGCGAGGCCGACTGCGCCTGCGGCTACCGCAGCGACCGCACCGCCGGCGACACGCCGTGGCGTCTGGTGCAGTCGCGCATCGCGAACGGCATCCGCAACTGGGGCACGGGCGACAGCGTGATCGACGCGGGCTGCACGTTCCGCGCGTTCCGCCGCGAGGCGATCGCGCGCATCAAGGTCTTCAAGGGCATGCACCGCTTCCTGCCGACGCTGATGCGCCTCGAGGGCTTCCGCGTGGTCGAGGTGCCGGTGCAGAACCGCGCCCGCGTCCACGGCCAGTCGAAGTACGGAATGTGGAACCGCGCCTTCGCCGCGTTCTACGACCTGCTCGCGGTGCGCTGGATGCGCAGCCGCGTGGTGCGCTGGCAGGTCGCCGAGGACACGCTCCCCGGCGCGCCGCCGCCCGACGCGCGCTAGCAGGCTGAGGAAGAACGCCGATCCGCGTGGCTTGCGAGGGGCCGGAGGCGGGTCATGGCGCCGCGCCTCGGGTTCGACGCGAAGGGACCGATCGCTTCGAGCGGCGTGCGGGGCGCGCCTGCACATGTCGGCGCGTCGCCATGACCCGCCTCCGGCCGCGGCGTGCCCGGTTTCGCGCTCACCCGCTC
>Ga0105095_10001818_pt1 | contig 11359 bp, 3 predicted proteins | sample PPLLak2March2015_2_FD_79180 | JGI IMG/M metagenome (GOLD analysis project Ga0105095, IMG submission 79180) | Freshwater sediment microbial communities from Prairie Pothole Lake near Jamestown, North Dakota, USA - PPLs Lake P8 Core (3) Depth... | ecosystem: Environmental > Aquatic > Freshwater >... | reverse complement strand
GTAGGACTTGTCTTCGTGCCTGAACACGGTACTGTCATCAGGCTGGACAAACTGGTTTGAAAGAACCTTATATGTAAAGCGATAGCCTGAGTCATAGACGAAGATATATTCGCCCACGCCCAAATACTTGAGAGCGGAGAACGTGCCGGGCCTCCCATCCGCATCGACGGCATGCGCAGTGAGAACGCTGTTCCCAGGCCAGGTCGGATAAGCGGTTCCGTTCAACCATCCGGCCTGATCCTGCAACCAGGACACATCCCAGTTCCCATTCTCAAACTCAACACCCACCACAGGCGTTTTCACCTGGAGCACCGGTATTTCAATGCGAAGACCTGTCGCGGCGTAAACGGGTCGAGAAGGGGCATCCAGTTTTGTTACCATGTCAGGAGCAAAACCTGTCACCGGGATGAGGAATGTGCTGATACCTGAAGGACCTGACGAAGGGTTATTACCGCCTCCGCCTCTGCCACCGCCACCGCCTCCAACAGAAGCAAGGGTTATTGTAAGCGTATCCTGATCGTCTTCGCCCGGATCACTGTTATTCGGTGTTGAATCAGGATCGATTAGATCAGAAGCACTAATCTGCGCAGTGTTGACATAAGATCCAGTCAAGTTGACAGTGACAGTGATTGTCAGGGTCTCAGCAGCATTTACAGCCATATTACCAATTGTCCACAGGCCCGTTGCATTATTATAGGCTCCCTGACTGGCAACCGAGGAAACAAAGGTAAAACCGCTTGGCAGATTTTCAGTTACTTCCACACCAGTCGCAGGGTCAGGACCTATATTTATTACCGTTAGGGTAAATGTAATATTGGTCAGGGCAGCAGGTGACGGATTACTTGCGGTTTTGTTTAACGAAAGGTCTGCCACAGGGCCGAGGAAATTAGTATCGGTTGAGCTGTTATTCGTGGTATCTGTGTCCGTATATCCACTTGGAACAGAAACAGTCGCCGTATTTACCAGGTTACCTGTAGGATTGGCGACAATATTCGCTGTTACGGTATAGACGATCGTGCCGCCCACCGGCAGATCAACCGTATCTGAAAAATCTGCCGAACCGCTCGCCGACGTAGTACAACCCGATGCGCCACCGCCCTGAGTCGTACATGCCCATGCCCAGGTGGAGATGTTGGCCGGCCGGGGATCTGAAACGGTTGCCCCTATAACATCTACTCCACTTAAGTTTGCTGCAGTCACAGTGTATGTCACTACACCGCCTCCGGCATACGTAACCTGACCGTCATCTTTTGTAATGGATAGATCAGCCGCAGAGAGGGTGTCAGTATCCGTTGAGGAATTATTCGATGGATCGCTGTCCGCAAAACCATTCGGTGGCGTTATCGTCGCAGTATTGACCAAATCGCCTGTAGGATTGGCAACAACATTTGCAGTAACCGTGTACACGATACTTCCACCGACGGGTAGATTCACGGTATCACTAAAATTGGAGGATGAACTACCGGCGGCAGTACAACCGGCCGCGCCGCCGGTCTGATTTGTACAGGCCCATGCCCAGGTCGAGATATTTGCCGGCCTGGTGTCTGTAACAGTTGCCCCTGTAATATCTGCTCCGCTCAAGTTGCTTACAGTTACCGTGTATGTGACTGTTCCACCGGCAGCATAGCCTGTTTGTCCGTCATCTTTCACAATCGACAGATCGACGCTATTTGCCGTAAGCGAATCTGTGTCTGTGGAACTATTATTGCCTGTATTGGTATCTGCATAACCGCTTGGAACAGAAACAGTGGCAGTATTTACCAGATCGCCCGTTGGACTGCCAACGACATTCGCTGTTACCGTATAGATAATGGTTCCGCCAACAGGCAAATCTACTGTGTCACTAAAATCTGCGGCAGAATTCGCAGCAGGTGTACAGCCCGTGGCTCCACCGGTCTGGCTTGTGCACGCCCACGCCCACGTTGCAACATTTGCTGGTCTGGCATCTGAGACACTCGCACCGTTGACGGTTACACCGCTAACATTTGTGACCGTGACCGTATATATAACAACGCTTCCAGCGAGATAGCTGGTTTGCCCGTCGTCTTTTACAATAGAGAGATCTGCGCCAAGCACGGACACTGTATCTGAGGCGGTATTGTTGGTTTCGTTGGCTTCAGGCATGATCCCATCCGGATCGACAACAGCAGTATTGATTAGATCACCGGTGGTAGACGGCGTCACCTGGAAAGTTATGCTGAATGATGCTCCGCTGGCAAGCGTAACAATTCCACTTGATGTACAACTCAATGCTGTACCACCCATGGAACAATTGATTGTGCCTACAGGCGCGGTAGCACCATTTGTGATCGTGAGCGGACCTTGGGGGTAAAAACCTGCTGCACCCGGCAACGCATCGCTCATGATCGTTTGTCCATTTGCGAATGTAGCCGTGCCAGCGCCGTTGTTCGAAACTGTAATCGTCCAGTTGAATGGTGCGCCCTGGGCAACACTCCCACCCACATTGTTCGTCTTTGCCACGATCAAGTCCGGCAGTCCGGATGGCGCGATAACTTCTATATCTTCGCCGGTGCTGGAGCCAGGATCATACTGGGTATCCGTTGTTCCAGTTGGAGTCGTTCGAGTTGGATCTGTATACGTCGCGGTAGCGGGATTCTGATAGATCCCGGGCGGAACCGAGGCATCGATATCTACAGTAAACGTGATCTCGACCTGACCTCCTCCGGGGATGTCAAACGTTCCCCAGGTGGGCGTTGCAGATCCAGCCGCTGGATTCACAGTTGCAACGCGAGTCGCCCCGCCGGAGAGATTGACTGCGGAGGTAGAACTGTAGGTAAAACCCGGGGGAAGCGTATCGGAAATCGAAAATCCAAGCGCGGTGCCCTGATTCGCGGGGATGGAAACGACGATTGTATATTCACCTGTTGCACCCGAGGGCGTTTGGGTAACGAGCGGAGTACTGGTAGTTTTTACTACTGCCGGTGTGGGGATACACTCTGCCCCAGAAATGCCCGTCGGTAGATCGGAAGGTGTGGCCGTAGCAATAATACCCGGGGATCCCGGCTCGGAGCCATAATTATCATTTGCACTTGTAGTAATACCATTTTGCCCTTCAGCTACCGAGAGGGTTCCAGCGGTACTGGAGAGATAGATAACTCCACCGCCTCCGCCAGCACCAGGACCATGTCGTTCGCCAGGGTAAGGCAGGACTGCAGCTTCGCCGGGCCACGCATCGCCACCATCGGCGCCTTGAGCGCTGACACTCAACCCGGCAGGAAGTGAACCGTTTTGTGAAAGTACCAGCACGCTCCCACCTGCCCCTCCGCCGCCCCCGCTATCGTTCAACGTTTGAGTCTGACCATCTCCTCCGTTGGCGTTGATCGTGCCACTCCCTGTCACGGTTCCCGCCCGCACCATCACAATTCCCCCCCCAGGTCCACCGCTGCTGAGCACTGCATTGTTATTATTAATGGTGCCGGCACCACCTCCACCGCCCATGACTAAACGCGCCGGACTTGCTGGAAATGCGGTTCCCCCAAACCCACCACTATCGATTGCTGATCTCCAGGCAAAACCACCTTTTCCGCCCGCACCTCCATTTCCACCGCCACCACCGCCCGAATTCTCATCATTAACAGTCGGATTTCCATCTGTCCCGCCTCCGCCAGCATTGCCGGGTGCGCCGCGCGCAAAACTGCCATTCGGGTACCCCTCTGCGCCAAGATTCACAACAGCAGAACCATTAAAGACAAGACGCGGCGTTCCTGCAATACCTTCACCTTTTGACGCATTCGCGGCATTTGTAGATAGCGTCCAGTAATCTGTGGACACGCCTGTTCCGCCTCGATAACGAATCACACCTCCGCCGCGAAAACCAAGTTCACTGACATCCACTGAATTCCCGTTGAAATTGAGCGTTCCAGCCACATCGAGAGCTACTACACCTCCAACATTACCATTCCACGCCAACGAAGTAACTGTGCCGGATAGTGTAGCACTGGAATATTGTGGGATTCGAATTACTTGATATCGTCTTTGTCCCTGATTCCCCGCTCCAACCGGAAAATCCTGATCAAAGTAACTATTTACGAGCCCTGAACTGATAGAGACGGATCCACCGGCCACAGCACTGGTCGCGACCACATACTCATACTGACCGGCACTGAAATTGGTCGACAAATTTCCAGCCCCCGGATCACCTGCTAGCCCATTGCCATACGCGCTAGAATTGGAAGCGTCGATATCCGCACCTTGCATTTGAATCACCAGCAAAAGGTCGCCAGCTTCAATAGGTGTCGCCGCGCCTGAGGGACTTCCCACCGGAATGGACGTGGAACCCGCGGCAACATCTGCGGTCCCTGGATAGTAAGTATTAACCACCCCACTTATTGATAGCGCGGGCCCGTCTTTGCCCGGGATGCCACATATTAGGCTGTCTGCAAAAGCAGTATGTTGAGGTGGGGTAAAGAAAGGCCCCACAACCAAAGCTGCCATTAACAAAAGACGGATAGAAAGGGTTAAGTTAGTCTTCATACTTGGCTCCTATGGATACCATACGACATGCCAGGCTGTCGGTCCATGCGGCATTTGTCAGCCGGAACGAGTTTGGATTAAATATGCTTACACCTGGTCGAGGCCTTCCCGCGGACGAAATGGAAATCGGTGAAAACCTCTTGTTGATCTCAACCGGAAAAGATAAGTCCTGTACCTGCGCAACTTGTGGTGGCGGTGCAGCAAAGAAGGAATCAATCGGAATGCTCGAAGTCAGGATCGATAGGAGTGAGCTGCGCATCTCTCGAACATCTACATGCAGGCGGGGCACAGCCTGCATTTAAAAAACGAAGCCGATACGAATCGGCACATTGATTTGGCTGAATCCAAAGACAGGAGTATCCAGTCCAGGGAGTGATGCTGCCCAAACGAATTTTTCGAAAAGACATACATACCTTTGCGCATCGATGTGTAGGTTGATGATCCCTATTCAGTTTTAAGAAAGCTCACCACAAACCAGGCACGCCATAATACGAGCCAAGAAATTCGTTTAGACAGGCAGGTTCGCCCACCTTTCATTTATGAAAGGATTCTAGTGTACGGATGGATATTTGTCAACCGATTTTCCCCGGATTCATCCGAATTTCGATCGCTGGGGACAAGACATTCTGGTGGGAACGTTTTGCGGGTGATTCGATGCAGATAACACAACTCTTACATTTCACAGATATGCGAGTGATAAAATACTCATCATGCTCCCTGATTTCCGTGTGCGACAACGCGATTACCTCCTTGAAATATCACGAGCCCTGACGCAGGAACTCGACCTGGAGAAGCTGCTGGCGCGCATCCTGCGGATCGCCATCGAAATGCTCGCGGGCCAGGCAGGGCTGATCGCGTTGAAGGAACAGGAAGGCTGGCGCGTCGCGGCCGCCCATGGGATTGCTCCCGCGTTTCTAAGTTACCTCACCCCGCTGTTGGCCGATGAAAACGTTCGGGAGTTGAACGTCAGCGAACTGAACCGGATGCTGAAGGAACTGACCTATACCGCCAGCATGGGTCTGCTCAATGGCACCGCCCTGCCGCTCGCCGCACACGGACAGGTGATCGGCGTTATATTCATCTTCCGCAATTATCCGGATGTCTTCACCCCCAACGATCGCGTGCTGCTCCAATCCTTTGCGGACCAGGCCGCCATCGCCGTCTTCAACGCCCGTCTCTACGGCCAGATCTCCTACGAAAAACAGCGGCTCGACGCACTGCTTGACTCCGCCGCGGACGGTATCCTGATCCTCAATGCAGACCATACCATCGAACGCTGCAACCTGGCCTTTGAAAGACTGTATGGTGAGCCACGGGATCATATCGTTGGCAGGAGTCACGCCGAGGTCATTCAGTGGTCACGGGATCCCCAGGGCCGGACTCTCGATGAAGCAGAAACCGGCGGGTGGCCGCTCACACCCAACGCGACCCTGTACGTGGAAGGCGATCTGGAGCGTCCTCTCCCACCTGCGCTTCCTGTCGGCGTGACGTATGCGCCTCTGCTGTCGGAGGATGGCCGGCTGCGCAATATTGTCGTCACTGTGCGTGACATTACCCATTTCAGAACGGCAGATGAAATCAAATCGACGTTCATCTCCATTGTCAGCCATGAATTGCGTACACCTGTTACGCTGATCAAAGGCTATGCCTCCACACTGCGGCGCGATGATGCGAAGTGGGATAAATCGACCATCAGTGATTCACTGGCGGTCATCGAAGAGGAGGCCGACCGCTTGAGCAAGATGATCGATGATTTACTGGATGCTTCACGCTTGCAGGCCGGCGGGTTAAGCCTGAACAGAGCCGACGTTTCGTTACCCGTTCTTGCCAGCCGGGTCGCCGAACGTTTTGCCATGCAGTCCAACAAGCATGCCATCGTCGTTGATTTTCCCGAGAAGTTTCCGATCATCCTTGCCGATGAAACGCGCGTAGAGCAGGTCGTTGATAATCTTGTTTCGAATGCCCTGAAATACGCGCCCAAAGGCGAGATCAAGATCATTGGCACTGTACGGCCTGAACAAGTCATCATTTGTGTCAGCGATGAAGGACCGGTGATAGAGGCCAGGGATCTGCCGCACATCTTCGACCGTTTCTATCGTTCGACAAAAGCTGTCAAACACACGAAAGGCGCCGGGCTGGGACTCTATCTTGCGCGCGCCATTGTCGAAGCGCACGGCGGCCGCATCTGGGCGGACCCGAAGCCTGATTCCGGAGCCCGGATCTGCTTCTCCCTGCCGCGTTGACGTCAGTGCATCGGACCCATCGTAGGTCACGCTTTTAGCGTGACGTCAAGAAGTATCGGGATGGTAAAATAAAATGCAACGGAAACAGCTACTCGTGAGTCCGTAGCGATTCCTGAATCCTGAAGGCTGGAGAAGTCATGCCCAACACAGTTCCACTGCGCAGCAAGATCGATAAACAATTTACATGGAATTCGGAGAGTGTTTTCCCATCCGATCAAGCCTGGGAAGATGAGATCAGACAGATCATCGAAGATCTTTCCACAGTCAGGCAATTCCAGGGACGGCTTGGCGAAGGCACGTCAGTTTTGCTCGACGCGTTGAGCGCCGCGCACAGCCTGATCTCACGCGTGCAGATCGCGTTCATGTATGCAGGTTTCTCGTACTCAGTCGACACCACGGACCAGAAGGCCGCCGGGATGCGCGGGAAAGCGCAGGGAGTGTACGGGCAGGTCCTCTCCGCAGTATCGTTTCTGGCACCGGAGATTCTGGCCATTGGCAGAGACAAACTGGATGAGTGGATGAGCCGGAGCGAAAAGCTGGCCCTATATAAACACAGTTTTGATGATCTCTTCCGCACACAGGCGCATGTGCGTTCTGCCGAGGTGGAAGAGTTGTTGGGCCTGGTCACCGATCCGCTCCAGGGTCCGTACAATTCGACCGGTATGCTCACGGACGCGGATTTCAAATTCAAGCCTGTGAAAGACAGCCAGGGGAATGTGCTCGATCTCACGCAGGGAACGATCACCAAGCTTATGCACAACCCGGACCGCAAAGCACGCCGCGTTGCTTATGAAAACTATATGGATAAATATGTAGAGCATAAGAACACGCTGGCAAGTAATCTGATCCATTCCATCAAGGCGAACGTGTTTTATATGCGGGCCAGAAAGCATGAGTCCACACTCTCCGCGTCGTTGTTCGATCTTAATATCCCCACGGATGTCTTCCATAACCTGATCGACACATTCAAGAAGCATCTGCCGGTCTGGCACCGCTATTTCGAGATCAGGCGCAAGGCACTCGGGCTCAGGAAACTGACATATTATGATATGTGGGCTCCCATCACAAAGAAGAAGGTGAGAGTGCCCTTCGAAAAAGCGGTGGAGATGATCTATGAAAGCCTCGCGCCCCTGGGCAAGGAGTATGTTGAGACGGTTCGAAAAGGTGTACTGGAGGACCGCTGGGTGGATGTGTACCCGAATCAGGGAAAAGCGGAAGGCGCTTTCTCGTCCGGTTCGCAGGGAACGCATCCATTCATTTTGATGAGCTACACGGATGAAGTGACCAGTATGAGCACGCTGGCCCACGAACTGGGCCACTCCATGCACTCGTACCTCACATGGAAGAATCAGCCCTTCGTCTACACGGGCTACTCGCTCTTCGTCGCGGAAGTAGCGTCCAACTTCCATCAGGCCATGATGCGCGGTCACCTGCTGAACACGGTAAAAGATAAGAATTTCCAGATCGCGTTGATCGAAGAGGCCGTTGGCGGGAATTTCTTCCGCTACTTCTTCCAGATGCCCACGCTGGCGCGCTTCGAGCTGGAGACTCACCAGCGCACCGAACGCAACGAACCTCTCACCGCCGACGCCATGATCGACCTGATGGCCGATCTGTTCGCCGAGGGGTTTGGTCCCAACTTCGACTTCGATCACGAACGCGTCGGCATGACCTGGTCAACCTTCGGTCATCTCTTCGCGGATTATTATGTCTACGCGTATGCCACCGGCATCTCCGGCGCCAACGCGCTGGCCGGACGCATCCTGCGCGGCGAACCGAATGCCGTCGAGGATTATCTCGGCTTTCTGAAATCAGGCTCGTCTGATTATTCGTTGAATGTGCTCAGGAAAGCAGGCGTGGACCTGACCACCCCGCAAGCCGTCGATGAAACCTTCGCGGTGATGGAAGGGTATATCGATCGGTTGGAAAAGTTAGTTGGATAAACCGTCATTGCGAGCCGGAGGCGAAGCAACCCCCACTTTAGTCAGAGATTGCTTCGTCAGGAAAAGCGCCCTCCTCGCAATGACCAATAATCGTAAATCAAAAATCAGAAATCGGAATTTATAGAATGCCTCAGACACAAATTGCATGTCCCCGCTGCCGTCAGATGATCGCAGCCAATATTGAACAACTCTTCGACGTTACCCAGGACCCGCAGGCCAAGCAGAGACTGCTGGGTGGAATCTCGAATACCGCGCGCTGTCCGCACTGCGGGTATCAGGGACGGCTGGCAACTCCCATCGTGTATCACGATAACGAGAAGGAATTGCTGCTCACCTTTTTCCCGCCTGAATTGAATATGCCTGTCAATGAGCAGGAGCGGGTGATTGGTCCACTGATCAAGCAGGTGATGGACCGGCTCCCACCTGAAAAGCGGAAAGGTTACCTGCTCAAGCCTGTCCCCAATTTCACGTATGAGTCTATGATCCAGGCTATCCTCGGGAAGGATGGCATCACACCCGAGATGCTCAAGGAACAACAGGAGCGCGTATCACTGATCGAACGACTTCTGCAAGGCAGTTCGGCAGAGATCCGCAGTGAGCTCATCAAACAAAATCCCAACCTGTTCGACGAGCAGTTCTTTGCCCTGTTCAGCCGGCTCGCGCAAAGCGCGGCAGCCAGCGGACAGGAGCCGGTTGCACGGGCAATGGTCGAGATTCAGAAACAGCTCCTCGAAGAGACGGAATTTGGCCGCGGGCTGAAGGAATCGGTCGGGGAACTGGAGGCAGCCACCAAGGCCCTGCAGGAGGCGGGGCAGGGCCTCACCCGCGAGAAACTCCTGGATATCGTGCTGGAGTCTCCCAGTGATGCGCGCCTGCGAGCGTACGTGAGCCTGGCGCGCGGCGGCATGGATTATCAATTCTTCCAGTTGCTGAGCGAGAAAATCGAGAAAGGCTCCGGCGATGAAAAAGCCAGGCTGGAATCGACGCGGGAAAAGCTGCTCGACTTCACCAACGAAATGGATAAACAACTGGAGGCGCGCTACAAGCAGGCCCAGGAATTTGTGGAATCCCTGCTCGCACAGGACGATGTGGTGAAGGCCGTGCAGGAAAACCTGGACAAGTTTACGCAGGATGCCGTGGATATCGTCAATCAAATGGTGCGGCAGGCATCCGAAAAGAATGATTACACCCGCATGGGCAAGCTGCAGAAGATGGTCGAAGTCCTGCGCGAAGTCTCCACGCCGCCGGAAGTGGGATTCATCGAACAATTGCTGGATCTGCCGGACGATGCGACTCTCGAGCAAATGCTGGAAGCGAACAAGGATCTGATCAACGATCAATTCATGGAAGCGTTGATCGGGCTGGTGGCACAGGTGGATCAGGCCGCCGGTCAGGGCAATGCCGAAGCCAAAGCACTGGGCGAGAAGTTGAACAAAGTCTATAAAACAGCATTGAAGTTCTCAATGAAAAGAAATATCGGAAATATGGGAGATCTCGGGGAACAGAAAATTCAATAAAGAGATTGGGCTCCTTGCGGAGCCCAATTTTTTTTGGTATCAGGGCGCGCCGTAACTGATTCGGTAGATCGCATCGTTGACGTAGTCACCCACGTAGAGCGCGTCATCGGGGCCAAACAACAAGGGTAACGGCATAACTCCGGCAGGAAAACGAAGGAACCAGCTTGTTTCTCCCGTGTAGGTATCCTCATTCGGGGTCAAGACCACCCGTTGTATCCCCGTCTGCACATTGGGCTTGAGCCATGAACCAAAAATCGAGACGAAGGCATCCCCGCGATAGTCCGCAGGGAAATTTTCACCGTTGTAGAAATCCAGCCCATTGGCCGAGGAATGGGCTTTGAAAAACGCCACAGCCGGGACTGTGTTTTCGCAACCGGGCGCATCCTGCTCATTCCAGCAATCCGGATAGCCGTAGTCCCCGCCCCGGATGATGTGATTCAATTCCTCAAACGGATCTTCCAGGCCCAGTTGATCGCGGCCATTGTCTGTGGCAAAGAGATCGCCCGTCTCAGGCTGGAACGCCAGGTCGAAGGGATTGCGCATGCCTGTGGCATAAATTTCACTTTCACCCGTGCCGACATTGAAGCGCAGGATCGCGGCGCTCCGGGGATCGGGATCATCACACGCGTCGCAGGTGGAACCCACCCCAACATACAGCCATCCATCCGGACCGAACTTCAGGTTGTCATTCTGATGCAGGTCGAAGGGGAGATCATCCACCAGGCTTCGTTCCTGGTCTGCCCTATCATCTCCATCCGTATCACGCAGGACCGTGATCGCCCCTTGATAGGATACGTATACCTCTCCGCTGGGCACATGAAAGGCAACACCCAGTGGAAAGTAATAACCTGTCGCAAAAGTAGATCGCCCATCGGCACGACCATCCTTATCCTCATCGCGCAGGAGATACACATTCCCATCCTGCGATGCGACATACATTCTCCCATCGGGGTCGAAGGCGAAGGCCGTTGGGCGATATAGATCCGCGAATTTGATCAGCGAAAAGCCGGGTGGGACTTCAGCACCCTGCAGTTCAACCGTGGAAGCAGGGATGGTGGGACTCGGGGTACGCGTTTCTACGGCTGTTGGCTGTGGGAGGGGGGTTTCTGTAGCAGTAGATAGCCTCGTCGGCGCGGACAGGGTGACTGTGCTTGTCGCAGGC
>Ga0105095_10001816_pt1 | contig 11370 bp, 8 predicted proteins | sample PPLLak2March2015_2_FD_79180 | JGI IMG/M metagenome (GOLD analysis project Ga0105095, IMG submission 79180) | Freshwater sediment microbial communities from Prairie Pothole Lake near Jamestown, North Dakota, USA - PPLs Lake P8 Core (3) Depth... | ecosystem: Environmental > Aquatic > Freshwater >... | reverse complement strand
CGCTTCTCTGTCGCCCGCCCGTTCGCCATCAGGGAGACGCCACCAGGTCGGGCCAGCGGTAGGCCTCCGGGCGGCGGTTGCGAAGCGAAGGCAGGCTCGCGCGCATCTCGTTCTGGAAGCGGTGCAGCGCCCGGTAGCCCGCGTCCACCGCCGGCTGCATCTCGGACCAGTCCAGGCCGAGCGCGTCCTTGAGCGGCGAGTCGTAGAGCTGTTTGGCCATCAGCTCCGGCTCGGCCAGCGATACCGCCGGGTTGCAGAACGTGATGCCGTTCTCGGCGAACACGTCCTTCTCGCGCAGAAAGCCGGCCTTGATGTTCTCCGCGGCGGCCGCGTCGCGCGTGCACGCATAGACCGCGGCCACGTGCCCGGTCAGGAACGAGGGCAGGGTGATGAACACCGGGTGCAGCAGCACGTGGATCTTCTTGCGCTGGCCGAATATCAGCTCGCCGTAATGCCCGCTCGCGCACTTGACGGGGTAGCAGCTCTCCACCGTGCCACGCCCCTTGCCGTAGGTGCGGAACTGCTCCTCCGAGGTATCGGAGCTGAACACGATGTTGCGCTCGTCGATACCGAGCGCGCGCAGGAACCCGACCCAGAACTGGTGGGTGCTCCAGACCGACAGCGCCTTGGGGATGCCGACGCGCAGGTCCGCGCGCTTGCCGCTATTCGACTTCGGCGTGGGCGCGGAAGGCGTTTTTCTGAACCAGTTGAGCGCTGTTGGGATATTCATTCTTGACCCTGTCGATCTCGTCCTTGACGGCCTTCACCTCGCGCGCGTCCTCGATCTGCCCCCTGGGGCAGGAGTTGTTGACGATGACGCGCTGCCAGCCCGCCGCCAGGGGGACCTTGCTCCAGGGCCGGCCCTTCGCCCCCTCGATCTCCACGTCGATGAAGGTGCGCTGGCAGTTGACTTCGCACCACTTGCACACGGTGTCCTTGGACGTGGTGGGCTTGTAGTTGAGCGCCTGGATCGTCTGGAAGCCGCGGAAGCGGGTCTTGAAGCCCGGCTTGGCCGCATCTCTCGCAGCGACCAGCGCGGCGCCCAGCGCCCCGGCCTCGCCGGAATACGGATGCACGACGATCTCGGCGTCCGGGATCTTGGAGCGGATGAAGTCCACCTGTGCCTTCACCACGGCCAGGTTGCGGTGCGTGCCGCCCTGCAGGATGAACTTGCGTCCGACCTGCTGCAGGTTGGTCAAGCCCCCGGCGTACAGCCACACGTTGAGCGGCAAAATCGAGCACAGCGCCGCCAGGATCTCGTCGGCCTGCCAGCCCTTGCGCTGCTGGTTGACGATGTCGCTCTGCAGGAATACCCCGCAGCCCATGCTCAGCTTGGGCATGGCATTGGCGGTGAAGGCGCGCTCGGCGATGTCGGGCAGCGGGATATCGAAGCGCTCCGCGACCCCTTGCAGGAACGCGCCGTTGCCCGACGAGCACTGGGAGTTCAGGCGGAAGTCGGAGACGGTGCCGTTGGCGAGCAGCATGAGCTTGACGTCCATGCCGCCCACGTCGCAGATGCAGTCCGCATCGGGGAAGAAGTGCAGCCCGGCCGAGGCGTGCGCCACGGTCTCGACCACCCCGATGTCTGCACCCACGATGTCCTTGAGCAGATCCTTGCCGTAGCCGGTGCAGGCCAGGGCCACCACCTGCTCGTCGCCGATCTTCTCGGCGATGCGGCCGAACAACGACTTGGCATCCTCGATCGGATTGCCGCGGCTCAACGTGTAGAAGCTCGCGAGCACTTCGTGCTCGAGCGACAGGCACACCGCCTTGGCGGTAGTCGAGCCGAAATCGCAGCCGATGATGACCGGCTCGCCGGGGCGCAGCTCGCGTTGCGGGCCGCTGGCGCCGATGCCTTCGTAGCCGCTGCGGAACGCGGTCAACTCCTGCTCGCCGTGGGCGAGCCCCTGGCTGCCTTCTTCCTGCTTCTTCTGATGCTGGCCTTCCTCGATCCACCAGCGCAGCTTGTCCTTGCCCTGGTAGATGGCCACGTTGGATTGCTCGCGTCGTCCCACCTCGATGCAGCCCAGCGCGCCGAAATACAGCGCGTCGTCCGGCACCCGGATCAGGTCTTCGGGGGTCTTGCCCTCGGGCAGCGCGATCCCGCGCTCCTTCCACAGCTTGCCCAGGTGGTAGCGCCATGCCTGCTGCAGGCCCTTCAAGAAAAGGTTGGGCCCGCCCAGCAGCAGTACCTCGGGGGCGGGCGTGTTGCCGCGCGTGAGCGAGGACAGGTTCTGATAGACCACCGCTTCGAACAGGGACGCGATGATTTCTTCCACCGAGACGCCGGCCTTGAGGAGCGTGTTGGCGTCGGCTTCGGCGAAGATGCCGCACTTGCTGCTCACCCGGTGCAGCGTGTAGCCGTCGTAGCCCATGATGGCGAGCTGGTCGGAGGCGATCTGCAGCTTGCGGGCGGTCTTTTCGATGAAGGTGCCGGTGCCGCCCGAGCAGGCGGCCTGCATCATCACCTGCTTGCCCTTGCTACTTGCTTGCCCAGCCGGCGTGAAGAAGATGGTCTTCATGTCCTCGCCGCCGATCTCGCTGACGAAGCACACCTGCGGGTAGCAGGCCTCCACCGCGGCGGCCACCGCCACCACTTCCTGCACCATCCTGCCGCCGACGTGCGGCGCGATTTCGCCGGCGCCCGAGCCGGTGAAGAACACCTGGTCGCGCTGCGGTGTGAGGCCGTGCTCCTTTTCCAGGTGCGTGAGGAAGTCCAGCACCTTCTCGGCCTGGCGCGTGTTGTGGCGCTCGTAGGCCTGGGCCAGGATCTGCCCTCCGGACCAGAGCACGTACTTGCAGGTGGTGCTGCCGACGTCTATGCCGCAGAGCATCTCAATCCTCCTTCATGAACCACAGAGGACACAGAGGAACACGGAGGTGAAACGGCAGACCCGTGAACTACCAAGGACGCGAAGGAATACGAAGGAATAGCAAAATACCGCCAATGGCGGCTGGTCGCATGCAGGGTTACCATCCGGCCCGCGTTCCTCTCCCGTCGTGTTTCGTCGCGTCCTTGTGGCCAGCCAGTTCGCCTTTGCGCTTTTCCTCTGTGTTCCTCTGTGTCCTCTGGGGTTCAAGCGGTAGTCACTGGCGCGTAGCGCTTGCTCCGGCCAGCTCGCCGCGCGCCGCGGCGACCGGCGCCTCGGCGCCGGCCAGCCGCGCCAGGTGGTGCACGTAGTCGGCCGCGGTCCCCGCCAGGCTGTGCGGCACGCGGTACGTGGCGCGCCTCGCCTGCGGATGGGCGGCCTCGATCTCGCGCAGCCGCCCCAGGCTCAAGCGGGTATCGATCAGCGCCTGCTCGAACTCGGCATGCGCGCGTACCTTGGCGTCGGTGAGAATCATCTGACAGCGCGACAAGGCATGCACGTCGGCGTCGCCCTTCACTTCGATGGGTGCGTACAACAGGTCGGGATGGCGGCCCAGCGCATTGGCCATGGCGCCGACCGACATGGTGTTGGGCATGCACGAGTAGGGCGACAGCTCGCACACCATGTGCGCCGTCTTGTGGCGCAGGGCGTGCAGCGCCTTGCCGACCAGCATATGACCTTCGCCGCCGTCGAGCTTGCGGTGGTAGTAAGGCTTGGCGAGCTCGGCCAGCTCTTCCTGCCGCGGCAACTCGCGCGGCACGTCGTTGACGACATGGCGCAGGCCGTTGTAGGCATGCCGCAGCCAGCCGCGCAGCCCGCGCACCAGCCCTCTCTTGAGGTGATAGTGCGAGATGCTGTCGCGGCGCTCCTCCATTCGATGCTGCGCCGAGTACATGTTGTAGTCGGGCCAGACCATGAGCGGCGGAGGCACCACCTCGGCGCCTTCCTGCTCGAGCCAGCGCTTGATGTTGTAGTTGCCGTCGCCCTCGTGCGTCTGCAGCCAGAACTCGCCGGTGATCTTCACGCGCGGCTTGACGCGCAGCCGGTCGACTTCGATCGCATCCCACTTCGCGCGCACCGCGCGCAGCGCTTTCTTGAAGTAGCCGGTGGTCAAATACCAGCTCACCGTGGCGAGCTTGCTGCCCTGGGTCGGACGGTCGCGGAAGGCTGCGTACAGCTGGTCCACGCTCTCCTTGAGCACACGATCGGTCTCGCCCGCAATGACCTCATAGGGCCGGGTCATGTACTCGAGGTCGGTGAGCAGATCGGCGATGACCCCGCTCCAGATGATTCCGAGTGTTAGCGGGAGGGTGATCTCGATGCCCTGGCCCTCGGTGCCGGCGGTCTCCAGGTTGTACTGGTCGAGCAGGAACATGCGGAACTTCTCCATCCCCATGCCCTGCAGCGCCATCGAATACGACTCGTGATACTGGCCGAAGCGACAGGGGCCGCAGCTGCCGGCGGTCACGTAGACGTAGTTCTTGATCGTCTCCGTCTTGCCCTCAGCCGCCATGCGGTCGCGCAGAAAGTTCACCAGGTTGCCCGTGGTGAACGTCGTCGGACAGCAGGCACCCACGTCGGTGAGCTCCTTGCCGGCTTCCAGGTCGGCGCGGCGGATGTTCGGCAGCGGCTGAGCGCGATAGCCCAGGTTCTCGAGCGCGCCTTGGATGAGGCGCTCGTGCTTCCAGGTCAGACCGCCGTAGATCACGGTGACCTGCTCGCGTTCGCTGCGGGTGAAGGGGGGAGCGCGGTAAGCCTTGTAGTGGGCGACTGCGTCCAATTCCGTTCTCCTCAGGAAGTGGTGACAAGGACTGCCAGCGGGTGCCCGGGAGCCGGATCCACGCAGCATGCGCGTGCTCCCGTGACGGCAAGGCTACCGCGAGAGGGTGGCCTAGACCGTTGATCCTTGTCAACCCAGTCCGCGACATGGTTTTGTCGAGCAGGCTGCGTGCGAAGCGGTCCTCGGTACCGGCGCCCGGCTTGACGGCCTATGACGCTCTGATTACAGTTTCGGGGCCGGGTGACCGATACCAGGCCCTGAAGGGCGCTTGCAGCGATGGTTCTGCTTGGCTGCGGGAGCGATTCCGCAGCAGCGAGGACCCGGACGGGTAGGGGACCGATGGCCTGAAGTTTGCTGTAACCTTGGCGTCAAGAACAGCGGTTGCGCGTGCTCGTGCCTCCAGCACGGGTAACCGCGGCCGAAGAACAATGGGGACGCTGACGGAGGTCCGGTACCCAGATGCTCTACGAGATTCACGAGTTCCAGAAGACCATCACCGCGCCGCTGGTCGCCTGGATGGACGCCAGCCACCGCCTGTTCAGCAACCCCTACAGCCCGCTCGCCTATACCCCGGTCAGCCGTCATATCGCCGCCAGCAGCGAGCTGCTGAAGCGGCTGATGCGCTCGTATCACAAGCCCGAGTGGCGAGTGCGCGAGGTGCAGATCGACGGGCGGGCGGTTCCCGTCAGCATCGAAACGGTGCTGTGCAAGCCTTTCTGCCATCTGCTGCACTTCCGCAAGGAAGTGCCCGATCCGGGCCGGCGGGTGCTGATCGTGGCGCCGCTGTCCGGCCACCATGCCACGCTGCTGCGTGATACGGTCAGGACGATGCTGCAGGATTTCGACGTCTACATCACCGACTGGGTAGACGCACGCATGGTGCCGCTGGCCGAGGGGCCATTCCACCTGGATGACTATATCGATTATGTGAAGGAGCTCATCCGCTTGCTCGGGCCGGGCCTGTCCACGGTTTCGGTCTGCCAGCCGACCGTCCCCGTGCTCGGCGCGATCTCCCTGCTGGCGCAGGAGAAGGACCCCAACGTCCCGAAGGCAATCGTGATGATGGGCGGCCCGATCGATGCACGCCGCAACCCGACGGTGGTGAACGACTTCGCCATGGGTCGCCCGCATTCCTGGTTCGAGGACAAGGTCGTCTACCGCGTGCCGTACAACTATCCAGGCTTCATGCGCCGCGTGTACCCTGGCTTCCTGCAGCACCTCTCCTTCATCGCCATGAACGCCGACCGGCACGTGGATGCGCACCGGCAGTTCTTCAATCACCTCATCGTCGGCGATGGCGACAGCGCGGACGGGCACCGGCGCTTCTACGACGAGTACAACGCCGTGCTGGACATGGCCGCCGAGTACTACCTCGACACCATCAAGGTCGTATTCCAGGACTTCGCTCTGCCCAAGGGCAGCTGGGACGTGCGCGGGACACGGGTGGAGCCCTCCGCGATTCGCGGCGCCGCGCTGATGACGGTCGAGGGCGAGCTGGACGACATCTCCGGCAACGGCCAGACCGAAGCCGCCCACATCCTCTGCACCAGGCTCCCCTCCGAGAAGCGCAAGCATCTGCTGGCCAAGAGCGTGGGGCATTACGGGATCTTCAGCGGGCGCAAGTTCCGCGAGATGATCTACCCGCAGATCCGCGACTTCATCAAGCGCTGGCACTAGTCCGGCCCCCCGGCGCACGGGCAGTACACCGCCAGTAGAATGCTTTACTGGCAGCATCGGTCGAGCCGGACCTGTCTCGCCCAGTCCTCCGCCGGAATGAGCCAAGGACAATATCCCTCCCCCGGGCGGGGGTCGAGCGAAGCGTCCTGATGCCGTATCCGGGCTGGCCGCCGGCTCGCACTTGACCTCGGCGGCGCTATTGCGCTGCCTGGGGCGACTCGAGTGGCATCCGCGGAACCCCGAACGGGACACCCGGTCCTAGTTTTCGGCCGGGAAGCGCGCATGCGGAGACGTTCCCGCCCGCAAGGCCTTATAGTTCGCCCTTGCTATGATCCTCGCCGTTTTCCCCTATGCCCCGCGCGGGTATGCACAACAAATCAGGAGCATTTCATGCCAACGCTGAGAGTAAATGGTAAGCAGATCGATGTGAATGTCGAACCCGAGATGCCGCTGCTGTGGGTACTGCGCGATGAGCTGGGCCTGACTGGGACCAAGTTCGCCTGCGGTATTGCAGCCTGCGGGGCCTGTACTGTGCACGTGGACGGCCAGCCGGTGCGGTCGTGCGTGATGCCGGTCTCTGCGGTGGAGGGCAAGGCCATCACGACCATCGAGGGGCTGTCCAAGGATGGCAACCACCCTGTGCAGAAGGCCTGGGTCCAGCTACAGGTGCCGCAGTGCGGCTACTGCCAGAGCGGGATGATCATGGCCGCGGCGGCGTTGCTCAAGGAGAACAAGAAGCCTACAGATGCGGACATCGAAGCAGCGATGACCAACCTTTGCCGTTGTGGGACGTACCACCGCGTGCGCCAGGCCATCCACCTGGCTGCCAAGTCCGTTTAATGGGAGGCCGACATGAACCAGACCATCGATAGCAATCGTCGCGATTTCCTGGTCAAGTCCGCAGCTCTGACGGGCGGTCTGATGATCGGCGTGCGGCTGCCGGGGGCAGCGCAGGCGGCGGCGGGCTCTGCAGCGCCGGAGGTGACCCACTGGGTCGTGATTCAACCGGACGACACGGTGGTGGTGCGCGTCGCCCGGTCCGAGCTGGGGCAGGGCACGTTCACCGGCATCGCCCAGCTGGTGGCCGAAGAGCTGGAGTGCGACTGGAGCAAGGTGCGCGCGGAGTACGCGGACGTCAACGAGCACATCCGCCGCAACCGCATCTGGGGCTCGATGTCCACCGGCGGCAGCCGCGGTATCCGCGACTCGCAGGGCTACGTGCGCAAGGCTGGCGCGGCCGCGCGCGAGATGTTGGTGGCCGCGGCGGCGCAGGAGTGGGGCGTGCCGGCATCGGAGTGCAGCGTTGCCAAGGGTGTCATCACCCATCAGGCAACCGGGCGCACGACGACTTTCGGCAAGGTGGCAGTGGCCGCCTCCAAGCTGGAAGCGCCCAAGGAGCCCAAGCTCAAGGATCCGAAGGACTGGAAGATCATCGGCACGTCCCCGGCGCGGTTCGACATCCCCGAGAAGACCACCGGCAAGCAGGTGTACGCCGCCGACGTTCGCCTACCCGGGCTGCTGCATGCGTCGGTCGCGCAGTGCCCGGTGTTCGGCGGCAAGCTCAAGAGCTACGACGAGTCGAAGGTGAAGGGCATGCGCGGGGTCAAGCGCGTAGTCGCCGGGCCGGACTGGGTCGCGGTGGTAGCGGACAACTGGTGGCGCGCCAACCAGGCGCTCAAGGCCATGCCGGTCGAATGGGACCCGGGCGAGAACGGCCAGGTGTCGAGCGAATCGATCAAGCAGTTCCTGCGCTCCGGCATCGAAGCGACGGACGCGCCAGTGGCGCGCAAAGACGGCGATTTCGAGCGGGCCGCCGCCGGCGCCGCCAAGGTCCTCGAGGCCGAGTACTACAACCCGTACATGAACCACGCCACCATGGAGCCGCAGACTGCCACGGCGGTAGTCACCGACGACAAGGTGGAGGTGTGGGTGGGCACGCAGAACGGCGAAGCCAGCATGGCGGCGGCGTCCGAAGTGTCGGGCGTGCCGCTGGAGCAGGTGTTCGTGCACAAGATGCACGCAGGCGGCGGCTTCGGGCGGCGAGGCCCGCACCAGGAGTACACCAAGCAGGCGGTGCTGTGTGCCCAGGCGATGCCCGGCACGCCGGTGCGGGTGCAGTGGTCGCGGGAGGAGGACATCCAGCAGGGCCGCTACCGCCCGGTGGGGCTGATCAAGCTGCGCGGGGCGCTGGACGCCCAGGGCAACTGGATCGGCTGGCACGTGCGGCAGGCCGACCAGTCGATCCTGAGCACGGTGCGCATCCCGGGCGTCGAGATCAAGAACGGCGTCGATCCCATCAACACGCGCTGCTTCTCGGACAACCCGTACGCAGTGCCCAACTTCACCAACGAGTACGCCATGCGCAACACGCACGTGCCGCCGGGCTTCTGGCGCGCCGTGGCGCACACCAACAACCCGATCGCGCGCGAGTGCTTCATCGACGAGCTGGCGCATGCTGCCGGCAAGGATCCCTACGAGTTCCGGCGCCCGCTGCTGCAGGGGAAGAAGGACCTGGGAGTGCTCGATGCGGTGGCCAAGGCGGCCGGCTGGGGCAAGCCGGCGCCCAAGGGCGTGCATCGCGGCATCGCCGTGGTGGATTCGTACGGCAGCTTCACGGCCGCGGTGGTCGAGCTCGCGATGAAGGACGGCAATGCGATCGACGTGCAACGCGTGTTCGTCGCTATCGACTGCGGTCACGTGTGCCATCGCGATGCGGTGATCGCACAGGTCGAGGGCGGCGTGATCTGGGGGCTGAGCGCCATCATGCACGAGGAGATCACCATCGAGGACGGGCGGGTGGTGCAGAGCAACTTCGCCGACTACCCGCTGCTGCGGCTCTCAGAGGCGCCCCCGAAGATCGAGCCGGTACTCGTTCCGAGCGGCGGGTTCTGGGGTGGTGTCGGTGAGCCGCCGATCGGCGGCGTGCTCCCGGCGATGTGCAATGCCCTCTTCGCGGCCACGGGCAAGCGCATCCGCTCGCTGCCGCTGAAGCATCATGGTTTTTCTTATGCGTGAGGCGTGAGGGGTGAGGCGTGAGGCGGGAGGCGGGAGGCGGGAGCACAGCCTGCGGCTGTACCCCTCCGCCCAGCCCGCGGCTGTGCCCCTCCGCCCAGCCCGCGGCGAGCAGGCGAGCTCAAAGAAACCCCCTCTCCCGCGCGCTGTGAGGGAGAGGGCTGGGATGACGGGGTGCTGACGAGCATCATGAACGCAAGCACAAAGGGGGGCTTCCTCCCGGAGTCGACATGACCCGTGGGGTGTTGCCTTTGACCCAGCCCGGTCTCGACCACACGGGCAGGGCGCGGCGGCGCGCGCTCACGACGCTGGCGGCCGGCGCCCTGCTGCTCGTCGTGCGTCCGGCAACTGCAACGCCGGAAGACCTGGCGGTGGCGCTGCACGAAACCTTCGGCGACCGCCCGATCACACCGGGCAAGGTCACCCTCGAGCTGCCGAGGCTGGCGGAGAACGGCGCCGTCGTGCCGGTGACGGTGGTCGTCGACAGCCCGATGACGGAGCGGGACTACGTCGAACGCATCTACCTGTTCGCTGAGAAGAACCCGCTGCCTCGCATTCTGGAGGTGCAACTGGGGCCATACAGCGGCAGGGCGCGCATCTCCTCCCGCATCCGCATCGGAGACTCGCAGCAGATCACGGCAGTGGCCGTGCTGAGCGACGGTACGCTGTGGTCAGCTGCCATGCAGGTGGAGATCACCGTTGCGGGGTGCGGCCTGTGAGCCGGCTCGGGAGCGCCCGCGTGCGAGTCCCCGAGCGGGCCCAGCGCGGCTCGGTGATCGAGATCCGCGCCATGGTCGAGCACCCGATGGAGACGGGCTTTCGGCTCAACAACGTCGGCAAGCCGATCCCCCGGCATATCGTGGAGAGCTTCACCTGCCAGTATGACGGGCGCGAAGTGTTCCGGGCGAAGCTGCACCCCGCGGTTTCGACCAACCCCTATTTCGTCTTCTACACCGTTGCGACCCGCAGCGGCGAGCTGCTGTTCACCTGGAAGGACGATCAAGGTGGCGTGGCCACGCACCTCGCGCAGATCGAAGTGACCGAATGAGGGCGAGCGCCACCGGACGGGCGCGGAATGACGTGCCCGGCCGATGCCGCTGATAGAATATCTCCCACGCGGTTCGGCCCTGGGCGGCTGCAATCCGCTCAGGCAGAACTGAACATCAATAAGGGAGGAGCCCATGACCAAGGCAGTGCGTTTCCACAAGACCGGCGGTCCCGAGGTCCTCGTCTACGAGGACGTGTCCGTGGGTGATCCCGGGCCGGACGAGGCGCGGGTCCGGAACAATGCTATCGGCCTCAACTTCATCGACACTTACCATCGCGGCGGGCTTTATCCGCTGCCGCTGCCCAGCGGGCTCGGGCTGGAGGCCGCCGGCGTGGTCGAGGCGGTGGGCTCGGCAGTCACTTGGGTGAAGCCTGGCGATCGGGTGGCGTACGCCGGGGGCCCGCCGGGCGCCTACTCCGAGGTGCGGCTCGTCCCCGCGCATCGGCTGGTGAAAGTGCCTGACGGCATCAGCGACCAGCAGGCGGCGGCGATGATGCTCAAGGGCCTGACCGTCTGGTATCTGCTGCGCAAGACCTACCGAGTCGAGAAGGGGGAGACCGTCCTGTTCCATGCTGCTGCCGGCGGCGTGGGCTTGATCGCCTGCCAGTGGTTGAAGGCGCTGGGCGCGACCGTGATCGGCACGGTCGGGTCGGACGAGAAGGCCAAGGTCGCCAAGGCGCATGGCTGCGATCACACCATCGTGTACACGCGCGAGAACTTCGCCCAGCGGGTGAACGAGATCACCGGCGGCCAGAAAGTGCCGGTGGTGTACGACTCCGTGGGCAAGGACACCTTCATGGGGTCGCTCGACTGCCTCAAGCCGCGCGGGCTGCTCGCCGTGTTCGGCAACGGCTCGGGCCCGGTTGCCGCCTTCGACCTGAACCTGCTGGCGGCGAAAGGGTCGCTATACGTCACGCGACCCACCCTGATGACCTACACGGCTCGCCGCGAAGACCTCGAGGGCGGTGCCAAGGAGCTGTTCG
>Ga0105095_10001815_pt1 | contig 11370 bp, 9 predicted proteins | sample PPLLak2March2015_2_FD_79180 | JGI IMG/M metagenome (GOLD analysis project Ga0105095, IMG submission 79180) | Freshwater sediment microbial communities from Prairie Pothole Lake near Jamestown, North Dakota, USA - PPLs Lake P8 Core (3) Depth... | ecosystem: Environmental > Aquatic > Freshwater >... | reverse complement strand
TTCACTGCGAGTGCGAACTACGACCTGATCAACCGGCAGTTCGCCGCGCCCCAGATCACGGTGTACCGGGATCTCCATTGCTGGGAAATGAACTTCTCGTGGGTACCAACGGGATACTACAGGAATTACCGGCTGGAGATACGTCTGAAAGCGCCCCAATTGAAGGATGTGAAGCTCACGAAACAGGCCAGCGGGAGGGACCTGTTCTAGGCTGACTGCTTCCTCTCTTCGAACCTGTACACCGGCTCTTTTTTCCTCAGGATCACATCCCGCGTGATAGTACAACCCGACACGCCCTGTTTATCGGGGAGCGTGTACATGACCTCGGTCATGACCTCCTCGAGGATTGACCGGAGCGCACGCGCCCCGGTGCCCCGTTCCATTGCTTTCTGGACGACGGTCTTCAGGGCAGTTTCCTCGAACACGAGGTCCACACCTTCCATTCTGAACAAGCGTGCGTACTGCTTGACGATGGCGTTCTTGGGGCCCGTCAGGATATTCAGCAGGGCATCCTCACTCAGCGACTGCATTGCACTGATCAGGGGCAGGCGCCCGACAAACTCCGGAATCATCCCATACTTGATCAGATCTTCAGGTTGCACCATCCGGAGGTACTCGTCGGACTGCACGTCCTTCTTGCCGCGGATGTCGGCGCCGAATCCCATCGGGTTGCGGTTCACCCGGCGCGCAACAATCTTGGAAAGCCCTTCAAATGCTCCGCCGCAAATGAACAGGATATTGCGGGTGTTGATGTTGATCAGGCTTTGTTCGGGATGTTTGCGTCCGCCTTTGGGGGGGACCCCTGCCACCGTGCCTTCCAGAATCTTCAGGAGCGCCTGTTGCACGCCTTCGCCCGACACATCCCTGGTAATGGACGCGCTTTCACTCTTGCGCGCGATTTTATCGATTTCGTCGATATAGACAATCCCGCGTTCCGCCTTCTCCACGTTGTACTCGGCGTTCTGCAGGAGGTGCACCAGTATTGTCTCGACGTCGTCGCCCACGTAGCCCGCTTCGGTCAGCGTAGTGGCGTCGGCGATGGCGAACGGGAGGTCGAGGATCTTTGCCAGAGTCTGCGCGAGGAGAGTTTTGCCGGTGCCGGTCGGACCTATCAGGAGGATGTTGGTCTTCTCGATTTCGACCTCATCCAGTTCGAAGAGGTGGTCCCGGGCGTCGATGCGCTTATAGTGGTTGTACACGGCGACTGCGAGCGCGCGCTTCGCATGGTCCTGCCCGATGACGTATTCATCAAGCGCCGCCTTGATCTGGGTCGGCACAAGGCTCGCACGCGGGCCACGTTTTGCCGTAAATGCCGCAAGGTTGTTCCGGATAATGTCTACCGAACTGGCAACGCAGATGTCACAGATGTAGACATCGGGGCCTGCAATGATGCTCTGCACCTCTTCGGGGGTGCGGCTGCAAAAGGAACAATGAATCTTGTCGCCATTACGAGTGCGCTGGGTCATGGGTTTGTCGCCGAAGCACTATTTTTTCGCTTCGCGCTCCTTTTTGACGTACACGTTGTCGATCAAACCGTATGCTTTGGCGTCTTCCGAAGACATATACCGGTCGCGGTCGGTGTCCTTCTCCAGGCTTTCGAGCGGTCGGCCGCAATGATGGGCCAGGATTTCGTTAAGCCGCCGCTTTGTCCGCAATATCTCCTCCGCCTGGATGCTGATGTCGGATGCGGTTCCCTGTACACCACCCCAGGGCTGATGGATCATGATGCGCGAGTTGGGAAGGGCGGAGCGCTTACCTTTGGTCCCTCCGGCGAGCAGCACCGCACCCATGCTGGCGGCAAGACCGATGCAAATGGTGGACACGTCCGGACGGATGTACTGCATGGTATCGTAAATTGCCAGTCCAGACGACACGCTGCCGCCGGGACTGTTGATATACACGCTGATGTCCTTTTCAGGATCTTCCGATTCCAGAAACAGCAACTGCGCTATGATCAGGCTCGCGACCGTGTCATCGATCGGGGTACCGATGAACACAATCCGTTCCTTGAGCAGGCGAGAGAAGATGTCGTAGGCGCGCTCGCCGCGTCCGGTCTGTTCGACGACCATGGGAACGAGCTGGGCGCGGATATCTGTGATGTGCATTGGATCTCCTTGTTCATCAATTCTGCGGGTCTGTCACGATCTTGTCGGTGATCCGGGCGTGATCCTTGAGGAACGCCGCAATCTTGCTTGTCAGCAGACGATCGCGGATCGCCTCGGAGGTTTTGACATGCGGAAGAAGTTTTTCCTTGGTCAACCCGCTCCGGGCCGCTTCGTCCTCGGCGACCTTATTCAGGTCCGCTTCCGTGACCTCGATGTGCTCTGCGTCCGCGATGCGTTCTTTAATGAGCATCCACTTCGCCTGCCACACGGCATAGACGCGCCGTTCCTCGCGAAACTTTTTGTCGTCGAAGCCCGCCGGCAACTGCCGGTCGCGGGAACGGTTGCGCAGCTCTTCCACGTACGAATCCAGAATGCCATCCACGAGGGCATCCGGTACGCTAAATTCATGCCGGCGGACAATCTCCGAAGCGATATCGTCGGCGACCTTCGCCTCCGCGCGATCCGTCCAATACCGCTCCAGATCGGTGCGAATTGAGGTACGGAACTCGTCGGGCGAACTCACCTTGTCGCGCGTCACTTTCCGTACTAACGCTTCGTCATAGGGTGGAAGTTCGACCTTTTCGATTTTTTTCGCGGTAATGGCGATGTGGACGTCATGTGCGTGGTCGTCGTGCTGCGTTGTATATTTTGTCTTCACCTCTTCGAGCGCTTTGATATTCCGCAACACCCCCTTGATTTCCGGTGTGAGCGAGGAGTCGGCGAGATAGAACCGCACTCCGGCCGACTTCTTGCCAATCAGGGGGGTACCCGCGTCGTCGAGTTCCTGTACATCCGCCGTGACGATGTGCTCATCGTCGGCAGCGAGTTCCGCAGGTGTCGTGGTGCTGTGCACTTTGCGCAGCTGCAGAAGCTCGTCCTCTACCTCCGTATCGGTCACCCGGTGCACAGGCCGCTCCACGGCGATGCCCTTGTACGCCTTCAGATCGACGACGGGTTTGATTTCATACTTGATCTTGAAACGGAAGTGTTCACCACGTTTGAAGTCGATATCCGTCATCGACGGAGTCCCCACCGGATGGATGCTCCGCTCTTCCATCGCTGCGCGGTAGGCATCGTTCGCGATGTCATCAAGAGACTCATGCTCGATGGCCTCACCGTACAGTTTCTTGATCATCTCCAGCGGTGCTTTGCCCTTCCGGAAGCCCCGCAATTCCGCTTTGGCGCGGTATTTCGCGTAGGCCTTGTCAAACGACGGTTGAAGCTCTTCGTGTGTAAGCTGGATTTCTGCCTCGTGCTGGACGTCAGAGTGGGTTGTGATTGTTACCTGCACCAGGAAATTCCTCGTATGATTGTGGTGTCGTCGTGAGCAGGGGTGAAAGGCGAGGCACACATACAGGGCCTGTTCGCCCGTAAGATCGTTGTGGGCATAGGGGGACTCGAACCCTCACGGATTGCTCCACTAGATCCTAAGTCTAGCGCGTCTGCCAATTTCGCCATATGCCCGATCGCACGATAGCGATGGTCGTAATTCAACACGTAATACGTAATGTAGGGAAAAAAGGCGTGAATTCCAAGATACCGTCAGGGGTTCGCTGCCGGCGGGTGCGGGAGCAGAAGCCGGAAGGTCGAGCCCTGGCCCGGCGTCGAGGAGACTTCGACTGTGCCGCCGTGGTCTTCCATGATCCTCTTTACAATAGAGAGGCCCAGACCCGTGCCGTGTTTCTTTCCGTGTGTGAAGAAAGGCTCAAAGAGGTGACGGCGAATTTCTTCAGGGATACCCGAACCGGTATCGTTGACCTCCACGGCGATTCCGTCTTCCCGGTTCTCCGTGCGGATGGTCACCGTGCCCCCCTGGGGCATGGCATCGGCAGCGTTGCCGACAAGATTGGTGAGCACCCTGGCAAACTTCCCTGCGTCGAGTGACGCCGCACCATCATATCCGTACGACCGACGGAGAGCGATGTTACGGCTGGTGAGGTTGGTTTCGAGGAACGGGAGAATCTGTTCCATCGCTTCCGGGAGACGCACGCTGGTGAGCACGGTTGTGGAAGTCCCGCGGCTGAATTCCAGTATCTCCTGTATCATTGCCGAGAGCCGATCTACCTGGAGAATCATCTCATCAGCCATGCGCGAAGCCTCGGCGGAATCGGACTTCTTCTTTATCGCCCCGGCATACAGCCGCATGGTGGCGATCGGGTTCGTGATGTCATGCAGTATGGTCGCTGCGACCCGTCCCACGGCACTCAAGCGTTCGTTGTGGACCATTTCCTGCGCGAGCCGTGCATTCTCGATGGCAATTGCGGCGTGCACCGAAAGTGCATCGATGAACGACTCGTCTTCAGGTCCAAATTGACCAGTGCGCTTGTTGAGCAGTTGGAATACGCCGATGGTCTTCCCGTCACGGTTACGCATGGGCATACACAGCACCGTGTGTGTCGTGTACCCGCTCTTGTGATCGATCTCCGGGGTGAATCGCGGATCGCGGTAGGCATCGGTGATGTTGACTGTCTCGCCCGTTCGTGCGACATAGCCGGCGAGTCCTTTCCCGAGGGGCAGGCGGATTTCCGATATTCCGTCGCCCTGTGCAACCATCGACCAGAGCTCATCGGCTTTATGATCGACCAGATACACGGTGCCACGGTCCGCGGCAATTGTTCGCGTGGCCACATCAAGAATAAGCGCAAGGACCGTCCCCAGGTCGAGCGCTGAATTCACGATTTTGCTTGCCTCGATGAGGATGTTCAGGCGCTCCATCCGGTTCCGGGATGCCAGAATATTCCGCCCCAGTTCCATGACAAAGTTCTGATCCATTGACCGGAGACGGAGGGCGAGGTTGTTGAGCAGGTTGAAGGCGATCTGGCGGTGCTCGTGGACCAGGTCGTGGTAGTTTTCGACGCTGAGAACGAGGATTTCACATTCATCCAGGGCTTCCGCCCGGGCGGAGCGGGGGAGGCCGTCGATGAGCGACAATTCACCGAAGAAATCGCCAGGGTGTAGCACCGCAAGCAACGATTCGACGCCGAATTTCGTATATTTCTTTATCCGGACTCTGCCGCTGGCGATCAACAGAAGATCGCGTCCCTTGGAATACTCGTCAAAGATGAGATCACCGGCATCGAAGTGACGCTGCGTGAACCGATCCCGGCAGCGGCGGACGATCGCAGGATCAACGTCACGAAAGAGTATATTCTGTTGCAGAACCTCGATGAAGTTCTGCGATGCAGAACGCTTCCGCCGGGCCACCCGGCGTCGCGGTTTCCCGGCTGTGGTCTTTGCCTGGACTTTGGGTTTGGACTTCGTTCTGGGTCGGGTGTTCATGTGAAGACCGGACAGGTCACACTGGCGGTGGATTTCGGTGAATGATAGCCAAACCGTATGCCAGAGTCAAGCCACTCCCGCACAACTCCGACACACCTTATGGATGACGCCATTGTCCTCCGGACATCCGGACTCGCCAAACGTTTCGGTCGCCGCTGGGCGGTCAGGAACCTCGACCTGAGTATCCACCGGGGCGAGGTCTTCGGTTTTCTCGGCCCGAACGGTGCAGGGAAAAGCACCACGATCCGGATGCTGCTCTCGCTTGTCCGCCCGAGTGAGGGGTGGGTGGAGCTCTTCGGCAATCGCCTGACGCGGCGACAGCGGAGCGGGCTCCGGAAGGTCGGCGGGCTGGTGGAGCGGCCTGACTTCTATCTCTATCTGACGGCCCGCAGGAATCTCGAGATCGTCGCCAGTGTGCGGGGGGATGGCTCGTCCTCTGATATCGACCGCGTGCTTGATACCGTGGGTCTTGCTGCCCGCGCAGACGACAGAGTCAAGACCTACTCCCATGGTATGAAGCAGAGGCTTGGCATTGCGCAGGCTCTGCTCGGAGCGCCGGAGCTGATCATCCTCGACGAACCCACGTCCGGCCTGGATCCCCAGGGTATCAAAGAAGTCCGTGAACTCATCAGGCAGCTCTCGCATGACAGCCGGATGACGATATTCCTTTCTTCGCACCTGCTGAGCGAAATCGAGCAGATCGCCACCAGCATGGCGATTATCAACCAGGGCCGGACGGTGGTGCAAGGCCGGGTAGCGGACTTGCTGGCAGCCGGCGACAATGTCGTACGCATTGAGACACCCATGAGAGACCGTGCGCTGGCGGTCATCGCATCGTCCGGCCTCGTCACCGCTGCGCATGCGGTGGGGCAGGCGATCGAATGCTCGATGTCGCGCGAGCGTGTCGCCGATTTGAACCGACTTCTCGTTCACGAGGGTATTCCCGTCCATGCGCTTTTGCCGAAACGATCGCTGGAGGAGTATTTCCTCTCCATCACGGAGGGGGGGAGCGAACTATGAAGACCATTCTCGCCAACGAGATTCTCAAGACGGGATTCAAGTGGCGATCCTACATCTCCTTTCTGGCGATCGCCATCGTCGTCCCACTGGTGGAAGTCGCGCTCAGGCTGCAGGGTACGTCCTGGGAGCGCAGCATCATCCGTGGGTTTTCGCAGGACTTTGTTATTCTCGGGAACATCCTGAACGGGTACTTCATCACGCACGTGATCATGAATGCCCTCTGGATTCATGTGCCCATCCTGGTGACTCTGGGGGCCGGTGACCAGCTCGCAGGTGAGGCAACCGGCGGCACGTTCCGTTTGTTGCTTACACGCCCCGCCTCGCGCAGCCGTATCCTTGCGGCAAAGTTCGCCACCACCCTGTTGTACGCGCTGGCGTTGGTGGCCTTCATGGCTGTACTTACCCTGGGTCTGGGGGTGCTGCTCTTTGGCACGGGTGATCTTCTCATCACCGGGCGCACGTTCGTCGTGCTTGCGGAGCACGAAGCGCTCTGGCGTATTGCGGTGGCATTTGCGCTCTCCGTGTGGGGGATGTGGACCGTTGCGTCGCTGGCATTCCTGTTTTCGTCACTGGTGGAGAACGGCATCGGACCGTTGATCGGCACAATGGCGGTGATCATCGTCTTCTACATTATTGGCAATGTGCCGGCGGACTTGTTCACGGCCATCAAACCCTACCTGTTCACATCCTACCTTGACCTCTGGCAGAAGATGTTCGAAGACCCTATCCCCTGGAGCAGTGTGCTGCATTCGGTGTATGTACTCGGCGCCTTCAGCATTGGTTTTTACGCCGTCACTTGGTATATTTTTCTGCAGAAAGACGTCCTGAGTTGACCCGACGACTCTCACTACCGTAAGGACCTCCCCCCCATGGATCTCAAACGTATTCAAGCAGCCCTGCGTGAGCGGGACTTCGGTGGCTGGCTCCTGTGCGACTTCCATCACCGCGACCACCTTGCCTACCGTGTTCTCGGGCTCAGTATGGAGCGGATGACCACCCGCAGGTGGTTCTATTATATTCCGGCGCGTGGCACACCGAAGAAACTGGTGCACAGCGTTGAGAAGGGCAAACTCGACCCCCTGCCCGGATCGGTGCAGGTCTATCTGGCGTGGGAGCAGCTCCACGTTCTGTTGAAGAAAATACTCGGCCCGAAAAAGACTCTGGCGATGCAGTACTCGCCAAAGAACAACATCCCTGCAGTGTCTCTTGTCGATGCAGGGACTGTCGAACTTATCCGCAGCTTCGGCCACAAAGTCGTTTCCTCCGCAGATCTCGTGCAGCTCTTTGAAGCCGTGATCGATGAGGATGGATATGCGTCGCATTGCGAAGCTGCCGCGCTTGTCGATCGAATCCGCGCCGAGGCCTTTACGCGGATCAGTGAAGGAGTACGCACCGGAAACGGCGTGTCGGAGTTGGAGATCACACGGTTCATCATGGACCGCTTCGCGCAGGAAGGACTAACGACGGCAGATGCGCCCATCGTGGGCACAAACGAACACCCGGCAGACCCGCATTTTGAATCCACGCCCCATAACAACCGGCCGTTCAAACAAGGCGACACGGTGTTGATCGACCTCTGGGCAAAGAAGAACGTGCCCGGGGCGATCTACTATGACATCACCTGGGTAGGATACATCGGCGATGCACCTCCGGCAAAGTACCGGGAGATTTTCGACGTTGTGGTCAAAGCCCGCGACGCGGCGGTGGCTCTGGTGAAGAGCAAGTTTGCGAAGAAACAGCCATGCTACGGATGGCAGCTGGACGATGCCGCTCGTACTGTCGTTAAGAAAGCGGGCTACGGCAAGTACTTCGTGCACCGCACAGGACACTCCATCGGTGAGGAAACTCACGGCAACGGCGGCAACATTGACAACCTCGAAACACGTGACGACCGGCTTCTGATGCCTGGCTGTTGTTTCTCGATCGAACCGGGGATCTATCTTGAAGGATCCATGGCCGCCCGGACCGAAGTGAACGTTTTCATCCGCCCTGACGGCGTTCCTGTGGTGACCGGAGAGATCCAACGCGAGCTGGTGAGGATGTAATGGCTCCCCGGCTTCGTCTCTCCGATATCCGCACCGGTTTTCATCCGACGTTCTGGGTTGCGAACGGGATGGAGCTCTTCGAACGTCTTGCGTATTACGGACAGCAGATTGTCTTCATGATCTACCTCCGCAACAAGCTCGGGTTCACGGAGACGGAGGCAGGGCAGCTTTCCGGCGTGTTCGGAGGTCTGATATACCTCCTGCCGATTCTCGGGGGCACGCTCGCCGACAAATGGGGGTTCCGCCGCGCGTTCAACATTGCCTTCTCCATACTGGCGCTCGGGTATTTCCTGATCGGCTCTCTCGGCATGGAGGCCTTTGCCGGAGTCTACGGCGACCTCTCGTTGTACTGGTTGTTGATGGCGTTCCTTGTGCTGACCGCATTCGGGGGATCTTTCATCAAACCTTCTGTTCTCGGTACAGTCGCGGTGACCACGAACGAGAAGACGAAATCCATCGGGTTTGCCATCTACTACTGGCTCGTGAACGTTGGTGCCCTGTTGGGGCCGACGATCGCATTTCTTGTGCGGGACAGGTACGGCAACGAGTATGTGTATCTGGTTTCCACCATCAGCTGCCTCGCAATGCTCGTTGTCAACCTGCTGCTGTACAAAGAGGTGCAGACTGTCATGGCGGGTCCGCCGGAGTCGTTGGGGAAGAAACTCACGAACCTGTTCACGGTGTTGCTGAACTTCAAGTTCATGATATTCCTCCTGATCTACTCGTTGTACTGGATCATTTTCTGGCAGGAATTCATCATCATACCATATTATATCACGGACTACATTGACAAGGACGCCCCGTATGAAATCATTCAGTCATGGGCAGGGGCTGGGGCGATTATCCTCCTCCAGATTCCGGTCAACTGGTTGACGAAGAACCTCCCCGTGCGGACCGCCATTTTGACGGGGTTTATTGTGTCAAGTCTGATCTGGGTCATTATCGGCATATCGCCGAGCATTCCGGCCATCTTCGCCGGCATTGTGGCGTTTTCAATCGGGGAGATGATCCAGGCGCCCAGGTATTATGAATACATCTCCACGATCGCCCCTCCGGGCCAACAGGGGCTCTTTCAGGGGTATGCTTTTCTCCCGATCGCCATTGCCAGGTTCGTCGGTGATCCCATTGGCGGATGGCTCTACCAGACGGCAAAGGCCGCCGGCAAGCCGGAAATTGTGTGGTTTGTCCTCATCGGAATCGGTGTCGGTGCGGCGATCCTCATGACGATATACAACGTGGTTGTCAGTCACGTCGAATCGACAGCGCGCACATGAGAGCACCGTTCGTCATAGCGCTCCTTGTCGGGTTCCACTGTGCATTCGGGCAGCAACCTTCCGGCGAGGAGATCCTGCGCAAGGCAGAAGAGAACTTTCACGGCATCAGGGATTACACGGTGTCGCTGGACATTATCGCGGACATTGAACGGATGAAAGTGCCGCCGATGCATGCGACCATGTACTTCAAACAGCCCGAGAAGGTTCACTTCGATGCACAGGGGGTTGTGTTTCTTCCGCGTGAGGGTATGGGTGTGCAATTCGGACAGCTGACGCGCAGATACGCGGTGGATAGTGTCGCGCGCGAAGTCGTCAGCGGTGCGCACATGTACCGGTTGGTGTTGCATCCGCGCGATGACAAGGCGGTCATACGCCGCATGTTCATGTGGATCGACGGAAAGCGATGGACGCCCGAGCGACTTCGCATGCCGCGGGCCGATGGCCGCGTTCTCGAAGCACACCTCACGTACGACCGGATCGATCAGTTCTGGCTTCCGTCGCGGTTGGTGGTGACGTTTACGGTACCCGAAAGAGATACGACATCGGCGACACCGGGCACAAACCCGTTTGCCCGCGAACTTCCCGTCGCAACACGCGGCACCACGCGCACCGGCACGGTGACGGTGAACTATACCGGTTACCGCATCAACACCGGTCTGCCCGACTCCCTCTTCGATTCGGATCAACGCAAGTGATGTCCTCCGTTCCGGGATAGCACCCCGCCGAGTACCGGTGCACCCACTCCTGCTCCGGTTCGGGGGACGGAGATCTGTTGATGTTGGGACGGGTTTTTTGTACCATTATTGCCCGGCAGGTTGTGCCGCCGTTTCCCGCCTTGTCCGTCCACTGGAAGCAGTTGAAGGAGATCCACCATGGTGCTGCAAGAAATGTTCGTGAAGAAAGGGAAGACCGTTCTGCGGATCGGTGAAGAGCGTGCAGCGGCATACGAGCGGCTCTACATCGATCTTGCCGGCATGGTCGAGCGTGGAGAACTCCCCAGCCACGGCAATTATCTCGGTGGCAACGAACTTGCGACGAACATCTACAAAAAGAAATACTACATCAAAGACGTCGAGGGCGCAGTGGTGGAGCGCCGTCCCGAGGATGTCTTCGTCCGGCTCGCCTCATTCCTGGCTTCGAACGAAGCGGACGATGTCCGGCGCACGCAGTGGGCGGAGAGGTTCTACCACATGCTGTATGACGGGCGCTTCATCCCGGGCGGGCGGGTTCTTGCGGGTGCAGGCGATCTCTACCGCCTGAAAACACTGGCAAACTGCTTCGTGACGAAGATCCAGGTGGACAACATCGAATCGATTTACGATGCCGCGTATGAATGTGCCCGCACGTATTCATACGGCGGGGGCATCGGTGTCGATATCAGCAGCCTTCGGCCACGGGACTCCGTGGTCCACAACGCCGCCGACAAGTCCACCGGCGCGGTTTCGTTCATGGAACTCTTTTCCATGACGACCGGATTGGTCGGGCAGAGCGGCCGCCGCGGGGCGCTCATGCTGACCATCGATGTGAAGCATCCGGACATCCTCGACTTTATCCGCGTGAAGAAGGTGTCCAATTGGGTGACAAAACAAATTTCCGAACAGTGCCAGTGGTCGGGTCTATTTGATGCGGGGCAGCTCAAGGAGATTG
>Ga0105095_10001814_pt1 | contig 11371 bp, 12 predicted proteins | sample PPLLak2March2015_2_FD_79180 | JGI IMG/M metagenome (GOLD analysis project Ga0105095, IMG submission 79180) | Freshwater sediment microbial communities from Prairie Pothole Lake near Jamestown, North Dakota, USA - PPLs Lake P8 Core (3) Depth... | ecosystem: Environmental > Aquatic > Freshwater >... | reverse complement strand
CCTCCTTCGCGTCCGGGTTGCCGTACTCGTAGGCCCCGCGATGAACGACGGGATCGGTCTCTCCCCAGTTCCCATGAGGCGGCGGGGAGGGCGCACTCCACTCGAGAGTGGTGGCCTCCCACGGGTTCGCCTCGGCTTTCTCTCCCGCCCAGAGGCTTCGCACCAGGTTCACCAGGAACAGAACCTGCCCCGCCATCAGGGTGAAGGCGAAAACGGTGATCACCATCGGCATCCACCGGACCCCTTCGAGAAACGCGTACTGGCTCAGATTGTAGTAGCGCCTGGGCGCTCCCGCGAGACCGTAGAAATGCATGGTCGCGAAGATTCCGTAGAACGGGATGACGGTCATCCAGAAGTGGATCCTGCCGAGAAGCTCGGAGAGCTTCCGTCCGAACATCTTCGGGAACCAGAAGTAGGAGCCGCTGAAGACCGCGAGCAGGGTGACTCCGCCAATCATGAAGTGGAAGTGTCCGACCACGAAGGCGGTGTCATGCAGCTGCACGTCGGCGGCGGCGTTTCCGAGGAAGAGCCCTCCCAGCCCGCCGAAACCGAAGAAGCTGATGGTGCCGATGGCGAAGAGGGCGGCGGCGGTGAGGCGGAGCTTTCCGCCCCAGAGGCTCGCGATCATGTTCACCCCGATGATCGTCGAGGGAATGGTGATGAGGAGGGTGCCGATGGAGAAGAACTCGCCCACCAGGGGATTCATTCCGCTCACGAACATGTGATGGCCCCAGACCACCATGCTGAGGAAGGCGATGGCCACCAGGCAGTAGACGGTGACCCGATAGCCGAACGCCGGCCGCCGGGCGAAGGGAACGAGCACGTCGAAGGTGATCCCGAGGGCCGGGAGGATGAGCACGTAGACCTCGGGGTGGCCGAGGAACCAGAACAGGTGCTGCCAGAGAAGGGGACTCCCTCCCTGGTTGGGGAGGAGCTTTCCGGCGATATAGAGGCCCGCCGGGAGATAGAAGCTCGTGCCCAGGTGCCGGTCGAAGAGCAGCATGATCGCCGCCGCGGTGAGCGCGGGAAACGCGAGAAGCCCGATGATCGAGGCGATGAACAGGCTCCAGACGGTCAGGGGCATGCGCATCATCGACATCCCCTTCGCCCGCAGGTTGAAGACCGTGGTCACGTAGTTGAGCCCGCCCATGGTGAACGAAGCGATGAAAAGGGCGACCGCGAGTATCCAGAGCGTCTGTCCAAGGCCCGATCCCGGCGCCGCCGCCGGCACGGCGGAGAGCGGCGGGTAAGCGGTCCAGCCCGAGCCCGCGGCCCCGCCCTCGACGAAGAACGACGCGGCGGCGATGAGGATCGCGGGCACGATGGTCCAGTACGAGAGCATGTTGAGAAATGGAAACGCCATGTCGCGGGCGCCCACCTGGAGGGGGATGAGGTAGTTTCCGAACCCGCTCACCAGCACCAGGGAAATGAAGAAGAAGATCATGATGGTGCCGTGCATGGTGACGAGCGAGATGTAGAACTCCGGCTTCATGAACCCCCCTTCCATTCCGGTGGGGAAGATCTTGGCGAGGAAGTTCCACTGGGTCGTCGGCCAGGTGAGCTGGAGTCGGATGAGGCCCGCGAGAAACGCGCCCAGGACTCCCATGAGGCCGCCCGTGAGCCAGTACTGGATTCCGATGATCTTGTGATCGGTGCTGAAGACGTAGCGGCGGAGGAAGCTCTGTTTTTCGTGCTCGACGGCTTCGGAAGTAGCCTGGTGCTGCATCTCGATCCTACCTCTGCTTTTCCGCGAGGAAGCGCTCGAACTCCTGGTCGGAGACGACGCGCAGGAACGCTCGCATCTGATAGTGCCCGAAGCCGCAAAGCTCGGCGCAGGCGACCTCGAACTCTCCTTCACGGGTCGGGACGAACCACAGCTCGATGGTCATTCCGGGTACGGCGTCCTGTTTGATGCGGTGATGGGGGAGGAAGAAGCTGTGGAGCACGTCCTTCGACCGGAGGCGCACCTTCACCGGACGGTTGACCGGAGTGTAGATGAGCGCGAGGTCGTGGAGGTCGTCGGCGGCGGCGGGGTCGGCCTGGTCCACCCCGAGCGAGTTCTCGGCGGTGATGAGGGCGGGGTCGGTCCGTCCGAACCGGCCGTCGGCGCCGGGATAGCGCACGTTCCAGGTAAACTGCTCTCCCGTCACTTCCACCACTACCGAGTCGGCGGGAGGCTCCTCGGTGTAGAGCTGGCCGAACACGGGAATTCCGAGGACGAGGACCCCGCCTTCGGCTACGAGCGTCATCAGGACAGCCGGCGCCACCGACCAGAACTTCTGGGCCGAGGCGCCGGGGAGGGTGGGGCTCACGTGGGCGACCCGGCTGAATCGCAGAACGAAGTATCCGAGGACCAGATGTCCGATCACGATGAGGACGCCGGTCGTGACGAGAAGGTAGATGAGCATCACGTCGATGCCCTTCCCGTGCTCGGACGCCACTTCGGGAAGGTATCGGCGGGCGCCCAACACGAAGACGCCGATACCGAGAAACCACACCGTTACCGCGAGCGCGATGCCAAGGGACGGTTTTGTGTCCTTCATCGGGGGGGGCCTATCGCAAACCCGATGCCAACCGGGCCTTTCGACCAAACGCGGGATTTATTGAGATTTCCCGTGGAGCCTCCGGCGCCTCCTCTGGTTATGGGCTTTGCGGCTGAGAGCTTTCCCCCAGCGGCGCGGGAAATGTCGCTATCGGGAGAGGAGGCCCGCCCGTGCCGTTCCCCGCAGGAACTGGTGGCACCGAACGCATTGAAGGGTCATGTCGACGTAGCCGAGCGCGGCCCGATCCAGGTTCTTTTCCTTCGCCGACTGCTCGATCTCGGCGACCGCCCTGCGGAACGAAGTGCTTCGTTCGGTGTACTCCGGGGTGGTTAACACGAACCAGCCCGCCTCCTCGCTCAACGCCCGGAGAGCCCCGGCGCTGTCCTCGAGGGTCTCGAAGTCCTCGGTGATGAGCGCTTCGAGGAGCGAGTGGGCGTGATCGAGCTTTCGCTGCATGATGAAGCTGAGGTTGGGCTCCTGCTCCTCGAAAGAGAGGACGCTTCCAACCAGAACCAGAACCAGCCCGATCCCCGCCAGGGGCAACGCCAACCTGCTCACACGCACCTCCTTCATCCCGCGATCGCGCGCAGGAGGTCGGTCTCGGAGACGATCCCCACGAGCTTTCCCTTGTCTACGACGGGAAGGCAGCCGATGCGGTGCTCGATCAAAAGGCCAGCCGCCTCCTTCACGTCGGCGTCCGGGCCGATCGTCCGCACTTCCTCGGTCATGACTTCCTTGACCACCACCGTCTTCAGAAACTCCTTCTGCGCCTTCTCTCCGAAATTCAAGGCCGTCGACAGGGCCGCGTGGAACAGATCCCGCTGGGTCAAAATCCCGACGAGACGGCCTTCCTCGACGACCGGAAGATGGCGAATTCGTTTCATCTTCATGATGTCGTCCGCAATCGTCAGCTCGTCGTTGCGGCCGATGGTCTCGACGCTGGTGGTCATAAGCTCCCGAACCTTCATAGCGTACACTACCTCATGCAAAGCCTATGCCGCGACGAGCGAGGTTGACAACTGCCGTGCTCCGGATCGTCTGGGCGCTGGTGTCGGTGTTCGTCGTCGAAAGCTTCGTCTTCGGGCTCTCCGTGCTGCCCGGCGTCCTGTTCTGGGAGTGGCACTTTCGCTGGAATCTGGACTCCGCTCCGCTTCGCGTGGTTGTCCTCAGTATGGCGTTCATTCCCGCCTACCTGCTGTTCACCCTCGCTCTTATCGTGCTCTCCGGCGTCAGTACGCGGATCACCGGATGGCGGACACCTTCGGATGCCGAGCTGAAGATCTCCGACCTCTCCTGGCCGCTTCTCGACTGGGTCCGCTATATGATCTCGATCCAGCTCGTCCGGATCTTTGCGGGCTCGCTCTTCCGGGCGACGCCGATCTGGACGTTCTACATGCGGCTCAACGGCGCGCGGATGGGTAGACGGGTGTTCGTGAACAGCCTCGAGGTGACCGACCACAATCTCCTCGATTTCGGGGACGACGTGGTCGTGGGTGGCGACGCTCACCTCTCCGGGCATACGGTGGAGGGCGGGTTCCTGAAGACCGCTCCCGTCCGGCTGGGCAGCGGAGTCACCGTGGGCGTCGGCAGCGTTGTGGGCATCGGCGTCGTTGCCGGCGATCGATGCCAGATCGGCGCCTTGAGCCTCGTGCCCAAGTTCGCGCAGCTGGAGGAAGAGTCGGTCTACGTGGGCATCCCCGCGAAGAGAATGGAGCCGAGATGAGCTCGAGAGCGCTGGTGCTCGTCCCCGGCCTCGATGGCACGGGCCTTCTCTTCTATCGCCAGGCGCCGATACTCGCCCGCCGGTTCCACGTGGAGACGTTCCCTCTTCCCAACGACGAATCGTGCACGATGGAGAGCCTGGTGGCGATGCTGAAGGAGGCGGTGGATCGCCTCACCCGCGAGCGGGGTGAGGACAAGGTCTTTCTCTGCGGCGAGTCCTTCGGTGGCGCGTTGAGCCTGAGCTTCGCTCTACGGCATCCCGAGAAGCTCGCCGGTCTCGTCATTCTGAACTCCTTCCCGTACATAAGGCAGCGCGTCCGGATCCGGCTCGGTCCTCCGCTCCTCAAGCTCATGCCCTGGGGAGCGATGCCCGTGGTGCGCCGGTTCACCGAGTCGCGCCTTCACAGCTCGCACACCCTTCCCGAAGACATCGAGGAGTTCCACCAGCGCACCCGGGCCATCGGCCGGCGGGGCTATATCCGAAGACTCGAGCTCCTCGGGGAATACGACATCCGGAGCGAGCTCCATCGGATCGACGTTCGCACGCTGTTTCTCGCGGCCGACGAGGATCACCTGGTGCCCTCGGTCGCGGAAGCGCGCTTCATGGCGGAGCGGATGCCGAGGGCCGAAGTCAGAGTGCTCGAAGGCTACGGACACATCTGCATGATCCACCACGATTTCAATCTGCTCGAGCACGTGGAGCCGTGGCTTGGCAGGTGAAATGAAAAACAATAAAATGGCCAAGGAGAAAAAGGAATTGAGGACCGAGTTCTTCGACCTTTGCCCCGAGATGCTCTGTATCCTGGGCCCCGACCGGCGGGTTCTCGCCGCGAACGCGGCTCTGTGCCGCGCATTCGGGTACGACGCGAGGGACCTCGGTTCGGGCGCCTTCCTGGATCTCGTTCATGACGACGATCGGGCGGCGGTAGAGGAAGCTCTGGCCGCGGCCTCGTCGGGCGAACGGGATGTTCTGGTCGTGAGCCGCCATCGCGATCGGGACGGCAGCTATCGACCGATCGAATGGCGCGGCCGGGTCGGACCGGAGTCGGGGTTCTATCACCTCGTCGGTATCGACGTGACCGTGCGCCAGACGGCGGAGCGCGCTCGTCACGATCTCACCTCGCGTTACGAAGCCATCCTCAAGGAGATCCCGGACATCGTCGCCGAAGTGGACGTCGACAAGGTCTACACCTGGGTCAACCGCGCGGGCTACGAGTTCTTCGGGGACGACGTCATCGGCAAGGCGGCGAGCTTCTTCATGGACGACGAGGCCAAGGATACCTACGACGAGGTACGGCCGCTCTTCGACGGTTCCGAAGAGACCATCGCCCTCGAGAACTGGCAGCGCCGGCGGGACGGCGGAAAGCGCCTCCTCGCCTGGTGGTGCCGGGGGCTCAAGGACGAGAGGGGACGGGTGGTGGGAGCGCTTTCGACCGCGCGCGACATCACCGACCAGAGAGGTATGGAAGCCGCGCTCAGCCAGAGCCAGGAGACGGTGCTGGCGCTTTTCGAGAACGCCGCCCAGGCGATTCTGTGGATCGATGCCTCCGGAAAGATCCTCGCTTTCAACGCGATGGCGGAGCGAATCTTCGGATATCCGCGCGAGGAGATCGTGGGGCGGAGCCTCGAAGTCCTGATGCCGGAGAAGATCGCCGGGAATCACGAACAGCACCGCCGCCATTATTTCGAGAGTCCCCGCAGCCGACCGATGGGCCTCGGGATGGACCTCGTCGCCCGGCGAAAGGATGGCAGCGAGTTCCCGGTGGAGATCAGCTTGAGCCACGTCCCCACCGCGAACGGGACCGTCGCCGTCGCCTTCGTGAACGACGTCAGCGAGCGGAGGCGTTCGGAGAGCGAGAGACAGAAGCTCGAGCGTACGCTCGAGCACGCCACCAAGATGGAGGCCGTGGGACGTCTCGCCGGCGGCATCGCGCACGACTTCAACAATCTCCTCACCGCGCTCTCCGGATTCGCCGAGGTCGTGCTCGACGAGCTCCCCGAACATCACCCCCTACACGAGGGCGCCAAGGAGACCCTCAAGACCTGTCAGAGGTCGACGGCCCTCGTCCGGCGACTCCTCGCGGTGAGCCGGCGCCAGATGCTCCAGCCCGAGGTGATCGATCTCAACCCCAAAGTCGCCGAGATCGAGAAGATGCTGCGGAGCGTCCTGGGAGAGGACATCGAGCTCGTGGTGAAGCTCCAGCCCGAGCTCGGGTTCGTGCGCGCGGATCAGAGTCAGATCGAGCAGGTCGTCCTCAACCTCGTGGTCAACGCGCGCGACGCCATGCCCAGGGGCGGACGCCTCGTCATCCAGACGGCGAGCGTCGACGTCGACGAGGCGTTCGTGGATCAGCACCTGAGCTTGAAGTCCGGGCCTTACGTGCTCGTCTCGGTCTCGGACACCGGCTCGGGCATGGACCCTGAGACCCTCAAGCACATCTACGAGCCCTTCTTTACCACCAAGGAGAGGGGCAAGGGCACGGGGCTCGGTCTCGCGACCGTCTACGGAATCGTCTCTCAGAGCGAGGGAAAGATCTGGGCCTACAGCGAGCCGGGGCAGGGAACGACGTTCCGTATCTATCTCCCCCGGATCACCCGGAGCGGCGAGTCCGAGGCGGCCTCCGCCGCATCGGAGCCCGCGAGCCGGGGATCGGAGACGGTGCTCGTGGTGGAAGACGAGAACACCGTGCGGTTGGTGGCCGTGGGATGTTTGAAGAAGGCGGGCTACGAAGTGCTGGAAGCGAGCAACGGGGAGGAAGCTCTGCGGGTCGCCTGGGCCCACGAGGGACCAATCCACCTCGTCCTCACGGACGTGCTCATGCCGGGAATCCACGGCCCGGAGCTCGTAAGAAGGCTCGAAGAGAGTCGCCCGGCTATCCGGGCGCTCTACATGTCAGGCCACGCCGACGACGCCCTCCTCCACCATGGAATCCTCGAGGGAGGGCTGTCGTTTCTCGAGAAGCCCTTCACCCGCAACGAGCTCGCGAAGAAAGTGCGGGAAGTTCTCGACGGAGCGTGACTCTCCCTCAGTTGCCCGGCGAGCTGATCGCGCCGAGCGTCGCTCCCACCTCCGACGGCTCCACCGCTTTCTTCTGCGCCTTACCGCGCTTCGGCGCCATCGACGCGCGCGCCAGATCGCTGAGCGAGAGGAGACCGACGAGCTTTCCCTCGCCATCGACGACAGGCAGTCGTCTCACCTTCCGCGCCCGCATCACCGCTTCCGTCTGGGAAAGGTCGTCGTCGGGACGGCAGGCCCACAGGTTCCGGCTCATCGCGCTCGAGACCCGGATCTCGGAGAGCGCTCTCCCCTGGGTCATGGCGGCCATGCAGAGGTCGCGATCGGTCAACATCGCCACCACGCATCCCTCCTGATCCAGAATGGGGACGGCGCCGCAGTCCCGTTCCCACATAATTTGCGCGGCGCTATCCGCCTTGTCGAACGCCCGGCAACTCCCTACTTCGGTCGTCATCAGATCCTGGACCTTCATGAGTTCCGCCTCCAGTGCGCGCGTGCCAAGTTCTCGTCCTCGCTGAACGTGAGCTCGAGCTCTCCGTTGAAGTCGCTCTCCAGAGCTTTCCCCATGCGCGCCATGAGGTGCTCCGACGTAGCGCGGATCTCGATTTCCTCGCCTTTGTCTACAATTTTCATGATGCGCTGCATCGGGTGATCCTTCTTTTCCTCACTCTCGACGTTTCGCACGCGGTTCAAGATGTCGTCCCGGTGAGCCGCGAGAAAGCTTCCCGAGAGAGTGAGGATTCCGCCCGCATAATCGGCTTTGATCTGTAGGCAGGCTGGACAGACCTCCGAGAGTACTTTCCCGCCGGCCGGAGGCTTGGTCCAGGTCCACTTCCCCTTCACGAAGACCGCGCCGCATTCCGGGCAATCGGTGCCGTCCGGGTACTTTTCCCTTTCCCGAGCCTGGTAGGGGTTCTGGAGCCTGGGCTGAGTATCCTTGCGAAGGATCTCACGGCCTGATTTCTCTTTCGATGATTTCTGTTTCAACGATTTCTGTTTCACCTTCGTCTCCTGTCGACCCAAGATAGTGCAACGTCCATACCAAGGCCAGATCCGGCAGATTTGGCTCCCCGCCTCCCCAACAGAAGCCAGGAAACCGCCAAAATTCCAGGTCGGTGATCGGAACACTCCTTGCATGTCGGCTGAACAAGGCAGCATTCAAGGTGCTTTGCGGTGCCGGGTTGCCCAAAACGACTCATGTGTGAGCAAAAAAACTCAACCGGGAAAAAGCACCAATGCCCTGCCTGCAAGGAGAGCCAGCTGGTTCCCATTCTCTACGGCCCGCTCCCGGACTCGCTCGCCGAGGACCGCGCTCGGGGCGCGTTTTTCTGGGGAGGTCTCGTTCTGAAAGCCAACAGCCCTCGATGGAAGTGCGGACATTGCCACCGCAGCTTTCCCATAGACGCCGTTTAGGGGGATGGCGCTCACTGTCGCGCTGGGTTGCGCCTTTTGACGCATGAGTCTAGACTCCGACTGGACGTCGAGCGTTCATGCCGTTCCCTGAATTGAAGTTACAGGCGCTCGAGGAAGTTTCGAAAGTGGCAGCGTTCCTGCTTATTCCAGCTACGCAGCTGGTCGGGCGCCCCGATGTCGCCGAGATTGGGCCTCCGGACCGTAGGGACGCCTGCCAGCTCGCGTTGAAACCATCGAAATGGCGTTAGATCGTATTCTCGTCGTCGACGACGAAGACCTGATTCGCTGGTCGCTTCAGCAGAAGCTCTCGACCTGGGGCTACCGGCCTCTCGAAGCCGCGAACGCCGAGACCGCCGTCGCCTTGGTCGAGAGCGAGAGCCCGGACCTCGTCCTTCTCGACGTTCACCTGCCGGACAAGAACGGTCTCGAGGTGTTGAAGGCGATCAAGGAGTGGAACCCGCGGGCTGCGGTCATCATCATGACGGCCTACGGTGTCCTCGAGGACGCGGTGGCCGCCCTCAGACTCGGGGCTTACGACTTCGTCTCGAAGCCGCTCAACTTCGAGGAGCTCCGGGCGACGATTGCGAACGCGCTCGAGACGGTCAAGCTCCGCCAGGAGGTGAGGCATTTCCGGGATCGCGACCGGAGGCGCTTCAATTTCGAGAACCTCGTGGGCGAATCGGAGCCGATTCGCAACGCCGTCGCGCTCATGAAGAAGGTCGCCGCGAGCCCGGCGACGACGATTCTGTTCCAGGGCGAGAGCGGAACCGGCAAGGACCTCTTCGCCAAGGCCATTCACTTCTACAGCTCCCGGGCGGACCGGCCGTTTCTCGCGGTGAATTGCGCGGCGCTCCCCGAGAACCTCGTGGAGAGCGAGCTCTTCGGCTACGAGAGAGGGGCGTTCACAGACGCCCGGCAGCAGAAGAAGGGACTTCTCGAGCTCGCCGACGGCGGCACTCTCTTCCTCGACGAGATTGGGGAAATGCCCCTGGGCCTCCAGGCGAAGCTCCTCCGGGTTCTGGAAGAGCAGAGCTTCAAGCGGGTGGGGGGAGTCCAGGACGTCCGCGTAGATGTCCGCATCATCGCTTCGTCGAACCGCGATCTGAAGAGAATGGTGGACGAGGAGAAGTTCCGGACGGATCTCTACTACCGCCTGAACGTCATGACCATCAATCTGCCGCCGCTCCGCGAGCGGAGCGACGACGTGAAGCTCCTCTGCCGCCACTTCGTGAACGAGTACAACACGCGTTTCGGAAAGAACATCGCCGGTCTGACCCCGGAAGCGGAGCGGCTCCTCTCGCACTACCACTGGCCGGGAAACGTCCGCGAGCTCAGGAACCTGATCGAGCGGGCGATGCTCCTCGAAGAAGGGACTCACATCGGCGCCGACGTCCTTCCCATCGACGTCGCCGAGTTCACGCCTCGGGAAGGGGACGGCTCCCTTCCCGATATCGCGCTTCCGGAGAAGGGAACGTCGCTCGAGAAGGTCGAGGAAGAGCTTCTCCGTCAGGCCCTGTCCCGCACCCGGGGAAACCAGACCCGCGCCGCGAAGCTCCTGAACATAAGCCGGGACGCTCTCCGCTACAAGATGAAGAAGTTCCAGCTCCAGGAAGCCGGGCACTGAATCAGCGGACGACCATCACCGGACAGGGCGCGAGGCGCACCATCTTGTGGCAGGTCGAGCCCAGCCAGCGGATCCCGGCATCGCCGTGTCCTCCAGCGCCCAGGATCGCCATGTCCACAGAGTGCTCCTCGATGACGTCGCGCAGGGAGTCGAAGGGCGCGCCCACCCGGACCACCGCAAGTCGTTCGGCGCCCGCCGATGCGGGTAAGAGTGCTTCCAGGTCCTCTCGCCGCTTCGATACCAGCGAATCCGTGAGCCTGTCGACTTCCATTCGGGTCAGGGGCTCGAAACTGCTCTCGTTCAGCACCACATAGGGAACGCGAACGACGTGGAGGGCGATCAGCTTCGCCCGGAAATGCTCGGCGAGCCAGGTCCCGTGGCGGACGACCGCCTTCGATTCGGGGCCGAAGTCCACCGCCATCAGAATCGAGCGCGGATCGGGAAGTCCTTCGGGCCCCTTTTCGGCGCTCGGGGCGATCGTAAGAAGGGGAACCCGCGCCCGGTGGAGCACCTTCTCGGTGACCGACCCCAGGAAGAACTTCTGGAAGCCGGATAGACCATGGGTGCCCATCACCAGGAGGTCTATGCCTCCCCGATTGGCGGCGCTCAGCACGGCTTCTTCGGGAACGCCCTCCACGATCTCGACGGCGGCATGCGTGAGATCGACGTTGCGCTTCAGCTCGAGGGCGGCCGCTTCCGCTCGTCGCCGGAGCTCGTCGAACGAATCAGGCACGGCGACGAGATTTCCCATTGCGAGAAGACCGGTATCGACGACATGGAGAACCGTGAGGCGCGCGCCTACGGCCTTCGAGAACCTCGAGGACCATTCGGCGGCCCGCCGCGACGACTCCGAGAAATCCACCGGGCACAATAGGTGTTTGTAGGGTGTCATCTTTACGCTCCGGCTCTGTTGTTTGCACGCCGCGTGCCATGGGTGGCGCGCGCCACGCGGGGAGCGCGTGCTGGTTTCGGCGCGGCGCCGCGTGAAAACCCACATCGCCGCTTCTCGAGGGACCCTCGTGAGGCGGGCTCAGCCGGTGAAGCCGGGGGCGG
>Ga0105095_10001813_pt1 | contig 11371 bp, 7 predicted proteins | sample PPLLak2March2015_2_FD_79180 | JGI IMG/M metagenome (GOLD analysis project Ga0105095, IMG submission 79180) | Freshwater sediment microbial communities from Prairie Pothole Lake near Jamestown, North Dakota, USA - PPLs Lake P8 Core (3) Depth... | ecosystem: Environmental > Aquatic > Freshwater >... | reverse complement strand
TATCCCCCGGTGTTATGGAAGATTTGCGCGCAGGGCGCATTGTGGAAAGCCGGCACGTCAAGAGGCTCAATGATCTGACGCTACTCCAGATGGGATGGGTGTTCGATTTGTACTTTCCGACGACGATGCGCGCCGTTAAGCGGAGGGGATATCTGGAAAAGCTGCGTGGTGCGCTGCCCGATGATGAGGAAATGCAGAGAGCGTATGAAATCGCACGCTCGCATATGGAGAGCCGCATGACGGATGGAGTGTCGCGTCTACCTCACAAAAGCCATCTTGCGCGTGAACGAAAGGGGAGAGGAGCCGTCACCCGGACGGACATCCATTCTGCAAAGATACACGCCACTCGCCAATCCTGAAGCGTCAAACCTTACTTCGTAATGCCCCGGCGATTTCTGTCCATCCTCCAGCACCGCCACTTCCCGGCCAAGCAGGTCGTACACGGCAAGCCTTACCCGGCTGGAGGCCCCGCCCGAACCTTCCTTCCCGCTTGGGACATCGAACCCAATGGTAGTACTCGGGTTGAACGGATTGGGGAAATTCTGTGCGAGGGTAAATGAAGCCGGCACGCCTTGCTGCAGATCTTCGATACCGGTAGATGGATTTTCAACCGTCGCGGGATCGATGAAATGCTTCACGGTTCCAAGCCAGTAACCCAGCGTGGCTGCGTGTGAGCCGTTGTACAGATCCCGGTCAGCCTGAAGAATAGCATTTGCTGCATCGGAGGCAGTGGCCCCGTAACCGAGATAGTGGAGACTCTTCAGGACGATGCGGTCTGTGACATCCCTGCCGAGTTCACTCCAGATGCCCATCAACGTGGAAGACCACACCTGGCCCGCGACATGCGGCGACGGATTCTCAAATGGATACGTGTTTGCATCATCCAGACGGCGGCCTGACCAGTACACGTTGTGCCCGTCCCATTTGTACACCCACGCAAATTGATCGTCCTCCCGCGTCCACTGATTCAGGGAGCGCGCGTAGGACGCCGCCCAGTAGTCGGAGTAACCCTCGCCGAGCGCTGCGGATTCACCGCCGCCCCAAGTCGGGGAGAATGCGTACTGAATGGCGTGACCGTATTCGTGCCAGATGACATCCGCGTCTTCGGCGTCATCGACACCCCCCGTACCGAATGCGATCCAGTTACCTGAGGGACTGTAGTGCGAGTTGTCCAATCCCTGGAAACCGTGGGGATCGATCCGGATCTTACGCAGGCGACTGGAAGAGAACCCGAGATCCCGGACCCGTTTGTACGCCTCCGATGCGTGATAGTATGTGTTCACCGCTTCGAATCCCATCTGGCTCCGGTCGAACTGGAATCCATCAGGGGTCGGTGATGTGCTTGAGGTATCCAGGGGCGACTCGATGTCCATGATCGTGCAATACGGCCCACGGAGGACGAAGTTCCCTCCGGTAAACGTAACCGAATCGAGGACCACAAGGCTGCGATATGCCGACAAGGAATCCGAATCCTGATCATCATTGTCTGAGAATCCGACCGTCCCATACTTCTGACGGGCGGCACTCAGTGGATCGGTCAGGTACACGAAGCCGCTGCCGCGCGTTTGATGATTCTCCTCATACTCCACGAAAAGGTCGCGCGACTGCAGGAGATCGCCGGTCGTCGCATCGATGATGACTTCCCAATCCCCCGCAGGTTCCTCACGCGTCATGGTGACGCGGTAGGCAAGATAATACACTCCCTTCTGATCGGCAAAGACAACGAGCGTAGCGGAATCATCCTGGCCGGTGGCGCGGTCGGAGGTCTTGAGAATGTCGCGGACGATGTTGATAGCTTCCGTGGCGCTGAACGAAGGACTCACCGGGGTTTCGATTCCGGTCCGGCCATTGTTGATGACCATGGTGATTTCGTTGAGTGAGTTGACGCTCACAACGACATCCGCTCCATGAACCGGGAGTCCGTTGTACATCTGCTGGAATCGCACGTGCGTGCCGCCGGGGGCATCCACCACTGCAGCCGTGACGAGATCGGTGTGGGCGGAGCCCAGGCGAAGTGCCTGATTGTAGGAAGCCAGAAACGAGCGGGCGGCGAGTTCCGGAGAGTGTTGAGTTGACGGAATTCGCAGATTGAAGAGGGCCCGCGGGACCCCTTGCTCATCGATCTTCATCGAGCCCGTATACTGCACACCCGGTCCGGTCTGCGCCGGAGAGGGTTCATTCGCACCGGCAGTCATTGTGATGGCTGCAACTGCGGCGAACACCCAGGTGCGGTGCATGATCATGGCGTGCTGAGTTTTTTCGTCTGGTTCAGTGGTACTTGTGATCGAACATAGATTGCGCTGAGGGCATGCGCGTGGATCGATCGTGACTCAATATAGGGAAGTATGATCGTTCGGGGATGTGTCGACTGTCACATTTTGTAGAATTTACATGGGTGACAGGTAAGATTTTCACCCTTTTTCGCTATCTCAGCAATCCCATCTTTGAAAACGGGATGTCTCGAAATCCCGCCTTGCGGGCTGGAGAGTCCGGTGGCACCGAGATGACCCGTTGCTGCGCGTCGAACCTGAACGGCGGCTCCGGCACAAATGCATCGTCTTTGAAGATCTCTTTGATCGAAGGGTCGGATCTGGTCAGAGCATCGTAGCCATCCACGAGATCGATGTTCAGATAATAGGGATCCCACCCTTCCTGACCTGATTTCCAGCGCCGCAGCACGACCGGGTCGGCGGAAAAATTGTTGCGGAATGTGCTTATGTGCAGGTCGAAGGCATGGAAATCGTAAATATCCATCCACCGGCCTCCGTAGGAGAGATTGTTTTCGAAACGGTTGTTGACCGGAAGGTCCTGATCCTCCCCGGGGAGGGTTGCGAGCCCTGGATACCGTGTCGTGTACGGCGGCTGATTCCCCCTGACCTCCTTGAGGCGGTCGAACAGCGTGTTGTGGACACCGTCAAAATAATATGATGCCCACCCGCGCCCGCGTGCATCGAGATGAATTGACGGGCTGCACTCCACATACACGTTGTTCTTGACGATGTTATCTCTCCCGCCTCCGACGAGCGTTGCCCGCCCCGCCCTGTAGAATACATTACCGACCACGGTGAACCCGGTCGCCCAGTCGTCGAGATAGACTCCCATTACTCCATGCAGGCCAGGGCCCTTCAGGTCATGGAAGTAGTTGAAGCGAATGACGTTGCCGTACCACGTGTAGTCCCTGCCGGTATGGAGTGCACCCGCATCGCCGGATTCCTTCGTCACACTGTGGACTTCATTGTACTCGATGAGGTGATCATTGCCCTTGACGTAAATGGCCTCAAAAGGCGCGTCGTGAAGAAGGCAATGAGTCAATCGATGGCCCACGCCGTCGAGAATCACGGCATACGCGCCAGTCCGGAGCCACTCCCCGTAGTGATGAATGTGTGTGTTATGGACGATGTGTCCTGATGGGACGAGCGTCGTGCGGTCCCCTCCGGAGACCAGGATCGCCCCCCGTGCCATATCCGAGATCTCGCATCCGACTACGGAATGTCCGGTGCCGCCGAGTATCTCGATCGCATCACTCGCACCGTTCCTGAACGTGCACCGGGTCAGCGAGTTTCGCGAGCCACCTCTCAGCGAGACAAACTGACCGCGTGTGCACTCGAATGCGATGCCGTCGAACACGACCTGTGCGCATTCGTCGAGAGCTATGAGAGGTGCCTCCATCAGGGAGGCTTCGACATCCCCGTCATTCATGGGTGCCGGCGGTGCAAAAAAGAGCACTCCGGCTTTCCGGTCAATGTACCATTCTCCCGGAGTGTCAAGTTCCTCCATGACATTAAGGAATCTGAATCTCTGATTCTTTGTGTACCCATAGTGGTGATGCGGCTCAGCAAATATGATTTCGTGGCGCTTGTTGTCAATTCGTTTTATCTTCTGGTACGTGTCACTCCAGTCGAATGTCCAGTAGCCATGGGCGATGATGTCGTCGACTGGGGCCCACGCGCCCGGGCGGTTGCCGGTATAGGTGATGCGGCCATGGTGACGGCCGGCAGGCACACCGTCGTACCGCTTCTCTCGTTCCAGACCCTGGTTGTACAGGGAGTCGCCGGACTGCGGGACATCGGCGATGTTCAGCCACCCCTGATTCGGGTACCTGGCGAGATCCATCCGTTTTCCTTTGAAGAAGATCTCGATACCGGCGTTGCCTCTTGGTGCGATGGTACCGAATTCGGATATGCCTTGACCTTTAAGATCGGCCCGCAATACCGATTTGCGCACCCCGGTGGAAAAGCGATTCCGCTCGGCTGCATTAGTTACCGGCAGGAAATCCGTAACGGTTGTTGCGCCGGAGATCCTTGGGGTTGTACCCGGAGCCGCCCTCCAGACGAGCGAGCCTGCTTGCGGAACATCGGCGGCAGTGATGACAAGCGGGCGTGTGAGCCGGTATGTGCCTCCGTGGAGGATAACAAGGACGGTATCCAGTGCCGCCGGATAATCACGCGCGAGCTTTCCGCCGGCCGTGCGGGCGGCGTCGAGTGTGGCGATCGGGCCGTCTGTGCCCGAAATGTTCGCTAATGCCAGGCGTCCTGACCAGCGATCATTCCCTGTGGGGCTCACGTGGAGCGTATCGGTGCGGGCGGCAAGGAGAGTTGGCATAAGGAAAAGGGTAAGCAGCCAGAAACCAGGAATTCGATTCATGGGTGTCTTGGGATGGGGAAGGAAGGGATTGTGAAGCAAGGTACACAAGCAATATGAGAATTTCCACTCGAATAAAAGCCTGATTTTGTGTCCGGGGCGTTGTATATTATGGCCCATCATGTTTACTGATCTACCTCTCGAACAGCTGCGCGCGTATGCTCCGGCGCGCACCGAACCACCGGAATTCGACCAATTCTGGCGGGCAACACTGGAGGCGGCGCGCTCCGTGCCGCTCGCCCCGATCTTCACGCCCTGCGAAGCCGGTCTGAAGACAGTAGAAGTGTTCGACGTTACCTTCCAAGGGTATGCGGGTCAGCCGATCCGGGGCTGGCTCAACATTCCGGCTCACCGGAAGTCGAAACTGCCCTGCGTGGTGGAGTACGTTGGCTATGGCGGGGGACGAGCGAAACCGGTCGATTGGCTGACATGGAGTGCATTTGGCTACGCGCACTTCATCATGGACACAAGAGGCCAGGGGAGCAACTGGGGAGGCGGAGACACCCCTGACGTCGAGGACTTCCCGTCAAATCCGCAGATCCCCGGGTTTATGACGCGTGGAATACTTTCACCAGTGACATACTACTACCGCCGTGTATTCACTGACGCAGTGCGTGCAGTGGAGACTGCCCGCCTGCATCCGGCAATTGATGCAGCCAGGGTCGCGGTGACGGGGGGCAGTCAGGGGGGTGGCATCGCGCTGGCCGTTGGGGGACTCGTCCCGGATCTTGCCGCCGTTTTGTCCGATGTTCCATTCCTCTGCCACTACCGCGTCGCCACAGAGATCACGGACCGCGATCCCTACCATGAGATCGTCCGGTTCTGCAAGATCCATCGGGACAAGATCGAGACTGTCTTTTCGACGCTCTCGTACTTTGACGGTGTCAACTTCGCCCCGCGTTCGCCGGCCCCTGCGCTTTTCTCCACGGGGCTCATGGACGACATCTGTCCGCCCCGCACGGTCTTCTGCGCTTACAACCATTACCGGGGCGAAAAGAGAATCGAGATCTATCCGTACAATCAGCACGAGGGGGGCCAGAGTCATCACCTACTCCGGAAATCGGAATTCCTCCGGGGAATATTCTAACGCTTCACCACAACAACGCACACAGCAGGCGGAAGGCAAGAAGTCCAGCGCTTTCCGCCTGCTGTGTTTTTGAATATCCCGGCCGGTCGATGCCGGTTGCTCAGAGAAGGTTTTCTGAGGGCGAAGGTCTCACATCAACTTTTCGGGGGAGAGGGCCTTTACGACCTTTATTGCAATCTCGGTGCCGACGCGATCCTGTGCTTCCACCGTCGATCCGCCGATATGGGGCGACGCGCTGACGCGCGGGTGGTTGATGAGGGCCGTCTCGGCTTCGGTGGGCGGTTCGTGTTCGAATACGTCGAGCGCCGCAGCTGCCACCTTTCCGCTGTTCAACGCGGCCAGCAGCGCATTCTGGTCAACGGCACCGCCGCGTGCGCAATTGATGATGACAACCCCTTTCTTCATTATCGCGAGCTCTTTCTCTCCGATGATCGGCCCTGCCTTCTTGTCGAACGGCAGATGCAGTGTAATGAAATCCGATTGCTGGAGGAGCCGTTCCTTTGTGGTGATCTCGACAAAGAAATCCATCGGGGCGAACGGCGGATCATGGGCAAGCACATGCATGCCGAATCCGAGCGCGCGCCGTGCGACTTCTTTGCCGATGTTGCCGAGCCCCATGATGCCGAGAGTCTTTTTGTACAGCTCGATGCCTGCCCCGAACTCCTTTTTGGGCCACTTTCCCGCATGCATCTCCGCTGTGCTCAGGTGCAGGAACCGGGAAACAGCGAGCATATGACCTAGAGTCAATTCGGCCACGGAGACTGCCGAAGCGCCGGGCGTGTTCATCACAGCAATACCCTTTGCAGCCGCCGCAACGGCGTCGATATTGTCGAGCCCCACGCCACCGCGCGCGATGACCCGGAGCTTCTTTCCGGCTTCGATGACTTCTTTCGTGACCTTGGTTGCGGAACGGACGAGGATCGCGTCGTAATCGCCGATGCGGGCCAGCAATTCCTCCGGCGCGAGCTTCTGTTGCGTGACGTCGAACCCGGCGTCTTTGAGGATCTTCGCGCCTTCGGGCGAGATTCCGTCGGTGATGAGCACTTTCATGGTGAACTCCAGTTCTGGGATCGGAAGGATTGAAAACAACAAAAGATAGCCAAATGCGATCCAAGCCGCAAGCGTAGTGCGGCCCCTGGCACCTTGCTTGTTGACGGGCGTTTGAGTAGATTGCCTCACCGTTTCGCCGAAACCATCCGAAATCCCATCCATGCCATGACTTCTCGAGAACGGGTCCGTCGCGCATTTGCCCACGACATCCCGGATCGTGTCCCCATCGATTACCTTGCGAACCCGGATATCGACCGCCGCTTGAAGCAGCATTTCGGCATTCCCCCCGGCGACGATGAAGCCCTCAGGCAGATATTGCACGTGGATTTTCTTGAAATCATTCCGCCATATACCGGCCCGCAACTCCACCCACCGGTTGCTGACCGAAAGATCGACCTGTGGGGCATACGGACCCGGTGGATCGAACACAGCGATGGCGGCTACTGGGACTATTGCGACTTCCCGCTTCGTGAGGCAGAACTCGAGGCCGTCGAGCTCTGGCCAATGCCTTCGCCCGACGACTTCGACTATGATACAGTCCGGGACCTGTGCAGGACCTACCGTCACTACTATCTCATGGTCGGCAATCCCGGCGCAGGCGACATGATCAATACCGCCGGAATGATCCGTACGCCGGAACAGGTGCTCGTGGATCTTATGACGGACGAGCCGGCGTGTCTCCGGTTCATGGACCGCAAGAACGAAGTACAGTTGAAGATGCTCGAACGCACACTCGAAGCGGCCCGCGGCGAGATCGACATGCTCTGGCTGGGAGAAGATCTCGGAACACAGAGGGCCCCGATGATAAGCATTGACCTGTTCCGTAAACATATCCGCCCGCGGCACCAGCCATTCGTTGATCTTGCAAAGCATTTCGGCATTCCCGTGATGATCCACTCCTGCGGGTCCAGCAGCTGGGCCTTTGAAGATTTTATCGAAATGGGCATCACGGTCGTTGATACGCTGCAGCCCGAGGCGCTCAATATGGCTCCCGGGTACCTCAAACGGAAGTACGGCGACCGTTTGTCGTTCCACGGATGTATCTCCACCGCCGGGGTGGTCGCGACCGGCACGGTTGAGGATACTCGCACGGTTGTACGACAGACTTTGCAGACGATGATGCCGGGGGGTGGCTATGCATTTTCTCCGACGCACATGTTGCAGGACAACACTCCGACGGAGAATGCGCTGGCGATGTACGAAGAAGCCCTGAAAGCAGGGAAGTACCGGTAGGGAGACACGCACCATCATGAACGGTCAATGCTGATATCAGACAACTGATATCTGAATTAGGATCAGCAGATCCACCTCAGGAGGCACTCTTATGGATATCGGGATCCCCCGGGAACACCGGGCAAACGAATACAGAGTCGGACTGACCCCGGCCGGGGTGGGGCTTCTCACAGCAATGGGGCATTCCTGTTATGTGGAAAAGGACGCGGGTCTGGGTGCGGGATTCTCCGATCTGGACTACCAGCATCAGGGTGGGAAGACCGTCTATTCGCCACTCGAGCTCTACGCGCGTTCTTCTCTGCTGCTGAAGGTCGCGCGTCCGACCGCGGACGAGATCAGCATGCTCAATGAGCGAGCCATCGTGCTGGGCTTCCTGCACCTCGCAGTGTCTCGCCGCGAACGTGTGGACACCCTGCTCCAGAAGAAGGTCACGGCTATCGCATACGACTTGATGCAGGCGGACAACGGGACTCTTCCCGTGCAGATGCCGCTCAGCCAGGCTGCGGGTCGCATGACGCCGGCGATTGCGGCGACCTTTATGCAGAACCATCATGGCGGCAAAGGCATTCTCCTCAGCGGCGTTCCGGGAGTGCCTCCTGCTGAAGTCGTGATCATCGGGGCGGGAGCCTTCGGCGCAGCCGCAGCAAACGCATTCCTGCGCACGGGCGCGAGTGTGTATGTCCTCGACAAAGACCTGGCGAAGCTCCAGGCGCTCGACGAAAGTCAGGGAATGAATGGACGGCTGGTCACGATGGTCTCGCATCCTTTCAATGTCCTGAAGACGACACGGTTTGCCGATGTCCTGGTCGGCGGTGTGCTTGTCCCGGGTGAGCGAACACCAGTTCTCGTCTCGCGCGAGCTGGTCAAGCGCATGAAAGCGCGGTCGGTCATCATTGACGCCTCCATCGACCAGGGCGGATGTGTTGAGACAAGCCGCCCGACCACACATCGCGATCCTGTCTATATAGAAGAGAACGTCATTCACTATTGCGTACCGAACATGACCTCGGTGGTCGCGCGCACGGCGACGCACGCATTCAATAACGCTGCGTGGCCGTTCATTCAAGAGATAGCGTTGCACGGATTGGAGCACGCAATCGAGGCCATGCCACCGCTGAAGCGCGGCATCATGACGCACAATGGCCAGGTGGTGAATCCCACACTTGCATCCTATCTGGGGATGAAAGGAGTGGCCCTATGAGCTGGTTGGATCTGGTCCGAGAACGCACAATCACACCCGAGGAGGCCGCTCAGCACATCAAATCGGGAAACCGGATGTTCCTCACGGGGAACGCTTCGGTTCCGCAGAAAATCATGGCCGCGTTTGTGGCACACGCCAAGTCCCTCCAGGATGTGGAAGTCGTGCAGGTATTGACGATCGGCAAACCGGACTATGTCGCACCGGAAATGGCGGGTCACATTCGCGTGAATACGCTCTTCATCAGCGACGACGTACGCCGCGCTGTGAACGAAGGGCGGGCTGACTTCACCCCCTGTTTTCTTTCCGAAGTTCCACTGCTCTTCAAGAATCGTCATCTCCCTCTTGACCTAGCCCTGATCCATGTCACACCGCCCGATGAGCATGGATTCTGTTCGTTTGGCGTGGAGGTTGGCGTAACGAAATGCGCGGCACAATCTGCCAAGATTGTCATCGCCGAAGTGAACCCGCGCATGCCACGAACACTGGGTGATTCGTTTATTCACGTGTCCAAGATCAACTATTTCGTACCGGTGGATTACGTGCTCCCCGATACGGCGATGGGCGATCCCTCACCAATCGCGCAGAAAATCGCACGGCATATTGCGGGGCTCATTCCCGACGGGGCGACATTGCAGACGGGCATCGGCGGCATCCCCGACGCCGTGCTGCGAGAGCTCACAAACCACAAACACCTCGGCGTGCACAGCGAGCTGTTCTCTGACGGCGTGGTGGATCTCGTGGAACGGGGCGTTGTCGACGGGGAGATGAAGTCGCTGCATCCCGGAAAGATGGTGGCCGGATTCCTTATCGGGACCAACCGGCTCTATTCATTCGTGCACGATAACCCTATCGTGGAACTCCATCCGACGGAGTATGTGAACGATCCATTCGTTATTGCGCAGAATGTAAAAATGGTCGCAATCAATTCGGCAATTGAAGTGGATCTCACAGGACAAGTCTGTGCTGACAGCATCGGTCCGCGCCTCTACAGCGGGGTCGGCGGGCAGGTGGATTTCATCTATGGAGCATCGCGGAGCCAGGGAGGAGTCCCCATTATTGCACTGCCTTCGAGCGCAACCGTGAAAGGGCAGACGACGAGCAAGATTGTCGCAACAGTCAGGCCTGGCGCCGGTATAGTCTCCACGCGCTACCATGTCCGGTTCGTGGTCACAGAGCACGGGGTCGCCGAATTGTATGCGAAGACTGTGCGCCAGCGGGCCCGTGCGTTGATCAATATCGCGGCGCCGGAATTCCGGGAGGAGTTGGAGAGGAAGGCGAAGGAGATGATGTATCTGTGGTGACGTCGCCGCCACGATTTCCACGCGGCTTCCTCTGGGGAGCTGCGACCTCTTCGCATCAGGTCGAAGGCCAGTGCACGAACAACAACTGGTTCGCCTTCGAGTCTGCGCGCGACGCAGCGGGGCGTCCGCGGATCGCCGGCGCGCAACGGGCGGGGCGAGCGTGTGAGCAGTGGGAACGATTCCGGGATGATATCCGGTTGTTAAAAGAGATGGGGCTCAATGCTTACCGCTTCTCGGTGGAATGGAGCAAGATCGAGCCACGTGCAGGGTTCTTCGATGAAGAGGCATTGACCCACTACGAGGAAGTGGTAGATGCATTGCTCGGCGAGGGCATCGTGCCGATGGTGACGCTTCATCACTTCACGAACCCTCTCTGGTTCGAAGAAGGCGGCGGTTTTCTGCGGGAGGATTCTCCCGGGACCCTCGCGCGCTTCAGCCGCAAGGTATACGAACGACTTGCCGATCGCGTGCCGTACTGGTGCACGGTGAACGAACCGTCGGTGTACGCGGCAAACGGGTATGTGACCGGTGAATTTCCGCCGGCCGATGCGAGCTTCCGAAACGCGGGCGTAGTCCTCGGCAACATGATGCGCGCCCACACACGCATGTATGAGACGTGCAAAGAGCTCAATGCGTTGCCCCAGATTGGTTTGGCCACGAATGTTTTTTTGTACGAACCGGCACGGCGAATGCATCCGCTGGACTCAATGGCCGCGAAGCTCGCCCAGAAGAACCTGAATACGGAGATCTTCCGCTACCTCTTGCATGGGAAGCTGCATTTCCATTTCCCGTTCATGGTTCGCGTGCGTGTGCACTCGATGCAACCGGATGCGTTCGATTTCATCGGGCTGAGCTACT
>Ga0105095_10001812_pt1 | contig 11378 bp, 6 predicted proteins | sample PPLLak2March2015_2_FD_79180 | JGI IMG/M metagenome (GOLD analysis project Ga0105095, IMG submission 79180) | Freshwater sediment microbial communities from Prairie Pothole Lake near Jamestown, North Dakota, USA - PPLs Lake P8 Core (3) Depth... | ecosystem: Environmental > Aquatic > Freshwater >... | reverse complement strand
TGGTAACTTCAATATCTTTACCCAGCAGGGTGGTGATCATCTGACCGTTTGAAAGATCAGTCGACATAGCCTTGGCACCTACTACATGGTAGAGCAGGATGTCGGCCAGATCGCCTGTAGGATCAGCCAGCAATGCTTCGATCGTACCGGCAGGTAATGCTTTAAAAGCATCATCAGTCGGGGCAAATACGGTAAAGGGACCTGTACCCGAAAGATCATCGGCAAGGCCGGCGGCTATAACAGCAGCCTCGAGCGTATCGTGGGTTGGACTGTTTACAACAATGTCCACAACCGTTACAACCGGTGGAAGCAATACTGCATCAATCACATGCACAACACCGTTGTCGGCTTCCAGGTCGGCTACCGTTACTTTTGCGTCATTAATGAACACTCCTTCTCCATTGATGGTAACCGTGACGCTTTTACCCAGCAGGGTGGTGATCATCTGACCGTTTGATAGATCAGTCGACATAGCCTTGGCTCCTACTACATGGTAGAGCAGGATGTCGGCCAGATCGCCTGTCGGATCAGCCAGCAATGCTTCGATCGTACCGGAAGGCAGTGCGTTAAAAGCATCATCAGTCGGGGCAAATACGGTAAAGGGACCTGCACCCGAGAGATCATCGGCAAGGCCGGCAGCTATCACAGCAGCTTCCAATGTGTTATGAGCAGGACTGTTGACAACAATATCCACAACCGTTATAACCGGTGGAAGCAATACTGCATCCAGCACATGCACAACACCGTTGTCGGCTTCCAGGTCGGCTACCGTTACTTTGGCATTGTTAATGAATACGCCCTCACCATTGATGGTAACCTCAATGTCTTTACCCAGCAGGGTGGTGATCGTCTGACCGTTTGAAAGATCAGTCGACATAGCCTTGGCTCCTACTACATGGTAGAGCAGGATGTCGGACAGATCGCCCGTGGGATCAGCCAGCAATGCTTCGATCGTGCCTGCGGGCAGTGCTTTGAATGCATCATCAGTCGGGGCAAAAACAGTAAAAGGACCTGCACCCGAGAGATCATCGGCAAGGCCGGCGGCTATAACAGCAGCCTCGAGCGTATCGTGGGCAGGACTGTTCACAACAATATCAACTACCGTTGTCTGGGTTTTTACAGTATTAAATGTAAAAAGCAGCGCTATCAGCAGCATAATTAAAAATCGTCCAGTTGTTTTCATATTAATAATTATTGGTTTAATGTAGAAACCTTACCAATCATATTTTGTTTAATATTTAACACGATTAGTTAAACATTAATATTTATTTTTCTATCGTAGAATAAATAAAAATTATTTTATAAAGTTGATTTAGAATATTTTGAATAAAATATTCTAAATAATTTCTAAATTGATTTTTAAACTATGTTTAAGGTTTAATTAATAACTCAAATATTCTCAAACCCTAAACAGACTATTTTTTCGGAAGTATGTTACCAGTCCCTTATGGTTCATTTCACAGACTGATAAATAAAGAAGTAGTAAATGCTTTCATCGAATACCCGGTTCTCAGTTTTTTACTCTGCTCCTATGTCTGCTATAATATCGTCTTTTTTAATGTTAGCCATTTCAAATGCTTTTTTCCTTGCTGAATCCGAGAAGAATGATTCCTGCATATTATCCCACTTGCCGGCAACTTTCTCAAAATAACCTTTTGATTCTCTTTGTTCCATTTTTTTCATGATTTGCGTTAATATTTCTGCTGAAACCTTTACAAAGCCAGGGCATTTTGAATTAAAATAGCCCTTTTCTCTGATTAATTCAATCCCTTCGCCTGTTGATACATCTCCGTTTAGTAGCTCATTACAATGGCATGAGGCATGCTTTTCTTTAAATCTTCTGATGTGCTCTTTGGATAATTGATAAAACACTTCATCAGAAAGGTCGCTGTAAATCTCACCTGAGCAATACTTTAATCCATATATCATCAATGCTGCCGATACAGCTTCGCAATAATCACCTCTGAATAGATATCCAAATCCTAAGAATTTAGAGAGTTTCAATCCCAAATCTTTGGTTATGCCATATTCCTCACAGAAAGCTGCAAATACAGCTTTTTAATTATTTTTTCCTGTTTAAACATTACTCGCTGAATGTCATGGCTTTAAAATTGCGCAAGGCTTTTCATAAGAGAAGTACGAAAGGTTGAAAATCGTTTTGCCTTTGCGGGGAGATGCCTGATCTCCGCACCAGCAACCGTTATGGATTATTGACTTATAATACTCCGTCCGGCATGACAGTATGGGCTGATGTTGATAAGCATAAAAAAATCGCGTAACGTTGATATATAATTCACTATATTTCGTCGTTATTATATGGTGCCCTCACCTTCAAAACTATCGGTATGTTTGGTAATCTCTTGAAAACCGCCGTCAGGTACATATCCAGGCATTTCGGCTACAGCCTGATGAATATTCTCGGCCTTACGCTGGGTATGACAAGTGCCCTTTTCCTGATTATTTATTCAGCCAATGAAATAAGCTACGACAGGTATCATGAAAAAGCTGACCGGATCTACCGCGTTTCTTCCAACATATCGGAACCTGATGACCAGTTCACCTGGATCGTTGCTCAAATACCCTTTGGGCCGCAGGTTGCACAGGATTACCCTGAAGTGCAGGCCTATGTAAGGTTCATCGGTATGGGACGTACACTATTCAGCTATGAAGACAAGGAATTCAATGAAGAAAGTTTCTACTATGCTGATTCCACTTTGTTTGACATCTTCACCTATAAGGTCCTGAAGGGCGAAGTCAAAACAGCCCTAGAGGAGCCCAACAAGATCATACTTACCGAAAAAACTTCCGCCAAATACTTCGGCGATGCCGACCCTATAGGCAAATCGCTGAAAACGGCTGACAGGACCTACGAAGTTACCGGCGTAATTCAAAATGTGCCGTTCAATTCCCATTTCAGGTTCGACGGGTTGGCCTCGAGGAATAACCTGCCCGGGGAACTCGGATCGTGGGGGAATTTTGGCGTGTTTACCTATTTATTGTTCCCTGAAAATACCGATGTAAAGGCTTTTGAAAAGAAAATGCAGGCTATGTACGATGTGTATATAAAGCCTGTTTTTGAGGATGTCAATATTAAAGTCGAATATATCCTCGAGCCCATCACCCGCATTCACCTCTATTCCACTAACGCCATGGAGCCCGAACCAACGGGAAGCATAACCTATGTCTATATTTTCGCGATTGTGGCTGTCTTTCTCGTTCTTATCGCCGCCATGAATTATATGAACCTGGCAACAGCCCGCTCGGCCAAAAGAGCCAGGGAAGTGGGCCTGCGCAAGGTGGTGGGCTCGGGTCGCAGGCCGATCATCTTACAGTTTCTTGCGGAATCCATTGTTTTTACTATGATCTCGCTGGCACTCAGCCTTATTTTGCTTATCGTGCTCTTGCCAAAATTCAATGAGCTGGCAGGAAGATCTTTCGACCTGCATGTTATTTATTCACCCGTGGTACTGATAACGGTAATCGGAATTCTTTTGATAGTGGGTATCATTGGAGGCAGCTATCCTGCTTTCTTTCTATCACGGTTCAATCCTGTTACCGTGCTGAAAGGTGAAATAGTCCAGGGCACGGCCGGCAGCTTATTTCGAAAAGTCCTTGTGGTGATCCAGTTCACCGTTTCGGTCGTCATGATCATATGCACGCTCGTCGTATTCAGGCAGCTGCATTTCCTGAAGAACAAGGACCAGGGATTTGATCAGAAGGATGTGGTCACCCTGCAACTCGACCGGGAGCTGACAAGGAAATACCCGTTGCTGAAGCAGGCATTGCTTGAAAATGACGGGATCAGGCATGTGACTTCCACCAACACTCCCATAGGGGAAGGCTCAGCCAAAGTGCTCTTTAACGTGGAAACCGACCAGGGCATGTCGCCGAGAGGCGTGAATTTTGCTGTTGCCGATCACGATTTCATCGAGACGCTGGGCATAAAAATAAAAGATGGCCGTGACTTTCGACAGGACATGCCATCGGATACGCTGTATGCCGTGGTGGTTAATGAAACCTTTGTCAACCGCATGGCATGGAAGGAACCCATAGGGATGAAAGTCGAACTGGGAGACTCCAATATCCTTCGGGCCAGGGTTATTGGTGTTATGAAAGACTATCACCAGACTGGCATGTACAATGAAGTGGAATCCATGATGCTGGTGTACCGTGAATTAAACAACGTGGTTTACGTAAAACTGAGCGGGAAGAATACCCGGGAAACGCTTGATTTCATTGAAACCACATGGAAGGATATGTTTCCTGATCAGCCCTATTCTTATACCTATCTTACCGACAGGTTTGCAGAACAATTCAGAGCAGATGAAAAACGGGGACTGATTTTCACGCTCTTTACCCTGCTGGCCATATTCATTGCATGTCTCGGTTTATTCGGACTGGCTTCCTATATGGTTGAACAACGTACCAAAGAAATCGGTATCAGGAAAGTGTTTGGAGCCAATGAAGGCGCCATACTGAAACTGATCTCAATGGATTTTCTGGCTCTTGTTGGTATAGGAATAGCCATTGCTGTACCCATTGCATGGTATTTTATGAATAACTGGCTTCAGCATTATGTGTACCGGATCAATATCGGGATTACCCTGGTCGCACTGGCAGCATTGCTGACCATCATAATAACCTTTATTACCATCAGCTATAAAGCCTATCAGGCCTCCATAATGAACCCGGCAACTTCGATCAAGACAGAATGATTCATACTATACCCTCTGAATTTTCATTTCATCTGCATATCGTTTTGTGATAGTGCCAAACAAACCATATTCATTGGATAATTGAAATACAACGATTATCCGTTGTAAGGACAGATAAAGGATTCAATCCATTTTTATGGATAACATATTTCTGCACCTGGAAACATTCCCCACAGCAAGGTTAGCATTTTTTCATGTGCCTCCGCATTAAAATAATATCCGGGACACACAAGTACTTCGTTCTCACGCAGGTCGAAGTGAATACCGGCCTCACCGCCGCTCAGATCACCGTGGGAGAGATCAAGGATTTTGCCAAGAAGGTCACCCTGTATCACTCTTTGTCCAACGGAAACCGGAATAGCGGCGAACTGTAATGCAATTTCTTCCTCCGAAGGGGCCCTTGGCTCAAACAACACATGGTAAATATACTTTTTGTTATATACAACCCTGACGTTCACCTGCCACTGATTATTGCGCGGATTCATATATATGTTCACTTCTTCAACCAATCCACCGGCCGGTGCGAGAACCTGAGCCCCGTTTATGGCGGTTATGAGGTCAAGGCCCAGGTGTTTAAAACCCCAGGGCACACCTGAATCACCTTCGGAATATCCCGGAAAGATGTACTTGAATTCTTCAGCATCGGCAAAAAGGACGTCCAGTATTATATCTTCTTCGGGCCAGGCAATAGTGTCCTCCCGGGTTGGAATAGTATCCTGTCCGGTTGGAATGGTGTCGTCTTCGATCAGTATAGTATCCTCTTCAGGCGGATTATTATCGTTCGGTTCAGACTCATCTTTGCATCCGTTTAAAAATGCTGATAAAATAAAGGTAATAATAACCAGCATGCATTGAATGTAAACAAAACCATTCCTGCTGTTCTGAACCAACTTTCCTGTTCTTTGTTCCAATACTTTGGTAATCAAATGTTATATAAAATTACGTAAAATTAAATTAACAGCCTGCGAAAAGACCTGATGTTAAGACCAGAACTTCTGAAAGTTTCATGGATACTTTTTTTTACTACTTTCATCCTTCATAAAAGCAATTCAAATGGAAAAACTTATAGGATTTTTAACACCTCCATTGGTGTACTTCATCATTTTTGTATTGAATGCCGTAATGCCCGGTCGTTGGGTCACGGGGTACATAACCAGGCAGCATTCCGATGAAAAACTCAGGTACAGACTCAACGGGTTCCTGGTTTTTTTCACCGTAATTTTTATTTGGGTTATTGTATGCTATTTCGGTCTTATGCCGTGGGATTGGTTTTATATATACAGGTGGTATGGGCTTGCAGGTGCAGTTACCACGGGTCTGATTTTTTCATTTGCGATCGTATTGCCCTGTTCCGCGGTCAAAAACTCTTTTTTAGCCGATTTCTTTTGGGGAAGATTAGAGAATCCACAGCTTTGGGGCGGCAGAATTGATGCAAAAATGTGGTTGTATCTGGCGGGAGCCATTATGCTGGAAATCAATATACTGAGCTTTGTGGCTCACCACCATATTTCATACGGAGACCAGGCCTCTGTGGGTATCTATCTGGCTGCGGCATTATTATCTTTTTTTATTATCGATTACATCACTTTCGAGGAAGTACACCTTTATACCTATGATTTTGTGGCAGAAAGAGTCGGGTTCAAACTGGGATTCGGATGTATTGCATTTTATCCCTATTTTTATTCCATTCCCGTCTGGTCTGCAATAGACATGCCGGGCACACAAATGCCCAAAACCGTATTGGTAATATCCCTGTTACTGTTCTTCATCAGTTGGAGTCTGTCGCGGGGAGCAAATCTGCAGAAATATTATTTCAAGAAAGATCCGGGACGGGCTTTCCTGGGAATTAAACCAAAAACGATTACAGATGGTAATAAAACTATACTGGTAAATGGCTTCTGGGGACTTAGCAGGCACATTAATTATCTGGGTGAAATCGGTATGGCCATTGGCATCGTGCTATGCACAGGACATCCATTTTTATTATGGCCCTGGCTCTATCCCTTATATTATATTGTCCTCCTGTTTCCCCGCCAGTTAGCTGATGATAAACGATGCGCCCTGAAATACGGTGCGCTTTGGGATCAGTACAAACAGAAAGTTCGCTACCGGATTATCCCAACCATTTATTAAGCAGCACCCTTTTCAACATTGCGAAGCTTACAGGCGATATAATCTTCGGGTGGTATCTCCCATGATGTTGATGGCCATTTTACGGGGCAATAATTTTTGCATGATAAAACTGGCAAACTTGTTACCAGGGCCTGTAACGAAGGATGGCTTTTTACCCAGCTGATCCATGCATTCCTTGACTACTTCTTCCGGACTTAGCACCCCGGGAGCAAAAAAGCCGGTTTTTTCAGGTTTCGTATTGATAAAATTAGGTGTTGCCGTGGCCCCGGCACAACAGGCAATTACATCCACCCCCCTGTCTTTCCATTCGTACCAGAGACTTTCAGCCAAAACTCTGCCAAAGGCTTTGGTAGCCGCATAAACAGCCAAAAATCCGCTGCCCTGAAAACCCGCTAATGAGGACATTATAATCACAGCGCCTTTTCCTGTTTTAAGCATAGGTAATCCAACCAGTTGGATCAAGTTCATGGGCGTGATTATATTGGCACAGACAATTTTATTATGATGTTCCGGGCTGTTTTGCCCGAAAGGACCGATATAAGACAGGGCTGCATTGTAAACCAGCATATTAATTTCCCTGCCCTGTATGGCTTCTTTAACAGTATGCGCTGCATCAACATCCGACAGGTCGCAGCTGATACAATCCACCTTAATCTGGTATTGATTCATCAACAAGGCAGCCAATTGACCGAGTGGCTCCTTTCTTCTGGCGATAAGTACAAGATCCATTCCGGCTGCTGCCAGGTAAGTGGAAAAGGCTGCCCCGATTCCTTCGGAGGCACCGGCTACCATTGCCAGCGTACCATATTTTTGTTTTAATGACATCATGGGTTACTTAGTTGCATTCCTGCCAACCCATCAATAATACAAATTAAATACTTAATTGTTAAGAATACTGAACTTCATTTCCATAAATCAGTTACAAAATCTCCTGCAAGTGTGGATAAAAGATGCAATGGAAAGAAATAAAATTCAGGGGGAAAGCAAATGGACAGATGCAATGGGATTGTTTATTTCAACAATACCCGTATGTATTATACCATACAATTGTGATCATGCCAAACCATATTCATGGGATAATTAAAATACGACGATCATCCGTCGTAGGGACAGGTCGCGACCTGTCCGTACTTGGTCTGTCCCTATACGACCTGTCCGTACATGCGAATGTTATTTGCATGCACACCCCTGCCCTACCTTTCTGCAGTCCGGAGCACCATGGATTTCAGAATCCTGATCTCTTCCTTCAGCATTTCGATCTCCTGCTGCTGTTCCTGGATGGCCCTGGTAAGGATGGGGATGAAATCATTATAACGAAGCTCAAGAAAACCGTTATCATCCTTGTTGAGAAGACCGTAATCATTAATCCCTGCCTCTTTGAGCAGTACTTCCACATCCTGGGCGATGAACCCGACCTCGCGGGTCCTGCTTTCATTGTTTCTCCTGATGTAGTCTACCGGTTTCAGATGACTGACGAATTCAATTCCATAGGCAAGTTTCCTCACCGATTCCTTTTTCCGGATGTCGGAAGTGATATCCCAGGCAACTTCAACACCGGCATAGGTAACGGCAATATTTCCGATGCGTACCTGGTTGCTGCCTGCGGATGCGGGCACGCCGGCTCCGCTTCCTATGACGACGTTATTTGAGCCTGTAATAAACATGCCCGCATCGTCACCCACCACCACATTATTCTCGCCTGAAATATTCTGGTATAATGCCTGATTTCCCACTGCGACATTGTTGTTGCCGGTGGTGTTGGAACCCAATGCCCAGTGGCCGACCGCTACGTTATAATCTCCCGAGGTGTTATCGTTAAGGGCGGCAATGCCGGCGGCAGTATTGCCAATTCCTTCCTTATTTCCGGTTAAAGCATCGTTACCGATAGCACAGTTTTTATTACCGGTTGAATTTGATTTAAGTGCCATATAGCCGCAGGCTGTATTATAATCGCCGGAGGTGTTTTCGGCAAGCGCCTGGTAGCCGTTTGCGGTATTTCTCACTCCATCCGTATTCAGGAAGAGGGCACCGTAGCCAAAGGCTGTATTGTTGGTGCCTGAAGTATTCAGTGATAGCGCTGCTATGCCAACCGTCGTATTGGAGGCATCATTTCCTCCGCCGCGTCCGATCCTGAGCGTATTGACTTCAATGTCCTCCGTCACATCGAGCATCCTTCCCGGGGATGAAGTGCCGATACCCAGTCTTCCCGTACTGTTATCCCAATGCATGCTGTTGTCATAGCTGAGGTTCCTCGTGTCAGTCCAGTATGCCAGCTTCCCGGCATAACCCGAACCCGTGCACATGGAGGCATGGGTATGCGAGCTTTCAGCTGCACCGATATCACTGAGGACCTGGGCCGGAGTGCGTTGCTGAAGGGTAGTGGTGCCGCCTGCAGACAGGTAATTTCCGGCTGTAAATGAGGAAATGCCTGTGCCTCCCCGGCTCGCCGGGAGAGTCCCCGAGGTGATGGCGGAGGCTGAATGATTATGTGTCCCGGAGGCATACCCTGCAGCGCCATGGTCACCCCAGCCATAGGCTGTGTTCCATTGGCTGATGCCGGTGGATGAAATGTCGTTGGACGGGTGGTGCGTGAAGACAGGATCATTTTCATCAGCGGTACCTGATTTCAGGGCATACAAAGCATAAGGCACGCTTAGCATAACACTGGTGCCCATGTCAATACCGTCGACCTCAGTTTTAACATATACAGGACCGTCGGTCCAGTCAATCCCAAACAGGCCATCCGGACTTTTGGATCCGATCTCCAGTGTGATGAGCCCGAAACCGTTGGTCCTGGCTTCGTGGGTCTCGCTGTAAATAACCGATCCTGTTACACTGCCACGCAGAAGGGTCAGGGTAAGGCTGACATCGGTATTGGCTTTTACTGTGCCGGATGCATCCCGCAGCACTGCCTGATAGGTAAAGCCGCCTGGCGCCTGTGGGAAGGCAGATTTTATGGTTAACACCATCATTAATAAGACACAGGCAGATCTCGTAATAGATCGAAATGCCATGGATTGACTAAGGTTTTTCATGGTTTCAGGCTTTATTTTTTGACAATCTCAAAAGTCCTTATTCCCTTCCCAGGGTGGATGACCTTCAACAGGTAAATCCCTGCCGGATAATGATCCATTCTTGTCATAGTGATGGATTTTTATAACCTACTGATCAGCGTAATTTTCACCTCTAATTTACGCAGATGGACTACCGGAATTCAAATATTTGTGCTGAACTTCACAGGATTGGGATGAACGGCGAGGGGGAAGGGAGGAACGGGAATGTAGGGACAGGTAGCGACCTGTCCGTACGTACGTGAACATGATAATAGATTTTTCAATGATATATTTTAATCCGACCCCTATATCCTTGTATTTAATACAAACATTTGATACATTTCGAATCTAACCGAAAATATTATTGTTTAAACAAGCCTAACCCATGTTTTCAAAAATCAGACGACTGGCAATGAAACCGTTCACTGTGTGCCCCCGAACCGGTAAAATAACCGGACCTGAAACAGTAAAAAGAAAAACCTTGTGGCTTTGGATTGTTCTTGGCCTGGCCTCTGTTATCTGGGTTCTCATCCGGGTTGTACCCAAGCCCAGCCGTGCGACTTATCCCTGCCAAAAGGTGGCTCAGCCGCTGGCCGCCGGCTTTATTGCCTGGTTGCTGGGACTGGCCGGGTCCACCCTGATCCTGCGCCGGGCCCGTCGCCTGTTTCAAAGACAACGGTATGTTGTGGGGGCGATCTGTTTTGCAGCGGCGATCCTGCTTTACTACGTCACCCTGAGTGATACCCGTGATGTTGCCGCGTCAGTTGTAAACTCAGCCGCAAACTTTGTCCCCACCGATCCGGCCAACAGTCCTGTTGGTACTGCCAAAGGGATTCATCCCGGACGCGTCGTATGGGTCTATGACAGCCTGCTCTGTGATCAGGGCAGCACAAGTGGCTGGTGGTGGGAAGATCAACGCACCGATCCGGAAGTGGCCCGGCGTATGATGACGCAGGCGCTGGTCAACCTCACCGGCATTGCCGATCCGGTTGAGTCCTGGGATTCCCTCTTCAGGTACTTCAACCTCACGCATTACGGCCAAAACGATGTGGGCTACCAGGCTGGTGACAAGATCGCCATCAAGGTCAACAACATCTTCTCCCGTTCCTACGAGTGGACCAGCAGCCAGGATAACCGGCCCTGTCCGCAAATGGTTCATGCTCTGCTCTGGCAACTGGTAAACAAGGCCGACGTACCCGAAGAGGACATCACCCTCTATGACTGCATCTTTTATCATGGCGACCCGGTCTACCAATACTGCCATGCAGATTTTCCCGGCGTGCGCTGGGCTGAAGGCGATGCCACCGATCGCAGTGGTTATGAATCCGGTCCGGGTGATGATCCCGGCATCCGGGAAAAGGTAGTGCCCGATACCAGTTGTGTGGTCCATTATGGCGATCCGGACATCGTTCCGGGCAGCGGCACGGTCTGCCTGCCCACGGTCGTCTCAGAGGCCAGGTATCTCATCAACGTCGCC
>Ga0105095_10001811_pt1 | contig 11381 bp, 10 predicted proteins | sample PPLLak2March2015_2_FD_79180 | JGI IMG/M metagenome (GOLD analysis project Ga0105095, IMG submission 79180) | Freshwater sediment microbial communities from Prairie Pothole Lake near Jamestown, North Dakota, USA - PPLs Lake P8 Core (3) Depth... | ecosystem: Environmental > Aquatic > Freshwater >... | reverse complement strand
GCGATCGTATCCTGCTTGTAGCTGTCAAAAGCGGTCTGCAGGAACTCGGGCACGACGCCGGCCAGCTTTCCCACTTTCAACTTCACTCCGACAATCTTGGTCGCCTGGTTTTCCCGGGCCTTGGCTTCCAGGATCTCGAACAGGCTGGCGACGATGGAGAGCTCATGCATGGCGCTGGTGCTGGATCATGTTGACGCGGCTCTCGATGAAATACCGGGCCAGCTCGGCAATCCCCCTTCCCTTGAGGGCGGAGGTGACGAAGATGCGCAGGCGGGGGTTGATGTCCAGGGCCTCGTTCCCGGCCTTTTCTAGGTCGAAAGGAAGATAAGGGATCAGATCCGACTTGGTGAAGATCAGGCAGTCAGCGCTGGCGAAGGCCTTGGGATATTTTTTAGGCTTGTCATCTCCCTCGGGCGCGGAAAAAAGCACGCAGCGGATGTTTTCCCCCAGGTCGTAGCCGGCCGGGCAGACGAGGTTGCCGACGTTCTCGATGAACAGGAATTTGGTTTCGGCGGGGATTTCGGGAAGTAGCTTGCCGACCATCTTGGCTTCGAGATGACAAGCTCCTCCTGTCGTGATCTGCCAGGCGGGAACGCCCTTCCGGCGTATCCTGTCGGCGTCCCTCTCGGTCTCGATGTCGCCCTCGATCACGGCCAGCGGATGGGTGGGCTTGAGCGTTTCGACGAGCCTCTCCAGCAGCGTCGTTTTCCCCGACCCGGGCGAGCTGAGAAGATTCACCACCAGGACGCCCGCCGCCTCCAGCTTCCCCCGGATCTCGGCGGCAACCTTCTTGTTCGATCCGAGGATCTCCTCCCGGACGATCAGTTCCTTCTTGCTCATCCCTCAGCTTTCTCTAAGGACGCTTTTCAATCTGCGGACAATGGCCGGAAGCTTCTCTCGCATTTCCTGAGAGAGGCCTTCTCCTAGTGTGTTCATGTTTTTGGCCTCAACCGCCACGATCTGTATTTCCGACGGTACGTGGAGCCCCAACCTCCGGCCGATCTCGATCGCCTGGGGGATGGAGACGTAGTGAGGAGACGGCCCGGGAAGGGAGCGGACGTCCTTCTCGCCCAAAAGATGAATTCTCCCCGGAACAGGGGAGGGACGCTTGATCGTGTCCACGATGACCAGCCGGTCATAGCCGACGATGACGTCGAGCAGCGCCAGGCCCGACAGGCAGCATTCTTCCAAGTCGGTATCCCGCAGCGCGGCGGCAGTCCGGGTGTTCTCGGCGGCTTCTTCTTTGAGACGGCGGACGACTTGGATGCCGATGCCGTCATCACCGTAGAGCTCGTTTCCCAGGCCGAGGAGGAGAGTCTTCACTTGCCTTCAGGCTCAGCCTTGGGCAGCCGGACCGAAAAGGTCGAGCCTTGTCCCGGCTCGCTGGTCACCTGGATGGTTCCGTTGTGGGCTTCGACAATCTTCTTGGCGATGGCCAGGCCCAACCCGGTGCCTTTGATCTTCTGGTCCTCGCTCCGGCTGACCCGGTAAAACTGATCGAAGACGAGCGGCAGATGTTCCCGGGAGATTCCGATGCCGGTATCAGCCACGTCGGCAACGAGAGTACTGTCCTCTTCTCGCAGGGTGATGATCACCGAACCCCCGGGCTTGTTGTACTTGATGGCGTTGCTGATGAGGTTCGAGAAGACCTGCTCCAGGGACTGCTCGTCGCCCAGGACAAGGGCCGTTTTTTCCACAGGCCGGAGCTCAAGCCTGACCTTAAACTCCTGGGCCAGAGGCTTCATGAATTCCACCTGCTTCTCCAGGAGTTTCTCTAGGGCGAGAGGCTTGACTTTATCGACGATCTGCCCCCGGCTGATCCTGGCCATGTCCAGCCAATCGTTGATCAGATGGAGGAGGCTCTCCAATCGCTCCCTGGCCCTGAGGATCATACCCTTTTGGGCATCTTCCACCTGGCCCACCATCCCGGCGAGAATGACCTCAAAGTACTGCTGGATGGCTACCAGCGGGCTGCGCAGTTGGTGAGACACCATGGTGATGAAGTTCTCTTCCATGAGCTTTTTTTCGCGCCGCAGGGACTCCGCGTCCATGGCCAGCTTACGCCTTTCTAGCGCGCGCCGGACAATGATGCGGAGTTCGTCCGGAGTGAAGGGCTTGGGCAGGAAATCGTAGGCGCCCTTCTTCATCGCTTCGATGGCCGATTCCACGGTGGCATAGCCGGTGATGACGATCGGGATGATTGCAGGGTCGATGTCCTTGATCCTCTCCAAGACCTCAAACCCGCTGAGGCCGGGCATCTTGAGGTCGATGAGGGCCAGGGCCGGCTTCAGCTCCCTGGCTTTCTCCAGGCCGATATGGCCGTTCTCAGCGGTCTCCGCCCTGAACCCGTCCTTGGTCAGGATCATGGAGCAGGAATCGCGCATGGCCTCTTCATCGTCGATAACTAGGATGATAGGTGTTTCGGCCATGGTATCTTCTCCGCCCCTTATTCTACACGAAAACCACGGCCATTTCAGCAGGATAAAGGATATCAGGTAGGCAGAATACTATTTCTTCAGGAACTTGGCGATGCGGGCCAGGAGGTCATCCGGCTTGACCGGCTTGTCGATGTAGTCGTCGGGCCCCACCATGCCCTCTTCATCACCCTTAAACTGAAACCTTGAGCCGGCGATCTCTTTTACCGCGGACACGAAGATGATGGGTGTATTCTTGTAGTCCGTAAATTCGGCGGACGTTTTGATGGCATGGCAGAGTGAAAACCCGTCGAAGAGGCTGTCCATCATGATGTCGAGCAGGATCAGGTCGGGCTTTTCCGCGAAGATCTTTTCCTTGGCTTCCTGGGAATTGGAAGCCATGACCACGTCGTAAAGGGCGGACTTGAGGATGGGGGTGACCGCGGCGCGGATATCGTGGTCGTCGTCGATGACCAGGATTTTCGGGCTATTATTCATATTCTGTCCCTCCTTTCAAGGGTTAAAGGCGCTTTTTAGGGCCAATCTGAGCTCTTCCTTGCCGAACGACTTGATGAAGTAATAAAAGATATCCTGTTCCCTGGCTTTGGCCTCCAGATGCTTGGTGTTTTTTTTGGTCGTCATGATGATCCTGAGCTTAGGGTCGAGGTTCTTGAGTATGGGAACGGCCTCGTAGCCTTTCATTTCGGGCAGGTTGATGTCCATGACCAGGCAATCAAAGCCTCCCCCGGATACCTTCTTGATGGCTTCGGAAAGGCATTTTCCCGTATCGATGAAATAGTGTTCTTTCTTCAGGGAATGAACCAAGTCGCGCCTCTCCTTGGGGTCGGGGTCGATGACCAGGACCCTTCTTTGCGCGGCCATTAGGTTTTCCCTCTGGGGCCAAAGATAGCAATTTGTGTGCCAACCGGGCCAGCCGAGCAGAACAAGGCTCTTATCTAAGCTATTGATTTCCGCGATATTAAGGGCGGAACTCTGCAGTGGCTTTAATCCCTCCGGGAAGGCGGGCGCGGTTTGAGGCATTTTTCCCCAACTCTGTTCCATTATTTCCTCGGGCTGTCCTGAGGCGTGATGATTCTAACACTCTATCGTGAGGACAACAAGTAGAAAAGAAGGAAGCAGAGACCGGTTGCCCTGGGGAACATTCTGATCTAGGCGGTGGGCGCTTAAAAAGGACGGGGACGGTCCTTCTCGAGAACCGTCCCCCCGATCGTCCAGCGGTTGTTTGATTGATGCAGGATTTTTCAGGCGGGTTTCTGAATTCACTTAGGAATCAGTCCGTCTTTGTCCCGCTGGACGGTCTAGTTCATAATCTCCTCCTGGATCTTTTCTATGGCCGCCCGGACAGAGCCTGACAGGCGGCCTCCCTCTTCTATGGATTCGGGCTGGATACCAAGGATATATGCGTTCTTGATCTGGTCATAGGTCAGCCGGTTGGAGACCGCCGGCAACAGCCGGTGGCTGAGGACGGCATTCCAAAAAACGTGCTGGAGCGGAAGCAGGGCGATCTTGCCGGGAGGCTCTCCCATATTGACGACATCGAGGAAAATGAGGGGGCGTCCCGTCAGCCCTTCGAGGATATGGTCCTCTTCGATCTCCGCTTCGAAGTAGACATTTTCCAGGCCGGCTTCTTTCATTCCTGCGGCCAGGTCCAGGCCGGCCCGGTCGTCCGATCGGCCTTCTTTGCCGATTCCGACGAACACGGGGCCAGCCGTCTGAAGCTCGGCCAGCTTCTTCTTCCAATCATCGCTCGGCGCATGCTTGACTTCGGCCATGTGGACGGAACAGCTGATGCAGGGGTCGAACGCCCTAACGACCAGTTCCATCCGGTCGCGGATCGAGTCTTCCTTTCCCTCGTCGAGCAATTTCTGGGCCGCGAGATAACAGTACCGCTCGATATCCTCCGCGTTCTGGGCGGTGGGGGTGATGATGTCGACGTCAGAGACCAGGCCGTCCTTGACTTCGTAATGATGGATCAGCAGTCCGCGCGGCGCCTCGACCAGCCCTGTTCCCTTGCCGTTCTTGGTCTTGTAAGGAACGACAGGCGGGTTTTCGGGGATGGCCAGGATCTCGTCGACCAACTCGGGGACCTTTTCGAAGCTGTATAGGATCTCCAGAGCTTGGGCGGCATTGTGGAAGAGGGGGTTTTTCTTCCAGCGGGGGCTGAAGTACTTCTTGTACATCTTAGCCGATTCGCCCCGGAGCCTCTCGCCGAGGATGTTCACCCGAGCCAGGGCGCCCACTGAGTAGGGGTTCCCTTTGTAGCGGCTGCGCTTGCAGAGAGAGTGGGGCACCAGGAATTCGTTGGTCAGGCTCTTGTAGTCGTCGCGGGCGACCTTCTCTCCCGTGGACAGGATGATTTCCTCGCCCCAGAGTCCATACTGGCCGTTGCCTGGTTCACAGCAGGCGTAGGTGGTGTCCGATTCGGGGACGGTCGGATAGTCCAGGCCGCAGAAAAGCTCGACCGTCCGGAAGACGAAGGGCATGAACTGGATGGCTCGGTTCTTGATCCAGACGAGCTCCTCCCTGGTCGGAAACGAGCCGAACCCGCCGATCACCATGTTCTCGCCGTGGATCATGCGGCCGTTGAGGATCTTCATAATGGCATTCCCGAATTGCTTCATCTCCAGAGCGATCTTGACCTCGAACGGGAATTTCGAGGCCATGGCGATGGCGTTGGGGAAGCCGACATAGTCCGGAAGTGCCAGGTAATAGACGTGGAGGGAATGGCTCTCGACAAACTCCCCCATATGCGCCAGCTCCCGGAGGAGAGTGATCTTGGGCTGGACCTTGACCGCCAGGGCGTTCTCCATGGACCGGATCGCCGCATTCTTATGAGAGACCGTGCAGATGGCGCAGATCCGGGGCGCGATGCTGACGTCCTCCTCGGGGGTCTTGCCGACAGTGAGCCGCTCGATGAGCCGGGGCCCCTCGTTGATAACGAGCTTCACCTCGGTGATGACATGGCCGTCGATGGTCGCGAAGACACCGCCGTTTCCTTCGACACGGGGGAGGTGGTCGATGCTGATCGTTTTCATCTTTTCTCCTTTCTGAATTGTTCGAAGAATTCGGTGATGCGTGTCCCCGAATAGTTGGCCATCCTATTCTTGATGACTTCGGCGTCGAAACCCTTTTCCCGCAGGAGATAATATTCGGAGGTCCGGTTGGCTTCTTCGGTCGGTCCCCAGCAGCCGAAACAGGGGACGTTGAAGTTGGGGCAGACCGACCCGCAGCCGGCGAGCGTTAAGGGGCCCAGGCAAAGGATATCCTTGTTGAGGAGGCAGTCGTTCTCATGCCATTTGCATTCAACGCAGACCGGAAACCGGAAGAGCTCGGGGGGGTTGCCGTTCACCATGCGCGTGAATGTGGACAGGAACTGCGCCTTTCCGATCGGGCAGCCCGGGAGATAGTAGTCGACTTTGATGTAGGCATCGATGGGCTTGCTCTGGAGGGGCTGGGAGTGGGAAAACTCGATATTGCCGTACACCTTCTTGAGGTTCTTCTCCCAGTCTTTTTTGTCCAGGAAAGCCGCCTGGGGGCCGCCGACGCAGGCGCAGCCGCCGATGGCGACAACCACCCTGGCCCGCTTCCGGATATCAAGGAGCTCCTCTCTCTCCTTCTCCGTACTGACCGATCCTTCGACCAGGGCCACGTCCAGCTCGCCGTGACGATTGTCGCTCTTGGCCATTAAAAAGGCCTCGATATTAGCCGCCGTGAAGATGTTGACGAGCTCCTCCTCGCAGTCGACGATGAGGAGGGCGTCTCCGGCGCAGCCGGTCAGTTCGTAGATTCCGATTTTCAGCTTGTCTTTTGGCATGGTCCGCTCCTTAGATGAGCTCCCTCATGTGGAGGACATCCCAGTAGTTGAACACCGGTCCATCGAGGCAGGTGTAGATGTAGTCGATGGCGCAATGGCCGCATTTCCCGACGCCGCACTTCATCCGGCGCTCCAGAGTCATCAAGATCTGGTCCTTGGGGATGTTGAGCTTGATCAGTTCCTTGATGACGAACTTGTACATCACGGGGGGACCGCAGACGAGGGCGTAGGTGTTCTCGGGGTCGACCTTCCTGAGGTGGCGGAAGAGGGTGGTCACGACGCCGATGTTCTCCGTCCATTTGCCCGTGTCGTCGGCATCGACGGCCAGATGGCATTCCAGGTCGCTGCGATCCTTGAGGGCGAAATATTCCTCGCTGAAGATCATCTCGGACGGCCGTTTGGAACCGTAGAGGACGGCCACCCGTCCGAACTGGTCGCGGTTGTCGAGAGAATAAAGGAGCACCGAGCGAAGGGGGGCGACGCCCATTCCGCCCTCGATGATGAGGATGTCCTTGCCCCTCATCTCCTCGACCGGGAAACCGTTCCCGTAGGGGCCGCGCAGGCCGATGAACGAATTTTCCTTCATCTCAAAAAGAGCGTTGGTCACCGTCCCCACCTTCCGGATGCAGAATTCGAGCAGCCCCGGCCGCGACGGAGTCGAGGAGATGCAGAAGGGGGCCTCACCCGTGCCGAGGATCGAGATCATGGCAAACTGCCCCGGCTTATAGTTGAAACGGAGGGCTTCCTCCATGTCCACGAACCGGACCTGGAAAAACTTGACGTCCTTGGTGAGATGGTAGGAACGGACGATCCTAGCAGGATGGGGAGTGAAGGGATTAGCCTCGGCCAGACATCTGTGCTGTTCGTTCATTTGGACACCTCTTGGGCGAATTTTTTCCAGAAGGCATCGACGGGATGGCCCTCCAGGGCGTCGGCTACCGACTTGACATTGATCTGAACGGGACATGTGACCAGGCAGCGGCCGCAGCCGACACAGCTTGGCTTCCCATACTTGGAGACGTAGGCTTGGAGCTTATGGGTATACCAGAGCTTGAGGCGCTGGGATTTATGCTCCCGGAAGTTCTCGCCGCCGGCCACCTGGGAATATTCGGGCAGCGTGCAGGAGTCCCAGTGGCGGAGCCGCTTGCCCGGCTTGTTGCCCAAGAACAGCTTGTCCACGACGTTGTAGCAGTTGCAGTCGGGGCAGACCATGGTGCAGGATCCGCAGGCCAGGCAGGCGGCGCCCACCTCCTCCCAGAAGGGAGCTTTGTAGTTGAGCTCCATGAGGTCGGGCATACGGGTGAAATTGATCGTGGTCTTGAAGGCACTGTCCCTATTCTCCTGCCACTTAATGTAGGTCTGGATGTCCTTCTCGGTCAGTTTGTCGTCGAAGAAATCGGGCGCCAGCCGGATCAGGTCGTCGCCCCGGCTTGACCCGATCCAGACCAGAAAATAGCTTTCCAGGTCGGTGAAGAATAGGTCGTAGCCCTCCTCGATGATGTCGGTGTGGGTGGATTTGCAGAAACAGTAGGGGTCTGGCAGACAGGAGAGCCCGAGAATCAAGGTCTTTTTCCGGGGTTCCAGATAGTAGGGGTCGAGATAGGCCTGAGTGAACAGCTTGTCCAGAATGAGCAGGCCGTGGATATCGCACGGATGGATCCCGAAGAGGATGCGGTCGGTAACGTGGGAGAGGTCCTCCTTGTACCCTTGCTCGGTGAAGTCGAACATGTTGAACAAGGAGGGGACCATGATTTTTTTGGGGGGAATGATCGTCCTGACGGCGTCCATGGAGATCCGGGAGAAATCCTGAATCCGCTCGAAGGAAAACTTCTCCCGCTTCGCCAGGCTGGCCCAGTGGGGGTCACGCAGAGTCTCGGCCGGGGGCCCGCCCCGTTTGACCACAGGAGCCCACAGCTCCGCCTCCCTCGAAATAACCTTGAGGAATGGGAAAAGGTCTTTCTTCTGAAGTTTGAGTATCCTCATTTCACCTGTCCTTTGTCCGGGCTCGACGGGTTTTTCTCCTGGCTAGAAACATGGAAGGAGAGAGGAGCCCGTTTGGGTTTATCGAAACCGGAGAGTATAGACCAAAACACCATCGGTCTGCAATAAATGCAATTTCCGTGCCGAAAACGGAGAGGAAGATAAACTTGCGGCTGTATTATAACCCGTTGATTTTATTCATATTAATACTTGACCGGGGACCCCTCCCCCTTTCGCCCTGGTCCGCCTTGGAGAAAGATGGGGCATTTTTCCCCAGTTCCAGGGAAAAAGGGGACGTTCCTACAACTTGAATTTTTTAATTTTCGCCCAGAGCGTCTTGCGGTCGATGCCCAAGATGTCGGCCGTCCTCGTCTTGTTACCGTACTGCGCCCGGAGGACGGCCTTGATATGTTCTTTCTCCATGTCTTCCAGGGTTTTGAGCCTCCCACCGGGCAGGCCCAAGGCCGTTGAGCCGGCGCTGATCCCGTGGTACATCAGGTCCTCCAGTTTGACCCCATTGCCTCGCGAGAGGACCACCGCCCTTTCAATGGTGTTTTCGAGCTCCCGGATGTTCCCAGGCCAGTCGTATTCCTTCAGGGCCCTAAGCGCCCGGGGCGAGACGGAGGAAATGTTCTTTTTGGCTTTCTGGTTGTATTTCTGGAGAAAGTGATTGACGAGCAGGGGGATATCTTCCTTCCTCTCCCGAAGAGGGGGAAGATGGATCGGGACTACGCTTAACCTATAGAACAGGTCTTCCCGGAACTTGCCTTTCCTGACTCCATCCGCCAGGTTCTCATTGGTTGCGGCCAGGATTCGGACGTCGACCTTGATGGGCTTGGAGCTGCCGATCCGGTTAACCTCCCTTTCCTGGATGACCCGGAGAAGCTTGGCCTGGATGTTGAGGCCGATGTTGCCGATCTCGTCAAAGAAGATGGTCCCGCCATCGGCGACTTCAAACCGTCCGTGCTTGGTTTCGTAAGCGCCGGTGAAGGACCCCTTGACGTGGCCGAAGAGCTCGCTTTCGAACAGAGTCTCGACCAGGGCACCGCAATCGACGACGACAAAGGGAGCCTGACGCCTGAGGCTATGCCCATGAATCTCCCGGGCAATGAGCTCCTTCCCCGTGCCGCTTTCCCCCGTGATCAGGACGGTGCTCTCCGCCGGACTAACCCGGCAAACGATGTCCAGGACCTCGGCCATCGCCCGGTTTTTTCCCACCACCAAATCGAACTCGGCTTTGGCTTTCAGCTCGCCGCGGAGGGATATGTTTTCGAGGAGAAGCCGGCGGCTTTCCAGTGCTTTCCGGGTCGTGACGCGAACTTCCTCCGGCGTGAACGGCTTGGTCAGGTAGTCGAACGCGCCGCGCTTCATGGCCTCTACGGCGGACTCGATTGAGGCGTAGCCGGTGATGATGATGACCGGCGTCTCCGGGCTTGTCTCTTTTATTTGGCTGAGGACGTCTAGCCCTTTGATCCCGGGAAGCTTGAGGTCAAGGTAGACAACCTGAAATGCTTTTTTGCCGAAAAGGCTCAGTCCCTCCTGGCCCGAGACCGCGCTCCCGACCCCGTACCCTTCCTTCTCCAGGACCTGACCCACAGAATCGCGGATCGATTCCTCGTCGTCTATGATCAGGATGCGGGCGGGTTCATTCATGGGACTCATCTTTTTGGACCGGGAGTGTGATCGTGAAGGTGGAACCCTTCCCGAACTCGCTCCGAACCTGGATCGATCCCTGGTGCTTTTGAACGATGCCGTAGCTGATGGCCAGGCCCAACCCTGTTCCTTTCCCGACTTCCTTAGTCGTGAAGAACGGCTCGAAAAGCCGCGCCATGTCTTCTTCCTTGATACCATGACCGGTGTCGGTAAACTCGGCCCTGAGACAGCCGCCCTGCCTGTCCAGGACGGTCCTGATTATCAGGGTGCCGTTCCCGTCCATGGCTTCAGCGGCGTTGACGATGATGTTGGCAAAGACCTGCTGGAGCTGGGAGCCGTCGGCCACAATCTGGGGAAGCGCGGCGAATTCTTTCTCGACCCGGATGTTCTGGAAGAGAGCCTGGCGCTCGAAGAGGGCGAGGGCCCGGTTGACGATGTCGTTGACATCCGTCGGGGCCATCTGCGGCTCCTTGGGCCGGGAAAATTCGAGGAGCCCCTTCACGATGTCCTTGCAGCGGGTCGTCTCCTTGACGATCTTCTTGAGGTTTTCGTATTGGGGGGAATCTTTCTTGGCGTCTTCCAGAAGGAGATGGCTGTAGATCAGCACGCCCCCGAGCGGGTTGTTGATCTCGTGGGCGATCCCGGCGGCCAGCTTGCCGATCGAGGCCAGCTTTTCCGATTGGATGAGATGGCCTTGCATCTCTAGGAGCTCCTTGGTCCGCTCCTTAACCTTTTTCTCGAGGGTTGTCCCCCATTCGATGAGTTCTTCATTGGCGGCTTTGAGCTTCTCGGTCATCTGGTTGAAAGAAGCCGCCAGCTCCCCGATCTCGTCCCCTGACCGGATTTCGACTTTGTGGCCCAGGTCCCCGTCGGCGATCTCATGGGTGGCGGCGACCATTTGCCGCAGCGGCTCGATGATCCTCGTGGTGGCAAAATACAGCATGATCAGCAGGAATACAATGCTCAGCAAAGCCAAGACGGTAAAGGTGAGCATAACGCGGTTGGCCGTATCGACGTACGGTCTCTCCAGCGTGCCCACGTAGAGGATTCCGACGATCGTGTTCTCGACGTCCCGAATGGGCTCATAGGAGGTGATGTACCAGTCTTTGACTACGAAAGCCCGGTCGTTCCAAGCCCTCCCTTCGTCGAGCACGACGCGCCTCACCTCGGCCGACAACCGGGTCCCGATGGCCCGTTTGCCCTCCTCATCGGCGACGTTGGTAGAGATGCGCAGGTCTCCCTGGAAGATGGTTGCGGTCCCGGTATCCCGGCCCTTGTACTTCTCGCCCTTGAAGACAGTCTCCTTAACCCGGTCCACGATCTCGAAGTTCCGGTTGAGAAGGACGCCTCCGTAGAGTACGCCCAGGACCCTCCGGGTTTCATCGATGACGGGGGCGGCGGCCTTGAGCATCAAGCCGCTCGTCTCCTTGTTCTCCAAACTGGGAGCGGCCTTGGGTGTAGGGATGAATTCCAGGTAGGCTTGGTCGGCCAAGTCTTGG
>Ga0105095_10001810_pt1 | contig 11384 bp, 12 predicted proteins | sample PPLLak2March2015_2_FD_79180 | JGI IMG/M metagenome (GOLD analysis project Ga0105095, IMG submission 79180) | Freshwater sediment microbial communities from Prairie Pothole Lake near Jamestown, North Dakota, USA - PPLs Lake P8 Core (3) Depth... | ecosystem: Environmental > Aquatic > Freshwater >... | reverse complement strand
CCTTCATGCCGTTGCGAAAAAGGCCGTCAAAACAGTCCGATTGAATAGTGCTTGCCGCCGAGCTTATAATACATTCGCAGGGTGGCTGAGAAGAGACCGATGCGAGTAGCCTTGGGTTGTGACCACAGAGGCCTGAACCTCAAGCGTCTGGCAATAGACGTCATCACCGGGAGAGGAGACGAATGCCAGGATTTCGGCTGCCATGACAGCACCGCGGTGGACTATCCGGACATCGCGCGGAGGGTGGCTGAGGCGGTCGCCGGAGGCGGCTTCAGGTTTGGCATTCTGGTATGCAGCAGCGGCATCGGGATGAGCATGGCAGCCAACAAGGTGAAGGGCATCAGGGCTGCCGTCTGCCAGGATGTCTACACGGCTTCGCGTACCCGACTGCACAATGATGCCAACGTTCTCTGCCTTGGCGAAGATATCGTGGGACCGGGGCTGGCCAGAGAGATACTGGCCACCTTTCTGGACACCGAGTTCGAAGGCGGAAGGCACGTTGCACGTTTGGAGAAGATCAAGTCTCTGGAGAACAGGTGAGGGCGAGTCAGTACGAGCCTGTTGCTGCTCCGAGCCTGGGAGTGACCTGAAGTGAGTATCCTGGATTCCATCAATCAGCCGGCGGATCTCAGAAGCCTGTCCCCGGAGCAGCTGCAGAAGCTGGCCGCGGAACTGAGGAGCGAGCTCGTCGGAAGGATCTCCGCCAACGGGGGGCACCTTGCTTCCAGCCTGGGAGCTGTCGAGCTATCCATCGCCTTGCACAGAGTGTTTGACAGCCCTACGGACAAGATACTGTGGGACGTCGGACACCAAAGCTATGCCCACAAGCTGCTGACGGGACGCAGGGAGCGATTCGCGACCATACGGCAGCAAGGCGGTCTGTCGGGCTTCACGGACCCCACTGAAAGCGTTCATGACGCCTTCGTCGGAGGCCATGCCAGCAATTCCGTCTCGGCCGCGCTCGGCATGGCGCTGGCGCGTGATCTCGCCGGGGACAAGTATCACGTCATAGCTGTCATCGGGGATGCTGCTCTCACGGGGGGGATGGCGGTGGAGGCCATGAACCATTTGGGGCAAGCCGGCGCGAGAATGATCGTTGTGCTCAATGACAACGGCATGGCCATCTCTCCCAGCGTGGGAGCATTCTCGAGATTCCTAAACCGCATGCGCCTTGACCCAAGATACGAAGCTGCGAAGAGGAGGGCCAGGGCGACGTTCACCCACCTGCCATTTGGTGAGCCAGCGTGGGCCGCGGGCAAACGGCTCAAGGGCCGGGTGAAACGGGCACTGGTCCCCGGAGCCCTGTGGGAAGAGTTCGGCTTCACCTATGTCGGGCCAGTGGACGGCCATGACATAAGGAGCCTTGAGTCAGCGCTGACCAGGGCGCGGGACTACGAGATTAGGCCCACATTCGTTCATGTGATCACGAAGAAGGGCAAGGGTTACCCTCCGGCCGAGGAGGACGCCGTCACCTTCCACGGGATCGCACCCAGCGCAGCCATATCTGCGGCCGGCCCATCGTACAGCCAGGTCTTCGGCCAAACCGTGCTCCGGCTGATGCGCGAGAATCCCAGGGTGGTAGCCATCACCGCAGCCATGCTTGATGGAACCGGGCTGGCCCCGGCCGGACGCGAGTTCCCCCAGAGGGTCTTTGATGTCGGCATTTGTGAACAACACGCGGTCACTCTGGCCGGCGGTTTGGCCGCCAGAGGATTCATTCCCATCGTGGCCATATACTCGACCTTTTTGCAGCGAGCCTACGACCAGATAGTCCACGACGTCTGCATCCAGAACCTGCCCGTGGTCTTCGCCATCGACCGCGCCGGAATCGTGGGCGACGACGGCAAGACGCATCAGGGGACCCTCGACATCTCTTACCTCGGCAGCATTCCCGGTTTGACCGTGGTGACACCGAAGGACGAGAACGAGCTGCAGCACCTGATATTCACTGGAACAAGAGCCAACCGTCCCATGGCCATACGCTACCCCAGAGGGTCAGGGCCGGGAGCCACACTGGATCCGGATCTGCGCGATATCGCCATTGGCAAGGGAGAAGTCTTGAGGAGCGGCAGTGACGTAGCCGTGCTTGCCCTAGGAACTGCGGTCTACCCGTCTCTGGAAGCAGCGCAGATCCTGTCCGATAAGGGAGTGGATTGCGCGGTGATCAACGCCCGCTTCGCCAAGCCCTTGGACGCGGACCTCATCGTGGATACCGCCAGCAAGGTCAAGAGGATGCTGACGGTGGAGGAGAACACGCTGGCCGGCGGCTTCGGCAGCGCCGTGCTGCAGCTGCTCCAGGCCCGTGGCCTGTGGGATGTTCAGGTAAGGTGCCTGGGTATCCCGGACGAGTTTGTGGAACATGCTTCCCAGCAGTCTCTCCGCGCCAAGTATGCCCTCGATGCCTCAGGAATAGCCACTCAGATTGCGGATTCTTTCCCGGACCTATGCCAGCCTCTTCTTCACAACAGAAGGAGAGGTAGATAACCAGCCTGTCCGGTCACTAGGGCGACCGGGGACTTGCGGGGATGGAGTTGTCTGACATCGGCCCTTGGGCCTGTATGGGCTACGAGTCCGGTTAGTCTCGAGTTTCGACAGATGAACCAGCCAAGCTCTTTCCGCAGATATCTGGGTGACCTGGAAACTGAGCTGAGATCAGTCCTGGGGGACAGTACTTCTCCGCTATATACCATGATGCGGTATCACCTGGGATGGGTGGATGCGGAAGGGGAGCCTCAGCCCAGCCCTGGCAAGATGTCTCGTCCCACCCTCTGCCTGCTGGCTTGCGAAGCCACCGGGGGCAACTGGCACTCGGCCCTGCCTGCAGCCGCGGCAGTCGAGCTCATCCACAACTTCTCTCTCATCCATGACGATATCCAGGATGGGAGTTGGGAGCGGCGGCACAGGCCAACCGTGTGGAAGTTATGGGGCGAAGCACAGGCCATCAATGCCGGTGATGCCATGTATGTGCTGGCGCAACTGGCCCTTTTCAGACTGGACCAGAACGGCACTCCGTTGCCAAAGGTCATCCTCCTCTCTACGCGTCTGAACCAGGCCAGCCTGCAGTTATGTGAAGGCCAGTACCTGGACATCGAATTCGAGAGGCATCTGGACATAACTGTCGACCAGTACCTGGACATGATCGACAAGAAGACCGCCGCCCTGTTTGCAGCGTCACTGTATTTTGGCGCGCTGCTGGGGACAGACCGCCAGAATCAGGTAAGGCTGCTTTCCTCCTTCGGCCGGAATCTGGGCATGGCCTACCAGGTGCAGAACGACTTGCAGGGCATTTGGGGAGAAGAGGAGAACGGCAAAGCAGCGCCGTGCACTGACATAAGAAGCAAGAAGAAGACGCTCCCGATAGTGTACGCACTGCATGCGGCCTCCGGAGAGGACCGAGAAGCGCTCCTCAACATCTACGGCAGGCAGAAAGTGACAGCAGCCAATGTAGCGCAGGTCGTCCGCATTCTGGACCGGATCAATGCCAGGGCTTTCGCGGAGCGGATGAGAGATGACTTCTACCGCAAGGGCCTGAAGGACCTGGACAAGGCTCTGCCCCATTCCCCGGCCAATATCCAACTAGGGGAGATCGCAGCCTATCTCATGGGAAAGGGAATCGATTCATAACATGAAGACTTTCAACAAGCGGGGCGACAAAGGCGAGACAAGCCTGCTCCTCGGCCCGCGCGTACCGAAATCCGATCCGCACTGCGAAGCCTATGGCACCATCGACGAGGCAGTGTCAGCAATTGGCCTCGCCAGGGCGCTGTCCAGAAAACAGGAGATCCAGGACATGCTGCTCGCCGTGCAGAAGGACCTCTTCGTGCTGTCCGGTGAACTGGCCGCACCGCCGGAGGCCCATGAGAGACTAACCCGGAAGTATCCCGTCATCACCGACGGCGACGTGCAGCGGCTGGAAGACCTCATCAACGATCTGGAGCAGAGAGTCAAAATGCCGGAGAGATTCGTGATACCCGGCGATAGCCCGGCCTCGGCCGTGATACACTTGGCCAGGGCGATTGTCAGGAGGGCGGAGAGACGGGTGGTGAGCCTGCGACGGGACGGCCAGGTGCCGAACCAGGAGGTCCTGAGATACCTAAACCGCTTGGCAGACCTTCTGTTCACGCTTAGCCTGTACGAAGAAACGGGTCCGGCGAAATGAACTCTTCCCAGACTACCGCGCCAGACAAGTCCGGTGTCGGTGAGACCGTCAGGCGCCCATGATGCAAGTGATTCCCTCGATCGACCTCAAGGGCGGGCGATGCGTTCGACTCTACCAGGGCGACTATGCCAAGGAGACGGTTTTCTCAGAGGATCCTCTGGGGACCGCGCAGCGCTGGGAATCTCAGGGAGCTTCCAGGCTTCACGTGGTTGATCTCGATGGCGCCGCCGGCGGAGAGCCGCGCCACCTGTCAATGATTGCCCAGATAGCGGCCACCCTGCGCATCCCCGTGCAGGTCGGCGGCGGCATACGCCGGATGGAAACAATAGAGCAGTACGTGAAAGCGGGGGTCAAGAGAGTGGTCCTGGGTACGGCGGCAGTGGAGAACCCGGGGTTGGTGAAAGAGGCATGCCAGGTCTTTGGTGAGGCCATTGTGCTCGGTGTCGACGCCCGGGATGGTTTTGTGGCAGTTCGCGGTTGGAAGGACAAGACTACGGTTCTGGCCGCCGACATGATTGGGCAAATGGAAGCCCTCGGCGCCAGACGCTTCATCTACACCGACGTTGCGAGGGATGGAACCCTCACCGAGCCCAACTTCCAGGCAATCTCCGAACTAGTGACCAGGGCCAGGTCACCGATCATCGCCTCCGGCGGGGTAACGTCCGTCGATCACCTGGTAAGATTGAGCCAACTTGGCGTCGAAGGTGCCATCATCGGCCGGGCGCTCTATACTGGAGACATCGTCTTGGACAGAGCCTTGGCCGCTTTGAAAGAAAGGGCTGTTGATTCATGAATTCGGGCAATCAAGGACGGTGGATGATGTTGAAGTTCGATCAGAAGGGACTCATCCCGGCCATAATTCAAGATGTCGACACCGGCGAAGTGCTCATGCTCGGGTACATGAATGAGGAATCACTGCGCCGGACGTTGGAAACACGCCAGGTGTGGTTCTACAGCCGGAGCCGGCAGGAACTCTGGCACAAGGGCGCCACCTCCGGCAACTTCCTCAATCTGGGTGCGATCTGGAAGGACTGCGATGCGGACACTCTTCTGGTCAAGGTGAAGCCGGTCGGACCTGTCTGTCACACCGGTGAGAGAACCTGCTTCTTCGCGGAGTTGGAGGGCCAGCGCGCTCCCTAGGCTTTCTGGTCGGCCTCTATGGCCCCTTTCAAGGCTGTGATGGCCACTTCGAGTTGACCGTTGTTCGGTTGCCTGGTGGTCATCTTCTGCAATGCCAACCCCGGCAGGAACAGAACGCGGACGATGCGGTTTTCGGCATACCTGGCGCTGAAGCGTGTGAATTCGTAGCCGACGGCGGCTATGACCGGGATCAACACAATGCGGGACACGATGCGCACCCATATGTTCGAACTAGGCACAAGCGAGAAGACGATTATGGCAATGATCATCACGGCGAAAAGGAAGCTGGTGCCGCATCGGACGTGGGCAGTCGAGAACCTGGCCACCGGTTCCGGCTCCAGAGGGACGTGGTGTTCGAAGGCGTTGATGGTCTTGTGCTCGGCGCCATGGTAGGCAAACACGGTCCTGATGTCAGGAATGAGGTTCACCAACGCCAGATACACCAGAAAGATGACGACACGTATGATGCCTTCGACCAGATTGCTGAGCACGCTCGAGTTGATGTGCGGGTCTACCAGACTATCGGTGACCAGAAGGGGAATCACGAAGAAGACGGCGGCAGCGAAGGCAAAGGAGGCCGCCAGCGTCCCCCAAAGGAGCGGGCCTGAGATCTTCTGGTCTTCCTCTCCCAGCGATATGTTAGCTGACTCGAACAGCGCGCCTATGCCCAGCACCAGGCTTTCGACCAGAACGACAACACCCCGCAGAAACGGTATCCTTCTGATCCCGGTCTGCGAATTGGAGATAGGCTTGGTGGAGACGTGCACCTCGCCGCTGGGGCTCCGCACGGCCACGGCCATGCTGCGCTGGCCCCGCATCATGACGCCTTCTATGACGGCCTGACCGCCGTAGTGAAATTCCTTCGCCAAGTTGCCTCTATTAGAAACCAGAAGAGCGGAGTCTCATCCTCCGCTCTCTGCGAGTGTCAGTTCCCTGATGCTTCCACGCGCACCAGCCGGATGGCCTATGCTTCCTTCTTCTCAGGCTCTTTGCGCTTGTAACGCCTCTTGAAGCGCTCCACTCTCCCCGCCGTGTCGACGATACGGTATTCGCCGGTGAAGAGGGGATGGCACTTACTGCAGATTTCCGTTTTGATCAATTTCTTGGTAGCGCCGGTGATGAAGCTGTTGCCGCAGGCGCATGTCACCTTCGCGTCCGGATAGTAGGTGGGATGTATCTTTTCCTTCATTTCTCAGTTTCCGCCGGATAGACGCTGACTTTCCTTCTACCCTTGGCGGCCCATTCGAACTTGACTACTCCTTCAGCGAGAGCGAAGAGCGTATGATCCTTGCCCACTCCCATGTTCTCGCCGGGCAGCAGACGCGTGCCTCTTTGACGCACCACGATGTTACCGCCTTTCACCGCCTGGCCACTGTATTTCTTCACGCCCAATCGCTTGGGTTGGCTGTCCCGGTTGCCCCTGGTACCACCCGAGGCTTTCTTATGTGCCACTGTGACCCACCTCCATCTTGTGCCCCCGCCCAGGGTGTATCTCTTTGATGGCCAGCTTGGTGTGGAACTGCCGATGCCCCTTCTTGCGCCGAATCCTCACCTTGGGCTTGAAATGGAAGACGATGACCTTGTCATCACGCACTTCGCCCACAGCCTCGGCCAGGACCTTGGCGCCCTTAACATGGGGTTTTCCCACCACGACCTTGTCCTCGCTGGCGATGAGAAGAACCCGGTCCAGCTCGACTTTGCCTCCCGGCTCAACAGCCAGGCGCTCTACTTCGATGACCTGCCCCGGGGAAACCCTGTACTGCTTCCCTCCGGTCTCAACTACTGCGTAAATCGTCTTCCTCCAGTTGGAGATGCAGACTAAATGTTACTGTTCACACGTTCGCTCTGTCAAGTTGAGCGGTGTTGGGGTGTCGGTGTTGGGGCGTATGGTCAATGCGTTGCAGGGTGGGAGTCGCCGAGGTGGCCGCCAAGCGCGGCGAGATGACAGCAGCTCTCGATACGCTCAGCCACTTCTTCCCGCTGAGCGAGATGACTGTGCCCAGCTCATCGTACTGGAGCTTTGCCTTCAGCTTGGAAAAGGGAGACGTGAACAGGGATCAGGAAGGCATTCAGACCATGCAGGTCTTGGCACAGAACATGACCTAGCTGATGAAGTAGCTGTGCGGGTGAGTGTTGAGAATGGCGCAAGAATGGTGGGCCAAGCCCACCCTTGGCCTTATGACTGTTCGTCGAGTTGCTTCAGTGTCTTCCCGCCCTCGGTCTTCCAGGCAGTGAGTCCGTTTGCGCTGCCTCCGTGGATAACGACTGCCGCCGCAGATGGACTAGAGAACTCCGCATCCCTAGTGAAAACCAGGAGTCCTTCCTTGCTGACAAGGGTGCCATCGGCGATGAGTTGCTTGCGCTTTGCTACGACGTAAGGATAGTTCTCCGCAGAGGGGCGCTCCTCCAAGACGGCAGTAGACTCTCGGAACACAACGAAACCATTTGCCGTACGTTGGCCTCGCGCCTCGGCACCCTTGATGCGGCAGACAAGAACACCGCCGGGCTGAGGACTTGCGGCGGGCTGGGTAATGGGTGCGAGGATATCGGAACCCAAGACGGGTAGGAGTTGTCGGATGCGTGCCAAGAAAACTTCCATGTCCTCGCGGTCGGATTCGGGAAGCTTTGAACCTCCAGCCTGATTCTGCTCAAGCGTGAACCTGTTGATTTGAGCTGCCTCGGCAAGGAGGCGACTCTCCAGATACCTTACATGAGCCTTTGTTAGGTTCTCATCCTTGCTGACAAAGACGATAGCCGAGACCCAAAATTCCTTTGTCTTGTGCTGCTTCAGTCGATCACGAATGACCTCCGCCTCGCCAATGTAAGCACGCGGAGCGTTAGTAAGAGGGTCACTGCCGATGAGAATATAGATTCCGGCTTTGTCTAGTTCCTCACGCATAAGAAGCTCATCCAGTTCAGTGCGGGGAGCGGCGACGGCTTTTCCCGTCCAGTTGGAGATCTCAGCGGTCCGCAGGCTCTTTGCGTCTCCGCGAGGAAGAAACAGCTTAATGGTTGCCGATGTCATACTTGTTCTTTAGGCCAAACATTCCCTCTTATCTTGCTGCGACAATTGCGCCAATCATACGACTGGGTCTGAGGGGAGTCAACATTGGTCACGGGATCGTATTCTCAGCAGAGCAGCGGCATGACAACTGTGGAGCCAAGTTATCTGAGCCCCCACCCCGAGCGCCCCACTTCCCGCCGCCTACTCGTAGCGCAGCGCTTCCGCCGGATAGATCTTCGAGGCCTGCCAAGCCGGGATGATGGTCATCAGCATGGAAGCCACCCAGGCCACCCCGGCAATGATGGCCAGTTCCACCCAGGGCATCTGGAACTCCAGGTTCTCAATAGTATCCCTCATATCGTCCAGGACCTGGTACGAGAGCGCCAGGGCCAGAACCGATCCAATGACAATGCCCAGGATGGCCACAATGGACGACTCCAGCAGGAAGGCGGCCTGCACACTGCTGCGTCTGAAGCCAATGGCCCTCAGTATGCCTATCTCGTGACGCCGCTCCACCACCGCCCTGGTGCTGATAACCCCCAGGGCCGCAATACCCACCACCAGGCCCAGGGACATGAAGCCCTGCAGCAGAGTGTTGATGGTGAAGCTGGTCCGGCTGATCTCATGCAGGAGTTCCTTGATCGAGGTGGCCTGCAAGCCGTTGACGCTGAACTCCGACTCCAGTTCTTCGGCCATATCGGCGGCATCCACACCTTCGCTCAGCTTGAAGAGATACGCAGTGGTCGGAATGGCCGCCGGCCAAACCTGGCTGATGGTTCTCTCGGAGGTGTAGACGCCGTAGTTGAAGCTCACCGCGTCGAGGACCGCGATGACAGTGAGTTCGGTTTCGGTGCCCGTGTACGGTTCCATCACCTGCACCTGGATTGGGCTATCCAGTGCGTCATTTTCCAGATAAACATCCTCAAGGGTGAACTGTGCTCCCCCAACAGAGACACTGAAGGACTGTCGAGAAGGCACAGAATCAGCACTGATGACCGCCAGGCCCGGCGTGTCCTTCACCGCCTGCCACACTTCCACAGCAGAGTCATAGCCGGGAGCAACGAGCGCGAACTCAAAGGTATTGGTATCCAGGTAGACATCATCCACGCCATTCAGAGCGTAGTCCTTGAACTCTTCTCCCTCGCCCTCAGTGTTGGCCTGCCTGATCTTCAGCGGGATCGTGGAGTACCCGGCGATGGCTTCGAAGTCATCGGGGTCGAAACCCTTGTCTGCCATCTCCTGTTGAATATCGGCGATGGGATTGATGTAGCTGACGTTCGCCATGATGTCATAACCGCCGGCAAAGGAGTCCGAATCCGAAAGGACAGCCGTGTTGGCGCCGATGACCACCGACATGAAGACGATAGTGAATATGACCAGCGAGAACATGGCAATGGTCAGGCCGGTCCTCAGCCGGTTCTTCATCGGGTAGGCCATCGCTGCCCTGAGCACCGGAGCAGCACTCTTCAGCCGGCCCAGAACACCGACCAGGATGCGCAAGATGATATCCAGATTATATGAAACCACCCACACCGCACCCAGGACCATCGTTACGCCGGCGATGAAGAACATCTCTATCCCCATCGTCATCTCATCACCAAAGATGGATTCGAAGACATCGGTCGGTAGCAGGGACCATGCCAGCAATGCGATGCCGGCCACAGTGAAAACGAGTCGTTCTCTGACTCCTCGCCACCGCGCAATGAGCGCCAAACCAATGATGATCAGCGCCAAACCCAAATAGAGCGGGGCTCCTTGCTTGGCACCTATGCCCATTACAAAGATGAGAAGACCGAAAATGCCCACAGCCACACCTGTGGCCAGCATGCCGCGACCCACTCTCTTGAAGACCGGTTCAGGAATGTCACGTATCGCTCTGACGATGTTCAGACGGCTGACCCTCCAGGCAGAGACGGCCACCGTGGCAAAGGTGACCAGTATCCCCAGCGTGAAAGCCACTATGAGGCTCCTCGGTTCGATGTGAACACGGATATCTATGGGAGAACCCTGTATGACACTGGCCATGACGCCGGCGATGGCATAGGTGACCAGTATTCCCAACCCCACTCCAACGATGGCCGCCATCAGGTCATAGATCACACCCTCGAACAGGAACATCTGTATCAACTGGTTTCTCCTGGTACCCACCGCCCTGGCCATACCCATCTCCGACTTGCGGGCAGCGGCCAGCATCACGAAGATGAGGAATATCAGCAGGACGCCAGCGGCGATTGAGAAGAGACCAAAACCGACGAACATGGTAGTCAGGGCGCTTCCCGCCAGATCGGCAGCTTCCAGGGTCTCCTTCTTGTCAGTCGAGACTTCGAGCACGGTCCCCTCCAGGAGAGTCAAGAGCCTCTCTTCAACCTCATCGCTGTACTTGGCCCCACCCAGCACTCCCCCAGTGTTAGAGACATAGATGGTGTTTATCCGGCCTGGCTTGTCCAGGACGGCCTGCGCGCTCTCCAAAGTCATCAGAACAAACGAGAAGCCCCCGGATGAGGCCCCTTTCACGACTCCCGCCAGCTCCACAGGCTTCGGTTCAGAACCGACAAACAGGAAGAGCTGATCGCCAGCCTCCGCTTTCAGGTCCTCCGCCGTGTCTTCATCGATGAAGACCCTGATGTCACCTTCGGTTGACGCCAAGTCACTGAGACTTGCATCACCTCCTCCCACCACGGTCAGGTTGGTATAGTCGTCATACTCCGGCCCGGGAGCGAACAGGGTAACACTCGGGGCACTGAGCATCGGCCCCGGATTGATGAGCGGAACCTGCTCCCGTATCACCGGCAGAATGCCGTCAACATCGGCACCGGAGAGACCCTCGCTGACTTGGTCAAAGAGAGCATAGTCGAAATAGCCTGAATCCGGAGCCGTCTCTCTGTTCGGCGCTGCGACTACCTCATCCGTGTTGCCGAGGGCATCCGTTGCCAGCGATCTGATGGTGAAAACTACGGTGTCGCCGGTGCTGAACGCGGCCGTGATGAGCACTGTGCTGAGCATGAGTCCGAAGACTATCAAGGCGGTCTGGACCGGGCGCTTGGGGATATTTCTCACCCCGAGCTTGAACATGATCCGGTT
>Ga0105095_10001809_pt1 | contig 11384 bp, 5 predicted proteins | sample PPLLak2March2015_2_FD_79180 | JGI IMG/M metagenome (GOLD analysis project Ga0105095, IMG submission 79180) | Freshwater sediment microbial communities from Prairie Pothole Lake near Jamestown, North Dakota, USA - PPLs Lake P8 Core (3) Depth... | ecosystem: Environmental > Aquatic > Freshwater >... | reverse complement strand
TTTTCTCTTCCATGGACGGTCCCGGTGTGGTTAACCAGAACCCCCGACGAGGACACACCTATTCTTGCGGGCAATGGGTACCCTCTTCGCCCAATAGACATGGGCAATATTCAAGTGCGAGGAGAGTCATACCCGGAATGAAGATGGTCACATTTTACCAATCACAAGCCCGGGCAGCGATGTCCGGGCTTCCTGCAACAAATCATCAGAAAGGGAAAAGTCATGAAGACCTATTCTTTTGTGCTGCTGGTGCTTGTGTTAGTGGTCGGAGGTTGCAAGAAGGACGATGAGCCGACAACTGCACCTGAAGCCCAGGTAATCCCTACGGAACTTATCGGTACCTGGACAGCCCAGTCTGCCACGCTTAGCGGTCAGCCGATAACTTTAGTGAAAGCGTTCGGATTGAATGGACCCGCCACCGGAGTCAGCTTCAAATTCGCCGGGAACGGAGGGTATTCGTTCAACGTGCTTGATGCCGGGAACACTATACTCATAACCTATCCGGGAACGGTCGCGGTGACCGGACAGTACATCACCTGCACACTGTCAAATCCCGATGGCACGACGTTCAAAAATATTGATGGGAGCTGGGCAGTGACTGCGAATCAACTCGTTATAAATACCTACTTGAACGCGGCTGGGGGGCCGGGAGCAGTCACCTACACAAAGTAAACACGAAGAGACCGTTTGACTTCAAGGGCATCCTGGTACTCATCGAGGTTTGTGTCGGGGTGTGCGCGCGAAGACCTTAATGCGTGCCCACCCCCATGATCTGTACAATGGCAGAGCAATATGTCGAAATCGAGTTTGTCGGTCGGGACGATTCTCCACCATTTCGTTCACGGGCCGCAAGGTTCTTCGTCCGACCGCCCGATCCGGGCGGATGAGCGGGAGTTCCTCGGTCGTGTGGACCGGATTACCGAGGAGCATCTTGCGGACCCTCTCTTCACAACCGCCAACGCTGCCGAATACCTTGGCATCAGCCGGATGCACCTGAATCGAAGGCTGCGGATCCTGACGGGGCAGTCAACACATCAACTCCTCCAGGAGAAGCGGCTGGAATGCGCACGAGAGATTCTGGTAACGGAATCGTTGTCTGTTGCAGCGATTGCAGGGCGGGTCGGGTTTAGAAGCACATCCCACTTCACCACGGCCTTCCGGCTCAAATACGGCGCCCCCCCGGGAGAGTACCGGAGGCAGAACCCGGAGGCGTTTCCCCCGCCGCCGTCGCACACCTGAACTTACTACCCGGCCGTCAGTTGTCCGGGGGACGATTCGCGTGAGCGTCCTGTGGCGGATGGAGCTCCACAAATTCCGAAGGGACGACTCCGAACCTTTCACGGAAGGCGCGCGCGAAGTGCGACAGGCTGTTGAAACCAACGTCGTAGGCCACACCGGAGATGTTTCCGGCGTGGCTGCGCAGCAATACCGCCGCACGCTGCAGACGGAACTCCCGCACAACCTCGTGAGTTGATTTTCCGGTCAGGGTGTTGAGCTTCCTGTTCAGCTGCATCCGGCTCATACACATGTCGCGCGCCACGGCTTCAGTATCGTATGCGGCATCGGCGACGTGACGCTCGATATGTTCGGCCAGACGTTTCAGGAACCGCTCATCCAGCGAAGCCACCGGAATGTCCGTGGGTCCCAGGGTCACCTGTCGGTGATATTTCTCCCACAGCTTCCTTCTGGTATCGATCAGGTTCTTTACCCGGGCCATGAGTTCGCGCGCATCAAACGGCTTCACGACATAATCATCGGCCCCGATGTCCAGTCCCTCCAGTTTCCCTTCCGGGGTCGCCCGGGCGGTGAGCAAAACGACCGGAATGTGGCTGGTGCGGTCGTCGCCCTTGAGCTCCCGGCAGAGTTGCACCCCGTCCATCACAGGCATCATGATATCGCTGATCACGAGATCGATTCCCATTTCGCGGGCCTTCTCCAGACCTGCTTTTCCGTTCTCCGCTTCTTCCACGGTGTACTGTTTTTCGAGGAACCCGCGCACGTAGGTCCGGACGTCGGCATTGTCCTCCACAATCAGCACCACGGGTTTGCCGGCCTCTCGAAGCGTTTCGGGCGCCTGCGAATGATCTTCCACGGAGAGGACGGCCGTGGTGGAGTCCGTGACCATGGAGCCGGAGGTTTTCTCTTCCGTCACAATCTCCTCCGGGCGCCAATCTGCTCTGTCGAAGGGTAACCGGACAGTAAATGTGCTTCCGTGCCCCGGGACGCTCTCGACCGTGATTTCTCCCCTGAGGAGCTCGACAAGTTCTTTCGTCAGCGCCAAGCCGATCCCCGTGCCCCCCTGCTCCTGCGCCAGAGAGGATTGGACCTGATAGAATCGGTCAAACACTTTGCCGATATGTGCCGCTTCGATGCCGACGCCGGTGTCCGAGACGACAAGCTCGACCCGACGGCCATGGGCACCGTCGCGGAACGGTTCCCCGTTCTGCCCATTGGCCAGCCGCAGAACCACCTTGATCTCTCCTCCCTCCCCGGTGAACTTGAAGGCGTTGGAGAGGAGGTTGGTGAGAATCTTCTCGAATTTGTCGCGGTCGCCATAGGCAATGATCTCGTATTCTTCAGGATCGAAGATGAGGCTGATCTTCTTCCGGTCCGCAAGTGACAGGAAGGACATCACGAGTGCCCGTGAGAGGGCGACCAGCTCAAGGGAGCGCACCCGGACAGTCATCTTCCCGCCATCCATTCTGGAGAGGTCGAGAAGCTGATTGATCAATTGCAGGAGCCGGAGTCCGTTTCTGCGCATTATGGAGAGTGTAGCCAGTGCGCGCTCATCGTTCTTGAAGCGTTCGGCAAACTGCTCAAGCGGGCCGAGGATCAACGTGAGGGGTGTGCGGAACTCGTGCGAGATGTTCGCAAAGAATGCGGATTTCATTTCGTCTACTTCATGCATCTTCGCCGCCTCGAAGGATTGCATCTGGAGCCTGTGTTTCAGGGCAGTTCGCCTCCGATCGAATCGCCACGTAACGTACAGGAGCCCTCCTGCCAGCAACGCATATGCGCCGTACGCCCAGGACGTGCGGTACCAGGGAGATAGAACGATGATCTCGATCGACGTTCCCTTCTCGTTCCAGATCCCCTCGCTGTTGGCCCCACGCACCTTGAACACATACTTTCCAGGGTCGAGGTTGGTGTAGCTGACATAGCGGCGCGACCCCGCATGTACCCACTCCGGATCGACTCCGTCCAGTCGGTAGGCATACTGATTATTTGCGGAGTTGATGTAATCCAGCGCCGCAAATGTAAACGAGAAAAAACTTGCCGAATGGGGAAGCGTGATCGATTTGAGGGACCAGATTTCCGCATCGAGGGGATAGGGTTTTTCGAAAACCTTAAACGATGTGAGAACGACCGGCGGGGGGTCTGAAGCAGCAGGTGAGTCATCAATCGAGAACATGAAGAATCCGCCGGTGCCGCCGAATGCTACCGAACGTGTCTGCGGTTCGAATGCCGCGCTCCAGAACTGTGAGGTTTGAAACTGAGCGGGGGGCGTCAGCACCCGAAAGGTCCGGGTCGCCTTGGTGAAACAGACGGCCCGTTCATGTGCTGCGATCCAGAGACGTCCCTCGCCATCATCGACGATATCCCGGATGTACAGCTCACTATTATCAAGAAGGCGGCTGTGCACATGGTCAAACGTTCCCCGGTCGCAGTCCATCAGGGCCAGTCCGCCCATCGTGCCAACCCACAGCTTCCCGGCCGAGTCGGGGATGAGTGCACGAACACCATTGGCGACGAGAGCATTCACCGAATCCGGGTTGCCGGCATACCGTCGATAGGCCCTTTGTTTCAGGTCGAACCGTATCAGACCTCCGCCGCCCGTTCCATACCACAGTGCTCCTCTGCCGTCGTTGCACATGCTGAGCACGGTTTCATCAACATAACTCGCTGAATCAGAATCCTGCCTGGGATAGATGGTGGATCTGCCGGTTCGCCTGTTCACAGAAGCCACGTACGACATCCCCATAGCGCTCCTGCATCCGAGCCAGAGCAGGCTGTCGCTGTCTTCAAGAAAGCAGGTGACACGCAGATCCGGAACGAAAGGTACGAAGGCGTCGCGTTGTCTATCGAGTATCGATGCCCTGAAGATCAGTCGCGTGGTCGCCAGAAGGGTCCCGTCGCGAAGCCGACCCAGCCGCAGGATCCCGTCGGATGGGTCTGAAGAATACACCCGCGCCATGCGGGTTTGTAGATCGAAGAGCACGATTCCACCGCCAAAGCGGCCTGCCCAGATTCTATCTGGGGAATCATGTGAGAGCGCGCAGGCGAAGAATCTTGAAGCCCCATCCTTACCGGAGGCCAGGATGCTCGTGCAGGGATCCTTGCGGACGATAACTCGATGGGCACCCTCAGAGGCGAACGCAGCCCCATACACAGTGGGCGGGATCCAGATGATCGAGTTGCCGGGTCGGGATTGCGGGGATGCCGAATCAGGTTCCTGCCTGAAGCGTGCCGCACCTATCCATACGAGGAGATCACTCGGAATTGAATTCCGATCGGCGTTATCGTGGCGATACTGCAAGAACTCGCCGGTCGCTGGATCGAATCTGAAAATGCCCGCCGAAAGCGCTACAATCCAAATACCGCCGAAATCGTCTTCATCAATTGCCCATACAGGAAGCGACGGTACCCGGATGGTGTCATTCTTCAACCGCGAAATCCCATTCTTTGTCACCGAGAAGTGATCCCACGTCCCGGTTCGCGGATCATGGCGATCGAGGCCGAAATTCCTGGTCCCGATCCAGAGATGGCCTGTCCGGTCCGCGCGGACTGCTCTAACAATGTCCTGGCTCGGCCCGACACCAGTCGATGCCCTCTGCGTATACCTCTTCCAGACTCCGGTTTCTCTGTTGAACTCCGCGAGACCACCCCCAATCAGACCGACCCAGATCGAACGCTCAAGCTCGCAGAGGCTAGTAATGATGTAGCCCGGGGGCACGACACCTTCCCAGACCCGAGGGCAGTCAGGGGGGAGAGCATGCCGAATAAACGAGTCGGATGCCCGGTTGTACGTTGCCAGGCCGTATTTTGCGCCCGCCCAGAGTTGTCCGTCGGATGTGACAAGCAGTCTTGTCGCCCCGGTTCCGATGGACGTCGAATCGTCCTCCCGGCCGCGGTACCAGCGTGATTGGCCAGTTGCAGGATCGAGTCTCTGCACACCTCCGTTGGTGGTTCCCCCCCAGACGAACCCGTCGCCATCAACCGCAATTGCCTGCAGGTCTGATCGGAAAGCTCCCGCCGTATCCGCGATCTCTGTGCTATAGACCTTCAGTTCGTAGCCGTCAAAGCGGGCCAGTCCCTTGTTTGTCCGGCACCAGAGAAATCCCTTCCGATCCATTGCAAAACCGCTAATCTGCGTGCCCGCGGGGCTAAGCGCTTCAAATTTCTCCGTCCGGGTGCTGATACCGGGTGAGGTGAGAAGGAAAGGCGCACTCCATGTTTTTGTTTGTGCCTGCAAGAGCGCAGGCAGGAAGGCGACAAGAATGCCGGCATGGCAGGCTCTCATGCTGGAATCCTTCCGGGCAAGATTTTCCACGACATTGCCATTGACCTACCTCTCAATCCCCTCACAGTCCTATTTTCACCGACAAGACCTGGTTGCCATCAAAGAATTTCACGGACCTGTACGCGTAGTCGAACGTCACATCCATGTTCCCGACGGTCGCATGGATGCCTACGCCAAGTGAGGGACCATAGATGTTCTCGCGCTCGTCCATCGTCGGTGGTGAATAGTCGTACCCGCCACGCGTGAACAGAAGATTCTGGAATCCGTATTCAAAACCGAAACGGTACGCATCGTCGGTGAAATTGTTGTTCTGAAAAGCAGCTCCCAGAATGAGTGTATTCTCATCGTCGAAGGTCGTGCGGTAACCGACACCGAGTTCAATAGTAGAGGGCAATTCAAAGGAGGCCGCTTCCACACTGTAATAGAATTCAGAACGCTCCAGTCCCGATGCCGTTGCGGCGATGTTAAGCCCCGGACCCTCAAACCTCATCTGGGGCCCTATGTTTTTCACGACGACGCCAAAGCTCAGGCCGCTCAGGTTAGCGAGGTCGTTGTAGATAACCCCCATGTCAAAAGCAATGCCGGCTGCACTGACTTCAGCCATGCGCTCCGAGATGAGACTGACCGTCCCGCCCACGCGGATTCTGTCCGTGAGCTGCCTTCCATAAGTCAGTCCCAGCGTAAAGAACTGGGGCGAGAATGTCTGGCCCGATCCGTCGGGTGTGTTGGCGGTGGTAAGAGGGATTTCGCCGATGGAGAGCGCCTTCAGTTGAAGCGCCATCACACCGAAATCGGTGAAATCCACGGCCACAGAGGCGCATTCCACACCGATGTCAGCAATGTAGTTCATGTGAGAGGCAAAGAGGGTGACGGCACGCTGGGACCCGGCGATCCCTGCCGGATTCCAGAAGAGAGCTTCCGGGCCGGATGTGAGCGCCACGGTTGATCCTCCCATGGCGATATCACGGGTCCCGATGGGAATCAGCAGTTCCGAAGCGCCGTTCGTGCCCGTCCGGTTGCCCGAACCTGCGATCATTGTCGCAGCGGGCAGCAGACAGGCAAGCATGAGCATGGCGAGTTTCATTGGATCACCTTTGCGGGGTTGATCAATATCTGTCGAGGATCTGTTGCTCCTGCACGATCGCGATCTTCACAATCTTCGTTGCGTTCACATCCGGCATATCGATATACGCTATGTACAGGCCACTGCCGACCGGAAGTCCCGAATCGTTCTTGAGATCCCACCGCTCGAATTGCGAATCATTCTCCCGGTTGATGGTTCGTACTTGAACTCCTGCCAGGTTGAAAATGCGGATTGTCGCTTTTTTCGGAAGGTGGTTAAACGTCACGAACCGCTGATATTTGTTCAGCTCCTGCGGATTGACGCCATAGTAGGGATTGGGGAAGACATTGATTTGACTCACATCATTCTGCGCAAGGGCTTTGTCGCCGGTCACGTTCTTCGGCGAGGTAAACGAGAAGGTGTTCCCGGGCCAGTTCATGTGATTCGCAACGATCAGAAATTGATCGTCCGTCCCCCAATCCACCGCAGCACGGCGGTTTGCGAGCGATATCCACATGAAGGGGAGGCTCGGATCCGTCAGGGCATTTGTCTGAAACGCCGGGTCGGGCGTTTGGCTGGTGTAGGGCGCCGACATGATCCAGAACCACTCGCGCGGACTTGAAGAGCTGCAGTTGTCCACGTAGGCAATGTCCGGCCACCATTTGCCGTCGACACGGCCTCCGGAAACATTGTTCTCAAGAAATGCCACGGCCAACCGCCGGGGCGGGTTCGCATCGATGTCCCAGGCCGAAAACGGAATACCCTGAACATAATCCTGGAATGCGTAAGTTGCGGTGGCGTCTACGATGAACGGGGCGAACTCCGGCTTTGCCGGCGCGTTCTGAGCACCCCGGAGGAATCGGTAGGCGTAGGATACATTCTCATCGCCGGCTGGGAAAGTGCCGTCGGCCTTTGCCGGAGCCAGCTTGAGCAGGACACTCTTGAGGCCTGAGTATGGCACACCAAATCCGGAGCTCCCAAGAAGAACATATGCGTAGAAGTCAGTCGAATTCCCCATGGCACCGTTGAAACCTTCCAAGCCGTAAGCATCGGCACCAGACCACGTGAACCTGCGGGTCCCGCTTGGAATTTGCCATTCCTTCCAACCCGGAGTGGGCCCGGAAACAACGACCTGCATCCCGTCGACCGCCTTGTACTGCTGATCCCCGCTTTGATTCTGCTGATCTACCAGCTTAACCTGGCCACTTGTGATGTCTCTCAGCTTCCAGGACACCACGTCACCAACTGTGTCAAAAGAGACCTCATACTGATGTCCGTTGAGCATCGCTGGATTCACGATGAGCGGCAGAACCGTGCCGTCGCATGGGGTGAGTCCAGGAAGCGTTGTGTGGATCACCGGTGCGATTGTATCGCCGTAGACCGCGGCGTATCGGGTGCCCGGGTCAGGAGAATGCGGAATGACCGTCTTGACGATGCTTTGCGTCTCCAGGGTTACCGGAACGGCGCCCGGGGTCGGATTGTAGTTGTAAGCCGTGACAGCAAAATAGTAGGGATTGCCGTTGACCAGGGGACGTCCATTGTTGAACGCATCTGCCATAACCCGTAACCATCTCTGGACGCCGCTGTCGGTGCCATATTGCTTCACCGTTGGTAGCACGCTCCCTTTACTAGCAACGAACTCGTAGTCTATGATCTTCCCGACACCATCGATGACATCAAATGTTGCGAGAAGTTTGCCGTCAGCCAGCGACGCAGATGCTGAGGGAAGCTGATACACATTGTACCCTTCGAATGCATATCCCAGCGGACTCGGCACCTCGGTGGCCGCCACGGCTGCCGAATCGGTCCCCCAGTCAATAATGATTTCATGGTTGAGCGCCGACGCCGTCGCTTTGGGTTGCGAAGGTGCGCGTGGAACAGCGAAGAAATTGTTGTACGCAGCCTGTGCCTGATCATCGTAGAACTTCATGAGGCCGATCGCTGAGAGTCTGTCACATCCGGAAAATGCTCCGGCGCAAATCTCCGCAATGACAACTTCCTGCGTATCGCCAGGCATCATGGTAAACGGTCCGGACGAGATTCCAATCCTCCGATCACCGAATGTCAGCCCGTGTGTCCCGTCAAGCCAGCCGGTTCGTTTTTCAGGATCGCCCGCAAAGGGAAACTTTGTAGAAAAAAAACTGTTTGGATCGACATAAGCTTCCCCGGAAACCGCAAGAAGACCCTGGAAAGCCCGGTACATTTTGGTGGCACCGGGAGGGCCAAATGTCGCTAAAGGATCTTGAAGGATGGGGTCGAGAGCCATACCCGTGTTGGCGAAGAATGCCGTCATGGGGAGATTGCGTTTCCCATACAACCTCTTCCCTTTGAAGATGGCAGAGTCCGTGGGCGAACCTGCGACAATTGGGCCCTGGAAAAAATCGAACGCCACTGCCGGCGGCGGGAGAGGTGAGTACACTTTATCTGTCTCCTCGCCGTTGTAGACGAATCCAAGACTTCGCGAGGTATCACACCCCGCCAGATCATCGCCTGGGTTGCCGTCATCCGGATCCGACCACATCGCCACAAACATACTGTCGAACGGGATGGAGTTACGGTTTATCAGTGCATACCGTCTGAAGAACATGTGGCCCAGGGCACCTTCGCTCCGATACCCCCAAATGGTCATGTGTATTTCGACTCCCAGTGGAGGTGTGCCGAAACCCCAGTCAGCGTTGGGAACGTCGCGCGCCACACCCCAGATAGTCTGATCTGCTCCTGAAACACCCGGGATGTCGATTGAGGGTTCATAAATGCCATTCTGATTCTTGTCCTCGAAGGGAGCCCCTTCCTGCCAAGGCCATTCAGTCCAGTCCTTGTCGTACTGAGAATAGATCTCCGCTGCGCTCCCCTCCCCGTCACCCAATTCCGAGCTGATGTCAGCTGTCTGGTTACCCGGGGGGATGTCGGGACGGACGCGATAGATGCGATTCTTGGGCAGGTCCGCCGATTCGGGCTGTAGGTTATCCAGTATCCTGCCCGGCTCAAGGGTGGTACCCCAAGAACCACCTCCGATCCGGATGTCTCCGCCGATCCCTGCGTAAGCACCCCACATGAGATCTGATGCACAAACAGGACCTTTACCGCTCCCTTTGGGATAGAAAAGACCTGGAAGCGAGCCCCAATTCACCAGGCTCACATCACTGACTCCGTTGGCATTGAAACTTGTAGAGAGGTGGTTAATGTTGAATCTCGTCCACGTAGGGGAACCCAGCACCTTCGCGACGGAATTCGCCGGGCGCCGGCCGGTTTCTTTCGCCCAGGCTCCGGGATCCGCCGAAAGGATCGAGAGAACAGTCAGGAAACAGGAGAGTCCCTTCATGAGTGTCTGCTCCTTTCAGTACTCGAGCCTCACACCGAGGCGAATTTGGCGGGGAGGGCCGAATAAATAGGGCTCGTTGAAATATCCAGAAGGCCGGAGGAACGACAGATTCACCAGCCGATAAACGTCCGCATACTGAGAACCATATTTCTGAATCAATGCTGCGCTCAGGTCAGGGTTACTCAGGTAACCGTCGTCGTCGGCGCTTCCGGTTCGCGACCAGACATTGAGCACGTTCCGGTTGTCGAAGAGATTGATGACATACAGGGAGATGGTCCAGGCCAGATGGTCTGTGAACCGGATCGTTTTATCCAGACGCAGATCGAATTGGAAGACCCATGGAGTCGTCGACGAGTTAAGCGCCTCGATTGGTATGCGGTCGCGGGCATAGAATTCATCTGAGTTTGCCGATGAGCGGGTGTAGGGATGCCCGCTGTTGAACGTAAAGAGGAGCGACGCACCCAGTTCGCTGAGGATGGGACCTCCATCGTCTTTCGCGAATCTGTAATCAACGGCAAAATTCCCCCGCACAGCGTTCATGTAGCTGAGGGGGGAAATGTAGTATGGGGTGATGGCAGTGTCAGTCCCTGCGCCGATAATCCCCCAGTTGGAATTCGGGAATGAACCGGAGCCCCGCGCATCCTGCAAAGAAAGCGAACCGTTCACCATGAGCCGTTTGTATCTTCGCATAGCGAACATCAGCTCGATCCCTTTTGTCGTTGCGAAGTCCCCGTTGGCATAGGCACCATAGGCAGTGTACTGGGAGGTTCGATCTGTCTCAATTACCCTCATCATTATTTGGTCCTTGATGTCCTTGTAATAGCCAGTCACGTCAACGGAGGCAAAATCACCTATCTGTTGTGTGAACCCGATCTCGTACTGTGTTGTGCGTTCCGGACGGAGGTCAAACCCAATCGGCATGGGCGAGTTCGTAAAGATAGCGCCGCTGTAGAGGCCGACATTGATATCCCTCAAACCGGACTGCTGTACGAGCTTGGAATATTGAATATGAAACACTGTGAGATCTGAAACGGGATAGGCGATACCGAGACGCGGGGTGACACTGTGGAACGGAGTGGATTTTCGAAGGCCATCGGGCTTGATGGCGTTGGTGTAGGGATCACGTGTGAGCTCGGGATGGCTGGGGTCGACCGGCACATACGCTGCTGTGTTTATGTAGTCGTAGCGCAGGCCAATATTCAGGACGAGATCGTTGAATTCCATTCTGTCCTGGATGTACCCTGAAGCAAACACGGGATGCCTGGGTCCCTGGAAATCATCACCCTCATACAGGTTTCCAAAAACGTCATACCCATAGTTGTTTACATAGAAGTCCCAGATCATGATCTGTGCCAGTGTTAACTTCGATGGGTCTCCATCAGCAAGGGCAGCGTTCTGTGCTACGATCCGGGCCAAGACCCGGGGGTTGCCAATCTGATATGTGCGGATAGTGTACCGTTGGAAGTCGCCTCCGAATT
>Ga0105095_10001805_pt1 | contig 11403 bp, 10 predicted proteins | sample PPLLak2March2015_2_FD_79180 | JGI IMG/M metagenome (GOLD analysis project Ga0105095, IMG submission 79180) | Freshwater sediment microbial communities from Prairie Pothole Lake near Jamestown, North Dakota, USA - PPLs Lake P8 Core (3) Depth... | ecosystem: Environmental > Aquatic > Freshwater >... | reverse complement strand
TTCTCGCTTCCATTATCTCCTTTCATCAGCCCCCAAACCCCCGCCCAGGGCCTTCCAGCAGCACAACTCATTCGGCTTCATTGCGATCAGCCGCCACCGCCGATCAAATCGACGATTATAGCCAACCCTACCGACAAGTCAATACCGAATACGCCGAAATGATGGGAATGGCTCACGCCGCAGCTACTAACAGGACGACCGACCGCGCCGCAGCAATGGACACCGATGCCATAATCAATGTTCGCTATACAACCACCAGCGTCAGCGGCGGTGCGACTGAGCTTTTAGTTTACGGCACAGCCGGTGAATAAATCGCCTGGTGATAAGCCCCAGACTCCGCCTCGCCGATTGCGGCGGCTGTCAGTTCGAAAGGTTTAGGTTCTCTTAAGGGAGCCTCTAAAAATTGCTTTTGTCACGAGAACGAGCGAAATTTTCGTCAGCGAGGCAGAGGTCAAAAATCGCCGCAGGCGTAGTTGCAACTACGTTGAGGACGTTTTTTGACCGATAACGATGCTGACGGAAATTGCAGCCGTTCGTAGTAAAAATGAATTTTTAGAGGTTCTCTTAAGGGCTAAGCTGCTTAAATATGGTGTCGTACAACTCCATGCTGCGCAGACACGCCAAGACCACCGTCGCGCTCAGTACCAGCGCCGCCAGTCCCAGCAAAGCGGTGTAAATATCGTTTTCACTTGTTCTGATTTTACGTTTCTTTTTCTCTTTGTCCGCTACCATATTTCCGCCTTTTCTTTAGTCTGTCACGGCTTATTTTCGGGTGGTTTTTCGTCAGGATAGCCAAAACTCAATCGCATCAATCAAAACCTGTAGTTACGCTGTCACCAGGCACAGCGATCCCCTGTAAATTGACCATTCGACCGACTGATTCACTCGGTGTCACATAGATTATTTCCAGTTTGCCAAGATAATCGGCGCCACGGACTATCGAAAACATCATACCTTTGCGAACCCCCGAGGAGCTTCCAACCGAGACTGCTGCTTTTTCACCGTCTATTTCGGTAACTTCTCCGCGAATCGGCACTCCGGTTCTCTCCGGCTTGACCATCGATACCCCGGCGCCGCCCTGAAAATCACCGGAAGTTAATTCGATTTTGCCGATATCTTGTTTCAGCAGACTGTTTTCTTCTTCCAGTTCGTAAATCTTCTCTACTTGTTGTTTTCGTATAGCCATCAATTGATTATTCTCCGCCTGCAGATTATTGAATTGACGGGTCAACTCGATCCTTTGTGTTTCGGCTTCCATTGCCTTGGCCCGTTGTTCATCAAGCGCTATCTGAATGGCCAGTTGTACGTCACGCATATTCTGGATGGTTTCGCTGAAGGACATCATAGTACCAATCGCCTTCTCAGCCCGACTGGCCTCGGTAGCGCTTGATTGCTTTTCTGCGGATATCTGCCGTGCCAGTTCACTGTTACGCCGTTGCACTATCCCGATATCCTCTTGGATGGACCGGATAATGCTGTTATTTCGCATCCGCTCTTCGGTCAACTCCATGTTCGCCGCCAAAGCATTCACCTGGGCCGCCGTCGTAATGGTTATCTGTTGCTCATAAGCGGTTTTGTAGTTGCTGGTATTGGTGAAAAAAACCACTACCACACCACAAAGAAATATCGCCAACGCCGAAACCAACAACGCGAGTACTTTTGTTAGATTACTCAAGTCCTTGCTCCTTATATTCACTCATAGGTATATTATCTTCATTCTGGGTGTGCTTCAAAACCAGCCGGACAACTTCAAACCAGGCTGGCGTAGAACTACTGCGCCCTCTTATCCTATTTATCCATTTTAGTAAAAACAGATCATAAGTCAACAAATTTCTGGATCGCAAAGCAAGGACAATTTGCCCCCGCACAACCGCTTAAATAATACCAAAAAAAACCGGCGATATTTTTCATATCGCCTTGTAACTAAAGAAGTTATGAAAAACATCGCCACAAACTCGATCAGCATTGCCACAGAAAGGTAAACCCACGGTTTATGTCGCTAACCTCTTATTTTACAAGCGGTTAGACGCATAATGGCAGGTTTGCCCCCTCCAGACCATATACAGTAAAGTACGATACTTTTTATTTCAAACTGAACGATTCTGACAGCGAATCCAGAGAACAAGACTCTATAGCTCGGCCGTAATCGTCGAGCCAGTAAGCATCGGGATTTCTCTTGAATATCAGAAAACTACCGCTTTTTTTGTCGTCCTTGGCACGGTGATATTTCATATAGATGTGCTCAGCGGTCATCCCGACGATTTCGACCTTGCCGCTCTCGTGCGACATGGTAAAACGGGCACGCTTGGCCAGACCTGAAACATTGGCCTTTGCCCGCTCGAAAACCCTGTATCCCTCCTCAATAGGAACAGCATACTCACTATTGCCGCTCGACGGACGACACTGAAAAACATAATAAGGCGGCACCCCTGCAAAAGAAAGCTTCCTGAACAAATCGATCATGGCCTGCGGATTGTCGTTTACGCCGCGGATAATCGGAGTCTGGTTACACAAAACAGCGCCCCCATTACGCAGAACCTTGACCGATTCGATGGATATATCGGTCATCTCGTTGATGTGATTGAAATGGGTCATAATGTAGAGCTGTTTGCCGTGATCGAGGCATTTGCCGACCAGCTTTAACAACTGGGGATCGTTAATAATACGGTGCGGATTAAACGCGGGCATCTTAGTGCCCCAACGAATAATCTTGACATGCTCGATTGGCCCAACCGCATCGACAATCTTTTCGAGCTTACTGGTAGCCAAAATTAATGGATCGCCTCCGGTCATCAGCACATTGGTAATCTCTTTATGTTGATTAATGTATTCAACCGCGGCCGGCAGATCGGTGAGCATTTCGCTATGGTCCTTAACGAACACACGTTTGCGAAAACAGTAACGACAAATACCGCCACAAACGTTGACCACCAAAAGCACAACAGTAGATGAATACTTGTGCTCCACGCCTGGAAGCACGGTAATACCCTGCTCATCAGAAGGATCCAGACTGCCCCACTCCTTAAGCTCGCATAAATCGGGAATTATAATTCTGCGTATGGGATCGTCAGGATCATTCCAGTCGATAAGCGATAAATAATAATCGTTGGAACGAAAACGATATTTTTCGGTTACCTTCGCTAACTGCCCCTGCTGATCGCCGGAAAGACCTTCTATATCCTCGATCTTGTTTAAATACTTAGGCCTTACCATATTATGATCGCTCGACATCGGATTCACCTCATTTACTCCCACCCCAAATCAGCGGTTCCCACATATACACACCATTCGCTTTTAAGCAACATTATACCAAAAAAATATCGATAATCAAACAAATTATATCCATATATAAAAATCGAGCTTTACCGTTTTCTTATTATGTTTACTCAAACTGAAAACCTTTACAATTGATGTCGATCTTTTCGGTTGTGCCTTCATCTTTGTCATTTTAGAGGTTCCCTTTTAGCTTAAACCCGAAAGCCACTCCCTTATACCAACCCTTCGCCCACTGCGGCAATAACTTCAGCATAACAAATTCCCGATCTTCAGGTCCATCCGGCCAATGTCTCTTCCACTCATCCTGCCAAATTCGTTTCTTTAAGGCCGGATCATCTATCGTCTCGGCATTGCCCCCGAGCAACAATGTAAAAAGCTCCGCGACATTGTGGAAATAAACGCACACTTTCGAATTAGCACGAATGTGCTGCATCTTATCGGATGACTGACTTGTAAGCATATAAATCAGAAAATCTTCACTATGTTCGGCAAACAACTCTTCTGCGATTCGACATTGTTCCTTATTTCGCAGATTACCCATAATACGCATCTGCGGAAAACCTTTGCTGTCAACAGTACTAAGATATGCCCCATCGGCCGTCTCCATCAGTTTCAAACATTCCCGTTTCAATTCTTTTTCATTCATCCTAAATCTCCTGTCCCAGCAGTTCTTTTAACCCAATTTCCATCCAACATGCTTTGCTTATAAACAACACACAAGAAAAAGTGCGACACGTAGAGCCGCGTAAGCGAAATCGCACAATCAAGGATTTTACATAAACCATTAAAATTGAGCAAGTACGGAATTTTTAGGTCAGGTTGAGGGGCTTTTATTCTTCCTTGAAAATATTTTCTGCCTCTTGTACAATTTTCTTTAAACAAGCATTGTCTCCTGGTGAACCTGTAACGAAAATCATGATTATTAGAGATTGAAAGGAAGGACAGACAGATGAATAAAACATGTATCCTGTTTTTAGTATTAACATTCACAGTTCTCTCAGGGTGCTCAAAAAACTTGCGGCTGGATAATACCGCACAAGCAAGATCAAAAAACTTACAGCTAGCCGATTCCGCACGCATAGCGGAACTGGATGACTATTGGGCCGAAGTCTCCCGCTGTGTCAGGGAAGGTGACTTCGATGGTTATAAAGCAACTTGTCACAAGGACGGTGTTTTCGTCTCCGGAAAAATCAATCAAGCTTACCCCCTTTCAGAGGCTCTAAAAAAATGGAAAAAAGACTTTACCGATACTAAATCAGGTAAAACTAAAGCCCGTGTCGAATTCAGATTCAGCAAGCGCCTTGGCGATAAAACAACTGCTCATGAAACAGGCATCTTCTGCTACTCAAGTGTGAATAACGACGGCACAAAAAAAATGTATTACGTTAATCTTGAGGCCCTGTTGATCAAACGGGGTACCTGGAAGATTATGATGGAATACCAAAAGTCCGAAGCTACTGAAGAAGAATGGAACAAACTCAAATAGTCTAAAGCCAATAACGGAAAATTAAAAGCCTCAGAGAAGCTCTGTAGAAAAACGCTTTGACAAATAACCAAGCCCCGTCCGTCAGGGAGGGGAAAATTTCCAGCGATATACTTCATTGACAAGTTCCACCGCCCCCCATGCCCATCATTTCCTCTATCATCGCGAAGGAACAAAACACGCATAGGGTGGACTCTTACCCCACGCGGATTTTTGCGTATCACCCCCGCCCACAATTGTCATTCCTGCGCAGAGCCTGCCCTCAACTCGATTGGGGGCCCGACACGAAGCGAAGCCCAGAGCCGCGATAGCGAATCTATCTTCCGCCCTGAAAGACGATCTATGTCAAACTATTATATAAAAAAACTTAATTTACGGTATTTAGTAATGGTATTTTTAACAGGTACTCACGTTGACTGTTAACAAAAACATATTCATTATATGGTGTACCGGTCCGTTGCATGGCCAGAAGGATCTTAAGCCATTTGTGAGCCAAGGCGCGCAGGGCTGCATGATGTTTATGCCCGGAATTTCGCTGTTTTTGATAGAATTTCTGAGCCCAGTTACACTGATGTCGAGATTGCTCAGCAAACAATTGCAAAGTTCGTCTGGCAAATTTCCAGCAGCCTCGGCGATAATAAACCACACACGAGTTGCCACTGCTTTTGGTTACCGGAGCTGTACCCATCAGAGCGCGGGCGTCACCGACACTCTCGAATCGATTCTTATCCCGTCCCAGGCACGCCAGGATCGCAGGGGACAATACATCACCTGCACCCGGCAGCGAACGGACCCAATTGGCTTCAGGAAGTCCATCCAAATGGCTGGTGATTTGTTTGTCGCATTCAGCAATCTCAGCATTGAGAATCTGCAGGCTCTGTGCCAAAAAACGAATCAGACCCTTTTTGCCCTCCTGGAGATGATCAGCAACCGACAAAGCTGGCCGCTTCAGTATCTCCACCATTTCATCAAGACGCCTTGTACACGGATAGCCATGCCGCTTGATCCAATTCAAAAAACGCCGCTCAGTCAATTTCTGCATCTGTTTTTGACTCGGGAATTTTTCCAGAAACTCCAATGCGATCTGACTTTTAATATCACTGAAAAGCCCCGGAAAAGCCGGATAATAACCTTTAAGGATGGCTTGCAGCTCATTCAGCTTAGCGGTACGCTCCTCCACCAAACGAAGCCGATCCTGACATTTAACCCGCAAAATGATGATCTCAGGATCGTCCGGCCGCAAGGGTTTGTTAACCTCATGAAACGTTATCAAAAATTTCGCCAACACCTTCCGATCAATTTTGTCCGTCTTGACTCCATTGGCCGAAAGAGCCTTTCGAAAACTGTCAACCGACCTGGGGTTGACCGGATAAACCTGATACCCGCGATCGAGCAATGCTTGCACCCAGGCCCCATGAGACGTTTCGATAGCAATACCTATTTCACTCGGCCGAGCACAAACTTCCAGCCGAGTAAACAATTCCGTCAGTCCTTCGACATCAGAGGTTACTCGTCCTTCAGCCAGGACTTCCTCGGTTGCGGTGCAGAGATGGTAATCCAAAAACTTATCGCTCCAATCAATACCAACAAACAACATCTTAAAACCTCCTTTCTGGCAGATAATTCTTCTCGCCGGGCCGGACGGCATAGGCAGCCTCATAGGAGCCCTCGAAAGGCAGCGATCTATTATCCATTTAAGCCGCCGGAATGGGTGCGGGCCGGTCAGTCTTTCAGTAGCCCTCGAAGGGCCGGGCAAAATGGACCTGACCCCGCACCCGGCGAGATCTCAAATAACATATTTCACATAACTCACAACATCTCACAGAAAGAAAAAGTACCAAAAAGAAAGAACTACTGCTAATAATATTATCTTATACTTACATGATATAGTATACACTATGAGGGCAAAATAAACCAGCCCAGGGCAACGCCCTGGGTACAATGTCCCCAATATTCCTTTCAAGCCCTGTAAGGGCGACATAAAATTTCACCTCCCCATCATCGCAAAGCTAACCTGGGCCACCATTGCCATTTCCTCTGGTAGGGTGGACTCTTAGCCCACGCGGATTTTGCGCAGCAACGCGGCAATCTCTCCTCATGTCATTGCGAGCACCTCATCCGATTCTCAGAAGGTATGCAAAAGAAACTAAATTCTAGTAATATTCAAGGTAACATGTTTCTATCAAAGCACTTATAGGCAACATTATATCGAAACAGTTTTTTTAAGTTTCTTGCGAGCATCCTGATAAAAAGAATCTTGACAAGAATGATTAAATCAATGAGAATACCGTTAGCTGGCCAAATGGAAGTAGGCTCTGTCCAGGTACAACCTGCCAGGGATAACCAGTTGAAGGCGACGAATTGTCGTGGGGGCGGTGGCCTTGTCTCCACCATCCCATTATCTCAATCACAAAAGACAATTCTGAGCTTTCCCATGCCTTAAAAAACCTTGATGTGCTAAAGCTTAACTTTCGCAGTTTTTTTACCCAATTTTCATTCAACAGGGCCTGTTACGCAAAAATGGATTTTTACATGCTTTGGTGTTGGCGTCAAAAACCAATATCCAAGCGTAAAAATCCCCTTTAGTTCTTTACAAATGAGATATTGCGCAAAGTCATCATAGAATCTCCAGTAAAATTTGAATGTTCAACCTATTTGGTTCCAGGCCCTTGCCTGATTAGATCGTAATAGGAATTTGCAACTGAATGGCAACTGGGGTATATAAATCTACATTCTGTTCAGGTGTATGCAAAGAAACGATCATAGAATAGCGCGTTTTTTTGTTCCATCTTTCAAGGTGATGTCTTTCTCGCCACCAGCCAATAACGGGATAAACTCCAATCAAATTACAGGCGGCGATATCAGCAGCATTACCTTCCCAGATATCAGAATGAATCGATCCTAATGTTCTATTCCTACTCCCTATCAACCAGCGGTCGCTATCGCTTCCGGGAGCGATATTGCTGTCATATTCCTCGTCTCTTGCTGCCTGATTTAATCTTCTTAAGAAATCTTCCTCTTGTTCGCCTGTAGCATTAAGATCAAAGCGTAAGGCATGTGAAGCATAACGATAACGATCTTTCCGGCCTAGTTCGCCAGGTCCGGGTTCTATGAAATAAGACAGGGTTATTCGTAATCGCACCTGAATTTCACCCAACTCAAGCAAAACATCTTTGGGCCATGGCAGCCTGTGGATATGCATATCCTTAGTGCGGTATACCCCAGATGATTTCTTATCGAAAGGCTGAATATATTCCTGTGCGATTAAGGTCAGGCTGTTATTTGCACATGACATCGCTTTCTCAATATTCGGTACGCCATACCCGCCATATCTGAGTAACTTTGCGACATCGTCTTTACGATCCATATCGATACCAAGCTGCCCAATCATTGCATCCGTCCATTCGGCGGAATGCACCATGAGACCTCGCACTGTTTCCGGCCAGGCCTTGGGGTAAGCAGCTTGTATTTGTGCCGCCATCCAGGCAGCCTGAGCGGTTGCCGGGCTTGTACCACTCATTATCTCAAATTGACGTTCCATTGGTTTATGATGAGTTGTCAGGAGCGATAAATCTTCATGGTTGCCGGTAAAACCTTCTGGTGATTTAGAACGGTTGCCGCCTTCCATAACAATATCAGGTTTGTATGGCCACTTCCTCTGATCCCATATCAAAGAGGTTGTACTGTATGGCGACAAGCCACCGGCAGGAGCGAGTATCTCATGGTTCTTACAGTCTGGGTCGGTGATTTGAGTTTTTTCAGTAAAAGCCCCCACAGTTAGCGCATTCCAGGATTGTGCGGGACTCTCAACTGACTTTGTTTGATTGGAAGCAGGGTAAGCTTTATAATCGGACTCTTCTCCAACATTTCCGGCTGAAACAACAAAAAGCCTTTGATTGCCGTCTAAATCACCCGACGTTATAGAATCAATCGCCGCCGACCATGACGAGGGCCTGCCTCTGTCAGTTTCATAGGCAGAAGTAACTGCCATACAGCCTACATGGGTAATAGCCGGGTTTTGTATTTCAACCCGACTGATAGCCTGCTGAGTTATTGCTCCCCATATTTCGGGATCACTATCATTTTGTGGCGACAAAATTTTGACCGATTCGAGCTTGTGGTTGATCTCGACTTGACCGGAGTGTTCGAGCTCTTTTTGTAAATTCCCATATATTACGAGTCCCGCCATATTTGTGCCGTGTCCATCATGATCTTCCGTTCCCCAGGCTTGATTGTGTGTATGGCAGTCATCATCATGAAGGACGGTGCTCAGTAATTCATGGCCATTGTTAACGCCCGTATCAAGAATCGTAACAGCTACTTTGGCATCCGCATTAACTTTGAGACGACTCCTTAAGTCTTCAACCCAATTGGCTTGTTCCGAAGGCGCAAGTCCAACCCAAAACCCTGCGGTTTCTTTAGCAACACGAAATTCCGCAATACTATCGCTTGATTCGATTAAATTGTTCAAGATCGCGTTGTCAGCCAGTACCAGAATCACCGCTCTCTCAGGGAAAACAAGAGTGTCATTTTGGTATTGGATGGCAAGTTCGTCACAAAGAGACTTGAAAGCATCAATCGTCTGTTCGGCTTGCTCTAAATCAACTCCGGTACGTAGCCAAACTTCACACCACCTGGCAGTTTTACCCGGCATATATTCCAGTGGATCCTGCCAGAAAGACTCAAGCACTGCCAGGCGTATATCTTCAATGCTGTTTACAAGGTTTTTATTCCTGGGTTCGCCTTTTTTGGTTTTCTGCTCTGCATATTGCTTAATTTTTTTTAAAAAATGTCCTTCTTTATTAGCCGGCACATAAACGGTAGCGACAATTACCTTGCCATCGTCTTGTTCTACTTCTTTTACATTCAACAACCTTATGCCGCCGGAACGTATATTTTCAAGGCTTTTTGTTACCAGGTCGGCCTTAGCTTGACTTTGGAATTCTAGATAAACTCCGGTCTTAGTGGGAACCGATACGGCAGTTCTTTCCTCTGCGGTCTTTTTTGCGTTTTTCCAGGCATTTTCAAACTGACGCTGCAATCTTTGACTTTGCTCTCGGCGATCTCTCGGTGGAATACACGGGTCCCTGCCTATTCTGCATGGTGGCGTATATTCAGACGATTCAGCCCTATCGGTTAAAAATATATGAGGACGCTTTTTCTGAGCCATTCCTTATTAGCTCCTCCTGTTGCCGTAAGCATCGTGCCTGTCCTTGAACATCGCCAAAATAATATCTTTGGTAACCTTCTCTCTGTCCGCCAGTATTGTTTCTTTGATGGCGTCGTCGCAGGCCTGGGCAATTTCAGAATGACTGAGATCGGCAGTCTGAACGGCAACTTTTTCAGTCGAAAATCGTCCCTTAAAAGCGCCAAGTCTGTTATTAATAAGCACGATCGCCTCTTTAAGATTTGGCAGTTCATAATGTAGAACATCGTCAAACCTCCTGAACAGTGCTTGGTCAAGTAAAGTCAGGTTGTTCGTAGCGGCAATAATCAGACTGTCCGATCTATCCTTTTCGATAAACTGCAGGAACGCGTTCAAGACTCGCCGCATTTCGCCGACATCATTGTCTCGTCCCCGCTCCCCTCCAATGGCATCGAACTCATCAAACAGATATACCCCCTCCTGCCTCTGGATAAGATCAAATATCTGGCGCAGTTTTGCGCTGGTCTCGCCCATATATTTTGTGACCAACTTATCCATCAAAATAGTATAAAACGGCAAATCGAGTTGTTTGGCGATTATCGAAGCAGTCATGGTCTTTCCCGTGCCCGGTGGGCCTGCAAGTAATATCTTGCGACGATGGGGCAAACCATACTTTTTAAGTTTATGTTGTTGATGGTATTCCGTTAAAACCCGCCTGATCCTTGTTTTTATGGAATCAGATGTCACCAATTCATTCAGACGGTGCTGCGGTTCTGTTACCAGCACAAGGTCTTCAAGTTCACGATGAAATGTTATTCTGACCGGCTTATTACGAATATTGTCAATCAGTATGCGTATCTCATGCGCAATACCGCCATGACCTTGCCTGGCCTCATGCGCCGCAATCTGCAAAGCTATCGTCGAAAACCGTTCCGAATCGCTGTCAAAATGCGACTTTATTAATGTTTTCAATTGTTCCGCCGTCGCCATTGCATCGCCCCATCAGATTATTGTTCAGCAATATATTATAGCCTTCTTGCCTCCATTATTTTCGGCAATAACGCTATTGAAACCTCAAAAAACATCATATCTCTTTTAGGCACTTACGAGTAAATTTGTGCGCGAAATGACCATAAAATATTTACCTCACTACAAATTCTTACATAACCCTATTTGGTTCTAGGCCCTTGGAACCTGATTTTTCTGTTCAGTCCGTCAACACAACCAGCCACAAAACAACCACCTTTGTTCATTATGCCTATTTTCTTGCCTGTGTTCAAGGATGTTTTTGAAACCCAGGGCTCCGGCTGCAGGCATTGATCAGCTATATCCTCCATCACTGCCGCCCTCCCCTCCAAGTTCGGCCCCTTCCAACTCCGCCCTCTTTTCTTCTTAAATCTTAAATCTGACTTCTTCCCTTCCCCCAGGTGGTCCGCCCTCTTCCTTCTTCCTTCTTCTCTCTTACTAGTGCCTCGTGCCTAGTGCCTCGTGCCTTCTT
>Ga0105095_10001804_pt1 | contig 11404 bp, 9 predicted proteins | sample PPLLak2March2015_2_FD_79180 | JGI IMG/M metagenome (GOLD analysis project Ga0105095, IMG submission 79180) | Freshwater sediment microbial communities from Prairie Pothole Lake near Jamestown, North Dakota, USA - PPLs Lake P8 Core (3) Depth... | ecosystem: Environmental > Aquatic > Freshwater >... | reverse complement strand
GGGCTGATCTTGAGGGCGATTCCTGAGACGCAGGTCCTGATCGGGATCGTCAGCGGCGTGCTCTCACCCTCCAACCTGCGCAACCCGCTGGCCCGGCTGCGGGGCGAGTTGCGCCAGCGGCAGTTGGTGGCCGAGTTTCTGCAGATCGTCCGTCAGATGCTGCGGCTGCGTGCCGAAACGCTGAATGCGCGCCTGACGCTCTACCGGGCGGGAGCCGTCGAGCAGTTGGCCTGTCTGCGCCAGGACGCCCGTCTGCTCACCCAGGATCTGGTCGGCGCGGCCCAGAGCGCCTTGGCCGATCATATCGCCCGCAACGCCATCCTGCCCCAGGGCCCGCTGCCCCGCTGAGTCCCCAGGACGATGTCATGGCCTGCCCCGCGCTGGCGGGCGGGGCAACGAAGCCGCCTTCTCGGCGGCGGAAGCCACGTGCGAGGAGATTGCTTCGCCCTGGCAGTCGTCCGCGGCTCGCAATGGCCTGTCCGGGCTACGGCGTCAGCGCGTCCTCGAAGCCGCTGGTGTACAGCCGGTGATACAGGCCGCGCCGGGCCAGCAGCTCGGCGTGCGCGCCCTGCTCGATGATCCGGCCGCCCTCCAGGACGACGATCCGGTCGGCATGCACCACCGTCGACAAACGGTGTGCGATGACGAAGGCGGTCCGACCGCGCAGCAGCCGCGCCAGCGCCCGCTGGATCAGCTGCTCCGTCTGGGTATCGACGCTCGAAGTCGCCTCGTCCAGGATCAGGATGCGCGGGTCGGCCAGCAGCGCCCGGGCGAAAGAGATCAGCTGCCGCTGGCCGACAGACAGGATCACGCCGCCCTCCTCCACCGGACTGTCGTATCCGGCCCGCAGGCGCAGGATGAACTCGTGCGCGCCGACGGCCTGGGCGGCGGCCTCGATCTCGCCATCCGACGCCCCCAGGCGTCCGAAGCGGATGTTCTCGCGCACAGAGCCGGCGAACAGGAAGGGGTCCTGAAGGACGATGCCCATCTGGCTGCGCAGGCTTTGCTGCCGCACGGAGCGGATGTCCACGCCGTCGATGAGGATCCGCCCGGCGGTCGGGTCATGCATGCGCGCCACCAATCGCACCAGTGTCGACTTGCCCGCACCCGTCCGCCCGACGAGCGCCACTGTCTCACCGGCCGACACACGCAGACTGACGTCCTCCAGGACGGGGCGCTCATCATCCGGGTAGTGGTACCAGACCCCGTCGAAATCGACCTGGCCGCGCAGCGGGGGCATCTCGACGGCCTGCGGCGGATCGATCACCTCCGGCTCGGCCTGCAGCAGGGCCAGGATGCGTTCACCGCCCGCCATGGTGGCCTGGAAGGCGTCGTAGCGCCGGCTCAGGTCGCGGATCGGCTCGAAGAAGCGCTCGATGTACAACACGAAGGCCACCAGCACGCCCGGCGTAATGCGCTCCCCCAGAACGGCCGCGCCGCCCAGCCACACGACCAACGCCATGGCCAGACTCGCCAGCAGATCGATGCTGGGGAAGAACATCGACGACAGCCGGGCGGCGCGCAGATTGGTGACCAGGTTGTTGCGGTTGACCTCGTCCCGGAAGCGCTCGTAGTTGTGCTTCTGGCGCGAGAAGGCCTGCACCACGCGCACCGCATTGATGTTCTCGGCCAGCACGGAGTTCACCCAGCTGATCGCCTCGCGCACCGCCCGGTAGTTGCGCTGCGACTGCAGGCGGAAGATGACCGTAACCAGGCCCATCAGCGGCAGGACCAGGAAGGCGAGCAACGTCAAGCGGACGTTCATGGCCAGCATGGCCGCGACGATGCCGACCAGGGTGAACAGATCGCGCACCACCGCCAGCAGCGCCCAGGTGATGAACTCGCGCAATACACCCACGTCGTTGATCACCCGGGTGATCACCCGTCCGACGCTGTAGCGGCTGTAGAAGTTGAGCGACAGCTCCTGCAGGTGGCCGAACAGGCGGGCCCGCAGATCGTAGATGATCGAAGTGCCGACCCTGGCCATCAGCCGCACGCGCAAATAGATCGCCGCCCACTGCACCAAGGCCGCGACCAGGTACAGGACAGCGGTGCGGGCCAGAACCTGCTTCGACCCCGCCGCCAGGCCCGAATCGAGGGCCACCTTGACCAGGTATGGGCCGGCCACCGAAGCCGCTGAACCGGCCAGCATCAGCACCAGCGAGATCAGGATCGGCCGGCGGTAGGGCCGCATGAACGCGAGCATCCCGCGCGCCACGTGCGGGTCATAGCCTTTGGCGGGCAGGTCATCGGAATGCGGTATGGTAGCAGCCTGCGTCATCGCCCGAAACCGTCTCTACCCCGGCTGATCGAATTCATCCGCCCGCTCACGGCCGCCAGGGACCTCCTGGCTGGCCAACCCGGCCAGCTCATCGGTCAGGCGCTCTTGATCCCGCAGCTGGAGGTCGTAGATCTGTCGGTATAGGCCGCCCTGGTGCAGCAAAGCGGCGTGCGTACCCCGTTCCACGATGCGCCCGTCGTCCATCACCAGGATCAGATCCGCCCGCCGGACGGTGGACAGGCGCTGCGCGATGACAAAGGTCGTTCGGCCTTCCATCAGGCTTGCCAGCGCCCGCTGGATGAGGCGCTCGGTCTCCATGTCGACGCTGGCCGTCGAATCGTCCAGGATCAAAATGCGCGGATTCATGAGCAGCGCCCGGGCGATGGCCACGCGCTGGCGCTGCCCCCCGGAGAGCGTCACGCCGCGCTCGCCCACCTGCGTGTCGTAGCCCTGCGGCATGGCGCGGATGAAGTCGTCGGCCTGTGCGACCCGGGCGGCGGCCTGCACCTCCTCCAACGTCGCCCCGGGCGAGCCGAAGGCGATGTTGTCGTGCATGCTGGCTGAGAAGAGCAGTGAGGTCTGCAGGACGATGCCGATCTGCCGTCGCAACGAGGTCAGTTCGAGGCGGCGGACGTCGAGTCCGTCGACCAACACAGCCCCCTGCGTGACGTCATAGAAACGCGGGATCAGATGCACCAGTGAGCTCTTGCCCGAGCCGGTTGGACCGATCAAGGCGACAACTTGATTGGGCTCGACCACCAGGTCGATATCACGCAAGGCGTGCGCCTTCTCGCCCTGATAGTGGAAGGAGGCGTTGCGGAACTCGACCAGGCCGCGCAGCCGCGGCAATTCGATGGCGTCCTCCGGCGAGCGGATTTCCGGCAGGCGATCGAGAATCTCGGCTGTGCGCTGCAGCCCCGCCGCCGCCTCGCCGGCGACATCGACCAGCCACGGGAGCTGCGTGGCCGGGTTGGCCAGCAGCAGCAAGTAGCTATTGAAGGCCACCAGCTCCCCGACCGTCATCTCGCCCTGCAATACCCGCTGACCCCCGAACCACAACACCAGAATCGTCCCCAGGATGACCAGCAGGTTGCTGGTCGGCATGATCCTGGCCCAGGCGCCCAACACGGTCAGGCGCGCCGTGTAGAGCGACCGGTTCGTCCGATCGAAGCGCTCGATTTCATGCGCCTCGCGGGCGAAGGCCCGCACCACCTGAACGCCGCTGACGTTCTCCTGCAGACGCGCCGAGAGTTCCCCCAAGGCGTTGTCTACCGCCAGGAACAGCCCGCTCACGCGCCGGCCGAAGCGAGTGGTTATCCAGACCAGCGGGACCATCGGCGCCAACGCGATCGGCGCCAAGCCGGGATCCTCGACGAAGAGAATAGTGACGACGCCGACCAGCAGCAGGATCACCTGCACCAACTCGATCACGCCCTGCCCGGTGAAGCTCTGGATCGAGCGCACGTCTTCGATGCAGCGGCTGATCAGCTGCCCGCTCTGGGTGTGATCATGGAAGGTGAAGGACAGATGCTGGATGTGGTCGAACAGCCGGTTGCGCAGGTCGAACGACACCCGGTGTGACACCCACTCGCTGGCGTAGCGCTGCCCGAACGCCAGCAGCGCGTGGGCCACGCCCAGTCCCAGAATCGCCCCGGCGGAAAGCAGCAAGAAGCGGGTCGAGCTGCCCGCCAGCCCGCGGTCGATGACCTGGCGCAGGATCAGCGGCAGCACCAGATCGACGGCCGTCAGCGCCAGCAGCGCGAGCAAGGAAGCCAGCACCACACGGCGATAGGGAATCAGGAAGGGCAGCAGCCGTCGCAGGGAACGCATTCCGCTCCTACGCGGGGGAAAATGGGCGCCGCTCACAGCGGCGGCTCAACAAGGCTACCACAGGCCCGGGGGCCGCTTCAATCCGGCGGAGGCTGCTGTGCTTGCAGCCCGTCCGCCCCGCTCCCAGGCGGAACACCCTCGCGCGTCTGCACGCGGCGCATGGGACCGGGGAAGCCGGCCCGGAAATCCCTCGGCAGACTCTCCACCAGGAACCCCGGGAGCAGACGCATCTCGGCCAGGCCGTCGAGCGGGATATACGCCAGCCGCAAGTCCGGGTGATCCGGATGGGGCCGCACCTCGTCCAGCCTGACCGTCAACTTGGGCGCCTCCACCCAGAAATACCAGCCCAGCTCATGGATGGCGTGCCCGCCGTGGTCGACGAAGAAAGACTCGTGGAAGTACACCAACTTGCGGATGACCGCGATGACCCCGGTCTCCTCGAGGAACTCACGCGTCAGGCCCGCCTCGAGGCTCTCGCCGTGCTGGAGGCGGCCGCCGATGGGAAAGCAATAGCCGCCCACCCATTGGCTCACCAGGAGATGCTCGGAACGGAAGGCCAGCCCACGCACAACCAGGTTGAACAGCTGCGTCTCTCCGGCGGCGAACGTCATCCGGCACCCTCCGGCTGTGGGCCGCCCGGGCTGGCATCGATCCAGCGTGCGCCGACCACCCGGGCGAGATCCTCGACGCGCAGTTGCAGGTTGAGGCCGCGCTGACCGGCGCTGACGACGATCTCATCCAAGCGACGGGCCGACTCGTCCAGATAGATGGCGAAACCGCGCCGCAGGAGCGCCAGCGGCGAGATGCCGCCTACCTTCAGGCCCGTCAGCCGCTCGGCCTCCGCCTGCCGGGCCATCTGAACCTTCTTGACACCGATTGCCCGGGCGGCCAGCTTGAGATCGAGCGCGCGATCGGCCGGCACGAGGACAAGACAGGGCTTGGCCGTACGCGACGGCTGCCCGGTGGCCGTATCGACCACCTGAACAACCAGCGTCTTGTAGACCGTGCGCGGGGGAAGCCCGGCGTATTCAGCGACACCGAGCGCGTCGTGGATCGTATCGGGGAAGACGATCGTCCGATACGACACGCCCTGGCCATCCAGGAGCCGCATCGCCAGGGTCTTGATTTCCTTCATAAGGTCAACCCAGGCAGGAGGCTGCCGCGCGCTTCGTGAAGACACACGCCGATCTGCCCGCCGCTGCGTCTCAGAGTGCCGCCCCTTCGACCAACATCCGCCGCGCCGCCGCCCGTCCGATCTGCACGGCGAAGTTGGTGCCGCGGTCCCAGGGGTAGACCTGACTCATGCTGGCCAGCCACAGCCCAGGGATCGGCGTCTTCAGATCCGGGATCGCCTGCGAGTGGTTCAGCGGCGGCACCGGCTGGGCGTACGGCGTGCGAAACAGCCACGAAGTGCGCACCCACTCCGGTGTGAAACGCGGATTGAACCGCTGCAGCGCCGGCAGGAAACGCCCCAGGAGCTGCTCATGGCTCAAGGTGAAGTACTCGTGCGCCGGGTCCAGATAATCCCCGCAGTAGACGATGTGGTCGCCGCCGAAGTGTTCCGGTGAAAGGAAGTTGGTGTGCTCGACCAGAGCCAGGAAGGGGAAGCCGGCCGGCTTGGGCAGGTTGTGCCAGTAGTATCCGGACTCGGAGAGTCGCTGGCGAAGCGCCAGGACCAGGACGACCGCGCCCATCGACTTCAACTCGCGCAGCCGGCCCAGGTACTCACCGGGCAGGCCGGGCGTCAAGCGTGCCAGCAGCCCCGGGGAAGTGGTCACCAGGACCTGGTCGAACGACTCAGCCCTGTCGGCCAGTCTCACATTCAGCCCGCCGGCCTGCCGCTCAATCCGCTGCACCGCGGTCCGCAGCTCGATTCGCACCCCCTGCGCGCGGATGTGCTCGGCCAGCGCTTCGAGGAACGCCTGGAATCCGCCCTCGAAGGTGCCCAGTCGCGGCGTGCGCGCCTTCACGCGCGCCCAGAACCAGGCCATGTTGACCTCGCGGTAGTGCTCGCCAAACTTGCTGATCAGCAGGGGTTCCCACAGCACCTCGTAGCAGCGCTTACCCATCTTGCGGCTGAGCCACTCATCGGCGGTCACCCGTTCCAGCGGACGCCAATCACGCGTCATCAGCAGCGACAGGCCGACCAGCCCGGCCCGCAACGCCTCATGTTTGGCCAGGGCCGGGAAACGCAGGACATTCAGCGTACGCGAGGCGAAGCCCGCGCCGGGCAGCCGGTCCAGCCAGCGCGCCCCCGGCCAGGTGTGCGAGAGCGGCCCATCCAATGGGTAGAAACGTTCCTTGTAGTATCCGGCCGTGATCGGCCAGGGGAAGATGACCTTGTCGCGCCAGCCCAGCTCGTCGATCAGCCCCAGGATGTCCCGATCGCTGGCGAACCAGTGGTGGTAATACTGCTCGACCGTCCAGTCCCATGTCGGGTCACGAAAGCCGGCCGCCAATCCGCCGACCTGCGACTCTGCCTCGAACACGGTCACGGAATGTCCGGCCCGGACCAGGTCATAGGCCGCGGCCAGTCCGCCGGCCCCGGCTCCGACGATGGCGATCTTCATCCGGACCCCTGGCCGGCCATTTCCGTCCGCACCTGCCGCCAGCTCACGCTCTCGCGCGCCATGTAGTACGCGCCCAGCAGCGTGATCGGCAGCCACAGCGCGCCGTGCAGGACCAGCGTGTAAGCCGCCGCCGTCCCAGCTGGGACGCCGTAGGCCTCCAGGACGGCAATGCCCGGCGCATCAAAGGTCCCAACGTAACCGGGAGCCGAAGGGATCGTCGTGGCCAGGTTGACGATACCGTTCATCAACATCAGGGCAAAGAAGCTCACCTGGAACGGGAAGGCGTGCATCAGAAACCAGTACTTGCCCGTCTCGAACAGCCACACCACCACCGAGGTCAGCAGGACCATCAGCACGTCGGCGGGGGATCGTAGCGAAGCCAGCCCGCCCAGGAACCGCCCGGTCAGGTCGGTCACCCGGGTGCGGAAGCGCGCCGGGACGAGGCGCTCGCTGAACCAGGCCACTGCGGCGGCGGCGCGCTGGGGGAAAGCCGCCATCAGCAAGAAGGCCAGCACGGCCCCCAGGAACAGGGCCGCCCCCCACAGCGTCAGTGTGCGGATGCTGCCGACCAATCCGGAATCGGCCGTCAGTCGCGCCAGCTCAGGCAGATTCAGAACCACGAAGGCCAGCATGACCACGCCGTCGAAAGCCCGCTCGACGATGATGGTCGCCAGCGAGGCGGAGATCGGAACGCCTTCCCGCCGTTTCAGGATGTAGGCCCGCAGCACCTCCCCTGCGCGTGCCGGGTAGATGTTGTTGCCCATGTAGCCGATGGCCACGATCGGGAACATCGTCCGCGTGGGGATACGCTTGAGCGGTCGCAGCAGGTAGTGCCAGCGCCAGGCGCGCGCCCACACGCCCAGAAAGTAGGAAGCCACGCCCGGCACCAGCCAGATGTAGTTGGCGCCGCGCACCGCCTCCCAGATATCGCCCAGGCGCAGGCCGCGCAGCGCCAACCACAGGAACAGCGCACTGATGGCCAGACCCAACCAGAACTGCCAGCGCTTCAAGAACCCTCCCGCCGCGAAGGGGCGGCCGTGCGGGGGCATTCTACCCCAGGTCCCGGAAAGCACGCCGGGTGCGGAGGCAGGCTCCGCACCCGGCGAGGCGCGTTCGGTTCGCCGATCAGCCCGTTGCGACCGTCTGCGGGAGCATCCGATCCAGGATCCTCTCCAGAGCCATCGTGTGGCTGCACACCCCTCGCGTCAGGAAGAAATCGCAATCGCACTTCCAACTGCCCTGTGAGAACTCGACCGTGTGCGGGTTGTTTTCCCCATCAAAGGTCGCCCGGAAGGCCTCGAAATGAATCCGCTCGCGTTCCTCCGCATACCGCTTGGCCTTCTCGATCTTGCCGATCATCCCGTAATCCATGGCCACTCCTTGTCGATGGGTAGTTGAAATCAAACGGGCACGCGGCGTTTCAGCCTCGTGCCCGTGGATGGCAGCTTCTGCCTTGTCGAGCGGCACCGCTCATGGCGGCATACCCTCCTTCGTTCGCCCTTGAGTATACGGGCCGGCGCCGGCCGCGTCAATGGACGAAAGACCTACGGCCGGCCGCCGCTCCTCGGTAGGACGGGCCGGTTGCGGGCCTTCGGGATTGACCCGCCCACACCCCCCGGCTACAATGGGCGGATGTCTGTGAGCCCTGTGCCGCACCGCCCGGCCGGCTTCGAGCGGCCGGATCACGATCCCCCGGCCCGGTCGACTGTACGCTGACCGCGCCCGCCCCCCCCGGGCGCCGGGCAGGCAGCCCATTACCGGTACGCGACCCGAGTGACTGGACGGAGAAGCCCATGGCCAAACGAGAATTCTTATCCCGCCGGGCGCCGGCCTTCGCCGACGTCCCCGACGACAAGTGGAATAGCTGGCGCTGGCAGCTGAGCAACCGACTGAACACGGTCGAGGAGATCGGGCGCGTTCTCCCGCTTACCGACAGCGAGCGCCGGGCGCTGGCGGCCACACACCTCTTCCGGGTGGAAATCACCCCCTATTTCATTTCGCTCATCCATCCGGACGATCCCGACGATCCGATCCGCAAGCAGGTCATTCCTACCGACGCCGAGATGGTGCCCTTCACCGCCATGATGGAGGACTCGCTGGCCGAGGACGCCCACTCGCCGGTCCCGGGGCTGGTCCACCGCTATCCGGACCGGGTCTTGATGCTGGTCACCACCCAATGCGCCTCCTACTGCCGCTACTGCACCCGCTCGCGCATCGTCGGCGACCCGGGCGAGCAGTTCTCGCGCGCCGAGTTCGAAATGCAGCTCGACTACCTGCGCAAGACGCCGCAGGTGCGCGATGTGCTCCTCTCCGGCGGTGACCCGCTCACGCTGGCGCCCAAACTCCTGGAGGAGTTGATCGCCCGCCTGCGCGAGATCGAACACATCGAGATCATCCGCATCGGTTCGCGCGTGCCGGTCTTCCTGCCGATGCGCGTCGACGAAGACCTGTGTGACATGCTGCAGAAGTACCACCCCGTCTGGCTGAACATCCATGTCAATCACTCCAACGAGATCTCGAGTGAGCTGGCGCAGGCCTGCGACCGCCTGACGCGGGCCGGTGTGCCCCTCGGCAATCAGTCGGTCCTGCTGGCCGGGGTGAACGACTGCGTGCACATCCAGCGGCAGCTGGTTCAGGACCTTGTGCGCATCCGTGTTCGCCCTTACTACCTGTACCAATGCGACCTGGTAGAGGGCTCGGGGCACTTCCGCACGCCGGTCGCCAAGGGCGTCGAGATCATCGAGGGCCTGCGCGGGCACACTTCCGGATACGCCGTGCCCCACTACGTCGTCGACGCGCCGGGCGGCGGAGGCAAGATCCCGGTCATGCCCAATTACCTGATGAGTATGTCCGACCACAAGATCGTCCTGCGCAACTTCGAGGGCTTCGTCACCACGTACGAGGAACCGGTCGAGTACACGCCGCACGATCCGGCGACGTGTGCCTACTGCAAGAACAAGCGGCCGGAGCCGGGTCAGGCCGGGATCACCGGCCTGCTCGACGGCGAGCACATGTTCGTCAAGCCGGTCGGGTTCGACGAGATCCACAGCCGCGGTGGCGGCGTCCACCGGCTGCGGGCGGATCCGACCAAGTGGCAGCCACTTGGCATCGGCGGCCCGCCCAAGCCGCTGCCGGAGCCGAAGGACGAGCCAAAGACAGGCTGAAGCGGATTCTCGGGGGCCCAGGGGCGGGAATTACATACCCGCCCCCAAGGCCCCCGAGACCCCCGTTCCCCTCGCGCAGAACCCCGAGCAAAGCGAGGGGCACCCCCGAAAGCGGCGGTTGAGGGCGCCCTCGAATCCGAGGAGCCCCTCCGCCGCGCGAGTGTTGTGGAGCACCACCCACCCCCGGGCATCCTGCACCACAAAGGGCAATAGCGGAGTATCCGTCAACGAGAGGCGGCGGATAGTTCCGACCTGTATTCGTACCATCAACCGCCGCTTACGAAGGGAGGGGGTTAGGGGACCTGGGGGCAAGGGGGAGGGGGATGTAAGCCCCCTCCCCCCGCCCCCAGAATCCCCTCAGCCACCGATCTCGTTCATCACGCGATTCAGCGGGATAACATCCTGAGCCAGGCCGTGTCCCCACGGTTTGACCCAGATGGCGTCCGTGATCAGCTTGGCCAGCGCTTCGTCTGAAGCGCCTGCTCGCAGCGGGGCGAGCAGGTCTACCTCGTTCTCGCGCAGCAAGCACAGCCGCAGTCGGCCGTCGGCCGTCAGGCGGACCCGATTGCATGTGGCGCAGAAGGGTTGGGTCACCGAGGCGATCAGACCGATGATGCCGGGCGCGCCCGGGAGCCGGTACAGGCGCGCTTCGCCATCCAGACGGCCATCGTTGACCGGTTCCACGGGACCCAGTCCCGCCTCGATGAGCCGCAGGATCTCCGCATGCGTCACAACCTGGCTGGTCTGCAGCTCGGTCACCCCGGCGAACGGCATCATCTCGATGAAGCGCACCTGCCAGGCCTTGTCGCGCGTCAGTCCCGCCAGGTCCGGAACATCGGATTCGTTGTAGCCGCGCACCACCACCGCATTGAGTTTCATCGGTCCCAGCCCGGCCGCCTCGGCAGCTTCGATGCCGCTCCAGACGTCGTCGAGCGAGCCCCAGCGGGTGATGCGCTGGAAGCGGTCGGGGTCAAGCGTATCCAGGCTCACGTTGACACGCTGCAGCCCGGCTTGAGCCAGAGGGCCGGCCAGCTTCGCCAGCAGCACGCCGTTGGTCGTCATCGAGATCGAGCCGATCCCGGGCGTGGCCGCGATCTTCCGCACCAGCTCGACCACCCCGGCGCGCACCGTGGGCTCACCGCCGGTCAGGCGGATCTTGTCGAAGCCCAGACGGGCGAAGATCGCCACCAGGCGGACAATCTCATCATCCTGCATCAGCTCCTGACGCGGCAGGAAGGTCTGATCCTCCGGCATGCAGTAGACGCAGCGCAGGTTGCAGTGGTCGGTCAGGCTGATGCGCAGATAGTGGATGTCGCGGCCGAATCGGTCGTTGAGCATGGGCGCTCCAAGCCCATTCTACCGGCAGGCTGGGAATACGACAAGGGTAGTCATATTTTGACCAATCGGACCACCCCCGGCGCGTCTGCCGGATCACGAGCCGTTTACAGGCCGGCATCGTCGCGGCAACACCGCCGGGCGATCCTCAAGCCGATGGAAGCTTCCGACACGAGCCTGAGCCCGCCCTCACGGCCGGACCGCTGGATCGCCGTCGCCCTGGC
>Ga0105095_10001803_pt1 | contig 11407 bp, 6 predicted proteins | sample PPLLak2March2015_2_FD_79180 | JGI IMG/M metagenome (GOLD analysis project Ga0105095, IMG submission 79180) | Freshwater sediment microbial communities from Prairie Pothole Lake near Jamestown, North Dakota, USA - PPLs Lake P8 Core (3) Depth... | ecosystem: Environmental > Aquatic > Freshwater >... | reverse complement strand
TCACCTCCGATCTCAAACTGACCGCCGCCGAGAACCTCGACTTCTACGCGAAGCTCTACAGCGTGCCCGGGGCGCGGCGCCGGAAGCTCGTGCCCGAGCTCCTGGAGTGGATCGGCCTCATCGACTGGCGGGACAAGCTGGTCGGCACCTTCTCCATCGGCATGCGTCGAAGACTCGAAATCGCGCGGTGTCTCGTCCATGGACCGAGCATCATCTTTCTCGACGAGCCCACGACCGGCCTCGACCCCGCGTCGCGGATCTCGATGTGGGAGATGGTGTCGCGGGTGAAATCGGAGCGCACCGTCACCGTGTTCCTCACGACGCACTACATGGAGGAGGCGGACGAGCTCTGCGATCGGATCGCGATATTCGACCACGGCACCATCGTGGCGGAAGGGACTCCGTCGGAGCTCAAATCGCAGCTCCCGAGCTCGGAGGTGATCGAGGTGCGCTTCGATTCTCCGCCGGGCGGTTGGGCCGATTCCGTGAGAGCTCTCGCCGGGGTCGAGGACATCGACGAGGAAGAGGGACTCTTTCGAGTTCACAGCAACGACCGCTCCCGCACGCTGGCGGCGGTCGTCGACGCGGCGCGCCTCCGAGGGGTCGCCATTTCCACGATCGCCCTGCGGGACAGCACTCTCGAGGACGTGTTCATCCATTTCACCGGCCGCGCGACCCGCGACGAGACCGGCAAGATACGTTTCGACGCGCGCCTGATCGAGCGTTGAGCATGGCCAATCGAGGCGTGCTTCCTCTCTGGGCGATCATGGAGCGCGATCTCCGGAAGTACTTTCGCAGTCCGGCGATTCTTGCCGCCTCCCTGCTGCTTCCCTTGCTGCAGCTGCTCATCATCGGCTATGCCTTCGGAGGGAAGATTCAAGGGGTCCCTGTGGCTCTCGTCGATCTCGACCGCGGTCCCGAAGCGGTGCGCCTTCGCGAGAAGTTCCACGCCGTCGAGGCCAACGCAAAAACCTTCCGGGTGCGGTCCGAAGAGAGCCTCGACGAGGCCCTGCGGCTCACGCGGGAGGGCGTCGTCGGCGCCACCATCGTGATTCCCGAGGACTACTCCCGCCGCGTCACCCAGGGAAACCGGCCGAAGCTCGGGCTGGTTCTCGACAATACCGACCCGTTCGTCGTCACCACCCTCACCCAGAAAATGGCCGAGATCCTGGACGCGTCGAACCGGGGGGACATCGAGCCGAGGTACCTGAGCCGGGTGAGCCTGGAGGTGGTCGAGATCTTTCCCTACGTGGAGTACATCCAGTATCTGCTTCCGGGGATCATCACTCTCGCCACGTTTTTCTGCGTGCTCATCGGCGGCGGAATCCTCTACATCGACGACAAGGTGCGAGGGATCCACGAAGCCTATCTCGTGAGCCCGATCTCGAAGCTGCAGCTTCTCCTGGGAATGCACCTGGCGGGCATGCTCAAGGGGGCGTTCGCGGGGTCGGTGGTGACCTTCGTCGGCGTGCTCCTCGCCGGGGTGGGCGACGTCCTCACGTTTTCCACGATCGTTCTGGTCTTCGGCTTTACCCTCCTCGTATCGTCGTCCTTCGTGAGTCTCATCTCGCTACTCATGGTCCGCGTCGACGATCCGGTCGTGCCTCGGGTGGTGATTGGCTTCCTCAATACGCTCCTGTTCTTTCCCTCCGGCGCCGTCTACCCGACGTCGAGCTTCCCCAACTGGCTCCAGTGGATCGCGAAGTTCGACCCTTTCACCTACTCGGTGGACGGGTTTCGCGCCGTCCTCCTGAAGCGAGTCGGGTTCACCGCGATCGTCGACGACATCGTCATCCTGGCGGCGATCACCATCGTGTGTTTCAGCGGCGTGCTCCTACTCTTCCAGCGCCGGCTGTAGAACACCACCAGACCACACCCTCACCGATCTCCGCCTCAGGTCGAGGCGCGCGCCGGTGTGTGCCTTCCGCGTAGAGGTCGATTCCGGGTTTCACGAGGTCGGTGAGTTTCTCCGCGGCGCCATCCTCGCGTCGCAACCGCTGAGGACGGCAGGCACGGAGTTCGAGGAGGGCGAGACGACGGGGACTCGCCCTCTTCCGGCCCTAGGGGTCACGGCTCGGAGAAGAGCAGTAGGTTGGGCGAGCGGTTTCCCAGGCCGCTGAGGCGCCCTTCGGTCGCCGCCGCGAGCAGCGCCGCTTCGACCTCGGCGGGAGAGGCGCCGGGATTCCCTTCCAGATAGAGCGCGGCGACGCCGGCCGCGTGCGGTGAGGCCATCGAGGTGCCGCTCAGTACCTCCGTCGCATCATCTCCCGTATACCAGGCGGAGCTGATAGAGACGCCGGGGGCGAACAGGTCGACGCAGCGCCCGTAGTTCGAGAAGGACGCTCGCGCGTCGATGATACTGGTAGCGCCCACGGTAATCGCCGCGCCCACGTTCGAAGGCGAGAACCAACAGGCGTTGGCGTTGTAGTTCCCGGCGGCGACCACGTAGGTTACGCCGGAGGCGACCGACTGCTTGACCGCCCGGTCGACGGAGGGAGAGCGAAAAGCGCCCAGGCTCATGTTGGCGACGGCGGGAGCGACGTGATTCCCCGTGACCCAATCGATGCCGTCGACGATCCAGGACTTGGCGCCGAACCCCCGACAACTCAGAACGCGAACGGGGAAGAGTGTCACCTCGGGGGCGACCCCGAACGTGGCGCCGCCAGTCGTTCCCGCGACGTGCGTCCCGTGGCCGTTGCAGTCGGTCGTGCCCCTCTGGTCTCGCACCGCGCTGAACCCTTCGAGCACCCGGCCGCCGAACTCCGCGTGAGTGGCCCGGATTCCGGTATCGATCACGTAGACGTTCACCCCGATTCCCGTCGCGCTCGGAGCGTAGCTCTCGTCGAGCGGGAGATCGCGTTGATCGATGCGATCGAGACCCCAGGATGCGGGACTTCCGTTCGCGCTCAAACGCACGATTCCGTCTTGCTCGACGAACGCCACTCTTGGATCCCGGGTGAGGGCGACGGCATCGCGGCGGGACATCCTCACGGAGAATCCGGGGAGGGCGTTCTCGAAGACCCGGTCGACGGCGCCCCGATGACGGCGGGCGAGCGCGTCCGCCAGTCTGGAAGTCTCCCCGCGCCGAGGGCGCAGGCCCTCGCGCTCCGATTTCAACACGACGATGTAGCGATCCGGGATGGGCTCCGCCGATTCCTCGATCTGGGCCCCGAAGGACGTCCCCATTCCGAGAAGCACGCAGACGAACGGCAGCAGGTGTTTTTTCATCGAAGTATTCCCAACAGGGCCCCCGTACGACGGAGCATATCGCTCTCGAAGGCTCGATCCCAGTTCTAAATTCCCGGGGGAGATCTTTGACAAAGTCCGCTCCTTTCGTGGATACTCCTTCCTCGACGAGGGCTACCCCGACACCTCGCCTCCGGGAGGACGGCTCTTTCCGTCCCGGTAAGGGGTGAACGTGGCACTGCGGATTCCATCATCGGTTGTTTCTCTCGGGAGTCGTGCGTCTCTCGCGGGGTTCGTGCTCGCCGCTTGGTCCTGCGGGACTCCCACCTCCCCCTCGGCCCCCGCCGCCGCTTCCGGGAGCGTCGACGCCACGGCGAAGGGCGTTCCCTACTCCTCGCAAGTCCTGGAGGAGTTCAATTGCGGGAACCTCGAGGACGCGAACGTCCGCTTCACCGCCCCCGGCTATGTCGAGGGGAATCGGGTCGGACTCTTCGTGAAATTTGAAGGAGTGCCGCCGGGAGAGAAGATCCTCCGCGTGTGGTGGGATCACGAGAACGACGCCACCCGGTACCAGGACATCCGGCTTGGAGAGGGAGAACCGCGCCGGGACGACCCGAATCGGCTCGACATCGAGACCGTCGTCGAGCACCTTTACCCGCCGGTAGCGGCTCCGGTAACGCTGCAGGTTAGGACCGAGCTCATCCTGGCCGGCAAAACCGGCAATTGCGCGCGAAATCGCGCGGTCACCCTCGAGCCTGCGCCTCCTCCGCCACGTGAAGACCCCTCCCCCGAAGTGCCCGGAGGACCAGGCAACTGCGGCGAGCGCTACTGCGACCTCGGCGACGGGACCGTCCGGGACAACATCACGGGCCTCGTCTGGCTCCAGAACGCGCGTTGTCTCGGCCCAAGGCGATGGCGGCGCGCGCTCGAGCTCACCGCCGAGCTCGGCAGCGGCCAGTGCGGCCTCTCCGACGGTTCGTCACCGGGAGAGTGGCGTCTTCCGACCCAGGCGGAGCTCGAGGCCCTCCTCGACCTCCGGTTCAGCAACCCCAGCATCAGCAACGCTCAGGGAGACGCGCAGTGGACGCAGGGCGACGCGTTCGTCGGCGTCGAGAGCCGTTTCTACTGGAGCTCGGATCTGGTCGACGACTGCGTGGGGCCGCTGCCGGGCGCCATCGCAGTTCACCTCGGCGACGGCACGGCTCAATGCCGCGCCATCGCCATCAGCTTCACCCCGTTCTGGCCGGTTCGCGCGACGCCCTAGGCGAGGACCGGGCTCGCGACCGAACGCGATCTCGTTGTAAACTGGGACGGAAATCGCCCACATGCCAACGAGCCCTTTCGAGAACGCGTCGGGATCCGGACGGTGGTATCGAACGAGGCTCGGAGCGAATCGACGACATGCTCCGTGAGCCGGCGACACACCCGTTCCCGGGTATGAGTCTTTCGAACCGCCTCGTCGTCCTCATCGGGATCGCCCTCGCCCTATCGAGCTGCGGCGGTGAAGTTCCATTCGTCTCCCCCGATGGAGCCACTCTCTCCATCAGCGCCAATCCCACCGCGATCCCCCTGAACAACGGGCAATCGACGATCACGGTGATCGCCTTCAAGTCCGTCGAGGACGGCGGGGGCACCGTCGCGGACGGCACCCAGATCTTCTTCACCACCACCGTCGGGGTGATCGAAGAGCGCGTCTCGACATCGAGCGGCATCGCCCGGGCGACACTGCGCAGCAACGGCCGCGCCGGCGTCGCGACGATCACCGCTTCCTCGGGGAGCGGAGTGACCGCCACCCTCGAAGACGGCGTTCTCGTTGGCACCGGCGACGGAATCAACATCGTGCTCACGGCGAACCCGGTGACCGTGATCTCGCCGAACTTCACGACCGACCTCACGGCTACGGCTTTCGACAACAGCAACAACCCGTTGCGGGACGTTCCCATCATCTTCACGACGACCGCGGGCGATCTCGCCTCCCGGGGCTCGATTCTGAGGACCAACAACAACGGTCAAGCGACCGATCGATTGACGCTCCTCAGCGAGTCCTCGGCCACCGTGACGGTGATCTCCGGCTCCATCACATCCAACAGCGTGACCGTGAGCCGAGGCACCGCGTCGGAGCTCGTCCTGAGCTCTCTCTCTCCCTTCTCCGGCGCCCAGGGACAGTCGCTCACCGTCACCCTCAGCGGACTGAACTTCCAGACGGGAGCGACGGCGAGCTTCGGTCAGGGCATCGTGGTGAACGACGTGGAGTTCGTGGCCCCGACCGCGCTTCGCGCCCGAATCACCATAAGCCCCGTGGCCGACGACGGGGCGAGAACCGTCACCGTCACCAACCCCGACGGCGGCACCGCGAGCCTCACGGACGGCTTCCTCGTTACCGTGGGGGGAGGAGGCGGCGGTGTGGGCGGAGTGTCGGTGACTTCGGTGTCCCCGCCGGACGCGAATCCGGGAGACACGCTGGCGGTGAGCATCACCGGAACCAATTTCCAGCCCGGTGCCGTCGTCGGCTTCGGCGCGGGAATCGCCATCAACAGCGTCACCTTCGTATCCGTCTCGCAGCTACAGGCGAACATCTCCGTGAGCGCGGGCGCAGCCGCAGGTCCGAGAAACGTCACCGTCACCAACCCCGACTCATCGACCGGGACTCTCGCCGGCGGGTTCCTGGTGATAGCCCCGCCGATCGTCTCCGCCCTCACGCCCAACAACGGTGACCCCGGCGACGTGATCGTCTCGCTCGAGATCAACGGCGCGAATTTCCAGAGCGGCGCGACGGTGGACTTGGGCCCCGACATCACCGTCAACAGCGTGCTTTTCTTCGACAACACGCTGCTCTTCATCGACATCGACATCGACATCGCGGCGACCCCCGGCTCCGTCGACGTAACCGTCACCAACCCCGACGGCGGCTCCGACACCCTGACCGCGGGATTTACCATCAACTGAGCGCTCCGACTCCCCGGTTGACATTCGAGCCCGGTCTGGACTACATTTCTCCTCCCCAATCGTTTGTGGCAATAGCGGCCGGAGATTCGTGCGTTCGTTCGCGCTTTTTTTCGGGGTTTCGAATCCTCCCGCCGGGCATCGAGAGGCAAGTCAATTTGGAGCGGTTTTCCTTGGCAGTGAGCTCGGTAACCGGTTTCTCGAGCGTCTCTTCGCCATCATTCTTCGGCGTATCCGCCGTTGATTCGCGCTCCTTGGGAGGGCCCGCCGGGGCTCTCGCCGTCGTGCCCCTCGCCGCCGCCACGAGAGCTCGGGGGACGCGACCATGCGACGCTTTCTGGCACCCAGTCATTCTCTAGCGATCGCCCTTCTCGTGGCACTCCTCGTGCGGGCGGGCTCCGCGGCGGCGCAGGAGCCCGTGTTTCCGCCCGTCAACCCCGACCAGATGCTTCCCGTCGAGCTCAATGGGTTCGGCGACCCGGACAACAACACGGTCGCGTCGATGAAGTGGTTCAAGGGAAGCCTGTACGTGGGGACTCTTCGCTCCACCCACTGCGTGTTCGCCGCCACGCTCTCGAATCGGTTGGGGATCAGCATCTATCCGCCGCCCAGGATCGACTGCGAAGCGGATCCTCGCGACCTCGCCCTCGCCGCCGAAATCTGGCGCTTCACTCCATCCGACTCGAGCTGGGACCTCGTTTTCCGATCTCCCGAGGACCTTCCCATCGCCTTCAGTCCGCTGGGCGTACCCACGAAATTCACCGCGAGGGACATCGGGTTCCCGTCGATGGAAATCCACGTCGAGAGGGACGGCACCGAGGCCCTCTACGCCGGAGCTACGAGCCCCGCCGCGGTCTTCGCGACGATCTTTCGCGCGCTCGGATCCGCGCCCCCGCCACGGATCCTCAGGACCGTCGACGGAGACAGCTTCGCCCCGGTTCCCCAAGACCCAGGGACGTTCTTGGGGAATCTCGGAGGGCCGCTCCCCGGAACCGCCGCGGTGCCGACGGGCTTCGTCCGCCTCGTCAGCCTGAACGGAAATCTCGCGGCCCTTCTGCGGACGACCGCCGGAGGGGCCCTTCTCTACTCGAGCCAGCCGGCGAGCGGGAACAACGCCTGGGCGATCGCGAGCCCGTCGCCGGAGGAGCTGCCTCTGAGCCAGATGGCGCGGTTCAATGGCGCACTCTACCTCGGCGTCAACGCCCAGGGCCCCGCAACGGGATACGAGATCGTGAAGACGGACCTCGCGGGCGCACCGCCGTTCTCCTTCGTTTCCGTTCTCGCTCGAGACGAGGTCTTGCAGCGCAACCGGATCACTTCCCTCACCGAGCACCGCGGACGTCTCTATGTCGGGAGCTCCTGGCCGTCGGAGATCATTCGAATCGAGACCGACGACACGTGGGAGATCGTCGTGGGGCAGCCGACGGCCGGACTCGACGGCGACGTGCTGCCGCTCAGCGGGATCCCCGCAGGGTTCGGCAACTCCCTGAACGCTCTGTTCACGACGATGCAGTCCCACGACGGCAGCCTCTACGCGGGAACGATGGATACCAGCATCCTCGCGCTCTTCTTCCCTCAGCTGGCGCCGCTGTTCCAGCACGAGCTCGGGTTCGACATGCTCCGGACCGAAGAGGGCGTCTACTGGCACCCGGTCACGCGAAACGGACTCGGAAGCTTCCTGCACTACGGCGTTCAGAGCCTGGAGTCGACTCCGGCGGGCCTGTTCGCCGGCACATCGGCCGGCATCAACGGGGCCCAGGTCTGGATCAAGGGCCCGCTGCCGCCTGCGGCAACTGGCCCCGCCGCCCCCTTCCGGCTGGAAGCGGCGAGCGAACTCATCACCGACAGCGCGGACGACGTCATTCTCTCCTGGGAGCCAGTTCCCGATGCCGTCGTCTATCACGTCTACCGCTCGACCGTAACCCCTATTCTCGAGGCGCTGCTGAGCTCTGCCGCGGGGCCGGGACCTCCCGGGTCCCTGCCGGGGCTGCTCGATTTCGACGGAATGCCGATGCTGTGCGACAACGTTCCAGCATTGTGCGCGTTCCTCGACGTGATCGTGAACGAGACGGGGCAGCCCGGGCCGTTCGCCTGGATCGGCGCGACGACCGACCCGTTCTACGTCGAGCCCCAGCCCACGTCTCTCCAGTCGATGTACTTCGTTCGCGCGCAGCGCGCCGACGGCACGCTCTCTGGCCCCTCGAACATCGTGGGCGGCGCCTCGAGCGCGGCCCCGGTGACGTTTCCCGCGGTGGACGACGAGCTGATTTCCCTTCTCGAGCAGGACGAGCTCGGCGGCGCGCTCCGCGCGCTCACGTTCGTTCGCCGCGCCGGCTACTCCATGTCGGGGGGCAATTTTCCCGCGGCAACGCGCCAGCTCGAGCTCGCGGAAGCCCTCGTCGAAGCCCGGCGGGGAATCGACTTCACCGAGGAAGAAGCGGACGACCTGTGCCTTTGGATCTACCGCCTTCGCCGGAACGTTCAGCTCGTGGAGTGGAGCCTGATTTCCGACACATCGTTGTACTAGCCTGCCGAACAGGATCGGAGTCGACATGATTTCCCCAAGCAATCGAGTCTCTCTCGCCCGGCTGGCAGCCGCCGCGGCCGCGATCGCGTTCTTCTCCTCCTCGGCGAGCGCCGCGCCCGCGGAGAGCGGCGCTCGCAGGAAAGCGCAGTCGACCGGCCCCGACTTGATGCTCGTAGCACTCTCCGACAGCCTGGGACACGGCACCATGGACGGTGTGAACAACGAGCTCAACACTCGAAACGCGTTCGTCCAGCTCGTCGCCGACAGGCTCCAGATCGCGAACAGCGTTTACTTCTCGCAGCCGTTCTTCGACGAGCTGGAGAAGCGACTCCAGCCTTTTCGCGTCCCCACGAATCTCTCCGTCGACGGCTCCGACTCGTTCTCTCTAGAGGGACTCGAGTACTACCGGCGCGCGGGCGTCGACACGTCGTTCGTCTCCAAGGAACTGCTCGGAGACAAGCTGCTCCCCAGGACTTTCAAGGACAAGTACGACAAGGTCCTCTATCCGCTGAACCTCCTGAATCGGGGCCCTGTGTCCCAGCTCGACGGCGCCATCTGGCTCCTGAGCACGAAGGCGCCGGCGCTTTCGATCGGGGAAGCGGCGGTCATTCTCTGGATCGGGAACAACGACTCGAGCTCCGCCGCCCTCGGCTATGGGGGCGAAAACCCCGAGTTCCAGCCGATACCGCTCGCCGAGGTCGGCCCGGAGATCAAGCCGCTCCTCAGGCTGCTTCTGCGGTTCGGCGAGCGCCAGGGGGAAGTCTCCTTCGAGCCCTATGGGCCGCCGGCGATCGAGCGCCATCTGACGCTGCTCGACGACTTCGCTGCCCAGTACGAAGGGATTTTGAGCCGGCTTCTCGCGGAGACGGCTGCCTCCGGCGTTCCCCGCAAGGTGTTCGCCTGCACCCTCCCCTATTACAGCTCCGTCGGCTATCTCATGGACTCCGAAGACCTCGAGTACTACCTGCGGAAGCAGAACCCCGCCTACACCGTCCCTCCGAGCTTCAAGCGAGTCGCTCCTCCGGGAGATCCGATCGAGGACCCGCTCCTCGGCGATCGCATCTCGCTTCTCACTTTCGGCTTCATGTACGCGCTCCTGAACAGCGGCTACTCCGTCGATTATGTCAATGGAATCCTCGAGACCGCGGGACAGCAGCGAGACGGGCTCGTGCTCTCGGAGAGCGAGCAGCAGGGCATCCGGGAGCGCATCGACGGGTACAACGACATCATCCGCGCCGCCGCCGCGGCGCATCCGGAAGTCCATGTGGTCGGGATCGGCGAGCACTTGAACGAAACGCTCACCGGCGAGACCGAAGTGATCGTGGGGGGAAGGAAGTTCGACCGGAAGTGGTCGCGCGGGAGCGCCTTCTCGATCGACGGCGTCCATCCCGGCTACACCGGCCAGGCGTACGTCGCCAATTTCCTCCTCGACGCCATCGACGACACGCTGGGAACGGATACCACGCCCTACGACCTCGAGCAGGTGTCCACCCTCGATCCCTACATTGACCGGGACGGCGACGGATGGGTTCCCGGACCGGATACGACGCCCACGGGGGTCGCCAAGCTGCTTTTCCTTCTGACCGACGACGACGACGAGAACCCCGCCGTCGGGGCCGATCTTCCCGCAGACACCTGGGATCTCATTTCCGACATCCTTCTGGAGCGCATTCTCGGAATTCCAACGTTAGCCGCGGAGGCCGCTCGTATCCGTGCCGGACGCTGAAATTCCGCTTTCGCCCCCGGGAACGGTAAGCCTCCTCACCAAAGTCCTCTACGGAATCGGAGAGATCGCCATCACCATGAAGATGGCGCTCTTCGGGCTTTTTATTTTGTTCTTCTACAACACCGTCATGGGCCTTCCCGCGCTCTGGGTCGGCGTCGCCAGCGCCGTCGGACTCGTGGTGGACGCCGTGAGCGACCCCTACGTCGGCTATCGCTCCGACGCGTCCAGGAGCCGCTACGGAAGACGCCACTCGTTCATGCTCGTAGGAGCCCTGACGATGGGTGTCACCTTCTGGATGATCTGGGCGCCGCCCCGGGAGATGTCCCAGGTCGGTCTCTTCCTCTGGCTCCTGGCCTCGGTTTCTCTTTTCCGGGTCACGAGCACGTTCTTTCGCATCCCCTATCTCAGCCTGGGAGCGGAGCTCAGCGATGACTACCACGAGCGCACGGCCATCGTGGGGTTCCGCTCCTTCTTCGGGCTCGTGGGCTCCCTCATGGCGGCGAGCCTCTCCTTCTACCTGTTCTTCCCCAATACCGGCGCGGAAGTCGACCCCAAGCTCTCCTACGAGGGCTATCCGCGATTGGGGATTGCGTTCGGAGCCGCCATGAGCGTGGCGGCCCTGGTGGGGATCCTGGGGACCTGGGCCCACCGATTCGTCAACGCCCGCCAGGCGAGCGGGCGGCCGACTCTGGCGAGCTTCGCCGCCGGCTCGCGCCTCGCCCTCGAGAACGCCTCGTTCCGGAGAATCTGGCTCTCGTTCTCCCTCTTCTTCGTAGCCGTCGTCTTGAACGGCACGATGTCGATCCACTTCCTCACCTGGTACGTTCGCATCAGCGACAGCACCGTGCTGAGCCGCCTCCAGGCGTTGTTCTACCTGAGCGCTCTCGCGGGAGTGGGTTTCTGGGTATGGACGGCGAGACGGATCGAGAAGCGGACGCTTTACATGATGTCGACTTCGATCGCCGCTCTCCTCATGGGGTCCTCGCCGTTCGTCTTCGGCGAAGGAAGCGTCTTCGGCGTCGGGG
>Ga0105095_10001800_pt1 | contig 11412 bp, 9 predicted proteins | sample PPLLak2March2015_2_FD_79180 | JGI IMG/M metagenome (GOLD analysis project Ga0105095, IMG submission 79180) | Freshwater sediment microbial communities from Prairie Pothole Lake near Jamestown, North Dakota, USA - PPLs Lake P8 Core (3) Depth... | ecosystem: Environmental > Aquatic > Freshwater >... | reverse complement strand
GCGAATTCGGCCTTCAGGAATCCGTAGTCGAACCGCGCATTGTGTGCGACGAACACCGCGCCGTCAAGTACGCGTGAGACGTCGCGGGCAATCGAAGAGAACGAGGGAGCATCTTCCACATCGCGGTTGGATATCCCGGTCAGCTGCTCGATCATCGGATGAATGTAACAGTCCGGATTGACAAGCGTGGAATACGCCTTCCGGACCTTGCCTCCCTCAACACGAAGTATACCGATTTCAATGATGCGGCTGTACAGCGCGCTCATCCCCGTGGTTTCGAGATCGACGATGGCCAACGGCTCGTTCATGCATGTCCCACATGTATCACATCATCGCCGAAGCGGGCACGGATCTTATCCACCGCTTTCAGCAGTTCCTCGCGTTGCACCCGTTGCGGATTCAGGGGGAGCTCCATCTGTGACGCATCGTCGAAATTGCAGAGTTGAACGCCGAGCAGCCTTACTGCCTGGCGTTTGTCGTATGCCCCGTTAAACAAGCCCTTGACCGTCTCGAAGATCACCGGATCGTCATCAGTGGGATCGATGGTCCGTGCTCGCGTAATAGTCGTGAAGTCGGCATACCGCAGCTTCACCTGTATGGTGCGAGCCCTCCAGCCCTGCTCTCGCACGCTACCGCACACGTCTTCGACAAGCGCATGGAGTTCCTCTTCGAGATCGGGAAGCGATCGGAGGTCCTCGCTGAATGTCTCTTCCCTGCTAATGCTTTTCCGTGTATGCCCGACCGACACCGTGTCGCTCCCGCGGCCGTGCGCCACCCCATACAACCAGCCGCCGGAGGCTCCCAGAAGCTGAACGAGCCGTTCTTCGGTTGCCATCTGAAGATCGGCGATCGTCCGGAATCCCCGCGCGCGGAGCGTCTCCTCCGTCTTGGCACCGACGCCCGGAATGACCGCAATGGAAAGCGGCGCAAGGAAAAATTCTTCCCGGCCCGCCGGCACGGTGCAGACGCCGTTGGGCTTCACGGTGCCCACGGCGATCTTGGCGAGCGTCTTGCTGGTCGCGAGTGCGATGGAACAAGGGAGGCGAAATTCCTCCGCGACGAGCCGCTGAATTGTGCGCATGAATCCCGGAAGGTCGTTGCCATAGAGCGATTCGCATCCGGTAAAATCCATGTACATTTCGTCAATGGATGCCCGCTCCACGACAGGGGCCAGCTGTTCCATCCGTGTCGCCAGGCGGTCTGAGATTTCACCGTACTCATGATGGCTGGATCGCGCAAGGATAAGGTGCGGACAGAGACGCAATGCCTGCGCCGTAGACATTGCGGAGCGCACGCCGAATGCGCGGGCCTCGTACGAAGCCGATGCCACCACGCCGCGACCGCCGGGGGCACCGCCCACAGCCACGGGCTTCCCGATCAACCCGGGGTCTTTCAGGCGCTCGACCGACACGAAGAAACAATCGAGATCCAGATGTGCAATTTGTTTCATGGGCGGCGTCATGTTCACTGCGCGGAATATGCGTACGATACGGAGCCGGGGGATGCCGCGTCAAACAGGTGCAGCATCCCCCGTTCAAACTGAATCCGTCCCTTCACCCCCTAGAGGGTGGTGCGGGCTACTTCATTTCCTTCTTGAACTGCTCGTACTTCTGTACCTCGGTGTCAAGTTCCTTGTACGTTTCGGATGCACGGAAGCGCGTGTAGAGGTCCTTGTTGTTTTTGATCTCCTGCAGCAGCGTTTCATTCGCCGAGCCGATCGGGAGCTCCATCATCACAAATGCCCGGTACAGGTCTCCCTCTCTGACCGTCTTGTGATCCTTCATCTTGCTGCCGTTCATCGTGGTGGAAACCACGAGTTTTGTCGCCTGCGTGAATTGCGCCAGCAACGTCGCCTCCTGGCCTACACCGGTTTCATCTTCGAACCTTTTCTGCAATGCGTTCACTTTGGTCTCCAGCATCCGGCCCAATTCGGCACGGGCTCCGGTGGAGGCTTTGTCGATGGCCACCTGCATATCCTGCGAAGTTGCAGCGTTGGCCGAGCGCAAATACAATGGATCCTGGGGCGCGTTCGGATACCAGGACGGTATCCCGCTACCGCATCCCACCAGGGCGACCGCAACCACCACGAGCATTGCTGCCAAAATCGTTGTGCGCATTGTTGCCTCCTTTGATATAGGGTTAGTAAGAGAGTTACTCCAGGGCTTTGTCAATCTCCGCCTTAACAAGATCACCGACTTTCTTGGCCATCGCCTCCAACAAACGGCTTCCGGCATTTTGGTACGTTGCCCCACCTTCTTTTTCGTTTTCAAGAATGACGCTCCCGAGCACCACTCCGGTCTTGCAGTCGAGGACGTGCACCACCGCACGCCCGGAGCTGAAAAACATTTGCGGCATCGGGTTGCTCCGCTCGGTTGCCTCCACCTGGCCGATGACAGCGATCTCCGCAATCTTCCCCAGCGAGCCGGTCACTGCATGGTAGTCGCCGCTGGTGATTGCCTGTGTGAGCTGATTCTCCGGCACCAATCGCAGCACCTTTGAATCCTCAATTACGGTATACCGTCCGCCTACCAGGAGACGCTGGATTTGTTCCTGCACCGATGATTTTACCCGCGGAACGCCGAGATTGGATTCCACGATCCGGATGGCCACGGTCGACGAACTCCTGCTCTTCAACAGGAACGAGAAATCCACGAACGCGGAGTTATTGCACCGGGCGAGATCGGGGAATCGTCCTGCGAACGCGGCAAGACCCGGCAACGCGAGCGTTACCCGGATCCGGTTGTTTGCTTCGCCGGAAGTTATTTCGTTCACAGGGATATTGAATTCGCCGCCGGACGACGTGCGGAAATCCGTCGGGAGCTTTCCTGTGGCGGGCGGCACGAACGTCGCTGCCAGCTGTGCGTTTTGCACCGGTACGACGCCGCGGTCAGACCTGTACATCACCCGCCCATGGAGCGGTTCCGCGAGCGCCTTGGCGCGCTGGGCTTCCTGGCGATTGCCACCCTGGACCTCGAATTGGAGCCGGCTGAGATATCCGCACAGCTGACTCTGGAGCACCGGAAGCACCGGCACGCTGGGGCCGGAACCCTCGAACGAGGCGGAAAGTGTCCTCTCCAGCGACGCCTCAGCCAGTGAAACGACCTTCATGGCCTCCAGCAGCTGGCCGCATGCCGTAAATGGGTCATCCTGATCCATAGCCCGTTGGGCCGCTGTGTGGTACACCCGCGCGGAAGATACGGCATCCTGCATCCTCTCCCTGAAACGCTCCTCGACTTCCGCCTGCGAGATGGCCCCGTACGCATAGAGCATCTCCGCATCCTCGTCGTACCACCGGTCCAACACGATCCCCTCCAGCGTGGCGGTCGTGATCTGTTCCGTCGTCGACGCGTAGGCGTCTGACACCGTAATATCGGTGCCGGTCGTCATCTCCTGAACGGCCCTCGTGACGTTGTTGTTGATGCGGACTTTGATCTGTGATGCGATCTGGGAGCGCGCGCGGCCCGCAGCATCCTCCCACGCGGAATCGCCCTTTCCCTCCGCCTTCGCCATTCCCAACCCCTGATACCACCCTGCCTTCGCTGGAAGGTTCGGGAGATCCCGTGCCCAGCGCGGACGCTCCTGGGCGTTCCCCAGCCCGCTCGCACAGAGCAAAAGGCATGCGACTAGCCAGATGCCATAACTCCATCTGCCCCGTCGCACCCCTCCGGCCCGGAAAAATCCGTTTGACCTCATGATCCTTCTCCGGTTATCGAGCGATGGTTGACACCAGCATATTGATTGCGTCGTACATATCCTGATCGCGGCACTCTTCGCAGATGACTTCGCGGCCTTTCATCACTCTCCCGGTTTCCACATTGATCAGCCGTGACGAAAAGACGATGCTCGTGCCGAGCTTTCCCACCGTGCCCAGGAGCACAACATCGGCCTTCAGGATTTTCCCGACACTCACACCCTGGTCTTCCGTCAGCCCGCTCAACTGGAACCGCTGCTCCTTGAGAATGCCCTCGATGTGATCGCGTTCGACAAGCGTCACGTAGTCCACATTCGAGAGCGCATTGGACATCGTGCTGATGCAGACGTCGGCTACTTCGGCCGGCACACCTTTCGCTTTGAACGAAAGAATAGCGAGCTTGACCGGCGTGCCGGAAGGGAGGGCCGGTTCGGTGCTTCCCGCCCGCGCGCGAATTCTTCCGCTGAGCGACGGCAGCGTACCGGACACCACGCTCGCCTCACCCTTGAACTGCAATTTCCAGACGGCCACCGCACCATCATCGCCTCCGGCTGCCAGCCAGCTATTGTCATCAGACACGGCCAGCACCTTCGGGCGCTGGGTCATGGTCACGGTGCTTCCGCTCTCTCCCTTGCGCAGGTCGATAAGGGCGATGGTGTTGTCTTCGTCCCCCGCGACAGCCACATGATCGTTCCCCGGCCCGAGGGCCATCACCTCTGCCGTTGAGGGCGTCTTGACCCGCTTGACTTCCGCACCGCTCTGCCAATCGTAGGCGATGATGGCGCTGCGGCGCTCAAGATCACGACCGCTCATGACGCCTCCTTTGGGCAGGGCGACTTCCTCAAGGGACACGGCAAAGACATTAGTCGCGCGATTCGTTGCCGCCGCGTGGACGACCGACTGCGAGCCGTGAAGCTCGCCGCCCGCCAGTGCCACTGTGCGAAGCGGCTTCATCGTCGCCGGGTTCCACGCAACAACGTCGCCGAGCTGCATCACGGCGACGAGTTGTTGTCCCAATCTGTCAAATCCCAAAAAAAGAATATCGTCGATCTTGTCACTGCCATCGATGGATCCGGCCGGCATCAGTCCCTTGAGGTCGAACAGCTCGACCCGTTCGTCGCCGGTTGCGACGGCGAGGTACTGCTTCCCTGCATCGATTGCCAGACGCTCCGGTTTCCCCTTCGTGCGGAAGGATGTTCCGGTCGGGCCTTTCAGAAGATCGTGGACGGTGACCTCACCCGCCCCGTCCACGGCAACGTACGACCGGTCACCGCTGAGAAAGGCAAGGAAGATAACCGCCTCTTCCAGCTTTGCGGTGTTGATCACCTGTTTCTTCTCCAGGTCCCAGCAGTAGACCGCGCCGCTCCTGTCACCCGTCAGAAGGAGCGACCCGTGGGAGGGGAATGCAAGCGCAGCGACTTCTTCGTTTTCCTCCGGCTGGAGGACGGCATGCGCCGTCACCCGGATATCTTGAGCAGTCACCGGGATGCTCAGTACAAGACAGAGCAACCCGGCGGCCGCGTTGAGCGGCCACCGTGTCATGGGTATGGTCCCGCGATTGTCGTGAATGAAGTTAGAGCAGGAAGCTGAGACCGACTGCAAACATGAGGAGACCGCCTTCCTGTCCCTCGTTCAGGGTGAACAGGTAGTTGCCACTGAAGTCGATGGCGGTCTTCTTCGCAAAGTAGTACTTCAAACCGGCATTGATGCCGACACTTCCCTTGTCATCGCTATCACTGAAATCCTGCTTGAAGTACTGTGCGCCCACATAAGGAACAGCCTTGGCGTTTCTCATCAGGAAAGAGTAGACGAGGAATGCCGTGCTCCCGAAGGTTGTTGTAGTCTTGGTGTCCTCGGTCAGGGTAAACGTTGGGGCTGGACCGACAGAGAAGTCTGTCGTGGTCGTAATGCTCAGAGTCGGACCGATGCCAACCTGGAGGTTGTCGGTGATGTACGGACCAATTTTGGCCGAAATGGTCCCCTGCCCGAACGTGAAATCCGAGCCGACCGTGGTGAAATACATCCCCTGGAACTGCAGTTCAACGTCTCCCCTTTGCTGTTGGGCGAAGGCTGATGCGCAAATGAGCATGAGCACAATCACCACCAGACCGTTGTGAGCGAAACGCATAGGCACCTCCTCGTTAGTGTGGTTTGTTACGTACGGCTGACGCTATTTTCCACGAATGTAAAGCATTCCTCTGCAACAAGCAAATGAAGTGCTTGCGTTTATTCGCATCAAACCGTACTTTTGTGCCTGATGACACCCGTCTCCTCCCTCACCAATCGGCTCCAGAAATCGCGCCCGGCAATGATGGTCGCTGTGGTGGCGTTCGGATGCATCGTGGGTATCGGACTCTCCAGCCTCACGCTCTTCGAGACGCTTGAACTCAAAACGCTGGATTTGCGTTTCCGGTACGAATCCCACCCGGAATGGGCCGACACCAACGTGGTCATCGTGGCAATCGACCAGAACAGCCTGGATTTCTTTGCGTCGACAAGGGGGCAGAAGTGGCCATGGCCCAGGGAGTATTACGGCCTCCTCCTTGGATTTCTGCGGGGTGCCCAACCGAAAGTGGTGGCATTTGACTACGATTTCTCCCAAAAGGATGAGGACCGGCTCGAACTCGACGGTAGCGAATCCGATGCGGCGTTTGCCGACGCCATGGCCTCCAGCAAGAATGTTGTGCTCGGCTTCAGTCTCGCCAGAGGCGAGCAGGGAGACCAGCCAGGTGGCTCGTTGATCGCTCGCCATCTGTTGCCGAGTCGAGAAGATTCTTCCGGATCGGGGCTGTATGACCGGGTGGTCGCCCCGCTTCCCCTCTTCCAGGAGAATGCTGCCTTCCTGGGCGCGACAAATTTCGACACCGACGAAGACGGGATAGCACGACAAAGTCAGCTGACATATGATTTCGATACCAGCAGGGTTCCTCAGTTCGCATTTGCGGCAAACCTCAAAGCCACGACGACCCCGCCCCGGGCCGTCGACTCTGTTCTCTCTTCCCTGCCGCTTGATGGAGACGGGAAGCTCCTACTGTACTGGTACGGAAAGGGCGGACCCGGCGGCGTCTTCCGTTACTACTCCGCACATGCGCTCATCGTCTCGGGAGTGAAGATGCGGGCCGGTCTTGCACCGGATGTCTCCCCGGATCTCTTCCGCGACAAATGCGTTCTCATCGGTGGTTCGGCCACGGGGCTCTGGGACTTCAAGCCGACTCCGTTCACTTTTCTTGAGATATATCCCGGCGTGGAAATTCAGGCCACCCTGTTGAGCAACCTCTTGAACCGGCACTTCATCAACCGCACGCCGGCGTGGGGCGGCTACGCCCTTGCAGTGTTGCTTGCTGTTCTTGCCGCGCTGGCGTTCTACCGCATCCGCAGGGTTTGGCTTGCTTCCCTGGTGATTCTCGTGCTGTTAGTGGCTTATATTGTCGCCGCTTTCACCCTGTTCCGCTGGGAGCTGCTCTGGCTGCCTCTCGTCGCACCCCTCGCCACAGTGGCGACCACGTACGCTCTGGCTGCGGTGACCAGCTACGCCGTGGAGGGTCAGCAACGGAGAATGTTGCGGCGAGCGTTTAACAGGTACTTCAGTCCGCATGTCGTGGCGGACATCCTCGAGAATTCCGCCCAGGTCGAACTCGGGGGAAAGACCATCGAGGCGACCGCATTCTTTTCGGACATAAAGGATTTCACGTCGTTCGCCGAACGCATGTCACCAAAGGAGCTTGTCCATTTTCTGAACCAGTATTTTTCGGTGGCAAGCGACGTCATCCTGCGCAACGAAGCCATGCTGGATAAATATATCGGCGACGCCATCATGGCGATATTCGGTGCGCCGATTCCGCGCGCGGATAACGCCCGAGTCGCGTGTTTGACTGCGCTGGAGGTACAGGAGGTTCTCGCCCGGTATCATACCCGGCCGGACCGTGATCCCGATATGCCATTGTTCGTCACGCGCATCGGTCTTCACACTGGCAACATGGTCATCGGTAACATCGGCGGCAGCAGCCGTCTTGACTACACCGCGATCGGCGACACAGTGAATGTGGCATCGCGGTTGGAAGGCGTGAACAAGGTCTTCGGCACGACCATCATCGTGAGCGAAACAACATACCAACAGGCCGAGGACGCCATCGCTGCACGGCCGTTGGATTTCCTCAAAGTGAAGGGGAAAGCAATCCCCATCCGCATTTTCGAGCTGGTCGGTCGCGCGGGCACAATCTCCGTACTGCAGGCGGATATCATCGGAGCGTTCACGGAAGGGCTCCAGCTCTACAGACAGCGGGAATTTGAAAAGGCCATCGGGGTGTTCACCAAGATCCACGAGGTCGATCCCAACCCCATGCCGTCAACATTGTACCTGAAACGTTGCGCCGAACTTTCACAACAAGCTCTGCCCGATGACTGGGACGGAGTCTACACCATGACATCGAAATAACCAGGAGGGCTGAATATGAAACGGACTGCATTCTTCGGTGCGCTGCTCTTACTACTGGCGCTGACAACCTGTGCTGAGACGGCGTTTACGAAACGGGACAACAATTACATACGCGAAGGTCCGGGAGCGTACTACGAGCTGGTGGCGGTCGTCCCGGAAAATACCGCCGTCAACATCGTCACGCATGACGGTTCCTGGCTCAAGGTGAAACTGACCGACAAAAAGGCGGGGTGGATGTCGTCCAATAGCTTGACCGACTCAAAACCCGCAGCTGCGCGGGTGATGAAGCTGGAGAACGTCTGGAGCTCGCCGAAGGCATCGCGTGCCGGGGTCTCCGCCGCAATTCGCGGCTTTGCCGAGAAACGCGCCCAGACTCCTCCTGGATCGGTCGAGAAAGTCCTGAAGAACTCAGCCAAAACGTTCCGCGAAGCCGATCTCGACGCGTTCCGCAAGGAAGTGGAAGCAAACAAAGCCGGGCTGGCTGGATCGCTCAAGATGGAAGATCTAGACCTCGCACCGATCGAGTATGACGCCGGCATTGAGGAACAGCAGGTTGGACTTGGAATCGCCGCGCGGCTGATCGAAAGAGGGTTTAGTACCGATCGCACGGCCGTCGAGTACGTCAACATGATTTGCGCAACGCTGGCCGCGAATTCATCCGTGTATGACTGGGATTTCACGGTCTTCATATTGGACGACCCGGCGGTCAACGGATTTGCACTTCCGGGAGGGTACGTCTTCATAACCAAAGGCGCCGTGCAGTTGTGCGACGACGAATCAGAACTCGCCGCCATCATCGCCCACGAGATGGCGCACGTCATCCGGAAACACGGTGCACAGGAGATGGGCAAACGGAAGGTGCACATCAAGGCGGATGATGCGTTCAATGAGCTTGAAGGAGAGACCGGAGGAAAGACGCAGGATGAGGCCGAACTCGATGAACTGATGCAGCAGATGTACGAACGGCTCGTTTCACCGCGCTTGCTCGAGTACGAGATCGAGGCCGACCGTGTCGCCACCGCGCTCCTCGCCCAGGCGGGCTATGAGCCGCGCGGGCTCATGCGTATCGGCCGGAAGGTGGCCCGTCTTCCGAAAGAGAAGCCGGACATCTTTGATCCGACCTACATGGCGCCCGATCTGGTGGGTGAGCGCGCGAGGGCGACTGAGAAGTTTGTGGTTGAACATTTCCGCGACGCTGCACACGGTGCCACGCTGCGCGACAGGTGTCTGGCGCGGACGGTGAATCTTCGGTGAAGACACGAATTTCGATCACGCGTTGACATATGATCGCCATCTCCACATCTCATCTCTCGAAAACGTACACCGCGGGATTCCGCGGCAAACGGCAGATCCACGCACTGCAGGATTTCTCCCTCGATGTAGAGAGCGGACAGATCTTCAGCCTCCTCGGACCCAACGGTGCAGGTAAGACGACATTCATCAAGATCCTGCTCTCTCTCACCCGGAAAACAGGCGGCAGCGCACGGCTCATGGATTTTCCGGTGTCCGATCACAAAGCCCGCAGACACGTCGGATATCTTCCCGAGAATCACCGGTACCCCGGTTACCTCACGGGAGAACAGGTGTTGCACTCTTTCGGCACGCTGAGCGGGATTTCAGGCGCCACCATCCGCTCGAGGACCACTTCAATGCTCGAGCTCGTCGGGATGAAGGAGTGGCGGAACACCAAAGTGAAGAAGTATTCGAAGGGGATGATGCAGCGGCTCGGCCTCGCTCAGGCAATGATCAACGAACCCGATCTGCTCTTCCTGGACGAACCCACGGACGGCGTGGATCCCGTTGGCCGTGCGGAGATCCGTGATCTGCTCAAGAACCTGCGCACCAGGGGCACCACCATTTTCCTGAATTCCCACCTGCTGTCGGAGGTGGAGTTGATTTCGGACCGCGTCGCGATCCTCGACAGGGGCCGGCTGCTGAGGGTTGGCACCGTGGACGAACTCACTTCGAGCGGCGAACGCTACCACATCGGCATCGAGGGTACGCTTCCCGAAGCATTCCGGACCGAAGCGGCAGCCAAGGTGCTGTCGTTCAGCGAGGCAAAGAACGGCCTCACCATCGATGTCGAGAGCATCGCGGGACTGAACGCAATGATCGACATGCTTCGTCGTCACCATGTGCAGATTATCAATATCGTGAAAGAGCGAAGTACTCTGGAGGAGTCGTTTTTGAATCTCATCAGACGCGAGGTTTCTGCATGAAATTCCTCGCCCTGATACGACTCACGCTGCGCGAGCTCGCGGCAAAAGCCACCTTCATCATCCTCGCGGCTATCTCCACCATCGTCCTGCTGGGACTCGCCGCCGCCGTAGGAACAACTACCACACCCGACGGGACGGTGCTGCAGGTTTTCGGTCAGCAGGCGTCCCCCCCCATGCCGGAGGATCAGATCGCCGAGGCGATCCGCGGGATGCAAGCCGGCCTGGCAGGCGGACTCTTCACCGGGATCATTCTCTTCGGCATTTTTGCCACGGCAGGCGTCATCCCCGATGCGCTTGAGAAAGGCACGGTGGACCTGTACCTCTCAAAACCCATCGCACGATGGGAACTTCTCCTCGGCAAATACCTTGGCGCGGTGGCTGCAATTTTTGTGAATGTCCTTTACTTCATGGCCGGCGCGTGGATTATTTTCGGCATTAAATGCGGGGTATGGGACACGCGTATCTTGCTGTCGACTTTTACCATTACCTATATGTTCGCCTGCCTGTACGCCGTCGTCGTGTTCCTTGCCGTCCTGACACGCAACACGCCGGTCTCCATCATACTCGTTTATCTCTATCTGTTCGTTGTCGGCCCGGTCCTGCAGAACCGCGAAACAGTCCTCTTTCTCATTTCCGACAACACCATCTACAGGAGCTTCATCGACGGCTTGTCGTATCTCTTCCCGCAGCTCGACGCCATGCGCACGAACGGGGCGAAACAGCTGCTCGCGCAGGAAATGGACTGGAAGCCGTTCCTGCAGTCGTTTCTGTCAGCTTCCGCCTTCTTTCTGGGAGGAGCCGTTTTGCTGAAACAACGTGACTTCTGATCGACGGAAGGTGTCGGGGAGAATCTTCATATTGGCGTTGTCGGCCGGATTCATGGCGGGATGCGAATTGCTCTTTGTCCGGGATCCAGGCCCGGCTGATAGTCAATTGTGGATGGTGGATCGACAATCCACAATTGGTGCGGGTGTAGCCGCGGCCGACACCATAGCCGACCACAACGGTTTCCGGGAAGCCGTCAGCCGGCTGTCGACTCCCGAATTGGAGGAACGGAAGAAGACCCG
>Ga0105095_10001797_pt1 | contig 11419 bp, 9 predicted proteins | sample PPLLak2March2015_2_FD_79180 | JGI IMG/M metagenome (GOLD analysis project Ga0105095, IMG submission 79180) | Freshwater sediment microbial communities from Prairie Pothole Lake near Jamestown, North Dakota, USA - PPLs Lake P8 Core (3) Depth... | ecosystem: Environmental > Aquatic > Freshwater >... | reverse complement strand
TCCTGATCCTGGGCTTTATTGAATCCGTATCTGGCGGCAAATGATTCCCTGTGAGCTTCAGTTACTGAACATACAGATTCAAGTTCTATTTCCGGTAAATTTTGATAATAATTGCGTAATGAGTTCAGGGAGAAGATGTGAGAATGTGCTATGCCGCCTGCTCCTATGAACCCGACAACGAATTTTTTCTGTTTCATCAATGTTTTTTATAATTTTATATCAAAATTAATCGAATAATCGGTTATTTCAACCCTGGGGGAGTATGCTGTCATTAAGGATTTCACGTATTGAATGTGAAGAATAAACAATATCAGTAATTTCAATAACTAAAAACCATTAATAATGAAAACAAAAATTTTTCTGCCGTTGGTCATTTTGCTGTTATCTTCATTTGCTCTGCAGGCCCAGGATAAAAAGATCAGCTTCGGAGTACTGGGAGGAGTGAATTTTCAAAACCTTAACGGTAAGGATGCAAGTGGGGATAAACTGGAGAATAAGCTCATCCTCGGACTTCATGGCGGAGTAAACGCAATGATAAATATTGCGCCCGATTTCTACTTTCAGCCCGGTCTCCTCTATTCTACAAAAGGCGGGAAATCTGAATATGATATTTTAAGTGATAGCAAGGCTGATGGATTAACTATCAAAGCTGTCTCAAGGATCGCATATATAGAAATGCCATTGAATTTATTGTATCGTGCCCAGCTGGGAAATGGGAATGTCCTCCTTGGTTTTGGCCCATACGTGGCACTCGGCGCAGGAGGTAAGATTAAGGTTGATTCTCCGTTGGGATCAAGTGAAAACTCGATCAAGTTCAAGAACAAGGTAACATCATCCGATCCTGATAACATTTATTACTACCGGCCTTTAGATGCCGGGGCAAACATCTTCTTTGGCTATGAAATGCCTTTCAACATTTTCATCCAGCTAAACGCCCAGCTGGGGCTGCTTAAGATAAATCCGGAATATGAAGGTGACGAGGATTCGGAAACAATTATTAAAAACACCGGTTTTGGGCTGTCGGTGGGGTATCGGTTTTAAAGTAAATGAAATAGATGGAGATAATTGAAATATGTAGAAATAAGTAGAAATAAATTGAAATAAGTAGAAATAAATTGAAATAAGAAAAACTTAATTGGACCTTCACTATGAAAAAACTGCTTCTGTTATTACTGGTAATTCCTGCTGTGACGGTTTCAACTGTCAGATCGCAGGTTCGCGATAAAGCTGCTCTCGAAAAGGGTATGAACTTTATTGAAACCAAGACTTATACTGCCGATGAGGATACCAGAATTCTTGAACTTTACAAGGACCTGAGGGTAGCTGATGTATCAGATGGAATGGATATGGTTGGCCTTCCGGGTACAGGTCTGGTCACTCCCGAAATACATGCCGACTGGGTCGATCTCAAGGATTTCAGACATGTTTTCAGGGGTATAGCGGTTACGGTACGCTATGTTCCGACTCAAAAACCTGCACTCCCGGCGCCGGACGAAGACTTTAAAAAATGGGAAGGTAATTTTTACAACGCATATTCGCACGAAGGTTTTACTACACTTATACGCCCCGGTTCTGCGATTGTTATTGATGATGTCGAAGACAGGGACATCGGTTCGATAGGGTCGAACAATATCCTGGGCTGGTACAAGCTTGGAGCTGTTGGAGTGGTTACCGACGCAGGTTCCAGGGACACTGATGAGGTAGGGCTCGAAGGAGTACCTCTTTATCTTCGTCATAAAGGCCGCGGGATCCGTCCGGGAAGGAACGAAATTGAATCGGTTAACCGTCCCGTTACCATCGGAGGCGTACTGGTCTGCCCCGGCGATGTCGTTGTTGCCGATGGAGACGGGGTGGTGGTTGTACCCCGTGCCGTTGCAGAGCAGGTAGCCAAATACGCGGCCGAAATACTTGTCGGGGATAAGGCCGGAAGAAAGGGTTTGTATGAAAGTCTCGGCCGTCCGTTGGACAAGACTGTAAAGTAGAAACCAGATCATATACACGACAATGAGAAAAACAGTAGTTTTCCTGCTTATATTGTTTTCGGGAAGCGTAGCGATTTCTCAAACCACGCCTGCCGAGCCAAAGACCCTGGAACCCGGATCAAAAGCACCCGATTTCAACCTTCCCGGGATTGATGGCAAATCATACAGTCTGAAATCTTTTGAAAAAGCAAAGCTTCTGGTTATCATATTCAGCTGCAATCATTGCCCCACTGCCCAGGCTTATGAGGACAGGATAATAACCCTGGCCAATGACTATAAGCCTGAGGGAGTTGAAATTGTCATGATCTCACCCAATGCCGTGAAGGCTTTGAATTATTCCGAACTTGGGTATTCCGATATGGGCGACAGCTTTGAAGAAATGAAACAGCGCGCGGCTGACAAAGGATACAATTTTCCCTATTTATATGATGGGGATGATCAAAAGAGTGCGCTGGCATACGGACCGGTGGCAACACCTCATTGCTTTGTTTTTGACAGCAACCGGATACTGAGATACGTTGGAAGGATCGACGGGTCGGAGAAGCCGGGTACCGGACACGGTGAGGATGTAAGAAATGCGATTGACGCTATGCTTGCAGGAGAGCAGGTGAAAAATCCCGTTACAAAAGTATTTGGCTGTTCCATAAAATGGTCATGGAAGGATGAATATACCCGGAGACTGTATAAAGAGTGGGCTGAGCTTCCTGTAACACTTGAAGAGATTGGTGCAGATGGCATCAGGGAACTCCTGAAGAACTCTTCGGACAGGCTGAGACTGATCAATATATGGGCAACCTGGTGCGGCCCGTGCACTCTGGAATTTCCTGACCTGGTGGTAATTGACCGTATGTACAGAGGCCGTCAGTTTGAGTTCATCACTATAAGTGCCGACAAACAGGCAAAAAAGGGTGATGCCCTTAAATTCCTGAAGCAACGGGAAGCCTCCAATAAGAACTACATATTCAATGATGATGATGTGTACAAGCTTATGGAGGCGGTCGATCCCGGATGGCAGGGGGCAATTCCCTATACTCTTCTCATAGAGCCGGGAGGAAAAATAGTCTATAAAAGCCAGGGGATGATCGATCCTGCAAATGTTAAAAAGCTCATAGTTGAGAACAAATATATAGGGAGGTACTACTAAACAAATACCGGCAATTATGAATTATACAAGGCGCACTTTCCTGAAAACGGGTGCAATGGCTGCATCCGGCATCATCCTTATCCCCCGGCTAAAAGGAATCAATCACTTACCTGCAGGCTTTCCGGTCAGGCTTGGCGGTCCCGTTCCGGGGAAATTTACGGATCCTGCCGAATGGTCCGCGGCTGTCAAAGGACTTGGTTACAGCGCTGCTTATTGCCCGGTGTCAACCGGGGCAGCCGGAGACCAGATAAAAGCATTCAGGGAAGAGGCGAAAAGGAGCAATATTATTATCTCTGAAGTTGGAGTGTGGAATAATATGTTGGATCCGGATGAGGCAGCCAGGAAGGAAAATCTAAGTAAAAATATTGCCAGCCTGCAGCTGGCCGATGAAATTGGTGCAAAATGCTGTGTTAACATTTCAGGAGCAAGGGGAGAGATATGGGATGGTCCGTATCCCGGCAATTACGCTGAAGAAACATTTGACATGATTGTGGAAAGCGTCAGGTATATAATTGATAATGTAAAGCCTACAGGTTCTTTCTACTCTCTGGAGCCAATGCCCTATATGCTGCCTGATTCGCCCGATTCATACCTTGATCTGATCAGGGCCATAGACCGTAAACAGTTTGCAGCTCATCTTGATCCTGTAAACTGGATATCAAGTCCTCAACGGTATTATCATAACGGTGAATTCATAAAAGAGTGTTTTGCAAAACTGAAGCCATACATTAAATCGATCCATGCCAAGGATATCAGAATAATGCCTGAACTGACAGTTCACCTTGAAGAACGACGACCGGGGCTTGGAGAGCTGGATTATGCGGTTCTGCTTCAGGAAGCAAGCAGGCTGAAAGATATCCCGGTTATGCTTGAGCACCTTGAAACACAGGAAGATTACAAGCTTGCTGCTGAATACGTGAGAGGAGTCGGCGCAAAATCAGGGATCACATTCATGCAGTAGACGGCGTGCCTTTAAAAAGCGCATTTATCACAGGTTAACCACTTATAGTCCACTCATTGCTGCTTCACATTCTTGACATATTTTTTGTCATTTTCCACTCATCGCTTATCCTGGTAAACCTGTTTGGATGGATATGGAAAAAAACCAGGAGACTTAACCTTATCACCCTTCTGTTAACAGGTGGTTCATGGTTATTCCTGGGGATGCTGGTCGGAGTACCGGGATACTGTCCTCTGACTGACTGGCATTTCAATATCCTGAAAAAGCTCGGGGAAACGAACCTTCCCAATTCGTACGTAAAATATCTCGTCGACAGACTGACGGGGCTTGAATTAAATGCATCCTTAATTGATAGTATAACATTATATTCATTCATTGCTGCTCTGGTGCTCTCCGTGCTGATTAATGTCCGGGATATAATAAAAGAGAAGAGATCAGGAATTCATAAATCCGAGGTAAAATGAGTAAACGTGAGTTGAAGAATACTGAAATTTCCGGTCCGGTTTTAAACAAGAGAGAAAGCCGAAGGATATTTTTAAGGAAATCTGTTGCGGCTGCAGCATCGGTTGCGGTTTTTGACCTGAGGTTTCCTTTGACCGGAACAGATTCCGCTAAATCTGCAGGGGATGGCGAAACCTCCTGGTACAGGCAAACAACCCGGTGGGGGCAGACAAACATTACTGAAAAAGATCCTCTGAATTACGACATCTCCTGGTGGCGCAGTTACTGGAAACGTACGCAAATTCAAGGCGTTATTATCAATGCAGGAGGTATTGTTGCTTATTACCCAAGCAAAGTGCCACTTCATCGGCAGGCAGAATACCTTGGCGGACGCGATCTCTTTGGCAGTTTATGCAAGGCCGCTCATGAAGATGGACTTGTTGTCTTCGCGAGGATGGATTCTAACCGAGCCCATGAAGAATTTTACAAAGCTCACCCTGAATGGTTTGCGGTGGACGCTTCCGGGAAACCATATAAAGCTGGTGACCTCTTTATCACTTGTATAAATAGCCCGTATTATAACACACATATCCCGGCAATTATGAAGGAAATAATCGGGGAATACCATCCTGAAGGATTCACCGATAACAGCTGGAGCGGCCTCGGACGGGATTCAATTTGCTATTGTGAGAACTGTAAAAAAAGTTTTTATGAGAAGACGGGCCAGGAAATTCCTGCCAGGGCAGACTGGAGCAACAAAGGCTACCGGCAATGGATCAGGTGGAATTATGATCGGCGTATTGAAATCTGGGATCTTAACAATAAAACAACCCGTGATGCAGGTGGCCCCGATTGCATCTGGGCAGGCATGAACAGCGGCTCCATAAGCGGGCAGAGCAGAAGCTTCCGGGATTATAAGGAAATTTGCAAAAGAGCTGATATCATAATGCTTGACAGCCAGGCCCGCAGCGATGCAGACGGTTTTCAGCAGAATGGAGGCATTGGAAAGTTGATACATGGCCTGTTAGGTTGGGATAAGCTTATTCCCGAAAGCATGGCAATGTACCAGGCCGGCAGACCTACCTTCCGTCTGTCGGCAAAACCGTTGCCGGAAGCACGAATGTGGATGTTTGAGGGTATGGCAGGCGGTATACAGCCCTGGTGGCATCATGTTGGCGCCTATCATGAAGACCGGCGGATGTATAATACATCCGGCCCTGTTTTCAAATGGCATAGAACAAACGAGGAATTCCTGGTAAAAAGGCAGCCTTTGGCAAGTGTTGGAGTTGTATGGTCGCAGCAGAATATGGATTTCTATGGGCAGGATTCAGGTGAGCAGCTTGTTGACCTGCCTTACCGGGGCCTGACTCAGGCTCTTTTACGTGCCCGCATCCCTTATCTTCCTGTACATGCGGATCATATCGGCCGTGATTCTGATCAGTTCTCAGTTTTGGCGCTACCCAATGTCGGAATATTGACCGGGAACCAGGTTACTGATATCAGACGGTTTGTTGAAAAAGGAGGAGGATTGGTAGCTACAGGTGAGAGCAGTTTGTTTAATGAATGGGGTGACCCACTGACGGATTATGCGCTTGCGGACCTTTTTGGCGCCCACCTGAACGATTTTGCCGATACTCTTCCGGGAAAAAAGCTGTTAAGAAGTACAAACACTCTGCACACTTATCTTCGTATCCTGCCTGAGTTACGTGGCCGGGTCGATGGTCCTGAAAATGGCACTGAACCGCAGATTACCGGTAAACGGCACGGAATACTAAGTGGTTTTGATGAAACCGATATCCTTTCGTACGGAGGTCTTCTCCATCAAATCCGGACAGAATCAGGGACTGAGGTGCTTTTGACATTCATCCCCGAGTTCCCCATTTATCCCCCCGAAACCGCCTGGATGCGAGTGCCCAAAACTGATATTCCGGGATTGATTATCAGAACCATGCCCGGAGGAAGCAGGATTGCTTTTTTGCCTGCTGATATTGACAGACAGTTCGGACGTTATAACTTGCCGGATCATGGGAATCTTCTGGCAAATATAATCCGGTGGGCCTCACAGGATAAAATTCCTCTGACCGTCGGGGGAAGCGGCCTGCTGGATTGTCATCTTTATGTTCAGCCCGGCAGGATGATCCTGCATATTGTCAACCTTACAAGCGCCGGAACCTGGCGTCAGCCGGTTGACGAACTGATCCCGGTCGGGCCCCTTACTGTCAGTGTAAAACTTGAGAAGGGTGTATCTGGTAAAAACCTGAAACTTCTTGTCTCAGGTCAGGTTATCCCGGCAAGAGCAACAGATGGCTGGTGCCGTTTTGAGGTCCAGTCCATCTCAGATCACGAAGTGGCTGTGATAACTTAGTGAAGAAACATAACTGACTCCCTGCAACCCGCAACCTGCAACCCGCAACTTATGATATATTTTATAACATATTTTCATGAAAAGAAGAAACTTCATAAAAACAGCCGGGACCGGAAGTGCATTTGCACTATCCGGTTTTGGTGCAATTGACAATTTCGTTATCCTTGAGAATGACACCTGGTTTGACAGGCCGATGAGATGGGCGCAACTGACCCTGGTTGAAAATGATCCGGGAAAATTCGACCCTGATTTCTGGCTCGGTTATTTCAGGAAGATTCACGCTGATGCGGCAACTTTAAGTGCAGGCGGGATTGTTGCATATTATCCCACGGATGTTCCTCTTCATCACAGGAGCGACTGGCTTGGCAGTTCGGATCCATTTGGTTACCTGGTTAAGGGATGCAGGAAAATGAACATGTCTATTGTAGCCCGGACAGATCCTCACGCTGCCCGGAAGGATGTCCATGATGCTCATCCCGATTGGATTGCAGTCACGGCAGACGGGAAAAAACGCCGGCATTGGGCGAATCCTCAGCTATGGGTTACCTGTGCCCTGGGTCCGTACAATTTTGAGTTCATGACACAGGTGCACAATGAGATTATGGAGAGGTATCAACCCGACGGAATATTCTCGAACAGGTGGGCAGGTCATGGCATTTGCTATTGTGAACATTGCACCAGTAACTTCAGGGAGGCTTATGGTCTCGATCTGCCGCGTTCAGCCGACAGGTTCGACCCTGTTTATCAGAAATACCTGGAATGGAGTACGGGGAGGCTTAAAGAGGTCTGGGTTTTATGGGACGACCTGATCCGTAAGCATAAGGCCACATCACGGTTCATACCGAACGGCTTCCCTGATAAGGTACTGACCGGTAATCTTTCCGATATAGTTTTTACCGACCACCAGGCACGCAGCGGTGTAACTCCTCCATGGTCGAACGGGAGGGTCGCAAAGGAGCTGCGGGGATCAATCGGCATGAAGCCTCTTGGCGGCATATTCAGCGTGGGTTTTGAAGAGCAATATCGATGGAAGGATTCAGTGCAGAGCGAGGCCGAGACAAGAGTGTGGGTTGCAGAGGGCGTTGCAAACGGGATGAGGCCATGGTTTACGAAGTTTTCTGGTGTGCTTTATGACAGAAGATGGCTTAACACTGTTGATAAAATTTACCAGGTCCTCTACAGGAATGAAAATTATCTGAGAAATATTTATCCCATGGCAAGGGTCGGAATGGTATTTTCGGAGCAGAATCTGAATTACGGGAATAAGCCATGGCAGCAGAGGAGCGGTGATCATTCATCTGGTATGTATCACGCTCTCCTTGAAAACCGGATCCCCTTTGAGATGGTCAATTCCAGGCTTTTGGATCCGCAGCACCTGAAGCCTTTCAGATTACTCGTACTTCCAAACATCGCGACGCTTTCCGATAACCAGTGTGACCAGTTGAAACAGTTTGCAGAAGCAGGCGGGAGTCTTCTTGCTACTTTTGAGACATCACTTTATGATGAGATAGGAAATCCGAGGGAAGATTTCGGCCTTTCGGGTCTGTTTGGTGTTTCCTGGGATAAAGCTGTTGAAGGGCCGATGCAGAACAGCTATTTAAGGTTAAAGGGTGATCAGTTAACCGATAAGTTCCATCCTGTCCTTAAGGATCTGGAGGATGCCTTTCGCATTATCAACACCATACACAGGGTCAGGGTTGTGCCGAATTCGGAGTTTCCTTCGCCCGTCACACTCATTCCGACATATCCCGATCTGCCCATGGAGGATGTTTACCCCCGGGTGCCCGAAACCGCTGTCAGGGAACTCTATTTGGGTGAGTCGGGGAAGAGCAGGATAGCCTACTTCCCGGGTGATATTGACCGCTCATTCTGGCAGATTATGTCGGCCGACCATGGCAAGCTGCTTCGCAACACCATCCTCTGGGCGCTTAATGAAGAACTGCCGGCTGAAGTAACAGGTCCGGGAGTAATAGATGTAACTGTCTGGCGCCAGAAACAATCAATGACAGTCCATCTGGTAAACCTTACCAATCCGATGATGATGAAGGGGCCTTTCCGGGAGCTTATCCCTGTTCATGCAGGTGTGAGTATCAGGATCCCGTCAGGTATGAAGGCAGGAGATGTCAGGTTGCTTGTGGGAGATGAGAAGCCGCAGATTGAGATCAGTGATAATATTATCAGGTTGAATGTTGCGCAAATCGCTGATCATGAAATAATAGCGATTGATTTGGCAGATAAACAATAATGTGGTTCTCCAGAGGCGTTGCATGCTATGAATCTGCAATTATAAATCTACCACCTTTTGTAACGATTAACTGTATTATTCCGTCCGGAGGAACCATTCCGGGACCTGTTTTGAACCACATGCTGCTGTTTTGGAGCCTTAAAGGGATTATTGTCTATTAAAGGAAACGGATGATTATCAACAATTTCTATTTTTTTTGCAATAAGCTTCTCAATATCTCTCAGGTATTCTTTTTCATCAGCATCACAAAATGAAATAGCCGTACCGTTTGCCCCTGCTCTTCCCGTCCTGCCGATGCGATGGACATAGGTTTCGGAAATATTAGGTATCTCATAATTAAAAACATACTCCAGATCATCGACGTCGATTCCCCGGGCTGCAATATCGGTGGCTACAAGAACCCGGGTGGTCTGTGCCTTGAAATTTGAAAGTGCACGTTGACGGGAGTTCTGTGCCTTATTTCCATGGATCGATTCAGCACTGATATTTTTCTTTTTAAGTACCCTCACAACTTTGTCGGCACCGTATTTGGTACGCGTGAAGACCAGGGCTGTTTTAATCTTTTCATCCTTGAGCAATTCGATCAGGAGGGCATTTTTATTTATTTTATCAGTGAAATAGACATACTGGTTTACTATTTCAACTGTTGTTGCCGAAGGCGTAACTTCCACTTTTACAGGTTTATATACGATGGTGCCAGCCAGCTTTACGATCTCCGGAGGCATGGTAGCTGAGAAAAACAGTGATTGTCTTTTTTTAGGGAGTGCTGCCAGGATCTTTCTTACATCATGGATAAATCCCATATCAAGCATCCTGTCGGCTTCGTCAAGTACAAAAATTTCAACATCTCTTATTGAAATGTAGCCCTGATTCATCAGATCAAGCAGTCTGCCCGGTGTTGCCACAAGGATGTCCACGCCATTTCGCAAAGCTGCAGTCTGGGGATTCTGGTTCACTCCGCCGAAAACCACGGTGCTGGTCAACCTGGTATGCCGGCCGTAAGCTTTAAAGCTTTCATCAATCTGTATGGCAAGCTCTCTGGTTGGAGTTACAATAAGACTTTTTATTTTTCTCCTTTTATCGGATGTCACGGTTTTGATCAAATGCTGAAGGATTGGTACTGCAAAAGCAGCCGTTTTTCCTGTCCCTGTCTGGGCACAGCCTATCAGATCGATTCCCTGAAGGACAATCGGAATAGCTTGTTCCTGAATTGGTGTTGGTATTGTGTATCCTTCTTCTTTTAAGGATTTAAGAATAGGTTCAATAATGTTCAATGATTCAAACGTCATAACAATTTTTACTGGTAAATAAGGATGAAATAAAAGCTGCCTTGAATTGGCTGGGATTATTCCTTAATTTAAATTTGCAAAGGTACTACTTTTTGGCGGATAATCAGGTTTAGCCGGGTTATTACTGGAACAGCTTCTTGATTATGAAGATAATCAGGGAGATCAATACACTCAGGATGATCATTGTTGTTATTGGAAAATAGATCTTTATATTTTCCTTTTCAATCCTGATATCCCCGGGAAGATGACCAAGCCAGCCCAGTTTGTCACCTGCAAAATACATGATCAATCCTGCAATTACCAGTATGATACCTGAAAAAATCAGTATCTTGGCGAGCTGTTCCAATCCGTTCAGATATTTTAAGTTTTTGCAATTTAAGAGTAATCGGGTTCAATGAAAAACTTCTGCATTGAAAATTTTTGTTTTATTTGCCTTCTGTTACGTTTTTGCTTATGAGGAAACTTATTTTAATAAATCTTATTTTATTTTTCACAGTCTATCTTGCCGGACAGGAAAAGGATTTAACCACGAAAGGAGACACCCTGTTTCCTCCCTCCCTGGCCGAGGTTGTCGTTACTGCCAACAGGTTCAACTCGATCGGAATTGAAACTCCGGAGGCAATCAGAGCGCTTGAAACCAAATCGGTGCAGAAATTTCAGCTGCGTTCGGCGCCCGAAGCACTCCAGCTTACACCAGGTGTTTTTGTCCAGAAGACAAATCACGGAGGAGGTTCGCCATTTATCCGTGGGTTGACCGGCAACCAGACTCTTTTACTGATGGATGGTATACGTCTGAGCAATTCTACTATGCGCTACGGACCTAACCAGTATTTCAACACGATAGATATCTTCAGCATCGGCAAAATGGAGATCCTTCGCGGCAGCGGGTCGGTACAATATGGATCGGATGCTCTTGGGGGCACAATCCAGACATTTACCTCTTCTCCTGATTTCAGCGATGAAAAAAAATTCGGATCAACTTTATTGACAAG
>Ga0105095_10001793_pt1 | contig 11433 bp, 6 predicted proteins | sample PPLLak2March2015_2_FD_79180 | JGI IMG/M metagenome (GOLD analysis project Ga0105095, IMG submission 79180) | Freshwater sediment microbial communities from Prairie Pothole Lake near Jamestown, North Dakota, USA - PPLs Lake P8 Core (3) Depth... | ecosystem: Environmental > Aquatic > Freshwater >... | reverse complement strand
GGCTTTAAGGCTTTAAGGTGTTATTATATCAGATAAATTATTTGTCAGATGATGAAGAAGTATTTAAATCTGTCCTTGTTTTTTATTGTCGTGAATCTTTTACTCTGTTCTTGCTCAGAGAAAAAAAGAGTTGACAATGATGTGCACAGGTATAATGAAAGTTATTCAGGCGAATATCTTAACAGGATTGCCTTTCCGGTAGGGGGGATCGGTGCAGGAATGTTCTGCCTTGAGGGAACTGGTGCCATATCGCATATGTCGGTCCGGAACCGGCCCGAATTATTCAATGAACCGTGCATGTTCGCCGCAATATCGGTGAAGGGCATTGAAAACGGAACTAAAGTGCTTGAAGGGCAGGTGCCGGAATGGAAGCATTTCGGCCAACCGGGTTCAGGTAACGGATCATCAGGGGCAAGCTGGGGATTGCCGCGTTTTGAAAACTCAAAATTCCAGGCAAGATTTCCCTTTGCCCTGATCGAACTTAAAGATGATGATCTGCCTCTTGAAGTAAATATAAAAGGCTGGAGTCCGTTCATCCCGACTGATGCTGATAATTCGAGCCTTCCGGCGGGCGTCCTTGAGTACACTTTCACCAACACCGGTAACGCGAAGATTGAAGCTGTGTTTTCATATAATTCAAAGAACTTCATGAGGCAATCCGGCGGAAAAGCGAGAGTAAAATCAATCACAGGAGGATTTGTCCTTTCCGAAGAAGGCACAAAGGAGAATCCTGAAAGAAAAGGAGACTTTGCAATTTTCACCAGTGAATCCGGGACTGTTGTTGATCACTGCTGGTTCAGGGGCGGATGGTGGGATCCGCTTACAATTGCCTGGAACACAATATTGAAGGGAGAGGCCCGTAACACATTACCAGTCGACACAGAAGCACCAGGAGCTTCACTTTTTGTACCGTTCGAACTGGGTCCAGGTGACACGAAAACTATCAGATTAAACCTGGTTTGGTATGTTCCCGACACCAATATGAAATACGGACAGGATTCAAAAGAGCCCGACGATGAAGAATGCGAGGCTGCCGATTGTGTTTGTAAAGATCCATTCTATAAGCCGTGGTACTCCTCGAAGTTTTCATCAATAAACGAGGTGGCTGACTATTGGAAAACGAATTACACAGATTTGGCAGGCAAATCCGAACTTTTCAGCGAATCATTTTATAACAGCACCCTTCCACCCGAAGTTATTGAAGCGATAGCCGCCAACCTTACAATTCTGAAATCACCAACAGTTTTACGGCAGCGTGACGGTAAGCTTTGGAGCTGGGAGGGATGCAGCGATAATTCGGGGTGCTGTGCCGGTTCCTGTACTCATGTCTGGAACTATGCACAGGCCATACCGCATCTTTTCCCGAAACTTGAAAGGACCCTTCGCGAAACGGAATTCTTCCCCAGTCAGGATAATGAGGGGCATCAGACATTCAGGTCAGCATTACCCATCAGGCCGGTTGCCACTACTTTTTATGCCGCATCCGACGGTCAGCTGGGCGGTATCATGAAAGTCTACCGCGACTGGCATATCAGCGGCGACACCGAATGGCTGAAGAAACTGTTCCCCAAAGTGACAGAAAGCATGGATTATTGCATTAAAACATGGGACCCACGATCAACTGGTACGCTTGAGGAACCACACCATAATACTTACGACATTGAATTCTGGGGACCCGACGGGATGTGCACAAGCTTTTATCTGGGCGCTCTGAAGGCTTTCTGCGAAATGGGCACTCATCTCGGGCAGGATATTTCAAAATATGAAACGCTATATAAGAAAGGGAAACAGGCTATTGAATCTGAACTTTTCAATGGTGAATATTTTTACCAGAAGATCAGATGGGAAGGCTTGAATTCACCTGATCCCGTAAAAGCTTCAGAAGGCTCGTGGTCATCGGAGTATTCTGATGAAGCCAGGGAACTGCTCAAAAAGGAGGGACCTAAATATCAATATGGTAACGGTTGCCTCTCGGATGGTATCCTTGGCGCCTGGATCGGTAAAGTTTGCGGTCTTGACAATGTTGTGGATTCTGTAAAAGTAAGAAGTCATCTCAATTCGGTCTTTAAATATAATTTCAGGAAAGATCTCACTGATCATTCCAATCCGCAACGGCCATCGTATGCACTTGGAAATGAGGGCGGATTACTGCTCTGTACATGGCCGAACGGCGGTAAGCTTTCATTGCCGTTTGTGTACTGTGATGAGGTATGGACCGGTTTTGAATACCAGGTGGCAACTCACCTGATGATGATGGGGGAGGTTGAAAAAGGACTCGAGATAGTCCGTACCTGCCGCGAAAGATATAACGGGAGACTCAGGAATCCGTTCAACGAGTATGAATGCGGTCACTGGTATGCCAGGGCAATGTCGAGCTATGCAATGTTACAGGGACTTACCGGTACCAGGTATGATGCACTAACTCAAACAATGCATATTGACTCGAGGATCGGTGATTTCACATCATTCATATCGACTGCCACCGGCTTCGGTAATATCTCGCTGAAAAACAACAAACCTGTTCTTGATGTCGTTTTTGGTGAGATCCCGATCAGGGAATTTAAAATAAGGTAACCTGTACATCCGTTCCTTTCTTCTCAGCGGACAGGTAACCGGCATAAATGGTTGCGATCACATCGGCAGCCAGGATGCTGTCGCTTTCGATTGGATCCCCGAAGGCCGCTGACCGGTAGAATGCCTCCATCTCATGCTGGTAGCCGGTAAACCATCCCTCATCGGGTGATACGAAGGACCATCCCTGCCTGGTTTCTGTCTTTTCTACAATATACACATCCTTGAAATGCTTCTCGTCCGGAGTATATGTCTGCATTGCATTGTTAGGATTAATATTGCAGATTGTACGGTGATTGTTGGTATTCACCTCTATCCAGTTGTGCACTCCGCCAAGTACAAGTTCGCTGGCAAAAATATCTGCAAAGGTTCCGTCTTCAAATACTACGTGCATCAATGCAAAATCTTCGATATCCTTATATGTCGTTCTCAGATGTCCTTCATCGATATAACCCGGCATTCTTGTTATGGCGTGTGTCCGGGCGGTAATGGATGAGGGTCTGACAGGTTTTCCCGAACGCGATTTTCCTTCCACCTGTTTGAAGTACAGGGCTGCAGCCAGCGGATGACAACCTTTTCCCAACATGGATCCGCCACCGGAAAATTTCCATTGTCCGTAAGTCATTGAATGTGAACCGGAATGGGACTCTTCGCCATGCATCCAGGTGATCTGTGCCTTTGTTTTCCTCAGCATATCGCTCTCCTTCATTACTGATGGAGCATAGATCCAGTTTTCGGCATACATTATTTTCCCTTTGCTCTTCTTTTCTGCTTCAGTCATTCTTTTTATACTGGCAAGTGCCTGGATCAGACCTTCCTCACGGGAGAATTTATCACCGTTAAATTCAGCGCTTCCATCACCGAAATAGCCCGTAAAGGGCTTTTCAACAACTACGTGTTTATTCTTTTCGAGGGCAGCTGTCACTATCGGCTCATGTGACGAGGGAGGTGTGCAGACATGTACAACATCAACGTTTTCAATCAATTCATCAATACTCTTATAGCCCTTTATATTACGTGGTCCGGTAAATTGTTCAAGTTTTTCCCTGGTAGGGGAGTAGGCGCCTGAAATTTCCACCTTTACGCCAAAGACCCTGAGAAGGGCATCATAATGAAATCTTGCTGCAAAACCCGAGCCGGCAATACCGCAATGAATAACTTTCTTTGTCATGTTTAAGCTCCTATTTTATTTCCTTTAAACCCATGTTCCAGAGTGTAAAACTAAAGATATCAGTATAAAGTCCGATTGATTTGCTGACAGATATCCCTGCACCATGGCCTGCTTTTGTTTCAATTCTTATCAGTACAGGATTATTACCCGATTGTTTTGCCTGCATTTGGGCTGCAAATTTAAATGAATGTGCCGGGACAACACGGTCATCATGATCGCTCGTTGTAATAAGGGTTGAAGGATAAACCACTCCTTCTTTCACATTTTGAACCGGTGAATATTTCAGGAGATAATTGAACATTTCCTTACTCTCATCGGCTGTCCCGTAATCGTATGCCCAGCCTGCGCCGGCAGTGAATTTATGATATCTGAGCATATCCATAACTCCAACCATTGGAATAGCAACTTTCATCAGGTCAGGTCTTTGTGTCATTACAGCTCCAACCAGAAGTCCTCCGTTGGAACCTCCTCTGATTGCCAGGTATTGCGACGAAGTATAGTTATTTTCAATAAGGTATTCGGCAGCAGCAATAAAATCGTCGAACACGTTCTGCTTGTTCAGCTTAGTTCCGGCCAGATGCCATTTTTCTCCATATTCTCCGCCACCCCTTATATTTGCGACTGCATAAATTCCACCCAGTTCAAGCCATTCAGCTGCTGTTATACTAAATCCCGGAGTCGTGCTTGAGTTAAAACCGCCATAACCATAAAGCATAGCCGGATTTTTACCGTTACGCATCATTGTTTTTTTAAAGGTGATTATCATCGGTATCCTTGTCCCGTCTTTTGAGTCATAGAAAACCTGTTCGGATTCATAATCTCCTGAATTAAATAGCATTGATGGCTTTTTATAGATCTGTGTATCACCGGAATGCGGATCCAGCTTATAGATTATACCGGGCGTAATATAGTTGGCAAAGGAGTAATAGATTTCCTTATCTTTCTTCTTCCCTCCGAAACCCTGTACACTTCCGATACCGGGAAGTCCTATTTCCCTCACCAGATTTCCATTTATATCAAATTGTTTTACTCTGGAAATCGCATCAACCAGATAGTTTGCAAAGAAGTATCCTGATCCGGTTGAAGCCTCGAGAACATTCTCTGTTTCAGGGATAAAATCAACCCAGTTTTCGACTCCCGGATTTTCTGCATTTACTGTTACAATTTTCCCGTTTGGAGCATTCAGATTAGTTACAATGAACAGTTTTGAATCCTCGTTATCAATTATATAATGATCGTTATCAAAATTTCCGGCAATTGGCCGGAAGGTATCTGATATTTTTGTCAGATCCCTGATATACAGCTCATTGCCTGTTGTTGATATTGAAGCACTGACAACAAGATACCTTTCATCTTCTGTCAGATAACCACCCACATACCTTCTTTTAAGGTCAGCCCCGAATATAACTTTATCTTCCGATTGCATTGTACCGAGCTTATGGTAATAGAGTTTATGCTGGTCAGTCATTGCTGATAATTGACTTCCCTCCGGCTTGTCATAGCTTGAATAATAAAATCCGTCATTACCCTGCCACGAGATACCTGAAAATTTAATATTGGTAAGAGTGTCTCCGATAATCTTTTTTGAAAGGGCATCCATAGTTATCACCTTCCTCCAGTCGGATCCTCCCTCCGAAACAGAGTAGGCCATCATACTCCCGTCACTTGAAAATCCTAATTCACCGAGAGAAACAGTACCGTCTGCAGAAAACGTATTCGGATCAAGAAAAATCTCAGGATCTCCTCCTGCTTTCTGGCGATAGTAAACAGACTGATTCTGAAGTCCGTCATTTTTTGTGAAATATATGTAGTCACCTTCCTTAAAAGGGATACCGTACTTTTCATAATTCCACATCTTTGTGAGGCTTTCCCTGATCTGTTCCCTGTAAGGAATTTTTTCAAGATAGTCAAAGGTGACTTTATTCTGTTCCTTAACCCAGGCAGCAGTTTCGTCAGAGTTATCATCCTCGAGCCATCTGTATGGGTCAGGCACAGGGATTCCAAAAATGGTGTCAATGACATTTCCTTTTTGAGTAACAGGGTAAGTAATGCTATTCTCAACACTTCTGTTGCAGGAAGTTAATATTACTGCAACTGTAATAATAGAGATCAGTTTTTTCATTTAGTTTTTTATTTGCCTGAGTTACTCACAAAAGCAATCTGCTTACTATCAGGTGACCACGAAGGTACATTAATTGTTCCCTGTCCGCCATATAAATATGATATAACTTTCGGTTCGCCTCCTGATACCGGCATTAATCTCAGCATAACACGCTTGTAAGAGGGATGGGAATTGGGGTCCACATCGGGAGGGAAGGAGATGAAGACTATCCATTTCCCGTCAGGTGATACATGCGGGAACCAGTCATTGTATTTGTCCGATGTCACCTGTTCCATCGAGGTCCCGTCCGGATTCATCCGCCAGATATTCATGGTTCCTGTCAGGTTTCCGTTAAAATAAATGTGTTTTCCGTCAGGCGAATATTCGCAACCATCAACATGCTGACCCGCTTTAATGTTTGTCAGGGCAACCTCTTTTCCACCTTTGATTGAATTTCTGTATATATTATATATAGGTATCCCGTTTCGCTGAGCAACATATATAACCTCTTTGTTATCCGGAGCCCAGCCGTGCCAGTATGAAGGTGTATTTTCCGTTACCATTTTCGGCTTGCCCCCCTTCAGTGGTAGTACATACACTGTTGAGCCTCCACCCGGCATCCCTTCCCTCTGATGGCTGATTGCCAGCAGTTTGCCGTTAAAAGAGATTCCGTGATCGTTATTGTTCCTGTTTGCAAAACCTGTATTAAGTTTTACAGGATCTCCGCCCGTTACAGGGATTTTAAACAGAGCCCCATCCATATTGAACAAAAGATTCTTCCCATCAGGCATCCAGTTCGGAGCTTCAAATCTTCCCTGCTTTTCAAAAATTACAAGCCGTTTTCCGTCGGATATGTTCATTGTCTCGAGCCGGCAGCCCGGGTAACCTTCCTTTCCGGGATTATGGTTATCGGCCACGGGTCTGTCAATTCTGACATTCCATATCCTTGCTTCTTCGGTTACATCCGGATTATGTGAACATACAAACAGCCCTGCGAGGATCTCATCCGGAAGGTTGATCATTTCGTAGGAACCGGTTTCTTCAAATGGTTCACCCTGGTGTGCCGTTCTCATGAATATTATACTGCCTGAACGTTCGATCTGGATGATCTCGTAATGTGATCCTTTGGAAAACAACTGATCTTCAGGATCTTTCATCAGAGCCCCTTTATTATCCCTCCATTGCATAACTGTAAGTCCATCGCCATGAAGTACAGCCGATATATGAGGAGAACTATCCTCCGTTGAAGTTCTAAGCATCCACCCGGTCTTCCTGTGAGGTTCAGTACCATTACCCTCGAATTTAAAATTTGCAGTAAGGATAAAATCACCTTTGATTTTATTATACATATAATGGAATTCATCTCTTGCGAACCAGATATTGTAGCCGGAACCCTTAATGGAATATGACTGGTCATAGCTGCTATAAGTGCCCATACCTTTTATGGAGGGATTACCGATATCAGTATTTGACCGGAATACACCGGTTGGCTGTGCTGCTGCATCATTGCCGCAACTTAGGACTAGTGTATATAATAAAATTACCACCAGAGGATTTAAGCTGCTTTTCATCATTTATTATCTGATTTGGATTTTTTTAAAGATATATAATATAATCGTTAAAAATCTTAAGGAATATACTGCAATCGATTGCAATTAAAGTTAAGTAGTCCTGCTTGCTATTTTGTGACAGGGGATTATTTTAGAGGATTAAGAATCAGTGCTTTATAGAATTTTATACTGTTATAATACAGATATTCAGATAATTAATATTTAGATAATAACGCCTTGTGCGGTTAAACTTTTTCTCCGGCTGCAAAGGGGGTGAGAACATGTGAACAATATGATACGGTAAGTCAGATCCACCGGTAAAATCAAAACAATAAGTAACTTATCACCGGATATAAGTGATCACTGAAACTTAAAATGGTTATATTTATATAGTTTTTTATGAAATCGATTGCTATTTTTCATTAGGCATCTTTATGACAAACAGGATTATTGATGTTAATGATGATGTTCTTGTTGCAAGGATCCGGCAAAATGATAAAGATGCTTTTAAATTACTTTATAATCGTTACAGTAAGAAAATTTACTACTTTTCATTAAAATACCTTGGGAATAAAATTGAAGTTGAGGAATTAGTTCAATCGGTGTTTATTAATGTCTGGGAAAACCGGAAATCTCTGGATCCGACTTACTCTGTTAAAAGCTATATTTACAAAGCTGCAGTTAATTATATTTATAATTATCTGAAAAAGAAATCCATTCATGCCAGATTCGTTGAATCGCAAATCAATAATGACGAAATTCACCTGAATCTTAAATATGAACAGGTTTTTTTCAATGATCTTGAAAAATCAATTAACTCTATTGTCGGGACTTTACCGCCTCAACAGCAAAAGATTTTCCGGTTAAATCGGGATGAAGGCCTGACATATATGGAAATAGCCAGTAAGCTTGACATTTCGGTACGCACTGTAGAAAATCAGATGTATCGGGCTCTAAAGACGTTAAGAACAATTTTAAAGGAGAAATATCTCTGATATTTATACTGTTTAAATCTTAAAGAATTCAAATGATTTTTATCAATAAGATAAAAAGATAATTTGTGAATGAGGTTAGCTCCTTTCAATCTCATAAAATTTTTCTTGCTTTTCAATGAGTACTTCACCTGGCTTGATTGTATTATTTAAATGTTAACCAAAACAATTCAATGGAATCAGATATGATAAAAGATTTAGATATTTTAATTACAAAATATCTTGAAAATAAGTGCACGCAGGAAGAAAAGAGTCATCTCTTTGAACTCCTTGGTTCATACGAAAACAAAATATCCTCTAAAGAGGTACTATTTTCATATTTAAATGAGTTTCAGGAAGACCGGAATGAAACCAATTCAGTTGACCTTGAAACGATATATAATGGATTACTTTCTGAAATTATACAGGGAGAAGCAAGAGAATCAGAAAACCAGAAGCATCAAAACAGAATAAAAGTAAAAAGATTGGTTATTCGGGGCTTATCAGTTGCAGCAATTTTTTGTATTGCTTTTTTCCTGGGCACCCTGTTCAATCACCCTCGTAATATAATCAGTACTGAACAATCCATTACATCCGCCACATATACCGAAATAAAAGCTCCTTTGGGTGCAAGATCCGAAATAAGACTTAACGATGGTACTGAGGTGATGCTCAATGCAGGAAGTTCAATAAAATATCATAGTGATTATAATTCACTCAACCGGGATCTGGTGCTTGAGGGTGAAGCATATTTTAAGGTAGTCAGGAATATCAATCTTCCCATGGTTGTTAATGCAGGAAATATAAATATTAAAGCCACAGGTACTGAATTCAATGTGAAGGCATATTCTGACGAGGGGATCATTGAAACAACCCTTATTGACGGAGAAGTTGAGATTTCGCAGAAAGGGAATATTGACAGGGATCGGATTCTGGTGCTAAAACCCAACCAGAAAGCCATCTATGCCCGGCAGTCTGACAACTTAACACTCGAAAAGATAAAAGAAATTGAGCCACAGGTAATAAAATCTGCGAGAATTAAAACAAATGATTTTCTTGTTTCCCCAAAAACTGATGTTGAACAAGCCACTGCCTGGACAAAGAATAAGCTTATCATAAGAAGTGAAAACCTTGAAAGTCTTTGTACAAAACTTCAGAGGAAATACAATGTAACTTTTGTTTTTATAAATGAAGAGATCAAAAAGCATCGTTTTTCCGGGGTGCTTCTCGATGAAACTCTCCAGCAGGTAATGGATGTAATTAAGCTCACCGCTCCTGTTGATTATTTGATGGATGGTAAGACTGTTTTATTGTTTTCAAATAAAGAAAAGGCAGAAAAATATTCTAAAAATCTGAAATAAGATCTGATTTAAAAACTACTCTGAAACTAACCTAAATTATTATTGCCTATGGAGAAATCTACTCGATCAAAAAAAGGAGGGGAAAAAGTTCGCGGCTAATTCCCCTCAAATGAAGTCAAAGTTAATTGCGTCATTTTCCCAATAGTATAATGGGACTATTTATGTTTAACTCTAACTAACATCGCACAAAACTATGAAAAAAAAGCAAGGTCCTTATTTATCCTTAAGAAAAAAATGTAAAATCCTCCTAATTATGAAACTTTCAGCTATCCTGATGGTAGTTTTTACCCTGAATATTTCTGCAATGGGATTTGGACAGTTTTCCTTCACAGCCGAAGGGAAAAATGTCAGAGAAATCTTTGATATCATTGAGCAGGCGAGCAATTACCGGTTCTTCTACAATGATGAATTTGAAGCTGCAAGTAAAGTTATTGATCTGGCAGTAAAACAAAAGGATATTTACCAGGTTCTCGACATAATCCTTGAAACAACGGATTATACATATAAGGTTTTTGAAAACAACCTTATAGTTATATCCCTTAAGGAAAATATCCGTGAACTTTCTGATCTTCAGCAAAATATTGTCAGAGGGGTAGTAACTGATGAGAATGGGAATCCAATTCCGGGGGCTACGGTTATAATAAAAGGTACTACCATAGGTACAACTACTGATTTAAATGGAAATTATGTAATAGAGGGTGTAGCTCCTCAAACTACTTTGATCGTATCTTTTATCGGATATAAAAGCCAGGAAATCCTTGTCGGTGACAAAGCTCAAATAAATATTGCCCTGCAGGAGGAAGTAACTGCCCTGGAGGAAGTTGTGGTTATAGGCTATGGTACTCAACGGCGTGAAGCTGTAACAGGTTCAGTTGCTTCAATCAGTGGAAATGTGTTACGTGATGTGCCGTCCGCTAATGTGTCACAGTCTTTGCAAGGACGGATAGCAGGGGTGGAGATGCAGCAAACATCAACCAAACCTGGTTCTACAATGCAAATCCGTATTCGGGGTTCCCGTTCGCTGACTGCAAGCAACGATCCGTTGGTGGTGCTCGACGGGATTCCTTTTGTCGGGTGCATCTGTGAAATCAACAACAACGACATCAAGAGCATTGATATATTGAAAGATGCTTCGGCAACTGCTATTTACGGTTCACGTGGTGCCAATGGTGTCATTTTAATTACCACCAACAGAGGACAAAAAGGACAAAAAGCAAAAATAACCTACAATGGTCGTCAAAGCGTGAACAAAATCTTTGCCAAATACCCAATGATGGACGGGCCGGAATTTGTTGCTCTGCGTGAAGCTTCAGGCAGGTACACAAATGGGCCTGATGAATTCGATAATGTAAATACCGATTGGCAAGACTTGTTTTTCGGAAATGGTAGCCAGATGAGCCATGACATAGGTCTTAACGGTGGCACCGCCAATGGAAGCTACAGCTTCGGCCTTGGCTATCTCAAGGATCAGGGTGTTATCCCTACAAACAAATTCACCCGCTATAGTTTACGCGGTTCCATTGATCAGGAAGTAGGTAAGTATTTCCGCTTCGGTTTTAATTCAAATAGTAACTATAATATGAATGAAGGTGACCAGATAGGGTTGTACGGTGTATTAAGCATGTCGCCTATTTCCGACCCGTATAACGAAGACGGTACGTTAAAAAGATCCATAAGAATGCCGTTAGATGATCAGTTTACCATCACG
>Ga0105095_10001792_pt1 | contig 11435 bp, 8 predicted proteins | sample PPLLak2March2015_2_FD_79180 | JGI IMG/M metagenome (GOLD analysis project Ga0105095, IMG submission 79180) | Freshwater sediment microbial communities from Prairie Pothole Lake near Jamestown, North Dakota, USA - PPLs Lake P8 Core (3) Depth... | ecosystem: Environmental > Aquatic > Freshwater >... | reverse complement strand
CCCTCAACCTCTATATTAAATGATTGCTGGCTGAGCAATGTCAGCTGAATGTGACAGTCGAGAGCCCGTTTCGAATCGGTGCCAGCTTCGGCGACGACTTCACTGAAATAGATGTTGACAAGACGGTGGACTTTCAAAGCCATCAAATGGGTTTGCGTCTGCTCTGCATCCGAAATGTTGTAATCCGACCCGGGTTTGATATAAAGCGATTCAAGAATGAGATCGTACTTCAGGGGCTGCTTCTTATCACCTGAAATAAAGTAATACCCCTTGTAATTTACTGTATCCAGGCCTCTGAAGTACGATTCTCCTCCTTCCAGAACATTCTTAGGAACGAAATCAGGATAGATATAAACATTTCTTACACTATATTTTGAGTGCGGCACATACCTGACCCTGTTGTTATAGTCGGCTATCATGAAATTCTTTACAGTATATACAATGTTTACCTGCCTGTTGCCAATCGTACTGTCGATAAGGAACGAGATGTGATCGCCCGAAAAACCGTAATACCCGTTATTCCTTATAAATCGCTCAAAACGCGACTGTTCGGCCCGCAGGATTTCAACATCGTACGGCTTCCCCCGTTCAATAAGACAATTTACTGAGTCAAAATTGAAAAGCTTCATGAAAGTGGTATCAGCAAAATCGTAAGACAGATTCCGGATGATATATGGAGATTTCAGCTTAATATCATAGAAAACCTCAGCCTTCCTTTTTTCAATCTCAACCGTATCCGTAACAATCCCATCGAAAAATCCTTTGGACGCGACATACGATTTAATCTGTTCCTTGCTCTGGTCTGTTGCTGTTGAATCGTATATTACGGGAGCTTCGCCGATATTTCGCAGCCAGCTATGAGGCCACTTCTCCTTATCGATGTTTGAAAGGTTATATAAGCCCAGGTGGAACCGGGCACCGAATATTTTCTTATTGGGCTTCTGCCTGATATAAGGGAGAATTTCGCTTTCCTTAACGATCTCACTGTTAAGGCTGATGTGATTTTTATCAAGAAGTGAGCGTCCGGCCGGAACGTATTTTGTCGGATTACAGGAACAAACAATAAGCAGCAAAATGACATATTTGAGAGTATATCTCCTTAGCCTGCTAATTTTATAGATGCTGATACTTTTCAATTTGTACCGGAAAACAATTTTCAAATATAGCTAATCTGAACATCGTGGAAAAATCCATTTCAGGCAACTTTAAAATAACACGGTCAGGAATCGCGGTAAACAGGGAAACCTCAACCGGGAAACAGGAAATCGTTCAGGCAGTTTCAAAATAATCAGGAATGAAGTAAGTGATTGAAATTCTGAAATGTTAATTTTACATCCCGGGAACAGAAACCACACTACAGGTTGACAGTCCCATTCAATTTAAACCTGTCATTATATGCTGGGCAAGAACAAAGCTAAGTACATCATCTCACTTCAAAAAAGAAAGAACAGGGAAGAAGAAAAACTCTATGTCATCGAAGGAGATAAGATGGTCAGGGAGTTCATTAACAATGGGATGCCCCTGGTTACGCTTTATGCAAAACCAGAGTTTTTAAGCAGTATTCCGGCAAAGTCGATAGCGGCAATAAGCGAGGTTGAAGCCGTAAACTTCGAGGAGTTAAGGAAGATAAGCAGCCTTACAACGCCGCATAACGCCCTGGCAGTAGTAAGGATGCCCGATGCGCGATCGGGAAACAGCGCTCCTTCAGATGCGATCTCCGTTGCCCTCGACCTGGTTCAGGATCCCGGCAACCTTGGTACAATAATAAGGGCTGCAGCCTGGTTCGGCATCAGGAACATTTATTGTTCCGAGGAGTGTGTCGACGTTTATAATCCAAAAGTGATCCAGGCTAGTATGGGTGCGGTCATGCACGTCACTGTCCAATATACCGGCCTTAAAAAATTGTTCGGGGCAGCCCGTGAAATGGGATTACCGGTTTTCGGTGCCGTCACAGAAGGAATTTCGATCTATACCCTGGAGGGACCATGCGACAGCGGGATAATTCTCCTGGGAAATGAATCCAGGGGGATCTCCGACGATCTGCTTCCGCTGCTCACCAACAGGATTATGATACCAAAATTCACAAGTGCCGGATACGGGATCGATTCACTAAATGTCAGCATGGCTGCTTCTATAATTTTTTCCGAATTTGCGAGGAGGAAGAGCGGGAATAGCTGATCAGAACAGCAGGAAACCGCTATTCAAAATGAAATGCAACTACCCATATCTGCGAATGTATCCTTTCGATCGAATTAACAAACTCCGGATTTTTTGGTGCAGGGTCGTGGACCAGTACATCCCTGATCCCGTTTGACATTTTAAGTTCGATCGACAGTTTGAAGTATGGGAGATAAAAATCGAGACCCGCTCCAAGCTCATAGTACAGGTCTGATCTTCTTAACCTCAGGTATATCGGCTTCTCATCGTCGTACTCTTTTTTACCGGCAAGATCGTAGCGGTAATTAATTCCTCCGATAACATACGGTCTCACATTATTGAGCCTTTCACCCTTGTATTTCAATAAAAAGGGAAATTCAAGAAATGACGATTCAAGCCGCTGTCGCTCATCATAGATTTTCTCAACTTCTTCAATAAATCCCTGGGGACCATCCTGAATTTTATGTACCTGATAGAACCTGATATTCCTCTGACCGAAGGAGACACCTGGCAGGAATCTGAAGTCGAAGTATCTGCCGGGCCGGAAATTTGTGACTATCTGAATGTTAATTCCGGGATTCAGCAAACTGACTTCAGGATTGAGATATCTTGAAGTGTCTGATCCCATCTGTATCCTGGTTGGAACAATATTAAAATCCATCAGGTTGAAACCCAGGCTGAACCCAAAATGGAGCGCCTTGTCATCATACCAGGAATCGTTTTTGGGTTTCTGCTTCTGGCCGGATAAATCAATATGAACAAGCAGCAAAAGACCCGCTAAAAATATATATAATAGTCTTTTTCTCAAAGTACCTGAATAGTAGTTTTTATGTAAATGATAACTATTATAATACCCAAATATTGTATTCACTCCTTATTCCCGGTATAAATAGTTGCCACCCCCCGTGTAAGCCTTTCCTGCTTTACGCCGGTAAGCCCTGCCGTCCTCATTAACTGCATGAAATCTTCGCTGTCGGCAAAATCCATCACTGACTTTTGAAGGTATTTGTATGCCTTCCTGTTCCTTGAAAAAAATCCGCCAAATGAAGGGAGTAAATTGCGGAAATAAAAATCAAAAACACTTCTGAATGCAGATCCGTCAGGCTTTGAAAATTCAAGAACAAGCACAAGCCCGCCTTTCCTGACAATCCTTCTCATTTCGGAAAGACCTTTTACCGGATCCGAAAAGTTCCTTACCCCGAAAGCAACCATCGCAACATCGAAAGTATTATCCGGGAAACAGATGTTTTCAGAATCACACTTCAGAAGTTCAATCAGATCAGAGAGCCCCTTTTCCATGACTTTCCTCCTGCCCAGTTCGAGCATCTTTTCGGATATGTCGATCCCTTTCACCGTCCTGGGATCTGCCTTTGCCGCTGCAATTGCAAGGTCGCCAGTCCCGGTTGCCACATCGAGTATTGCAGGATTCTTACAGACATCAGAAATTATTTCGATTGCCCTTCTTCTCCATCTCTTATCAATACCGAATGAGAGTAGATGATTCAGGAAATCATATCTCCGGGCAATTGAGTCAAACATCGGCCCAACGGCTTCCTTATCCTTGTTAAGTTGCATTCCCTCCAACGGGCGTTTAGATTAAAGAATGCAAAGATAGTCATTTGGTTGATATACTTTGAAATACGTATTATAATACGTATTAAAATACGTATTATAATACATATTTTATTGAAAATGAATTTAAAGTCACGTACCAGGCGATCACGTCTTCTCAACTCTGACCCGGTTTGAGTTCATATGGTCGCGGGTACATCAGATTAAATAAATTCCTATTTTTACATAAATAAAAAAAAATCAGGACAATATGAAAAAGATCATTATGATCACCGGCGCCACAAGTGGTTTCGGGTGGGCGACAGCAATCAGGTTTGCGGAGAGCGGTGATGATATTATAATCACGGGAAGGCGAAAAGAACGTCTGTCACTTCTCGAAGGGGAGCTCTCCCGCTACAATGTCAGGGTTCTCCCGCTTAATTTTGACGTCAGGAACAGGGACGAGGTATGGTCGGCTGTTAATGGCCTGCCGGCGGATTGGAAAAAAATTGATGTTCTCATAAATAATGCAGGACTGGCAGCAGGACTGTCGCATATCGACGATGGCGATACCGATGACTGGGACAGGATGATAGATACAAATGTAAAGGGTCTTCTGTACGTAACCAGAGCCGTTTCTCCTTTAATGGTTGCAAGGAAGACAGGACACATAATCAACATATCTTCAATAGCCGGGAAGGAAGTATATGAGAACGGGAACGTATATTGTGCTTCAAAACATGCAGTTGACTCACTCTCACGATCGATGAGAATTGATCTGCTTAAGCACAACATCAAGGTAACGAACATAGCTCCGGGCATGGCTGAAACCGAATTCTCACTTGTCAGGTTCCATGGAGATGAAGAAAGGGCCAATGCTGTTTACAGGGGAATTGATGCTCTTAAAAGTGAAGATGTTGCGGATGTGATCTATTATTGCACTACCCTCCCGGAGCATGTCTGTATAAACGATCTTGCGATAACCCCGACCGCCCAGGCGAATGTAATGCATAGTTTCAGAAAGGTGTAAGGGAGCAACAGGGGAAAAACAAGACCTCCCGGCGGAGAAAGAATTAAAAGTAAATCCAATCAAATCAATTTTAATTATGAAAAACTCTTTCAGTCTCTTACTTCCGGCAATTCTATTTTCTTCCTTATTCCAGAGCACCTTATCTGGAATAGACACAAAAAACACAAGGCTGATGTCACAACCTGCGATAAGTGCCGATCACATCGCATTCATTTATGCAGAAGACCTGTGGCTGGCAAATCCTGACGGCTCCGGTCCATTAAGGCTTACAGTGGATGACGGCATCGAATCGGATCCTTATTTCTCACCCGACGGAAAGCTGATAGCATTCAGCGCCCAATATGACGGGAACACCGATGTATTTGTTATCCCTGTCGAGGGGGGAGTGCCGGTAAGACTGACCTGGCACCCTGGGAATGATATTGTAAGGGGATTTACACCCGATGGCTCCGCTGTGCTTTTTGCCACTCAGCGATCCTCATTTTCAGGAAGATACTTCCAGCTTTATACTGCCGGAGTTGCAGGAGGATTCCCTGAAAAACTAAAAATCCCCAATGCATGGTTTGCATGCTATTCCCCTGACGGGAAATCAATGGCTTACACCCCGCTTACCCCGCAATACTTCCAGTGGAAGAACTACAGGGGAGGAACCATATCAACGATCCTGATCTTTTCATTCGCCGATAATTCGGTTGTTAAAATACCTCAACCACAAGATGGCTGCAATGATGCCGATCCCATGTGGATAGGGAACACCATCTATTTCACAAGCGACAGGGCAGGCGAATTCAACCTTTTCTCCTACAATACAGAAACAAAAGAAGTAAAGCAGCTGACTTCATTTAATGATTTCCCCATACTTAAGGCATCAGCCGGCAGCGGGAATATAATATTTGAGCAGGCGGGATACCTTCACACCTTTAATACCGCAGGTTCACAAAACTCCAGGCTGACCATCGGGATAGCCGCAGATCTTCTCGAACTAAGGCCCAGGTATGTGCAGGGAAACAATTATATGCGCAGCGGGGATATTTCTCCTACAGGTTCAAGATTCGTCATGGATTACAGGGGCGACATAATTACTCTTCCGGCTGAAAAGGGCGACCCGAGAAATATAACACTCACCACAGGAGTTCACGAAAAGTTCCCGACCTGGTCTCCCGATGGAAAGTCGATTGCCTACTTTTCAGATGCAGGAGGAGAGTATTCGCTTCACATAAAACCGCAGGACGGCAAGGGTGAGGCTAAAATAATCAGGCTTAACGGAACCGGATTCTATTCAAACCCGGCCTGGTCGCCTGACAGTAAGAAAATAAGTTATGTCGATAACGGACGAAATCTATATATTCTTGATATTGAATTAAATACAATTAAAAAGATAGATTCAGACGAAGTCTACTTCCCGGGTCAGTTCAGGGATATATTCGGAGACTGGTCATCCGATTCAAAATGGATCGTTTATACAAAAAACCTGAAAACAAACTTTGAAAGAATTTACCTCTATTCAGTCGACCAGCAGAAGTCATTCCCGGTCACTGACGGACTGAGCGATGCTTCCGATCCGGTTTTTGATCCGAACGGTGAGTATCTGTATTTCTTTGCTTCGACTGATGCGGGACCCGTCGTGAATTGGTTCGACCTGTCGAGCCAGGATATGAGAATGACAAATTCAATCTACCTCGTAACGCTCAGAAAAGATATTATTTCACCCCTGATAAAGGAGAGTGATGAAGAGGGCGTAAAAACCGAAAAAACAGAACCTGAAAAACCAGCGGAAAAAGCTACCGGAAAAAGCAAAAAAGATTCTAAAACTCCTGCCCCTGAGCCGGAAAAGCCTGAACCGCTGAAAATAGAGACTGACGGATTGCAGAACAGGATTGTCAGTTTACCCGTCAGGGCAGGCAACTTTTCAAATCTTGGAGTTGCAGCAACGGGTGAGATATTGTATATCGTCAGACCTTCGGAGCAGCCTGAATCTTCAAAGCTTCATAAGTATAACCTGAAAGACCGCAAAGACGAGGAGGTAATGGAGCTTGACTTTTACCTTGTTTCAGCCGATCAAAAGAAGATGTTTTACATAAAGGGACAAACTTACGGCATTACCGTTGCAGGAAAGAAACCTGAGGCTGGAAAAGGTATTTTAAACACAGGAGCAATTTCGGTGAAAATTGACCCCGCTGTTGAATGGCCGCAGATTTTTGATGAAGCATGGAGGGTCAATCGTGATTATTTTTATGATCCGGGAATGCATGGAGTTGACTGGAAGTCGATGAAAGCAAAATACTCGGTTTTCCTTCCTGACCTTGCCTGCAGAAGCGATCTTAACCGTGTGATCCAATGGATGTGCAGCGAACTCAGCGTTGGACACCACAGGATTCAATCGCCCGGAGACAGGCTGAATAATCCGCAACGGATCGGGGGTGGATTGCTCGGAGCTGATTATTCAATATCCGGCAACAGGTACCAGATTGCGAAGATCTACGGTGGACTTAACTGGAATCCCGATCTGAAATCGCCACTTACTGAGCCGGGGCTCAATATCAATAAGGGAGATTACATTCTGGCAGTTGACGGGAATGATCTGACTGCTGATAAGAACCTTTACAGCTTCTTTGAAAACACCGACGGTAAGATTGTCGAACTCACTATTAACACAAAGCCTGACTATGCAGGATCGAGGATTGTCAGGGTTGTCCCGGTAGCAAATGAATATTCACTCAGGAACCGCGACTGGGTTGAAGGGAACCTGAAAAAGGTGACTGAAGCGACAAACGGGCAGGTGGCGTATGTTTATGTACCGAATACGGCAGCGCAGGGGCACGAATACTTCAAACGCTATTTCTTCCCCCAGGCCGACAGGAAAGCCATCATAATCGATGAAAGGTTTAATGGGGGCGGATCACTGGCAGATTACTATATTGACATACTCCAGCGTCCGGTTCAGGCTTACTGGAACATGAGGTACGGATTGGATCTCAAATCACCAAGCGCCTCAATACAGGGTCCGAAGGTAATGATCATCGATGAGACCGCAGGATCGGGCGGCGACATGCTCCCGTGGATGTTCCGTAAATTCAGGGTTGGCACACTTGTCGGGAAACGGACGTGGGGCGGACTGGTCGGCATACTGGGGTTCCCCGAATTCATCGATGGAGGTTCAGTGACTGCACCCAATGTTGCAATATGGACTAACGATGGATTCGTCGTTGAAAACGTCGGGGTGGCACCGGATATTGAAGTGGAGCAGTGGCCCGCTGATATAATCAACGGCAGGGATCCCCAGCTCGAAAAAGCCATAGAAGTTGCACTGCAGGAACTTGCAAAGAATCCGCCTGTTGAGCCTGTAAGGCCACCTTATCCGGTAAAGGTGAGGAAGTGATAGTGCTGCCGAGGGAGCGAGGGAGCGAGGGAGCGATGGAGCGATGGGGAGAGAGGGAGATGGGGAGATGGGGAGATGGTTAAAAATTTTAGTTTATTTAATATAAGCTTTTTATAATGTATACATATAGTTATTTACTGGATTTCACAAAGCAGGTTTTCGGAAAGATGGGCTGCAGCGAAAAGGACGCGGAAATCATAGCCGATGTCTTTCTGGCCGCCGAGCTCAGGGGGCATGCATCGCATGGAATGATAAGAATAAAAGACTATTATGAATTATGGAAAGCCGGGAGGATCAATGTGAAACCGGATGTGAAAGTAGTGCATGAAACGCCCAGCACGGCAGTTGTCGATGGCGACAATGCAGTAGGGATGGTTGCTGCCCGGAGGTCAATGGAGATCGCCATTGAAAAAGCGGTAACCGCAGGAACCGGCTGGGTGGCCACCAATAACTCAAATCATTTCGGCATTGCAGGATATTACTCGATGATGGCGCTAAGGAAAGATATGATCGGCATCTGCCTGACCAACGCCAATCCCCTGGTGGCTCCGACCTTTTCGATCAGCAGGATGATGGGTACCAATCCCATAGCTGTAGCAATACCTTCACTGAAACAACCTCCGTTTGTGGCTGACTTCGCAACCACACCGATAGCCAGGGGCAAACTGGCTGTGTCGGAAAAGAAAGGTGAAAAAGTCCCGTTTGGATACGTCCAGGATAAAAGCGGCAATCCATCCAATGATCCGGCAATACTTAAATCAGGAGGTTCAATGCTGACCCTGGGAGGCGACAGGATTCACGGGAGTCATAAAGGATACTGCCTTTCGGCAATCGTTGATATTTTCTCAGCAGTGTTCAGCGGAGCCAATTTCGGACCGTTTGTTCCTCCCAGCGTGGCATACCTGCCGGTTCTTGATAAGAAAGTAGGTAAAGGGACCGGCCATTTTTTCGGGGCAATGAGAATAGATGCCTTCCAGCCGGCCGGTGAATTCAAATCAAAAATGGATGAATGGATTGAAACTTTCCGTTCAGCAATTCCAGCCGCTGGTCAGGAAAAAGTGTTGATCCCCGGCGATCCGGAAAGAGAGTGCGAAGAAAGAATTATGAGGGAAGGTATCTCTCTTGTTCCGGCGATTGAGAAAGATCTTCGTGATATCGCTTCAGCAATTGGAGTTCCCTTCGGGTAATTTACTTATTTACTGATTCATGAAACCCTGATCCTTCAGGACTTGCAGGAGGATTTTTGAAAAGTACACATTGTCTTCCTTCTTGTACCTTATATCGGTAAACACCTGCGCCAGGCTCTCCTTCTTATTCTCGGCAACAAATTGCTGCGAATCTTTCCTGTTCTCCTTTTCTGAATAAAACCTGTCAATATCCGCATCAGTGTAATCCCTGTAGATCTCATTATGGACCACGGCCTCCAGGGGAAGCCTGTCGACCTGAACAGGCTGCTCGGCCGGCCATCCTGCTGTGACAGTAGTTACGGGAATTACACCGCGGGGAAGCTTCAACACTTCTATGATCTTGTGAGCCATATAGGTTGTTGTGCCAAGGTAACAGATTCCGAGTCCACGCGATTCTGCAGCCATGCAGAATGTTTGTGCCGCAATCAGTGCATCGATGGCAGCAGTCATGAACGACATGAAATTATCGTATCCCGGATCGGCCTTCCTGAGGGCACACCATTTATTAAACCGGTTAAAATCGGCACAGAATGTAAGGACCAATGGAGCCTCAACAATCATTTTCTGATTAAAATGGAATGGTAACAACTCCTTCTTAACAGCCGCATCGTGTGTTACTATTATACTATAAACCTGCATATTTCCGGTTGTAGAGCATCTCGCCGCTGCCATGAGCAGCTCGTTCAAAAGCGATTCCCCGACAGGTTCTGCCGAGTACTTTCTTACTGTTCTCCTGTTAAGCATACCTGGAATAAAATCGGTCATGTTAAAAATCTTTAAGAAGAGGGGCAAAGTAAACAAATTCTGCCAAAACCTGTGAAATTGATGAAAAGGATTTTCTTATATTAGCATGATCCAAAAAAATCAATCTATAAAAAAATGAGCAGACCAGTTACATTGTTCACAGGCCAGTGGGCCGATTTAACCTTTGAAACAGTTTGTGAGAAAGCCAGGTCATTTGGTTATGATGGATTGGAGCTCGCATGCTGGGGCGACCATTTTGAAGTTGATAAGGCTACTGACGAATATTGCCAGTCAAAAAGGAAGATGCTTGACAAGTATGGGCTGAAGGTTTTCTCAATTTCAAATCATCTTGTCGGACAGGCAGTTACAGACAGGATTGATGAAAGGCATAAGGGTATTCTGCCCGGCTATGTCTGGGGGGATGGTGATCCTGAAGGAGTCAGGAAGCGTGCAGCGGAAGAGATGGTGAGGACAGGCGAGGCTGCAAAAAGGCTTGGTGTTTCAATTGTAAATGGTTTCACCGGAAGTCCGATCTGGCATCTCTGCTATTCATTTCCGCCTGTCCCGGTGAAGATGATCGAAGACGGATTCGATGAATTTGCACGGCGCTGGAAACCTGTTCTGGATGCATATGCAAAGCTGGGAATAAGGTTTGCCCTGGAGGTGCACCCGACTGAAATAGCTTTTGATATAGCTTCAGCACGCAAGGCATTAAAGGCTGTAGACAATCACCCTGCTTTCGGTTTCAACTTTGATCCCTCCCATTTCGGTTACCAGGGTGTTGATTACATTGCATTCATTCATGCTTTCAGCGACAGGATCTTCCATGTTCATATGAAGGATGTCGCATGGTCTGAATTTCCCGCTGAAGCAGGTGTATTCGGCGGACATACGGAATTCGGAACAAGAGGACGATACTGGGATTTCAGGAGCCTGGGCAGGGGTAATATTAATTTTGAGGAGATAATCAGGGCGCTGAACCGGATCAGGTACAAGGGACCGTTGTCGGTCGAGTGGGAAGACGGCGGAATGGATCGCGAGCACGGTGCCAGGGAGGCTTGTGAATTTGTCAGGGCTGTTGACTTCGCTCCTTCGGACATTGCCTTTGATTCAGCTTTTGAAAAATAGGACCGGATTTTATACACTGGATTTCTTAAATTACCCTAACCCTTAATCATTCCTTATGGACACAATCAAAAAAGCTCAACTATTCAATGCAAGTTGCGTTGCATTGGTTGTCACGGCACTTGCCTTTGCAACAAGAGGCTCATTTGTTGAAGCATGGGCAACCGAGTTTAATCTCACACACACCCAGGTAGGGTGGATAGTAGGTACAGCATTCTGGGGATTTACACTGGCCATGTTTTTCGGCGGACCCCTTGTTGAT
>Ga0105095_10001791_pt1 | contig 11437 bp, 8 predicted proteins | sample PPLLak2March2015_2_FD_79180 | JGI IMG/M metagenome (GOLD analysis project Ga0105095, IMG submission 79180) | Freshwater sediment microbial communities from Prairie Pothole Lake near Jamestown, North Dakota, USA - PPLs Lake P8 Core (3) Depth... | ecosystem: Environmental > Aquatic > Freshwater >... | reverse complement strand
TCCCAGAGTTTGACCAGGGTATCCCGTTCGACTTGAAGCCTGGTCCTGATGGAGAAATTCAGGGATTCGATATAAGGGAGAAAGTTTACCTCCTTGACGTAGATGCCGTCGCCCACTTTGATTTCGATCAGGCCCATGACGTCCAGGATTCGAAGGGCCTCCCTCAGGGAGTGCCGGCTGATGTGAAATTGTTGCGCCAGGCTCCGTTCGGAGGGGAGGCGGTCTCCGGGCGCATATTTCTTCCTCAGGATCAACGTTTGAATCTGGTCGGCTGCATTTTCGTAGAGTCGGACCCGCCGGATGGGCTTCAACAGGATCTCGTTCTCCGGCTCCAGGTTTTTTGAGGAGGGGGATGGAACACGCGCTTGAAATCGACGTTCGATGACTTGATTCACGCCGAACCCTTTCTTTTTTCCTCCCAAGAGGTCACTGAGGGGAAGTGCTTCCGAAAGGTAATCCTTCAGAAGACGAGGCGGTCAAGTGGTTAGACCAATTCATAGTATGGATAAAATATTTTGTCAAGAAGAAAATCAGGCGGAGTTGTTTTATGAAACATCGGGGTAAGGCAGAGGTGATCGGGTGTTTTATTGTCATCGCGTCTGAAAACCCCGTCGTGTAAACAGGGATGAAAGGTGCGTCTGCTGACAGAAGAAGAAAAACAAACCAGATGCTGAAACAAGTTCAGCATGACGTAACGGTTCGATTCCGATCGGTTTGTCATCCCGAACTCGTTTCGGGATCTCGTTCTTGGGTTCAATATTTTAGGTTCTAAAGCCCCGCCCTGTGGGCGGGGTTCCTTATTCAACCCTTTGTTTTCTTGCGGACCACTTCCTCCCAGTTGATGCTATACGAAGGTTTTCGGCCCTCCAGCACATCGAGGATATTTTGGGCCGCTCCTTCAGCGAGTTGGGCCACCGCATCCTTTGTCAACGCACCCGTGTGTGGGGTGAGGATCACATTTTCCATCTGAAAGAACGGATGGGAGGTCTCTGGGGGTTCTTTCGCAAAGACGTCAAGGCCTGCCCCGGCGATCTTTCCTTGCTGAAGAGCTCGGATCAGAGCCGGTTCATCGATGATTTCACCCCGTGAGGTGTTGATGAGAAATGCGGTGGGTTTCATCAGATTGATTTCCTTCTTTCCGATCAGTCCCTGCGTCTCAGGGCTCAGCGGGACATGGAGAGAGAGGAAGTCGGATGTCCCAATGATCTTTTCTCTCTCTTTGGTAAACACGAGACCGGAAAGATGGAGATCCTCGGCATTGAGATAGGGGTCGTAACCCCAGACCTCCATGCCCAGATGATGACACATCTCGGCGACAATTCTGCCGATCCTGCCGAGGCCCATCACGCCGACCCTTTTTCCGGCAAGGCCCATGGGACGATAATCGTAACGTGACTTGAAGTTTCCCTTTCGCACTTCTTTGTTGAGGTAAAAGATCTGTTTCGCCAGAGCCATGATGAGGGTCACGGCATGCTCCGCGACAAAACGATCCTGGGGACCCTTGACGCCGCACACCACGACGTTACGTCCCGTAGCGGCTTCGATGTCCACATTATCGAGTCCTCCTCCGGTCCGGGAGATCACTTCAAGATGGGGGGCTGATTCGATCATCGGTCGAGTGACTTTGGTGGCTGTCCGGACAATGAGGCCCTGAGCTTCTTTCAAAAGTTGACCCACCGATTCTCCTGAGGGATCGGGACTGATGATGATGTCCACCTTTCCATGGAGCAGCTTCATGCCTGCTTCATCGATGGGCTCTGCCAAGAGTACTTTTTTCAATGTGACCTCCGAATCTTATTTCTTGCCGACTACAGCAATTGGTCCAGCAGTTCCATGAGCTCTGGATCACCGCCTGCTGGAGGGGTCCAATTGACGTGGACCACTTGTATTCCCTGAATTTCCAGGGTTTCAGCAAAATCGGCCACTCCGACATTGATCGCGATCGGGCCTTGGTGAAGGAGCTCTTCCAGTTTATTTGGCACGAGTAGCCTCCGAAAGACTTGCTGTGAGGAGCGCACAAAACTGGGCCGCCTGGGCGCTGCTGGGGAAAACGGCGACCTCTGCTTCTTCGAGCACCTTGACCTGCTGCCGAAAGTTCTGCAGGTCTCCTTCTGTTCCGCATATTGAAGCAACGACGCTGAGGGATCCACCCTTCTTCTTGGCGGCGTCTTTGACCTCCTTGATCACTGGGACCAGCTCGCCAGCCGGGTCAGGGGAAGCATTGAAGCCGAGCACAAAATCGAGAAGAAGAATTGCCACGTGCGGGTCCTGGCCCTCAGCCAGAATGCGATCACAGCGCAGGCGGGAGTCAATCATGGGATGGGGTTTTCCGACCGTAAAATCATCGGTACCCATGTCCACCAGGGTGTGTTCCTCACTTCTCATGGGATCGGCCAATTTCGGATTTCCATGGAGCGGAGCGTTCGAATGAACGACGATGCCTGCGTCCTGGAGAATCTGCTGGGCCTGGAAACAAAAGGTGCCGCCGGCGAAGATTCCGCGGAGGTATCTCTGCTCTGGATTCTTATTCACTTGTTCCCGTCCGGCAAGCTTCTGCCAATTGGAAGAATGGGTATCCAAATGCGGCGGAGCGTGACCCGTCACCTTTTGAATGGCCATCGCAGCAGCGTCATCCAACGTACGAGCTGTCCCATGGCGAATATCAGCCGAGAGAGTCTCTTGTCCGAGTCCCAGGAAGCAGACGACCCTTGGCTTCTGACACTTGAGAATTCTTGGAATGAGATTGGAAAGAGCCAATTCTCCGGGCGGTTTGGACAAGATCGTAATAACTTCGGTCTGCGGATCGGAATCGAGGGCGTCTAAGGCAGTAAGGAAGGAGATGCCACCCACGGCATCCGAAAGGTCCCGGCTGCCGATACCGATGGCCTGAGAGATCCCCGAGCCCGCCCGATGAATGAGGGAGGTAAATTCCTGGATCCCTGTGCCGGATGCCCCGATGACTCCGATGGGCCCGCGACGAACAGCGTTGGCGAAGCCGATCCCGATTCCTCCGATGATGGCCGTGCCGCAATCAGGCCCCATGACCAGGAGGCCACGCTCTCGGGCATACTTTTTGAGGGAGATCTCGCTGTCCACAGGGACATTATCGCTGAACAGGAATACGTTCAGGCCGTGCTCCAGCGCCTTTCGGGCCTCCCGGGCAGCATAGGAGCCCGGGACAGAAATAACCGCGAGGTTGGAATGACGTTGCATTGCCACAGCTTCATCAAGCGTCCGGATATCGTGCCGTGGAGCAGAACCCAAGTCGATCGTTAACCAGCGATCTAGGTCCTCAAGCACAGAGGCGAGAGCTTCTTGGCTTTCGGCTTTGACCGCCACCATCAGGTCGCTTGGCGTGGCTTCCGAAATCTCCGGACCTCTTACTTCAATTTCTTCGAGCAAGATTTTGTTCTTTTCCGTTCCCATGAGAGCCGCCGCCTGCAGAATACCCTTTTGCTGCGACAGACGCTTGGCCACCCGCATCAAAAAAACGGAATCATGATATTCGTTCTTTCGGATGACGTATCCCGTCACCATTCGTTTATTCTCCAGGCACTAAGGAGTCCATAATTGTTTTGACACCGATAACTAAATCCCTCCTCCCCTCCCTTTACAAAGGGAGGAATTGCCCCTCTTTGGCAAAGAGGGGTTAGGGGAGATTTTCTAAGCAAAATGTTTTTTCAATTAAGGATGTTGTTATCGCCCCTATCCTTCTCCCCCATGGGGAGAGGAAGGGTGGAAGGCTGATTCCGTATTCCCCATCAAGACCGGCCCAATCCGTATTTTCGGCCAAAGCTCAACAGGGCCTTCTTGAAGCATTCCATGGGAGCGCGGACCAGTCCCGCTCCGATAATGGAGTGACCGGGATTCTTGTTGGCGATCGCGGTGTCGATGATGGGAGCAATTCCGGTCTGCACGACTTTACGTATATCGATGCCCACTGGAGCTCCCTGAAAACCAAGCACAGGCATGCGGTAATTGGGACTGGTGGTCACCGTGATCTGGCGCATTTCCCGGTTATACGCCATCGCTTCCTCGGGTGTGCCACCGACCAGACTCAGGATCCCTGTGGCACCGCACAGAACGAACCCACCCCAACCTACCGTCTCCGTGACTGCAGAATCTCCCATATCTGCACCTGCGTCCTTTTCGCTATAACCGGGGAGGTATAATCCGTCTACCTTCGGCGACGGTGCGGTGAACCATTCATCGCCAAGACCGCTGACACGGATTCCAAACTCAGTACCATTCCGTGCCATGGTCACAACGACGGTGCTGTAATCAATACCCATTGCCGGGTCCACGGAGGCTTTGCCAGAGGCCATCGACAGGCCAAGGAAGATCAGTTCGTGGTTCGTAATGTAATGGATCGTACCCACCAGGTGATCCGTTGCAACGCCCCCTTCAATCATCGGAGCCGCCATTGCGTTTGCGAATAGACTGGAGGCAGCCATGGATCGGTTATGCAACTCATCCCCCATTTGTAGTGCTTTAGCGATAATGGGCTTCAGGGGAAGCCCTCCCTTTTGGAGGAGGCCTTTTCTGAGCGACGGTGCCCAGACATCTCGCCAGAGGCGCAAGCCCTGAAGAGCCGGGTCGCTGTAATCGCCGAACTGCTGGCGTCCCTCCACCTGGCGACAGAAAGCCCGATTCGCAAAGGCTTTATTCTCCACGACCCACACGGGCATCGACGAAGAGATCGTGCCGGCCATCGGACCGACGGCATGGTGGTGATGATTGGGCTCCATCTTAACGGCTCCACTCTCGAGGAGTTTCAACGCCTCTTCTCCGCTCTTGGCCCAGCCTTCGAAAAGAACCGCGCCGATCATGGCACCCCTCTGAGCGCCGCACATGTGCTGCCAATCAATAGGGGGTCCGGAGTGCAGGATCATTCGATCTTCAAGACCCGGGATGACTTCTCCTGCGGGTGCAATATCGACCAGGACAGGATCAGCGGCATTGATCCGTCTCACCGTCTCTATGTTGGCAGCTTCAATCTTTTGTTTGATGTCTTCTGCAGGTGTCAACGTTCTCCTCCATTCGTATCTTTGACCTTCCCTTCTCAACAGGGAAGGCGTGAAAAAATTGATTCCCTCGGAGGGCGAGCGAGGATATTGGAGAAGTTTTAGAGCGGTACCTTCTTGCCAGGAACTACTAACGATGAAAAACTTCTATCATCCTCGCTTACTTGCAGAGTCCCATTGCCTCTGCCTATCAAAGACCGCAATTCTAAAACTTTGAAGATATTCTCGCTCGACCGGCTCTCCCGATTTTTTCACAGCTTCAGGGCGAGATCAAGCAGGAAGTACACTCAGTTTCCCTTCAACAAGGAGCATACCGGTCAGCATTCCGGCCAGGATGTCCCATCCGGATGTATCTCCGATTCCAAGTAAACGTTCGGCTCCTTCGATGGTAAGACCCAGGTCTTGACCCTTCAACAACGACGTGACCACATCGTGGAGTGGTTCTGGACCGTGGCCGAAGGCATGATCTCTGAGAATTGCATGGCTGATGGGATGGGTCTGTGTGGACGCCCAATCGACCAAATCCATCACAGGTTCCTCTTCCCAGTTAAAGTCCTGAGGATAGGCTGTTTTCAGCGAACGAGCCGCGAAGAGCAGGCCCCCAAGAAAATCATCTCCTGAAGGCGTCAGACCTGGACCGAGACCAACTAAATCCCTGCCTCTCCGTGTCACTTCCGACATACTGAAATCCAAACAGGCCGATGTGAGATCAAGAATTGAATTTCGGGCTCTGGCAAGCAGGGGATCTGTGTGAGAGATCGCCTGCTTGTTGCCGTCAACCAGCGATGATGTCATTGGACTCATTTGGGGACCCATCTGAGGAATCATCTGGAAAATCATCTGGCCGAATCCTTTTGCGTTCCCAAGCTTCGTGACGGCCTGAATCAACCGGCGGACGCATGCCCTCACGACAGTGAGTGGCTCTGGGTGCTCGAGCCCGACGACGGAGGGCTTCCATTCCGTCGCCGGATCCAGCTCAATGGTTATTCCCTCCGGAAATCGCAAAAATGGACCATCCGCAAAAAAGTTCTGGCTAACGCAGGTAGATCTCGGCCGAAACGAAGCCAGAATGCAGCGCCTGTGCATGTTCAGCCCTTCCTGTGACAGCCACAAAATCTCGCCGTCTCCGCCGACCAAGTAGACCGTTGTAGAAAGGACGGCAAGCACTTTCCCTGAGAAACCAGGCTGAGCAAGCAGAACCTTGGCCCTCGAGCCGATCTGCTTTGCAGGGCAAACAAGAGGTCCCTCTTTTTCGTCAAAATCAAAACATTCGGCAGTGGCCTGCATCTTACTTCGCCTGACCGATGACGCCTTCAACGAGCCAGTCCATTTTCCCAAGGGCTGCGATGGGAAATGCCTCGCCGGCCTTCACCCGCTCAACGCCCTTGTTATCCTTGATCGGACCCTGGAAAACATTCAGCTTGCCGCTGATAAATTCTTTTTTCTTGGCATTGACAAGCTCAACCGCTGCAGGAGAGACCGCGGGGCCGAAGGGTGCGATAGTGAGATAATCACTCGCAAGGTTGCCTAAGAGGGCCTCGCTTTTCCAAGTACCGTCCATCACCTGTTTGGCAAAACGGGTGTAGAGTTCACCCCAGGTAAAGGCGACGCCGCTGATCCAGCCCTTGGGAGCAAACTTTTGTACGCCGGTGTAATGGTAGCCTACAGAGAAGGCCCCGCGCTTTTCAGCAGCCTGCACCACCGTAATCGGAGAGTCCACAATGACTCCGAGGACATCCACGCCCTGATCCAGGAGGGCGTTTGCAGCGGTCGCTTCCTTTCCCGGGTCCAGGAAGGTTCCGGTAAAGACCACGCGTGTCTCCACCTTTGGGTTGACGGACTGCGCTCCAAGGTGAAAGGCATTCACGTTCGCCAGGAAAAAACTGATGGGAAGGGCGACCACGTAGCCGAGCTTATTTGTCTTGGTGGTTTTGCCCGCCGCAATGCCCATCAAATAAAAGGCCTCCGGCGTGCTCGCCCAGTAAGTGCCTAAGTTCGGGGCGAGCTTGTATCCCCCGGGATGGACAAACTTGACGTCCGGATACTTTTTAGCCACTCTCAAGGCTGGATCCAGATAGCCAAAGCTTGCGGGGATGATGAGCCGGGCTCCTTGCCTGATCATGTTCTCCATGACTCGCTCTGCATCGGCGCCTTCCGGGACATTCTCGACTTCGATCAGTTCGACGTTCGGAAGATTTTTCTTCATGATCTGCGCCCCTTCGGCATGGGCCTGGTTGTAACCCGCGTCTGCGATGGAGCCGATATGCAGGATGCCTACCTTCAATTTTGGCTGTGCGGATGGTGTTCCTGTAAGGCTCAGTATGATGGCCACGACAAGGCCGGTTAAAAGAATCAGAAACGCAAACCCTTTGCTTGATCTTTTTCTGTTCATTTTTTCCTCCCCTTTCTTGATGGCTGGATATTCCAGCGCTGTTTTTTGATCCTAGCTGACCGCTAAGATTTGGTATCTATTCCGTCCCTCGGAAGACCTGACCCAAGCTGGCTGGCGCTGCATGCCGTCGTGCGCCGCCCCAGACTGCAAGAACTCCCAGGCTCAATAGATATGGAAGCATGTCAAGCAAGAAGGGTGAAATGGGCACTCCCCTTGCCTGCATCTGAAGCTGCAGGGCGATCGCGCCGCCGAAAAGCAGTGCTCCGGCGATCGCCCGAAGCGGATGCCACTTGGAAAAAATCACCAGGGCAACGGCAACAAAGCCCCTGCCTGCTGTCATCCATTCTGCCCATGTTTTGGCCACTGCCAATGAGAGATAGGCTCCGGCAATGCCACCAAGGAGGCCAGCGACGAACAGGGCCTCGTACTGCAATCTGTAGGGGTGCCTCCCCGCAGCAAAGACGGCCGTGGGTTTTTCTCCGACTGCCCGCAAGCTCAGCCCCCATCGCGTGTAGAAGAGAGCCCACCATACCAGAATAGCGATCGGGACGACAAGGTAAACCAGTATATCATAATGGAAGAGGATTGTACCAGCGACGGGAAGATCTGAGAGGATTGGAATTCGGATCTCATTTAAACCTTTAATCTGGCTGCCGATGTAGGGGGCGCCCAGAAGAGCGCTGAGCCCCGCACCGCAAAACATCAGAGCCAGCCCGCTCGCCAGCTGATTCGCCCTGCGCTCGATCACCAGGAATCCAAAGATCATGTTGAAGAGAGCTCCTGCCAGAGCAGCTGCGAAGACACCCAGCGCGGGGTTGCCCGTCTGGACTGTCGTGCTGAAGCCCACCGCCGCCCCCATGAGCATCACGCCTTCCAGACCCAGATTGATAATTCCCGCCCGCTCGCCGATGACCTCCCCGAGGGTGGCATAAAGGAGTGGTGTTCCGGCGATGATTGACCCTGAAAGGAGACCTTGCAGCGAAGATCCTGTCATTTGACTCCACTCTTTCCGCCCTGACGAGCAAGGACGACGAACAGGATGAGGGCGTTCAAAATGTTTACCGCCGAGCCCGGAAGCCCATGGGCCATCTGAAGAATATCGCCGCCTGCCGTGACGATGGCGAGGAGGAAAGCCGCAGCTACCATGCCCAAAGGATTTCCGCCGGCCATCCAGCTGATCAGAAAACCGATGAACCCGTATCCGGGTGACAGACTGGGTCGGAGACGGCCCTGGATCGCAGAGACCTCGACCATTCCTGCCAACCCCGCCAGTCCACCGCCGATAAACATGAGCAGGATAATATAACCGTTGATCGGAATCCCGCTGCGCCGTGCCGCTTCCGGATTACCGCCAATCGCTCGCATCTCAAGGCCCCACCGCGTCCTGGTAAGAACAAAATAGAAAAGGATGAGTGCGGCAAGGGGGAAGACAAACCCGGCATGGACACGGGTCCCGACAAAAGAGGGCAAGGTGGCGGCATCGACAAATTCGGCAGTCTGTGGGTAATTTGCGCTTTCCATGTCTTTCCAGGGACCAAAGACAAAGAAGTTTGTCAGCAGGATAGCCACATAGTTCAGCAACAAAGTAGAGATGGTCTCGCTCACCCAGCCCTTGGCGCGCAAGATTCCCGAGATCGAACCCCACAGTCCACCTCCGAGAACTCCGAGAACTGAAATGAAAGGTAGGAGAATCCATGCGGGTAGGGTGTTGAAGTTGAGGGCTCCCCAGGTTGCAAAGAGAGCTCCGATGTAGAGTTGACCTTCCCCTCCTACATTGATCAGCCATATTCTGGACGGAACTGCCACAGCGACCGCTGTCAGCGTGAGAGGGATCATCTTCACCAGGATTTCAGAAAAACCGTAGGTGCTCCCGAGTGTGCTGGAGAAAATATCCGCGTAGGCTTTGATTGGGTTTTTGCCAAAGGCCAACAATAGAATGGCAAAGACCAAGAAGGCGAGGATAAAGAGTGCGAAGAAACGGATCGAGCTCGTCACCCATCCTCCCGGACCACTTAAGACGTTGCTGGTTCGATTATCTGTTAGGGCCATATTCCCCTTCGGAACCCGTCATCAGATAGCCTACTTCGTTAATCGAGAGATCGTGCGGCGTGCCCGTGCCCGCAATCCGTCCGCGAAATAGGACCACCAGACGATCGCTCAGGGCGAAAAGCTCTTCCAGATCTTCCGAAATCAGGAGCACGCCAGCTCCCGCGTTCCGTGATCTCCTGAACAATTCCCGCGCCGCGATCGCGCTCTGCACATCCAAACCGCGTGTGGGGTAGAAGGCGAGAATCAATTTGGGGTTCCTTGCCATCTCTTGGGCGAGAATCATGCGCTGGAGGTTCCCTCCAGAGAGCGCACCCACGGGTTTATTCAAGGATGGAATTTTAAAGCCCAGAAGCGTCAGGGACCGTTCGATGTCATTCCGAACCAATTGCCAATCTAGCGAGAGTCCGCCCTGGCGGGCATACCTGCGGAGATTACTAAGCGCCATGTTCTCTTCTACGGTCAGACCTGCGACAGCAGCCATTCCCAGCGGGTCTTCGGGGATGAAAGCCACGCCACTTGACCGAATTCGAGCAACGGACCAGTGGGTCGCGTCTTTACCCCACAGATATTTGGCCCCAGTGTCACACTCTTGGAGTCCCAGGATCACGTCTCCAAGCTCTTTCTGCCCGTTCCCTGAAACCCCGGCGACACCAACAATTTCGCCCGGCAGGATGGTGAGATTGATTTCTTTGAGGCCGGTTGCTTGGCCCTCAACGGATGTACTGACCTGCTTCAATTCGAGGAGAGGCTGGAGATTCTTTTGGGAAGTTTCACCGGGGCTGCGCATTGATTCAGAGATTCCTTTGCCGAACATTAAAGAGACCAGTCCGTCTTCGGTTGCCTCGGAAACATGGAGCGTGCCTGTGACTCGACCACGGCGTATGACCGTGATGCGATCCGCGCAAGCAAGAACCTCCTTCAGCTTGTGGGTGATAAAGACCACAGCAAATCCATCGCGGCGCAATTGGGAGAAGACTCTGAAGAGTCCTTGCACTTCGTGTGGGGCCAGGCTCCGTGTCGGCTCGTCGAGGATGAGAATCTGTGCGTCTGCCAGCAAGAGTTTGAGCACCTCTGCTTTCTGTTTTTCCCCAACGGAGAGCCGCCAGACCAGGGCAGAAGGGTCCACCTGAAGGTCGAATCGTTTCGAAATCTCCTCGATTCGTCCGAGTATCTCCTTCTTATTTAAGACGACAGGCAGGCTGGGTAGAAAGAGTGAAATATTTTCAGCAACACTCATGGCGGGAATCAGAGTAAAATCCTGGAAGACCATGCCGATACGCAATTGCTTGGCGTCGTGAGGCGAGCGAACCTGCACAGGCTGACCCTTCAGCCGGATCTCTCCCGAGTCCGCCCGATAGAAGCCGTACAATATCTTCATGAGGGTGCTTTTGCCGGCTCCATTCTCCCCGAGCAGGGCATGGACCTCACCGCTGTTAATTTCCAGGTCGATGTGATCATTGGCCATCACGCCCGGGAATGACTTGGTGATGCCTCGCAAGGCAAGAAGGGGAGAAGATGGAGTTGCCATAGGCACAGAGAGTTTTTAGCACAATTTCTTTTTTTTGTTAATGGAAAAAATTCGGCCCCGTTAGAAATAATGCCCCACTGCTCTGCAGCCCCGCTATAGCAGATATTCTAATGGTACTATTTATTTTACGCTTTGGTAAGTTTAATACGACTCCAACAGATACCCCATCCCCCTCCTGACCTCCCCCTTGAAGGGGGAGGAACATAACGATTTCCCTCCCCTTCAGGGGGAGGGTTAGGGTGGGGGTGGGGTTAGATGGGTTATTTGTCTGAATAAAATTAATTATGGCGGTTTCATCAAAAAAACGATTTTGAATAGGTTTTCATTAAGGCCTTATTTTTTTGGCAAAAAGTGTGATCCAGAAAATACCGCCATATTTAATTTTACGCAAAATGGAACGAGTTGGTCCATTGTCTCTAATTCATCTAACGTATCAGGTTGGTA
>Ga0105095_10001790_pt1 | contig 11440 bp, 7 predicted proteins | sample PPLLak2March2015_2_FD_79180 | JGI IMG/M metagenome (GOLD analysis project Ga0105095, IMG submission 79180) | Freshwater sediment microbial communities from Prairie Pothole Lake near Jamestown, North Dakota, USA - PPLs Lake P8 Core (3) Depth... | ecosystem: Environmental > Aquatic > Freshwater >... | reverse complement strand
TGTTGAGTTTAACCGCAAATCCCGTTTCAGAGATGTGAAAATATTTTTTTATGTTGATCCACAAAGCGTGATGTGAGAAGTACAAGAAAGAAAGAAAAGAAGGTGAGGTTCACCTTAAAGGAGTTTGTCTCAAAAAGCATGTCGCTAGACATGCTTTTTTTATTTATTTTTGTTTAAAAACTTTATATGAGTAATCACATCACGCCAGACTACAATCAACAATTTCTTTTTCCACCCTGCATAGAAGATTTTATTCCCAATGACGACCCTGTAAGGTTTCTCAGGGAATTTGTAGATAGTATAGATTTGAAAAAAGAAGGATTTGTTGAATCAGAAGATAATATAGGTCGTCCAAGTTATTCGTGCAATTTATTGCTTAAGATATTGCTATATGGGAGTTATGAAGGAATAAAAAGTTTCAGGAAAATAGAGCGATTGTGTAAAAGGGATGTGGGAATGATGTGGATAAGTGGAATGAATTACCCGGATCATAACAGTATTTGGAGATTTTTTAGGAATAACCGGAATGCAATAAAGTCCATATATAAACAATCAGTTAGGGTAGCCATAAAAAATAATCTGGTTGGGATGGTGCTTCAGGTTATGGATGGAACAAAAATAAGAGCAGATGTAAATAACAGAAAGAGGATAAGCCAAAAGAAATTAGAATATTTGCTTGATAACCTTGATCAGATAAGTGAGGGAGTAATTAGAGAAATGGAGGAAGAAAACCCTACAGAATCTGAAGAATCCGGAGCGGAAAAATTAGATGATGAGTTACAGAATAGAAAAATGTTACAAGAAAAAATTAAATCTGATCTGGAAGAATTAAAAGCTAAAGGAATAAAAGACAAATATCCTTCGGATTTAGACGCAAGAACTATGATGATGAAGGATGGTAGTTATCAGGCAGCTTATAATTGTCAAGTAAATGTGGATAGTAAAAAAGGAATAATAGTAGGAACTCTTGTAGGACAAAATTCATCAGACTATCCTTATCTAGTTGAAGTATTAGAGGAGACCTCAGAAAATACTGATAAGAAAACAGCAGAATTAACGATAGCCGATAAAGGATATTTTTCCGGAGATAATCTTCATAAGGCAGAGGAAAAAAGATATAACGTACTAGTGAACATACCTCAGAGTGGCAGTAATCATTTTATTAATAAAGAGAATCCCTTTCATAAGAATAATTTCAAATACGAAGAGGAAAGGGATATTTATATATGCCCAAACGACAAGGAGTTAACTTTTAGAGGATATCAGAGGAAAAGGAATAAAAAGAAAAAATATGTAGGTAAAGTTTATAAATGTTCTGACTATGGAAAATGTCAATTTGCTAAAGAGTGCACCAGAAATAAAAATGCTCGTCAAATTACAGTTAATGTTTATGATGAAATAATAAGAAGAAAGAAAAAAGAATTAGAAGATCCTATTAAAATAGGATTACTTAAAAGAAGAAAAGAAATAGTAGAAAGAATATTTGGATATATAAAAAGAGTATTTGGTTACACTCGTGCTACTTTCCGTGGGCTAGAGAATATGAATGCACAATGGTATCTGATTTGTGCTATAATAAACCTTCGCAAAATCCAACAATCACTCGCCTAATTGATAAAAAAGATTTTTGATCTATCAAACTTACTTTCAAAATTAAAATAGCAGGAATATTTTTTCTCTGAAAAAAAAGGGCTGCTTACGCAACCCTTTTGAGACAAACTCCTAAAAGGTGAGCCTCATCTAAAATTTTAATAAATATATCTTACTTTAAACTTCAGCACAGTTTCCCCGTCTTTAGGAACAGGTATTTTAAATGTAATATTCTGTGCATCTTTCTTTTCATAAGAATGAGATGAGGAAAGAATCTCCCAGTATAATCCAAGGTATCTTTCTACTTCAACCGTAATATCTTCTTTCTTCCTGTTTTTAATTTTTATCTCATAAGCCTGTTCGTTTACTCTATCGCTTATCTTATTGTTTTCTGTTTGTTTTTCTTCAACAACTATATCAAAAGCATCGCCAATTTTTAATTTCACTTTTTCATTTCTTGGTGTGTGGTCAATCAAATCTTCGCCAATAAATTCAAGAGAGTTATCATCAGATTTATAAACTCTTACTTTTCCTTTCGGCATCGGCACACCAAGATTATTTCCTTCCTTATTTTCAAATTCAACAACAACATTTACTTTCCCCTGGCTGCTGGGATTTCCATAATACCATCCATAGCTTCCGCTTCTGTAAAAATATTTTTTTACAACTTTAACATCAGAGGCTTCAAACAAAGAGACCTGTTTAGTTTCATTATTTGCAAGTGTTGTTGGCCGCTGCAAATCATAAATATGATATTCAAAAAAATCTTTTTCCTGGAATTGCTGTTCCTGTACAGATTTATCAACAGCATACATTTCAGGTCTTCCATCACGCCTATAAATATCCTGAACAAGGTTAATATCGCCTGCCACTAATTTAAGTTTCGCTTCTTTATAAGTTGTTCCGGAAGTATTTTCCACACTAACCCAGGAATTCAAATCAATTTCAGTATCATTTTCATTTAATACCGCTACATATTCAGCATGCCAGTTCATTCCGGAAGTCTGGTAAAAAACTTCAACATCCTGCTTGCCTGAAGAATTTGAATTAACTGCCCATACAAGAGTTGGTTTTGTTATTAAACCTTCGGGAAGTTCCCCAACAGACATCCTGTACTTTGAAAGATTAGGAAGCATAACAAGTCCTCCCTCTTTTTTCTCAAGGACAATCTGTCCGCCAAAAGCAGAGAGAAGTTTTCCTTCAATAAATTCATTATTCTCACCAATGAGCTGAATATCTTTATCAATATATTTCTGAAGAATTTTATCAAGACTTACAAGATCATACTGGTAATTTTGTTCAAGCACTTCCCCGTTTAATTTTATATGAACGCTGGTTGGATCAATGAATTGTGCAACATCTGTTATTGCTATTTGTGATCTCCCGGATTTCAAATCAATCGTCCTTACATCTTTAACAACTCCGAGGTTTACATTATAAACTGTAACCGCAACTGATTTTTGATTTGCTTGCTGACTGAGCAGTTTATTGCTGTATATAAGAAGCAAAAAAAGGACAATAAATAAAGACAGCTTATTCATGATAATTAAGCTCCATTATCTTGTTAATAAAATTTGATTAGTTAAACTTTTGGAATTCAGATTAAGTTCCTTTAAAAATAAAGATATTTTTAATGACAGCCATGATAGATTTTAATTTAAGCTTGCATTAAATTTATCATCCATAATTTCAAAATGTAATAAATTTAATAAGCTATGTTACCAGAAAGTTCTATTAAAAAGAAATTTTTACCCTTAGTATTCCTTTTGATTTTTCTATTTATAAAACCTTCTGAAGGTAATGAGCCTGAGAATTTTAATCCCGGGAATTCAAATCAGGAAAGTCTGAATGAAAATGATTCACCGGACAGATTCATTTTTGGAATATCATATTTTAATGCTCTGCGAAAAAAACGGAATGCTTTTGAGGGAAGACTGGAATACCGCTCGTCGTTTACTTTATTGAATGTAAAACCTTTTACAGGCATAACTTTTAATTCAGCTGGTGCTTTTTATGGAATGGCAGGTTTTTATTCCGATATTCCCCTGGGAAATAATTTAATTTTTACTCCGAGTTTTGCAGCAGGTTATTTTAACAAAGGAATGGGACTTGACCTTGCTTATGAGCTTGAGTTCAGAACTCTGTTTGAAATATCTTATACTTTTCAAAATAATTCTATGATAGGATTTAGCTTTTATCATATATCAAATGGAAATTTAGGCAGAAGCAACCCGGGTGCTGAAAGTTTTTCTTTCATCTATTCTGTACCAATTAATTAGATGAAATGAATTTAACCACACTATCTATATTAATTCTATTTTTAATTTCTTCATTATTTGCACAGGCTCCGTCTTTTGGTCCAAGAGAAGATAAAGGGCTAATTGAATTCTATGCTATTAATGAAGCCTCAGGAATTGCAGCAAGCAAAAAAAATATAAATGTACTCTGGACTCATAATGATTCCGGAGATTCGGCAAGAATTTTTGCAATTAATAATGACGGAGAACATCTCGGAGTTTACACAATTGGAAATGCAGTAAACAGGGATTGGGAAGATATTTCTGTAGGTCCTGGTCCAAATGAAAATGAAGATTATTTATACATTGCAGAGATTGGTGATAACCTTGCACAGTACGATTTAAAATATATTTACCGGATTCCTGAACCTGTCGTTAATGTTAATCAGTCCCCGGTTAATATGTCATTAGAAAATGCTGATGTTATTAAATACCGTTATCCTGATGGTTCAAGAGATGCAGAAACAATTATGATAGATCCTTTAACAAAAGATATTTATATAATTTCTAAGCGGGAAAATAATGTACGGGTTTATCTTGCTTCTTATCCTCAATCCTTAACTGATACTCTGGTTCTTGAGCATGTTGCAACCTTACCATTAACACAAATTGTAGCAGGAGATATTTCTTTTGATGGAACGGAGATTCTTTTAAAGAATTATGATAATGTTTATTACTGGCACCGGAATTTACAGCAGACAATTGCAGAAGCGTTAACAAATAATCAATATTATCTACTTCCTTATACAAGAGAACCACAGGGAGAAGCAATTTGCTGGAGTTATAATGCCAACGGTTATTATACTGTAAGTGAAGAGGTGCTTAATATTCAGGCACATTTATATTTTTATCCGAGAGTAGGTCCTAATAATATTGATAATACAAAGAATAAAGATGAAGGATCAGATTTTTATCTTGAACAGAATTACCCTAATCCATTTAATCCAAGCACTAAAATAGAATTCTCAATCCCATTGAATCCCCTTTCGTCCCCCCTTTCTAAAAGGGGAGAAACAGGGGGATTAGTTTCATTAAAAGTTTATAATGTTATTGGGGAAGAAATAGCTGATCTGCTTAATGAACAAAAAACTCCCGGCAAGTATGAGGTTCTGTTTAATGCGGCTGATCTTGCCAATGGAATATATTTTTACAAACTACAGGCTAATGAGTTTATTGAAACTAAAGCAATGACATTACTAAGGTAAATTATTTTTAATAGCCCCGACATTTATGTCGGGGACCAATATAACCGAACAATTTGGGCTTCAGCCCAAATTAAACTGAGAATTGTGGCTAAAGCCAAAAAATGTGAGTTCAATTTATCCCACTTTAAAAATTAATTTCTTAACTCCGTTAGGAGTTATATTTTTGTAGAAATGGTCAATCCAAAATAAAATGAACTCCATTAGGAGTTCAATATAAAATTAGCAAATGATATAATTTTAAATGTGATTCTTATAAATAATGCCTTTACAAAAACTCATCACGCTAAAAGATTTCTTGCATGAACTTATTACAAAAGAGATAAAAGTACTGCTTGCTCTTCTTGTATTGCTTTTATGTGTACTTACTTTTCTTGAGATAGGAGATGCAATTTCTGCAGGTGAAACAAGACAGTTTGATTTATCCATAATTGAATTCTTCAGAGCAGAAAATGATTTTAATAAACCAACAGGCTCCCCTTGGGTAACTCAGTTTATGATTGATATAACTGCTCTCGGCGGTGGTTATATTTTAGCAATAATTACAATTTTTGTTCTAATATTCCTCATCTTACAAAAACATTATGATGCTTTCTGGCTCCTTCTTGCTGCAATCGCCGGAGGAGCATTAATTAGTTTTGGACTTAAAGAAATTTATGCAAGGGAACGTCCTGATTTGGCATTCAGGTTGGTTACAGTTACAGCTCTCAGCTTTCCAAGCGGGCACTCAATGATGTCTGCTGTTTTATATCTGACACAGGCTGCAATTGTTGCACGATTCCAAAGAACATGGAAAATCAGGATTTATATTTTAAGTGCTGCTTTGTTTCTAACTATTATTATCGGGTTCAGCAGGGTTTATCTCGGTGTTCACTATCCTACTGATGTTATAGGCGGCTGGACAATCGGTCTTGCCTGGGCTTCTTTATGCTGGTGTATTGCCTGGTACATCCAAAGGAGAAGAAGATTGAAGCAGAAAACTTGAGCAAGTGTAAGGTTATTTTTGAATATTAATATTTAAAATTGAAAAACTTAAAACTTTTGAATGAATGAATGAATGGCTGTATGGTTTCCTTGAACTTGAACTTACTCTTGAACTTGCACTTGCCTGACTTGTACTTACATTTTTTTATCCATCATGTGTAACAGGATTAAACTTCATATCTCATAAATTTTTTTGCTGGTTGTATTCCTGATCCATAGCGAATAGTGTAGATATAAGTAAATTCAACACCCAGAAATAAGATTTGTGCTGAGTAATAAATCCACAAAAGAAAAATTACTAATGAACCTGCAGCACCGTAGGTAGAACTTAAGCTGCTGCTGCCAATATAAAGACCTATTAAATATTTCCCTAAAACAAAAAGAACAGCAGTTACTAATGCTCCAACCCAGACATCTTTCCACTTAATCTCAACATCGGGAAGAACTTTATATATCATTGCAAATAATAAAAAAATAACGCCAAGAGATATACACACGTTGATTATATCTAAAATATAAATAGGAATTGATATAAACTTTTCATTTACAAAATTGCTTAAAGCAGATAAGCCGGCACTTATAATAAGCGATACCAGCAGGAGAAAACCTGTAGCTACAACCAGGGTGAAGGATTGAACTCTATCCAGTAAAAGTCCTTTAAAAATATTTCTCCCCGGTGTAGGTTTTACTCTCCAGATCATATCTAATGATTCCTGCAGTTCGACAAATACAACAGTCGAACCGATAACAAGAGTCACAAAACTGATAACGATTGCAATGATTCCTGATTCAGTATCGTTTGTATTTTTTAAAGCTGTTTGAATAATTTCCCCGCCTTCTCTCCCGATAAGTCCTTCTATCTGTCCAACCAATTCACCTCTTGCAGCATCAGGACCAAAAATAAATCCTGCTACAGAAATTACAATTATTAATAAAGGTGCCAGGGAGAAAATAGTGTAGAAAGACAAAGCTGCACCAAGCTTAGGTGCTTTGTCATCAATCCATTTCCCAAAAACCTCTTTGATGAATTCCCAGATTTTCTTAAAGTTTAATTTGATTGCCATAGTTTAAAAGATAAAAATTTTTTAATAGTATTAAAGAGGTAAGAAGCACAAAAGATAAGTTCCAGTCTTTGCTTGGGCTTCGGCTGGCAGGCAAGTGCAAGGTCAAGTTCAAGAATTAGGGCATCATACGGAGCAATCTCGCAGGTTTATCAAATTTGTATTACTAATTTTTATTAAAGCAACCTAACCACTCAAAAAAGAACAAAGTCAATAGGTCATATTACTTTAGAATCTAATTCACCAACCCAATCATCACAGAAATTTCATCAGCAAGCTGGTCTACATTTCCGGAAAATCCTACACTCATAAATCTTATGCTGCCATTTTTATCAATAATAAATTTTGTGGGAATACCTGACACTGCAAAATCTCCAATTACTTTATCATCATAATCCATCAATACATGGAAGGGATAATTATTCTTCTTTATAAAATCCTGCGCACTCTTCTTTTTATCCTCTACCCTTTCCCAGGAATTAATAAATAAAAACTTAACATTTTCATTATCAGAATATTTCCAAACAGCTTTTTTCATTCCCGGGAAAGATTGAATACAAGGTCCGCACCAGGTTGCCCAGAAATCAATAACGACTGTTTTACCTTTCAAATCAGCCAATGAAACTTTTTTCCCATCAAAATCTTCAAGAGTAAAACCAGGAGCGGGTTTGCTTATCATTTCACTCTTAAGCTTATCCTCAAGCTCTTTAATTGCAACTGATTGAAACTGTGCGAGGTAATTTTCAAATCCTTCACCAGAACCTTTTTCGGAAGTATAAATTTCCTTTAAAACATCAGTCATTGCTGTGGTGCTTTTGCCTTCTTTTATATAATCTTCAATTATCTTTTTTGTTTTTGATTTATCGCCATTTTCATAAACTACAGTAACATATAATTCGTTTATCTCACCATCTTCATTCTTAGTAAGCTTGGCAGCTTTTTCAAGATTAGCTTCCGCATCTTTTTTATTACTGGTTAAGTACAAAGCTTTTCCATAAGAAAAATAATTCAAGCCGGCATAGTATTCGTTTTCTTCCTTCCATTCTTTTTCTGTAAGATATTCAGGTTTCTTGCCGGAAGGATTTGATAGTTCCTTTTCTGCTCTCTGAACACCAAGCTTTGCAATTTCCAAAGCAATGTTTGGATCGGCATTTTCTTTATAGATTCTTTGGTTAACAGAATAAAAACGAAACAGAGATGTCTTATCAGAGTTTGTTTTAAAAAACTCAAGAGCTTCTTTGTATAACTTATTATCACGGTAATAAATTGCTACCATATCAAAAGCTGACCGAGAATATTTGCTTTCAGGAAACTCCTTATAAAATTTATCTGCAAGCTCTTTCTTCTTTACAATATCAAATTCATTCTGAATTTCCTGGTATCTTTTAAATTGAGCAGCTTCACTCTGAGGAAATTTTTCAAAGAGCATATTTTTATATTTATCCGATTTTTCAATGTTGCCTGTTCTTTCATACCAATCCACTAACGTAACGAGATTATCTTCGGAAAGATTTTTTTCCTTTTCCAGTTCAGCTAATTCTTTGTTAATCACACTATCCAGTGATTCCGGATGAAGCTCTGAGTAAGTAAGCAAATAAGCATTGAGATATTCATTTTTAATTCCGGGATTTATAGAAAAATCTTCATCCAAATATTTCATCGCAAGTTCAAAATCTCTTTCAAGATCGACATAAAATGAACCCCAGTTCAGAACGGCACGTCCCAATCCGGCAACACTACCTGGAATAATTTTATCGCCATCGTATAAATGAATCACATACCCCTTTTTATCGTTGTTATCAATATTATCATCATTCCTGAATTTAATAATAATACCGCGTGTCTCTTCTGTTGTATTAATTTTCCCTTCCCATCCATTCTGAACTTTCTTCATTTCGACACTAACTGCATCATCAAGATTATCGCTATAGAGATATGCAACCATTTCTATTTCGTTATAAGAAGAAAGCCTGGAACTATCTGCATTATAAAAAACAGTTATTTCATCACCGGGTTCAGGTTTTTCAGGGTAATAATCAAATACTCCTTCCCAAACCGGTTCTGATGAACAGGAAATAAAAGTAACTGCAAATAGTATTATCAAAGCGGCAACAAATAAATTTTTCATTAAAGCTCCTGCAAGCATTTAGATAAATAGTTAGAAAGAATTTCCTTGAATAAGTTTATAATAAAAATAGAATTATCCTTGTAATCATACAAATCATTAAAAATTCATATAGTAGCAGGAAAGATTGCAGTTGAATTTTGTTAAATTATTTTCAAATTTATAATTGATTTCAACGGGCAGGTTCACATTAAAAAAACAGAGGCATAAAATGAATAAAAATTCTACCTTCCTGCTTATTATTTTTCTTACAGCTTTCTTTCTTTCTTTTAATCTTATCTATAATAAAAAAAACAACCTTCAGGATAAAATTTCAGGTGCTTATGATGCATTAAATTTCTGGAGTTTACAGCGTGTATATCCTTTTGAAGATTTCCCTGATGAAAAGTACTTCAGGGAATTTGAAAAGTTTAAATCAAAAAGAAATCTGAATAAAAATAATAGTACGATTTGGGAAACGATAGGACCTCACAATACAGCAGGAAGAACTCTCTGCATTGAATTCAATCCCCAGAATCCAAATACAATTTATGCCGGTTCAGCAAGCGGCGGTTTATGGAGAAGCTATACAGGAGGTTTTGGCGTTGAAGCATGGGAGTATATTCCAACAGGTTATCCTGTTTTAGGTGTAAGCTCAATTGCTATTTCACCTGATGATTCCAATACGATTTATATTGCTACAGGAGAAGTTTATAATTATGATGCTGCAGGAACTGGTGCTGCTTACCGAAATACAAGAGGAACTTATGGTATTGGCATTCTTAAAACTACAAATGGAGGCTTAACTTGGACTAAAAGTTTGGATTGGTCATACAAACAACAGCAAGGTGTTTGGGTAGTTAAAATAAATCCTCTCAATCCAAATACAATCTGGGCAGGAACAACAATCGGAACTTTTAAATCAATAGATGCTGGTGAAACATGGCATCAGGTTCACGATGTTGTTATGGTAATGGATCTGGTTATCAATGCTGCGGATACTAACATAGTTATAATTGGCTGTGGAAATTTCGAAAGTACTGGCTATGGAATTTACAGAACCTCAAATAATGGAAATTCCTGGACTAAAATTACTTCTGCTTTGCCATCAGCTTTTAAAGGTAAAATAATGCTCGGAGATTACTGGCAAAATCCAAATATTGTTTATGCAAGTATAGGCAATGGTTTCTCAGGAGCTGATGGGGCAAGCTGGTTATGTAAATCAACTGATGCAGGAGAGAGTTTTACTGTAGTTTCAACACAAGATTATTCACAGCACCAGGGATGGTTTTCGCATGATGTAGCAGTTAATCCAATTGATTCCAATATTGTAATTGCTGTAGGTATTGAAGCATGGAAATCAACTAATGGCGGATCAAGTTTAATCCAAAAATCTACAGGCGGAGTAGAGCTTGGAAGACCACCAATTGGTGGTCCAGATGGTCCTCCGGAATATGTTCACTCGGATATTCACGATGTCCGTTTCCGACCTGATGATCCTGATATAGTTTATTATGGCACTGATGGCGGAGTGTTTGTATCAATTGATGGCGGGGAGACTTTCCAGAGTGTAAATGGTAGTTATCAGTCGGTTCAATTCTATAATGGATTTTCTAGTTCTTTACAGGATTCACTTTTTTCTCTCGGAGGTTTACAGGATAACAGCACCGTCATTTATGATGGAAGTTTAGCCTGGACGAGAAATATAGGCGGTGATGGAAGCTGGACTGCTGTTAATTCAGGGAATGACAATATTGTTTATGGTTCATGGCAGTTTTTAAATATGTTAAAATCAACAGATAAAGGAAATTCTTTTTCATTTTATATTGCCCCTCCTTCAAGCGGGAACACTGCCTTTATAGCTCCTTATGTTTTAAGTTTTATTGATCCGAATATTCTTTACGCCGGAAATTCCAGAGTATACAGGTCTTCAAATGAAGGAAATAATTGGACAGCGACCAATAATAATAGTGTTCTTGATGGGAATCCATGTATTGCTATGGCAATCTCATATCAAAGTTCAGATAAAGTTTATGTCGCTACTGCGCCTCTTGTTACAAGAGGAAATATTTTTGTTACTTCAAATGGAGGAACAAACTGGATTAATATTACCGGAAATCTTCCTGATAGATTTCCTACTGATTTAGCAGTTGATCCTAATGATGATAACATTGTGTATGTAACTTTTTCAGGTTTTGATAC
>Ga0105095_10001787_pt1 | contig 11445 bp, 9 predicted proteins | sample PPLLak2March2015_2_FD_79180 | JGI IMG/M metagenome (GOLD analysis project Ga0105095, IMG submission 79180) | Freshwater sediment microbial communities from Prairie Pothole Lake near Jamestown, North Dakota, USA - PPLs Lake P8 Core (3) Depth... | ecosystem: Environmental > Aquatic > Freshwater >... | reverse complement strand
TTTCTCCATTTTCTCCCACAATTTTAAAGACTCTAACCTTCTTCGATCAAAACCTTAAAAAGGTCGTGTAAGGGTTTTCCAGCTTCTTTTTCAGGCTCTGGAGGAATTGAGCGGCCACAGCCCCATCGATGATTCGATGATCAACGGACAGCCCTTCCCTCATGATCCTCCGGATGACCATCTGCCCATTCCTGACGACGGGTTTCTCTTCCACTTTCCCCACCGTCAGAATTCCGCTCTGAGGGGGGTTCAGGATGGCCGTAAAGAAAGTGATGTCAAACTGCGCAAGGCTCGAGATGGTAAAAGTCCCTCTCTCCATCTCCTCGATGGTGAGTTTTGTCTGACGGGCTCGATCCACGAGATCGGCCCGGTAGCGCGCAATTTCCCCAAGACCCAGTTGGTCCGTCCTCGGGATGGCGGGAACGATGAGTCCATCCTCCATCGCAACGGCCAAACCCACATTGATTTCCGGAAAGATCCTGATCTCCTCTCCAGAGACTGTTGAATTGACCAAAGGAAATTCTCGCAGCGTCAGGGCCACAGCCTTGATGAGAAAGTCGTTAATCGAAATTCGGATGCCCTCGCTCTCCTCAAATTCTGTGAGGATCTCTTCTCTCAGGGTGAGAAGTTTCTCCATATCCACATCGTTAAAGAAATAGATGTGAGGGGCAGTAAATTTTGATTGGACCATCCGCTTGGCAATCACCTTTCGAATCGAATTCATCGGGATGATCTGACCCAGCCGGTATTTGGAGACCTGGGCAACTCTCGCTTCGGAAACCTTGGGTTTCGGGGCTGGAGATTGCAGAGCGGATCGGGTTTCCATCACATCGGCCTTCATCACCCGACCTGAGACGCCGGTCCCCTTCACAGAAGCGAGAGCAATCCTCTCTCTCTCTGCCAGTTTTCTGGCTGTGGGCGTGGCCAGAACTCTTGGTCCAGCCTGCCCCCCCTCCCCTAGAAACGATTCCACATCCTTGACGAGGATCGTTCCACAGGGGCCTGACCCACGGATCGAAAGAAGGTCAATGCCCCTCTCTTTCGCCAATTTGCGTGCTGCAGGTGGCGCCTTGATTTCAGTCGGTCCAGAAGTCACAAAGACAGAAGGCTCTTGAATCCGTGGAAGCCCGGGTTCCTCCTTTTTTTCAGGCTTTGCTGCAGCCATTGTGAGATATTTCTCCGGGAGCTTTTCTTTCTCGTCCGTAATGACCGCAACCACGGTCAGGATTGGGACTTCAACTCCTTCAGGAATCAAAATCTTCCTCAGAATCCCGGAAGCAGGAGACTCCACTTCCGTCGTCACCTTATCCGCCTCCACTTCATAAAGAGAGTCTCCCTTGGCAACAGTTTCCCCTTCCTTCTTTATCCACTTCAGGATTTTGCCTTTCTCAACGGTCAAACCCAGCGCCGGTAATACGACTTCAATGGCCATCGTCCGCTCCTATGCGTATTCCAAGATCTTGTGCACTGCCTTTTTGATCCCATCCTCATTCGGAATGTAAGCCTCTTTTTCCAGTACGGGAGAATAAGGAACAGGCACATGGGGCGCAGTCACTTTTAAGATAGGGGCCTGGATATATTCCACCGCTTCCTCTGCGATGATGGAGGCCACCTCACTCCCAAAGTTCCCGACGCGGTTCCCTTCATCGACGATGATCATCTTCCCCGTTTTCTTAAAAGACTGAATGATCGTCTCCTTGTCGAGGGGGCAGAGGGTCCTCGGATCCACCACCTCAATCCCAATGCCTTCAGCTTCCATCTCCTTGGCCACAGTAAGCGCTTTGTGAACCATTCGCATGGTGGCCACGATGGTGATATCTTTTCCTTCGTGATGGACGGCAGCCTTCCCAAAAGGGACAGTATAATACCCTTCGGGTACCTCGCCCTTCATGTTATACATCATTTTGTCCTCAACGAAGAGTACGGGGTTCTGGTCCTCGATGGCCGTGAACAGCAGTCCCTTGACGTCGTGAGGCGTGGCCGCAGTCACAATCTTGAGCCCGGGAAAGTGCATATAGGCTGCGTGCGTGGCTTGGGCATGGTGGGCAGCTCCTCCCCGGCCCGCCCCGCAGGTACAGCGCACCACCAGAGGAATCTTCACCTGACCCCCGAACATGTAACGCATCTTGGCCGCCTGATTGACGAGCTGGTCCAAGCAGACCGGCAGAAAATCGATATTCATGATCTCCACAACAGGGTGCATGCCCACAATGGCGGACCCGATTCCAGCCCCAATAATAGCCGATTCGGAAATGGGGCTGTCCATCACGCGATCTTCACCATACTTTTTCATCAGCCCTTGAGTGGCCTGGAACAACCCACCGTAATAGCCGATATCTTCGCCCAGCAGAAATATCTTCGGGTCCCTCTCCATGGCAATATCCAGCGCTTCCACGACGGCCTCTCGAAATGTTATTTCCCGCATTTCAACTTCTCTCCTCTCTGTCGAACAGATTCAAACCCGAAGCACGAAATCCGAATTTCGAAACAATCCCAAATGACCTAATCGTAAATGTTCAAAACAAAACAGTTTGAGGAATTTAAATTTTGAAAATTCGGATTTGTTTCGGATTGGTCCGAGACGGACGCTTCGCCCGACATTCGGATTTCGAATTTTTTCAACTCCAAAAGCTTGATTTGACTCCGGCTGCCCCGTGTTAAGCAAAAAGGTCTTCCAATGCCTCCTCAGGTTTAGGAAATGGCGACTCCATCGCATAGACGAAGGCTTCTTCAATCCTGCGTTCCACGTCTTCTTCGATCGCGTCGATCTCCTGCTTCTTGACGACCTTCTCTTTGATCAGTTTCCCTTTAAAAAGCTCGATGGGACAGCGTTTCCTCCAATCCACCATCTCTTCCTTGGTCCGGTACCGGAGACCCTGGTTGGGATCCCCTTCGTGGTGGCCCCTGAACCGGTAGGTCTTACATTCGACCAACGTAGGCCCCTTTCCGGACTTCGCCCGTTTCACCGCTTCTTTCACCGCCTCGTATACTGCTAAGACATCCATCCCGTCGACGATCACTCCGGGCATATTGTAACCCGCCGCCCGGACCGCAATATCTTTAATCGCCTGGTGCCGGTGCTGCGCCACGGAGATCCCGTAGAGGTTATTTTCGCAGACGAAGACGAGCGGAACCTTGTGAAGGGATGCAAAGTTCATCGCCTCGTGGGTTGCCCCCTCGTTAGAGGCCCCATCCCCAAAGAAGCAGATAACGACCCGATCAAGTTTCTGTTTCTTAATCCCCAAAGCCGCGCCGACGGCGATAGGGCCACCGCTGCCTACGATACCCATGGCGCCCAAGATCCCTTTATCAAAGGCTGCGATGTGCATGGAGCCGCCCTTCCCTTTGCAGTAGCCAGTCTCTTTGCCGAAAAGCTCAGCCATCATCGGCTTCAGTTCGCCTCCTTTGGCGATGCAATGGCCATGGCCCCGATGGGTGCTGGTGATGTAATCTTCATCTGTCAGGTTCATGCAGGCACCGACCGCCACTGCCTCTTCGCCGATATAGAGGTGGGCAAGCCCGGGCACCGCGCCCCGGGCATACTGATCGACCACTTTCTCTTCGAAATACCGGATCTCCAGCATCTTCTTCAGCATTTCAAGTAACAGGTTCTTAGGTGCTTTCATCCAAGGTCTCCTTCTCGTCCTTCATTCCGCTAACGATATACTACCAAACGATCAAAGGAGGAGGTCTGAGAGAACCTCCTCCCTTTCGAACCTCAAATCCGCCTAAACGGACCCTTTCCCCTCTCCCGCTCCTCATTGGAGCGAGGAGGGCGTCAGGAAATACCGCTGATTTTATAAACGTCCTCTCAGCTGGACTTATAGGGATCCTTGATTCCAGCCAACTCTTCCATGAGTAAAATCAGGGCCGAAAAATCAAGGTCCCCACGGCCTGTTCCTTTCATCATCCCGTAGAACTGTCTAACAAGGCCGATCGTCGGCATGGCCACGCCCATCTCAGATCCGGCCTTGAGGGCCAGGTCGAAGTCCTTTGCCATCAGAGAGGCAGTAAACGCCGGCTTCAAAATTCGATCTTTAATCGGACCCGCTTTGTAGTTCACCAGTGGAGAACCCACCACACTGGCGCTGATGATATCGAGCATCTGTTTCCATTCGAGGCCGGCCTTTTTGCCAAAGGTCAATGCCTCTGCTAACATCTGAGTGGTTGTCCCCACCATCATATTGAGGACAAGTTTGAGATAGCGGGCTTCATCCCCAGTGCCCACATGAAAAATCTTCTGTCCCATGAGCCCAAAGACCGGCTGGCACCTGTCGAAGGCAGCCTTGTCTCCGGAGGCCAGGATGGTCAAGGTTCCTTGACCGGCCAGGACCGTCGACCCCGAGACGGGTGCGCGCAGCATCTTCGCTCCCTTTCCCTCAACAGCTTTGGCCACTCGGGTGGAAGCCTCCGGATCTACCGTCGACATATCGATAAAGACGCTACCGGATTTCACTCCCCCCACAACGCCGGACTCCCCAAAGGTGATGGCCTCCAGTGCAGGACCGTCGGCAATCATCGAGATAAAGATATCCGATTGAGCGGCTACCTCTTTTGGAGAGCCGGCTGCCTTTGCACCTTTCTTGACCAAATCGGCTGTTTTGCCAGCGGTTCTGTTCCAGACGGTCAGAGGAAAACCACCACCGAGAATCCGACCTGCCATGGGTTGTCCCATCGTCCCCAATCCAATAAAACCTACCTTCTCGCTCATAATTCTTCTCCCTCCTTTCCCGTATTTTTACCCCCGTTAGAAAGCCCCGCTGCTTGCCCTGTACCCCATACGGTGCAGGGCTTGTAGCGGGCATGAAAACTATTCCTTCTTAAGCATCGCGGGGTTTCGTGCTCCCTGCGAGCCTTCCCGTTAGAAAGTAGAATACTATCTAACGGGGTTTACTCATCCTTAATAAGCCATCGTTCCCGGAAGGCCGCAGGAGATAAGTTCTTCAATGGGATACTTGAAAATTCGCTCTCCCCCTTCCTTTGTGACCACGACTTCCTCTTCAATCCTCGCCGCCCCCCTCCCGTCTGCGGAGGGGCAGTAGGTCTCCAGGGCGAAGACCATTCCTTCTCGAATCGGATAGGGATGTTCTAATGACATCAGTCTTGAAATAACAGGTTTTTCCCAGATGCTCAACCCTACCCCGTGGCCGAATTGAAGGAGGAAAGCCTCCTCTTCTGTCTTCAGGCCGAATGCCTCAGGGCCGGGCCAGGCTTTGGCCACATCCGCAGTCGTGGCCCCGGGTTTGACCGCCTCAATCGAATCCTTCAGCCACTTCCAGGCCTTTTCGTAGGCCTTCACCTGCTCGCTCGTGGGCTTTCCGCAAACGAAAGTGCGATAATAACAGGTGCGGTAACCCATGTAGGAATGCATGATGTCGAGGAAAACCATATCCCCTGGACGAATGATCCGGTCAGAAAAAGTGTGAGGGTGCGGCTTCCCCCTGGACCCAGCCACACTGTTCACGCATTCGACAAGTTCAGACCCCAGGCTATAAAGAACCTGATTCGCGACTGCCACCAGGTCATTTTCTCTGGCCCCTGGACGGATCGCCCGGGCGATCGATTCATAGGCTGCATCCACCATGGCTGCAGAGACTTTGAGTAATTCAATCTCATCCTTCGTCTTTATCATTCGAGCTTCCAGCATCACCTGTTGTCCGTCCACCACCTCCAGTCCTTTTTTCTCCAAGGCCCGGACCAGAGGGATATCGGCAATATCCATCCCTACGGGTTTCTTCTCCACGCCATGATCTTTGAGCCGTTTGAATACATCCTGGGCGACCTTTTCGACACTCCCGGTTTCAGGGGGAATCGCGCCCCGCATCGACCCTACGGCAGGAAAGACCCGGTCTGCAATCCAAGGACAGGAGATCTTCTTGGCCGGGGTAGCCGGATCGAAGAGCAGGGGTTCTGCGTCTCTGGGTAGAATACAATAGCGATTCATCTTGTTCCGACACCACTCTCCAATATGAGTGCCGGTGATATAGCGGATATTATCAAAATCATAGCAGACCAGGGACCCTAACGTACTCGCCTTTAAGGCTGCCTTTGCCTTCGCGAGTCGCTCGTTCCGCAACCTTTCAAAGTTGACCCTTTCTTCAAAATCAACCCCCATCGTTCCGTACCGCATTCTCGTCCTCCTTTCAAATTTCAGTGGCCCCTTTACCTCAAAAGGAAGGTGGCGTAATACACCAGATACTGACCGCCGGGACCTTTCCTACATTGCTCACCCGGTGTGGAATTTCGCAGCTGAAGGTGATGCTATCGTCCTTCAAGAGAACATAGACAGAACTTCCGATCTGAATCTCCAGCTTCCCCTTTAACACCAAAGCACATTCCTCCCCTCGATGTGAATAAGGTTTGGGACCGGTACTCGCTCCTACCTCATAGAAGGCCAGAAGAAACTCGAACTTCCCTTGAAGGTTTTTCGACAAGAGATGATAGGTGACCCCGGGACTGGGGTGAAGGGTTTTTCGCTCATGCTTTCTGACGATCGGAGAGAAGTCGTTGGTCAGTGTCTTTTTCCCCTCTTCATTGAAGAAAAGAGCAATCGATATCCCCAGGGTGTCCGAGATTTTCTTCAGAGAGCTGATCGAGGGGGCCGCGACGCCCCTTTCGATCTGGCTGATGAGACTGGCCGTCACTCCCACTTTCTGAGAAAACTCCTTCAACGTCATCCCGCGGTGCTTTCTCATCTCCCGGATCTTCGGGCCGATCGATTTCATCTCTCTCTCGATAACAGGGCGTCCTTTTTGATTTAAATCTTATTTTAGTTCAAAGTTAGCTTAAATAAATATTTAATTGTTGTCAAGCCCAAAACATCTTTTTGCATTCCCTCCCTTGAAAAGAATTATAAAATAGAGAATATTAGGTTAGCTATTTTTATTTTCCCCGTCTACTTTTCATTCTAGGAGGTTACGATGAAAGGCTTCTTTAATAAAATTTTGAGAATCCATCTCAAGACAAGAACGTTTCAGGAGGAGACCCTCCCCGATTCCCTTCTTGAAACCACCTTGGGGGGCAAGGGGCTGGGCACTCACCTCCTCATGAGAGAGAATCCTCCGGGAGTGGATCCCCTCTCTGCCGAGAACAAACTAATCTTTTGTACCGGTCCGATCACCGGTACCCGCATCTATGGCTCTTGCAGGCACGGTGTCTTCACTAAATCTCCTCTGACCGGGATTTATTCTGAATCTTACTCCGGAGGAAAGGTCGCAGAGCCCATGAGCCGCACGGGTTATGATGCCTTTATTTTTGAAGAGGCATCTAACGAACCCGTCTGGGTCGAGATCTCCGACCAGAAGGTGATCTTTCACAATGCGGCGGACCTCTGGGGAAAGGAAACGTATGCCACAGAAGATGAGGTCTTGAAAAGAGTTGATAAAAAAGGCGCTGGCGCTCTGGTCATCGGTCCCGCCGGAGAAAATCTGGTTCGATATGCTGTCATTGAGAATGACTATTGGCGATCTCTCGGAAGGACCGGGGTCGGCGCAGTCATGGGCTCAAAAAAAATGAAGGCCATCGTCTTTCACGGAGGGAACAAAAAGGAGATTGCTTATCCAGATCGCCTGGAACAGTTCGCAAAAGAAACCATGGAACGGGCAAAAGACACCCCAGGAGTCCAAAATTACAAAAGAATGGGTACCCCAATGCTCGTAGCCATGAACAATGCGGTCGGCGGGTTTCCTTCAAAATACTGGCATCTTGGAACGTTTGAAGGATGGGAGAAGATCAGTGCTGAAGCCCTTCTTGAGCGCTGCCACGTGAGGCCCACCGCCTGTCTTCGGTGTTTCGTGGCTTGTGGAGATTTAAGCGAGGTGAAAGAGGGAAGGCACAAAGGGCTGAAGATCGAGGGACCGGAATATGAAACGATCTATGCCTTTGGGGGGCTCTGCATGGTCCACGAGATTGAGGAGATCGCCTATCTCAACGATATCTGTGACCGTCTGGGCATGGATACCATCTCTGGTGGAAGCCTCTGCGCTTTTGCCATCGAGGCTTCGGAGATGGGCCGCATCAAGGAAAAGATCACCTGGGGCGACGTGGATAAAATTGCAGAGCTCCTTCACGATATCGCATCAAAAAAAGGGATCGGCGCCGTCCTGGCAGAAGGAATTCGTCACGCCGCAAAAACATGGGAGATGGAAGACACCGCCATTCATGTGAAGGGTCTTGACCCTGCCGGCTATGACCCAAGAGTTCTGAAGGGCATGGGCCTTGCCTGTGCCACTTCGGATCGAGGGGCCTGCCATTTGAGGGCAACTTTCTATAAGGCTGAGCTGGCCGGGATGATCCCTATAGATCAAATGGAAGGGAAGGCAAAGCTCTTTCTGGAATTTGAAGATCGTTTCAATATCCACGACTCCCTGATCCTGTGCAGATTCTATCGGGACATCTACTGGGATTGGAACACTCTCTCGACTATTGTTGAAGTGACTACAGGCCTCAAGCTGGACGAAAAGGGTTTGAGAAAAATCTCATCCGCCATCCAGGATGAGACCAGGAGGTTCAATCTCCGGGAGGGACTCACCCCGAAGGAGGACACCCTTCCGAAGAGATTTTTCGATGAGCCCTTAGGGAAGGATGGAAAGACGATCCGCAGGGAGGAACTCCAGAGAATGCTTCGGGATTACTATGCCTTGAGAGGTTGGAGCGCTGAAGGGATCCCGAAGCCTTAGCATGGCCGATTGCGAAAAGAATGCGAAAATTCAGAAAACCGAAATTTAAAATTAGGCAAGGAATACTTTGCAATTATTATCTTAACGCCTTAGTTTAAATTTCTAAAATTCTTGAAAGACCCTCATAAGATAACTCTGGTATAGAAGTTTCCGAAATCGATTCTTCCTAAAGTCTTGTAAAGCTTTTGTTCTTTCAATCTTGACCTTTGAGATAGAATTTCATAGAATGATTTTCATCTCATTTATGATGATACCGCTAAGAGTCGACAGGTTGTAATAAACTTCTCCGTCCTTACTGTCAAGGCTGGACATTTCTACGAAAAATATAATGGTCACCAAGAAATGAGTTGTCATGCAAAAAATGGAGACATCTCCCATACAATTGAGATGCAGATCTTATCCTACAGGAGGTTTGTTATGAGGAAAAGTGCGTTATTGTTTTTGGCTGTAGTTGTTTTCATCTCAGCGATCCACTCTCTTGTGCTCGGGGCGGATGTCATCAAGTTGAAAGCCGCCAACTACCTCCCCGCAACTCACCCGATGTCGCTTCTCACCGGGTGGTTTTGCGACGAAGTGAAGAATCGTACCAAGGGCCAGGTGGAGATCACCTACCACGCCGGTGGCACGCTCCTTAATCCGGTCAAGATGTACGATGGCGTGATCACAGGCATTACAGACATGGGCCTTTCCCACATTCAGTATACGCGTGGCCGCTTCCCCGTCATGGAGGTATTCGATCTGCCTCTCGGGTTCCCGAGCGGCTGGGTGGACACACAGGTGGCCACCGACTTCTATAATAAATACAAACCGAAGGAGTGGGACGACGTCCACGTTCTTTATGTGACCCCGACAGGCCCCCTGATCCTTCAAACCATCGCTAAACCCGTCAAAACCTTAGAGGATCTGAAGGGTCTTAAGATCAGGGCCACAGGGCAGTTGAGTGACATCACCAAGGCGTTAGGAGGTCTTCCGGTCCCCCTCCCCATGCCGGATGTCTACGAAGCCCTGAGAAGAGGCGTGATCGATGGGGTTATCGTAGATCTTTCCACACTCAAGTACTGGAAGTTCGCAGAGGTGACAAAGCACGTGACGGCACATTGGCAGCTTGGAACCGGCATCACCTTCTATTATGTGATGAACAAAAGCAAATGGAATAGCCTTTCCCCTGATCACAAGAAGATTTTCACCGAAGTGGCCTCCGCAGCCAGAGAAAAGCAGGCCCTTCTATGGGATGAGATGGATATAGAGGGAATGGACCTGTTCAAGAGCGGGGGGGGACAGGTCACCAGTCTTTCCGATGCTGAGGCTTCGAAATGGATAAAGGCTGTTGACCCAGTGATAGCAGGTTACAAAAAAAGCATGGCCACCAAGGGGTTCAAAGAGGCCGAGGTGGATAGCTGGGTGAAATATATCAAGGAGCGTATCGGGTACTGGCAAAAAGAACAGAAGAAAAGAGGACTCCGCTCCGCATTCTAATCTTGCAGGCTGATTAAGAAGTATCTGTCCGACATCCTCCAGACAAAATTCTCTGCAGGGAACGGCTTTAAACCGTTCCCTGCTCCCCTCAGGTACGCCGGGTCAGGGCTAACCGGCCTTTGAATAAGGAGAAATGATGCTTGGTCCGTTCAGTCTCTTACGATTCGTCAGTAAGCTCCTGAACATCATCGCCGGTATCGCGGTCACCGTGATGATGCTCTTGACCGTTGCCGATGTGCTCTTGAGGGCGGGCGGGCATCCCATCATCGGCACTTATGAAATCGTCACCCTGCTATTGGCCCTCGTGATCGGCTTCGGTATCCCGCAGGTCTCGCTGGACAGAGGACATGTGTTCATGGAGTTCCTCCTGCAGAAATTCACCAAGAGGGGCAAGGACATCATGAACGTATTTACACGCATCCTGTGCCTGGTCCTGTTTGCTTTCATAGGGTATAACCTGTTCAACGTGGGAGCCGGGTTCCGCGCATCCGGGGAAGTGACAGCCACCATCCAGTTGCCCTTCTACCCGGTTGCCTACGGCGTCGCGGTCTGCTGTTTACTCGAGTGCTGCGTGTTCATATTCGATATCGTGAGAATCTGGAGGGGTCAATATGAGTGAGATCGCTATAGGCATCGCAGGTCTGATGGTGCTCCTCCTTCTTTTCGCAACGGGTATCGAGTTGGGCTTCGCCATGGCGCTGGTCGGTTTTGCCGGTTTTGCCTATCTGAATGGCTTTCATGCCGCCATCAACCTCCTCTCAAGAGATGTGTTTGAAGTCATAACCAACTACGGATATACGGTCTTTCCGATCTTCATTTTGATGGGGCAGATTGGCTTCAATGCCGGCATCGCGGTGAGATTGTATGGCTCTGCCCATAAATTCATCGGCCACATCCCTGGCGGTCTGGCGATGGCGACGGTCGTGGGAGCAACCGCTTTTAAGGCCATTTGCGGCTCCTCTGCCGCCACCTCGGCAACCTTTGCCAGTGTCGCGATTCCGGAGATGGATCGGTATGGTTACGACAAAAAACTTTCTACGGGAATCGTTGCAACCGTTGGGACGCTTGGCGTCATCATCCCTCCAAGCGTCACTCTCATCATTTTAGGTATTCTCACAGAACAGTCCATCGGCCAGCTTTTTCTTGCCGGCATCATCCCGGGACTGGTCATTGCCCTGTTCTTCATCGGCGTCGTTTACGGATGGGCAAAAATCAACCCCGCGATCGCGCCCATGTCCGAACGATCCACGTGGAAAGCGAGGGTGCGCTCTCTCCCGGACGTGTTCTGGGT
>Ga0105095_10001785_pt1 | contig 11453 bp, 10 predicted proteins | sample PPLLak2March2015_2_FD_79180 | JGI IMG/M metagenome (GOLD analysis project Ga0105095, IMG submission 79180) | Freshwater sediment microbial communities from Prairie Pothole Lake near Jamestown, North Dakota, USA - PPLs Lake P8 Core (3) Depth... | ecosystem: Environmental > Aquatic > Freshwater >... | reverse complement strand
AGCCATGGGGCAGGGGGCGCCAGTCGCATGATCGCGACAAGTGTGAGTTCGGGAGGTGTCTGCCTTGCGATTGCCCGGTAAAGGTCGAGCACCTTCGGCGCTTCGCTTGCATGCCAGGCTACGACACCGCCTGTAACCTCCCGACCGATAGGATAGAGCATGTAATCGATGGCGGTCACAACACCAAAGTTGCCACCACCGCCACGAAGCCCCCAGAATAGATCAGCGTTCTCGTCGATACTTGCATGCACCAGTTGTGCATCGGTGGTCACTACATCCATTGCGGTTACATTATCTGAAGTCCAGCCCCAACGCCTTGTCAGGTAACCAAATCCACCTCCAAGGGTAAGTCCTGCGATACCGGTCAGTGAGATAAAGCCAAGGACGGTGGCGAGACCATGCAACTGAGTTTCACGGTCCACGTCAGTGATCAGACAACCAGCCTGCGCATGTGCAATTCTTCTCTGCGGGTCTACCCATACGCCTCGCATAAGCGACATGTCGAGCATAAGGCCGCCGTCAGCTGTGGCAAGGCCTGCAATGTTGTGTCCCCCACCTTTGATACAGAGCAAAAGATCGTATTCACGAGCGAACTGCATGCACGCAATCACATCGGCAGTACCGAGGCAGCGCACAACTATAGCGGGCTTTCTATCGATCATACCGTTCCATACAGTCCGGCTTTCTTCATAGCCCGCGTCAACGGGAGTTAACACCGGTCCTTTTAGGCGTATCTTAAAACTATCGAGTATTTCTTGCTTCAGGTCAATTTCGACGCCGTTCAAAGTTTTTACTCTCATAATACTGACTCCTTTCAGTTTAACTTTTAACTTACTTTTATTATTTTTTTCTTAATTCAATAACAATCTATAAAGGATCTTGTTAAACTCAAGATGATGTAAAATAAGATATAAAAATCTCATTATCTTTATATAATATAATTTTTTTGATAAAAGGATTAATTAATATTATTAACGATCAATAATATACCAGATAAGTGATTTATTATATGGGAATAAGTTTGCTTGTCAAGCATGCGTTCTGAACCAACTGAGCTGACGTTCCGCTTTGGTTGAGGTTTTTTTATTGCCCGGGATCTTTTATACATCTGACAGAAATACCTACAACGATGTCAGGGTTCGAATAGTTACTAACCAGATACTGGCAAGAATTAAATAAACTCTTTTTAGCACGTTTTCCATGCAACGCACCCACAAACTTTTGTAATTCAGGTCGTCCAACGGCACTTTTCCGTTTGCAGCTAGTTCAAGCAGTGGTTTAAAAAGTGATTGAAAATCTGGTACGGCCATTTCTTTAATTAGTTAGTACAATAAAACGAAAATTATCCGATTTTTTTCGAATTAACTGCCTAAGGGTCCTTAATACAACGGACAGATACTCCATAAAAATTAGGCACTTGAATCAGACGCAAATAAGTTTCTTTGTAAATTATAAAATATTCTGATCCGGTCTCAATCGGGTCAGATTCAAAAAAGTTAATACTGCTAGCCCAAAAATTAGCCATAATTTCTAAACCACCAAATTTATTATCGTTAGGATTTGTACTATAATCATCATCACGAACCATTTCTCCTCCGGGTAGTGCAGTAAAACCTGTTTCATTAGTAGCTCCCTCATTGGGAAACTGCCAATGTGTGGTATCGGCTTCTTTTAATGCTGCCCCGGCAATAGGCTCTCCTCCAAGATAGTATATAAGTGTACTCCATTCATTATCAGTTGGTATATGCCAGCCGGCGGGGCATATACCCTGTGTGGTACCTATAATTCCGGTATCAGAAGGATTATAATCCATCATTTCATGTAATGTATATAAGCCACCATAAATACTACAATTATTCGTATTATCTTCATAGCAGTTTTTCTCAACAATTCCATTATCTGTTGGTTCCATATAATGCGGAATCACAATGCCGGTATTGAGGTTTTCTGCCAACCAGGTTTGTGTGTTGATTGTGACTATGCCATAATAATTCCTATCCTGATCAATCACACCGTTTACTAAAACATCAACCGTATCCCGTATAACATCCTGGCCAATATTTGAGATAATTTCGATACTTTCAATATGTTTACTCTCAGATAATCCGGTTCTGTTTATGATCACCTTAATAGTATCAGATTCAGTTGTAGCATTACCCATCGCAGGATCAACAGTTATCCAATCCTGACTTGTGGTGAGAGAATATTTAAGTTCTCCCGATCCAGTATTCGTAATAGTAAAAGACTTTAATATTGAATCGAATCCAAAATCCAGGTATTTTTCAGAAAATATTGGATAGGGGATTTTATTTAAGGTAAAATCGATTTTTTGGATTTCTGCTGGAGTCACCGTCACATTTTTTATACTTGTCGCATAAGCAAATTTAGAAACCTGAATCTCATAATCCCCGGGAGTAATTTTTTCAAAATAGTAAGTGCCATCATTTCCTGTACTGGTTGTATCATTAGATGGATTTAGTTTGACCTTCGCTGTCTGAATTGGTTCGTGGGTTTCGGCATCGGTTACTGAACCTTTAATATTCCCGTGCAGGATAATTTCTACCGTTTTGCAGGAAAAAAATAAGGTAACAATAATACTAAAAGTAAGAATTACTGGGAATTTCCCGGGTATCATTTTGATCAATTGACTAATTATATTTTAATAGCGTTTAAATTAAACAATTTTTTTAACTTTAGCAGACATCATAGCGCTTCTAATAAGACCTTCTGACAATGTATTATGAATAATAATCTGTTTCTGGTAATACTTTTAACGGTTTTGATATTAACTCCTGTTGATTGTTTTGCACAGAGAATTGATAACGTTCATCCTGAAATAGCAGGAGAAAAGATTAACATATATTACGACTTGACTGGCATTGAAACTGATCAGTCTGTAATTGTTACAGTATTTATGTCAACGGATGGTGGTAAGACCTATGGAGAACCTTTGAAAAGTGTTTCCGGGGATGTTGGAGTTGTCGTTGGTCCGGGTAAAGGCAAATGTATTATATGGGATGTTTTTGAGGAAGTGGATGAGCTGGTTAGTGTAAATGTTAAATTTAAAGTAAAAGCAGAGCTTCTGCAAACTAAAAGTCAATCAATAGAGCGTACATTCAAACTAAATTTAAATGCAAATCTGGGATCAAAGCGTTATCTTGAATCTAAATCATATGGTTTCAATCTGAAAGGTGCAATTTATTTAAATCAGCTGGGAGTAGGAGTGAGAGGCGATTATTATAAAACTTTTCGTGAAGAAATTAATTATTCAGATATTAATGGTAATTATCCGGATACTGGATATTACTGGGGATATGCCGGTGGTGCAATAATTGAGTATGACCTGCTTAAAAACACCAAATATTCATTATACCCTTTTATATACCTTGGATCAGCAAAAATCCTGTATAAATATAATCCGGATTACAAACAGGATGAGTATTTTAAGTATAGCATATTTGGCTCGGCTGGATTGGGATTTGATATCAATATTGTCAGGTTTTTATACCTTGGAGTTGAATTCGAATATTATTTATCTCCCTGGTTAGATATTGTTCCTTCGGAAGATCCTGATGAAGGATTAGATGGATTGTCTATTGGTTTTGTAGTAAAATTTGTAATAAATCCGGGTTAACATAATAAATGAACCTGAATTTTTTAAAATTTGTTTTTATAATCATAGCCATATTGGCTACAAATTGTGCTTTACTTTCTCAAATTGAAGGAGAAAGTGAAGTAACTACTATCATTATTAAAAAGCCCGGAATTCCCAAATCAGGCAATGATGATTTAATTGACAGAAATATCACCGATATAGCTGCTCCCGGGATAAAAATTATTTCACCCAGGGTTGATACTTCCTATACCGCTAATATCCCGGCATCAAATATCTATTTGATCGGTCGGCTTACAGACCAGTCCGGTATTCAGTCACTTTTAATAAATGACAGTATTATTGCCACAGATGAAAATGGTTTTTTCCAGCAACAATATGATCTGGTTAATGGATTAAATGTTTTCAAAATTATCGCAACCGATGTATTATCAAACTCCTGCACTAAGTTACTTTCTCTGATAAATAGCACAACTGAAGAAGAAAAACCAGCTGTTGACGGATTAAATTATGAAGGTGAAAATTATGGATTAATAATAGGAATAAATTACTATGATGATCCTGCCCTGATGGACCTCGATAATCCAATTACTGATGCTACTATGTTGTACAGTACATTGATCGGTAATTACATGTTTGATCCTGAAAATGTCACTCTCCTTAAGAATCCGGACAGAGCTGATATTATTACAAAACTTGATGAACTTGGTTATACGCTGACAAAAAATGATAATCTGCTGATATTCTATGCAGGACATGGATTCTGGGATAGTGAGAAAGAGACAGGATTCTGGCTGCCGGCTGATGCTGACAAATTATCGTCGGTTAACTGGATTCGAAATAGCACAATCCAGGATTTTATTGATGATATTAATACACGGCACACTTTATTAATCACGGATGCATGCTTTGCTGGTGCAATATTTAAATCCAGGGGAGGATTTCAGGATGCTTCTGTTGCTGTAAACAAGCTGTACTCAATGACCAGCAGAAAAGCTATGACAAGTGGTACATTGGAAGAAGTCCCTGATAGAAGTGTATTCCTGCAGTTTCTGCTGAAAAGACTTCAGGAAAATGAAAGGAAATATCTGTCAGCCAGTGAGTTATTTAATAGTTTTCGTGAAGCTGTTCTGAATAATAGTCCCAATATCCCTCAATATGGTGTAATTCAAAATACAGGTGATGAGGGCGGCGATTTCATTTTTATTAAACGCTGATATCCCGACCGGATTTATTTTACACTGAGCTCAGTTGTTACATTCATATGTGCCACGTCCCTTTTCTTGTCGAATAAAGTCACTTCACAATATATGGGATTTTCAACCTTACCTTCTGTAAACTTCATCTTCACATAGATCTGTGATTTGAAATTATCAGAATTGATTCCGGTTGTTGTGTATGCATTATACAGATCATCAAAGTACATAATTGGATTATTACCATAGTCAACAGCCCGGACTGTGGATCCCGGAAATACTTTTCCATTACTTTCATAAAAGCCCGACAAACCCTCGAATACCAGGTAGATAGTTTCATTAAAATAAATAGAACCATCTATAATTACTTTATCACGGTCAATAGAAAACAGGTATATTTCATCGCAGGAAATATAGTTCGCTTCTATATTGATCCTCTCATTTTTTATGACACTGAATGGCGCCTCTGTTATTAAAGTACCCTCACCCAGTTTATCCCAGATTTTTACGATAAGGGAATATTTATGATCTGAGTAAACAGGTCTTTGAATAGCAAAATTTGCTTTTAATAACAAGGGTGAAAGATTTATGCCGTTAACAGAATCAGCATACAGATCTTCAGTTTGCATTATCGTATCACCGGATTCATCCGTGACCTTTAACAGCATACCTGGTAATATTGAGTTATCCACCTTGTTGAATCCTTCCATATTATTGAAATTCAGGGAAAATGCTTCCCCGTAAATAAAAGTAACCCTGGTTGTTTTTTCTTCTTCAATGGATAACCAGACATCATCGCAGGAAAGGCCTTCCGGTTTTGTAATAATTCCAGTTGCAGGATCTTTACTGGCTGCAAGAGGTTTTCTGAAATCACATCTTATTAAGGATATTGAAATTAGCAGAACAATGAGAATTTGTGATTTCATAAAATTGGTTTTCAGTTTTCGGTTTTGCTTTGTCCCGATGAAGATGAGGATCTACTGAAGCCTTTCAAGCGCTTTATCAGAGATAGTCTTTCCAATTGATAGTGATGCCGTTGCAGCTGGGGATGGCGCATTCAGCACATTTATCATATGCTCGTTTTCAACAAAAAGAAAATCATCAGCAAGATTACCTTTGCGGTCGCATGCCTGTGCCCTTACACCTGAACCGCCCGGGATAAGATCTTCTTTCCTGATTTCCGGTAACATCTTCTGTAATGCACGTGTGAAGGCATTTTTATTGTACGACCTGTAATATTCCCCTAGCCCCATTCGCCAGTATTTCAGCATAACTTTAAGATAACCTTTCCAGCAGAGGCTCCTTCCAAGATCAGCCAATGATATATCGCTTTTCTTATAGCCTTCCTTTTTAAATGCAAATACTGCATTGGGACCAGCTTCAACGCCTCCATGAATCATCCTTGTATAATGAACCCCAAGGAATGGAAATGTGGGATCAGGAACAGGATAGATCAGGTTCTTCACCAGGTATTCCTTTTCTCTGCTTAGCTCATAATACTCGCCGCGGAACGGAATGATCCTGACGTCCACACGGTCCATATTCATTTCAGCGATCTGATCTGAATATAATCCTGCGGTGTTGATTCCAAGTTTGGCAGTATAGACCTTATGCGATGCTTCAATCTCAGAATATCCCTTGAAAAGCCTTATGCCGGTAACCCTGCTGTTCAGGTGAATATCAGCCCCATATTTTTTTGTGATAATTTCGGCCATTTTTTCAGAGACTTCCAGGTAGTCGATAATCCCTGTATATGGCACAAGGATCGCTGCCAGTCCAAAAGCATGAGGCTCATATTCTTTCATTTCATCGGCTGATAATTTTTTGATTTTTTCAAGTCCGTTCTCAAGACCTCTCTTATATATATTTTCGATTACAGGTAGTTCTTCCTGCTTTATTGCCACTATAAGCTTTCCGCATAATTCATATTTAATATGTTCACGCTCACAGAATTCAATCATCTGCTTGTAGCCATTTTTGCAGTTAATAGCTTTCAGGCTTCCGGGTTTGTAATAAATTCCCGAATGTATAACACCACTGTTATGTCCGGTTTGGTGTCTGGCGACACCATCTTCTTTTTCAAGTATTGCCAGTTTTAAACCAGGTTTTGTTTCAAGGAGCCTGAGAGCTGTGGCCAGCCCTACAATCCCCCCTCCTATAATGATAATGTCATATTGCATATTGTGAAATAATTTTAATTATGAATCAGTAATATTTCTTCATTGAACCTTCTACAACCCTACAGCCCTGTAACCAGTACGTCTTCCAGACTCGAGGACTCGAGGACTCGTGGACTTGTGGACTCTTCCTGAAGCCTTGCAGACTTGCAGACTTGCAGACTTTCTACCCTGCAGCCCTCTTCACCAGCTTCTCAAATTCCACCATCAGTTCCTTCAACACCGGCTCGTCCACACTGAAATTCAGATTATCAATTTTAGCAATTGGCAGAACATTGGTTGATGTACTTGTAAGGAAAAATACGTCATATTCTCCGAGCGAATCCTTTGGGATTGGTTTCTCCGTTACTGAAATCTTCCGTTCCCTGCATATATTGATGACATATTTTCTGGTTATACCCGCCAGCACAGTTTCAACCGGCGGAGTGAACACTTTTCCGTTTTTTACTGCGAAAAGATTAGCCCTGCTGGCTTCAGTCACATGATTTTTCTCGTTGATAATCAGTACTTCCCAGATTTTTTTACGATGAATTATTTCATCGGTGGCGGCGCGAAAATCCGGAAGCCATATTTTTTTATTAGGATCTTCCCGGGTAAACGGATAGGTTATCACTTCAACACCCTTCTTATATTCAGTTTTCGAAGGATATCTGGTAAAAACAAAATAAACCATGGAATGATTTTTAATATCATTCCGGTAATTATAAACGATCTTAATATTCGCATCAGAGACTTTATTAAGCTTTCGCAAACTGGTAATCATGTGCGTAAGCTCCTTATTGTCATGAAAAGAATCCAGTTCTGCAAGCCTGACTGAGCGTTCCAGCCTGCTAAGATGATCTTCGAGAAACAGAAGATGGTTCTTTATCAGACGGATCACCTCATAAACCGATAAACCTTCGTTGATCAGTTCTGGCTTAAAAACAGGACAATCCGTAATTTTCCCATCGAGGAAAAACTTGCTTTGGATACATTCACTCATAACTATTCATGTTTAAGAGATTGAGCAGGATTTGCTGTAGAGGCTTTTACAGACTGCCAGACTGTGGTTATTATTGCAATTGTCCATGAAAGAAGCAAAGCAAACAGGAACAGCCATATGCCGATATCAATCCTGTACTGGAAATCCTGGAGCCATTTCTTGATAAGGAAATAGGCAGCCGGCCATGCTATTACATTTGCCAGTACAATCCATATCGAAAATTCCCGGATGAACAGGGATACAACTTTCAGATCAGTCGCCCCGGCAACTTTACGGATACCAATCTCGCGTGTTTTTTGCTGTGCCATAAATGCAGATAACCCCAGCAATCCAAGTGCAGCAATGAAAATGGTAAGAATGGTAAAATATTTAAAAATCCTGCCGGCCATTATTTCAGTCTTATAGTATTCATCAAGGTTTTCCGTCATAAATTTGTAGTCAAACGGATAGATATCGCCAAATTCCTTCCTTTTCTGGTCGATAAATTCTATCACCTTATCTGAGTTTTTTCCCGTTGTTCTGATATTTAGAAATGGAAGGAAACGTGTATTGTCCTGCAGAAGTAAAAGAAGCGGATCGATTTTGTTGTGCAGGGATTTGTAATGAAAATCGCTCACTACGCCGATAATCTCCCCTTCACGGGCGGCAGTGCCATCAAGGTTGATCCCGTACTGAAACCTCTTTCCAAGTGCGGCGTCTCCCCAGCCAAGATCCCTGGCCGCGGTTTCATTGATTATGAAACCTTTTGTAATATCTGTTCCCATCTCACGGCTGTAATTCCTTCCAAGTTTCATCTTAATTCCAAGCAGATCAATGTAATCCCAGTCGATGAAGTAGTTATTAAGCGCCTTATCAGTAAGTTCACCGCTGTCAGATTCCATCCTCATGACCTGGATACCCATCTGCTGTCCGGGATTGGATGTTGATAAAGCTGTTCCAATAATATCAGGATTATCCTTCAGCTCTTCCCTGAAAGAATCAAGGCTTTTACTCAATGTGGTATCACGGACCGTCATTACTATCAGATTGTCTTTATTAAATCCCAGGTCTGTCTTCCTCATATAACGCAGCTGGCCTGATATTGCCAGGGTGCCAATAATCATGAAAACAGAGATAGTGAACTGCAGGACTACAAGTGCTTTTCTGAAGGTACCTTTTCCTCCTATTATCTCGGCTGTGCCTTTAAGGACTTTGACAGGATTGAATGATGAAAGGAAAAAAGCCGGGTATGTTCCGGAGAGCAAACCAACCAGAACTGCAATGATAAAGGTGGCTCCAATCAATTCAGGGGTGGAGGAAAAGTTAAAATGTAAAACTTTCCCTGTCAGATGGTTGAATACCGGTAACAGAAGGTAAACAAGAATAATGGAAATAATAAATGAAATAATCGTGATCAGGACGGATTCACCAAGAAACTGACGGATCAGAAGTGGACGGCTGGCCCCGGTAATTTTTCTCATGCCCACTTCCCGTGATCTGCGCATTGAACGGGCTGTGGACATATTCATATAATTGATAGCAGCTATGATAAGAATGAAGATAGCAGCAATGGTGAAAATATAGATATAGGACCTGTTGCCTGTCGGCAGATCATAACCAAGACCGGCATCTCCTTTTTTCAGATGGATTTCAGCAAGGGGAGTGGCCATAAGATTCATTGAGCCTTTGATCTGTTCCCCTATTTCTTTCATGTATTTATCATAAAACTGAGGGAATTTATCCAGTACACTTTGCATGCTGCTTCCTTCTTTAATAAGGATGTATGTGTACACGTTCACGTTCCAGAATGATCCGCTGCTTCGATCATTAAACCTGTCAACACCAATTCTTTCAGCTATAGTTGCTGCAGATATCAATCCGCTGAACTTAAGATGCAAATTATCCGGAAGGTTTGCTATTACCCCGCTTATTTCAAAAACTTCATTTGTCAGAGTGGTAATAGTCTGGCCAAGAGGATTTTCATCGCCAAAATACCTGTTGGCAAAACTGCTGGTAATAACAATTGTATTCGGTCTGTTCAGGGCATGTTCAGGATCACCATAAATAAATCTATGAGTGAAGATTTTGAAGAATGTGGAATCGGCAAACAAAACACTATCCTCAGTGAATTCCCTGTCCCGATGCCGGAAATATATTGTTCCCACATTAAGGCATCGCGCATATTCCTCAACCTCAGGATATTCGTCCTTCAGTGTTGGCCCCATGGGTACCTGGGAAATGGCGAATTTATCATGCTTGTTGTCAATGGTGAAATCGGTCTCCAGACGGTAAATCCTTTTATACAGAAGATGGGACCGGTCATAAGTGACTTCATCATAGATGTACAGAATGATGAGGATAGTTACAGTCAGGCCCACTGCCAGGCCCAGGATATTAATTGCGGAATAATACTTGTCCCTGACAAGATTTCGCAGGATTGTTATTAAATAATTTCGAAACATTAAGTTATCAGGCTGGTTTTAGATAAAGATTTAAAAACATCTAAGTTAAAAAAAAACAATTAAAAGCCGACAGGAAATGCAGGTTCAGACCTTTTTTTCGGGAAAAGAAGGCCTCCGGAATACAGGATCAAAAACTTATCTCAGAATTCCTGAAATACGGCGCCTCCAAATACATCGCCAAAGACAACTACTTCATCGACGAACTAATCGATTCCATCGACCATATGGCCTAATAAAAGCTTGTGATTCTTTTTGAATCTTCATATTAATTTATACTTTTGCACGACAAATTTTGGGCGTCGTGAAAGATCTGAGGAAATATGTCATCCCATTTGCAGGGCTTAAGGAGGGAAGACATGAATTTGAATTTGATGTCGATGATTCGTTCTTTGACCATTTTGATTCATCTGAAATCAAGGAGGGTAAACTGGGAGTTAAAGTAATTTTAGTGAAAAATCCGCAGGTCCTTGAATTGAATTTTAATATTGAAGGGCTGGTCAAAACAATTTGCGACCGGTGCCTCGATGAATTTGATCTTCCAATGATATATCAGGGGAAATTGTTTTTTAAATTTGGTGAAGGGACTTATGAACTTACTGATGAGATCCTGATCCTTTCTCCATCTGAGCATGAAATAAATATTTCACAGTTCATTTACGAATTTATCCACCTTGCACTGCCTTACAGGCGGATACATCCGGACATTAATGGAATCAACGGATGCAATGAAACGATGATTCAAAAACTGGAATCATTAAGTATAGACGATACTAAAAAAGCGAGTTATAATCACTCGTGGGATAAACTGAAGGAAATCACCGATAAAAACTAATAAATATGCCAAATCCGAAACATAAAACTTCGAAGCAAAGAAGGGACAAAAGAAGGACTCATTATAAAGCAGAAGCTCCTACTCTTGCTACCTGTCCGACAACCGGAACAGTACACCGTTACCACAGGGCTTATTATGTAGATGGCAACCTGTATTACAAGGGCAGGCTGGTAATAGAGGAAAAAGTGAAAAAGTAATTCTGTTGTTGTTTT
>Ga0105095_10001784_pt1 | contig 11455 bp, 7 predicted proteins | sample PPLLak2March2015_2_FD_79180 | JGI IMG/M metagenome (GOLD analysis project Ga0105095, IMG submission 79180) | Freshwater sediment microbial communities from Prairie Pothole Lake near Jamestown, North Dakota, USA - PPLs Lake P8 Core (3) Depth... | ecosystem: Environmental > Aquatic > Freshwater >... | reverse complement strand
CTGCGGCTCGACCGAGGCGATGATCGCCACCATGCTCGCCCTGGTCGACCCCGGCGACGAGGTGATCGTGTTCGAGCCCTTCTACGAGAACTACGGGCCGGACGCCATCCTCTCGGGAGCCGTCCCCCGCTTCGTGACTCTCCGCGAGCCCGACTGGAGCTTCGATCCGGACGAGCTCGAGGCCGCGTTCACCCCGAAGACCCGAGCCATCATTATTAATACGCCGAACAATCCCACGGGTAAGGTCTTTTCCAGAGACGAGCTCACCCACGTCGCCCGGCTCTGTCAGAAGTGGGGCGTCATCGCCGTCACCGACGAGATCTACGAGTACATCCTCTACGACGGCGCGGAGCACGTTCCTCTAGCGAGCCTCGACGGAATGGCGGAGCGCACCGTCACCATCAACAGCATCTCCAAGACCTACTCGGTGACCGGGTGGCGGGTGGGATGGGCGCTGGGACCGGCGGAGCTCACGAGCGCCATCCGCAAGGTGCACGATTTCCTGACCGTGGGCGCGGCGGCGCCGCTCCAGGAAGCGGCGGCGGAGGCCCTCGGCCTTCCGGACTCGTACTACGAGACTCTCGCGCGGGACTATCAGAACCGCAGGGACGCGCTTATCCCCAGTCTGCGCGCGGCGGGATTCCGGTGCTTCGTGCCCAGAGGCGCCTACTACATCATGACCGACATCTCCACCTTCGGATTTCCCGACGACGTCGCCTTCGCCCGGAATCTCATCGAAGCCATCGGCGTCGCCGCCGTCCCCGGCTCGAGCTTCTACCAGCGCTCGCGGGGCGAAGGTCGGCCGCCTGCGCGAAGCTCCGGCGAGCCTGGCCGAAGCCCAGGGGGCGAAGGCCGGCAGAAGCTCCGGTTCGCGTTCTGCAAGAAGATCGAGACCCTCGACGCGGCGGCGCAGAGGCTGCTGCGTCTTTCGAAGCCCGGAGCCCGCCGTTGATCGCGGCCCTGCTCCTCGCGGGGATCCTTCTCGCGGAGCGGGCGGACGTACTGCACGAAGAGGCGGTCCGGCTCCTGCAGTCGGGGAAGGCCGCCGAGGCCGAGACGAAAGCGCGGGAAGCCATCGCGCAGTCGCAGCGGTTCGTCCCCGAGGAGGAGATCGAGGTGCGCCCCGATCGAGGGCTTCTGTTCGAGGACATGATCCTCGAGGCGCGCAAGAGCTACCGGGAGCGTCGCGTCCGGTATTTCCGCACTCTCGGCGACGCCCTCGCGGCTCAGGAGAAATGGCCCGCCTCGCGGAAGGCGTATCGCCGCGTCCTCGACATCGAGTCAGTACCCGGGCTTACGCTCGTCATGGCGCGCAACCCGGACCTGGACCTCGAGAGTAGGCTCGACCTCCTCGTCGACGCCTACCTCGCCCCGGGAAGCGACCGAGCGCAGCTGGAGGGGGAGCTCCTCGAGACCGGAGCGTTCCTCGACCGCAACGCCTTGAAGGCGGGCCTCGATCGAAATCGATTCGCGAAGCTGAAGGAGAGCTACCCCGACCTCGAGCTCCTCGATTTCGCTTTTCCCGATTTCCAGGCCGCGACCGACGGCGGCACCCTCATTCCCTCCCAGCTCTACCGCGCCGGGATCAACCTCGTCGTCTACTTCCCGGTGGACGGGTGCGGCCGCTGCAGCGAGGAGCTCGACGGAGTCACGGATCCCGTGAGAGACGCGCAGAAGCGCCGGCTCCCGCTCGAGGTGGCGGCCTTCGTTCCCGAAATCGATCTCCCGGTCGCGAGACGCATCGCGCGCCTTCTTTCGATGCCGGTCCGGGTGTCGCGGAAAGACTTCCTCCCGCCGTCCACGGACGTTCTCGAAGGCGGTGAGATCCGGATCGTCGCCCGCGGGGGGATGACGCAGATTCGTATTCCCATGGGCGAGGGCCTGGCGTCGGGAGAGATCCGGCCGCGGGTCGCGGCGTCCCTCGCCTTCATCGACGAGCCGGGCCTTCCCACGGAGGCGCGCCCCGAGGACGCGAGCGTTCGCGTAGTGAGCCTGTCCAAGGAGCCCGAACCAAGGCGCGCGTTTACGGAGTGGATCGCCGTCATCGAGAGGCTCGAGGCCGGTCCCGCGCCTCTCGATTCGATGTACACCGAGCTCAACCGAGTCGCCCTGCGCGTCGTCCCGACGGACCGTGAGGACATGTGGAAGCTCCTGAAGGAGCTCTCGAGGATCGAAGGCGCCCACGCCGCGAAGAACCACTTCCTCGGTCTCCTGGGTGAGAGAGTCGGAGAGAAGCTCCTCGAGACCGCGAAGTCGCTCGATGCGTCGGTGCGCCGCACTCCCGGCGGTGAGGAGGGAGTCTGGCTCCTTGCGGTCGAGGGAAAAAGGATCTTTCTCCAGAGGTCGTTCTATGCGGACGAGGGCCTCCGGAACTTCGACTTCGTTCTCGAGGACGACGCCGGCTCTCTCGCCGTTCTCTGGGGCGCTCCTCAGGAGAACGAGCCTCTCGGCGTCGCCGCCGTCCGGGACGGGGCCGCGTTCTTCTTCGACTGCCCGGCGCTCTGCCCCGGCGCCCGGCTCTGGTCCGAGGGCCGGGTCGCTTTCGAGGGAGGGCCCGCGGCCGTCATCGACTCCGAGCTCGTCGAGCTGCGAAACGCGCTCGTCGATCCGCCGCCCGGATCCGGCACCGGTCCTCTCTTTCACCGAAGCGCCGGGGGCGCGAGCAAGACCGCGCTCGAGCGGGGGATTCGTCTCTTCGGGGAGAAGGACTTCGCCGGAGCGCTTCTCGCCTTCGCGGAAGCGGAGAAGGAGATCGATCCCGTGGCCCCCTACGACGCCTCGGATCTCGCCTACAACCGCGCCCGAGCCCTGCAGGAGCAGGGAAAGCGCAGCGAGGCGCTCGCGATTTTCCGAAGCCTGGGGGACGTGTCGTACCAGAGCCTGGTCGACGACCAGGCGCGGCTCATCGAAAGCGGGCGTTAGCCTCGCCGTCCGCCTCCGCCCTTCGGGCTTCGGCGGACCCGCCGAAGCGTGGCGAAGGCGGGTAGCCCGCAGGGCGGAGGCGGGCGGGCTATACTTTGACTTCCGCTCGATGAAAGAGCTCAAGCGCCTCCTTCCGTACGTTCGCCGCTATCCCCGCCCGATGATTGTGGGAATGGCGGCCCTGGTTCTCGCCAAGGCGGCCTCGGTCATCGTCCCGCTCGTTCTCGAGAGGACGGTAGACGATCTCACCCTCGGGGTCACGGTCTCGAAGCTCGCTCTCTATGGCTCGCTCATCGTGGGCATCGCCGCAGTCGAAGGGTTCTTCCGTTTCTGGATGAGGAAGCTCCTCATCGGCGTCTCCCGGTTCGTGGAGTTCGACCTGCGGAACGACTTCTTCGCCCGCCTCCAGAGGATGAGCCCCTCGTTCTACCAGGAGTGGCGCACGGGAGATCTCATGTCCCGGGCCTCGAACGACATCGGCGCGGTGAGGATGGTGCTGGGGCCGGGGATCATGTATCCGGCGGAGACGGTCCTCATCACCCTCGGCGCCATCGCGTTCATGCTCGCCATCAGCTGGGAGCTCACGCTGGTCTCCCTCGCCGTCATGCCCGTGGTGTCGATCGCGGTGAAGGAGTTCGGGGCCGTCATCCACAAGCGGTTCGAGACCATCCAGGAGAAGATGAGCGACATCTCCGCCCTCGTGCATGAGAACATCTCCGGGATGCGGGTGGTCAAGGCCTATGCCCAGGAGGACGCCCAGAGACGGAAGTTCGAGCAGGAGAACGAGAGCTATCTCTGGAGCAACATGGGGCTGGTCAAGATCTGGGGCGCCTTCTACCCTCTTCTCGCCGCCATCATCGGACTCGGGAGCGCTGTCGTCCTCTGGTGGGGAGGACGCATGGTGGTTCGCCAGGAGATCACCCTCGGACAGCTCGTCGCGTTCTTCGCCTACCTCGAGATGCTGACCTGGCCCATGATCGCCTTCGGCTGGGTGGTGAACATCTACCAGCGAGGCGCGGCGTCGATGAAGCGGCTCGCCGCGATTCTGGATGCCGGGCCCGAAATCGTGGATGGACCCGATGCGACCGTCTCCGCTCTGAACGGACGCATCGAGTTCCGCGGGGTTTCCTTCAGGTACACGAGCGCGAGCGGCGACGGAGGCGCCACGAACGGCGCCGCCGAGGTGCTCTCGGACGTCGACCTCGTCATCGAGCCTGGGCAGACGGTGGCGTTCGTCGGGCGAACGGGCTCGGGGAAGACCACTCTCACCCGGCTCGTGCCCCGGCTCTACGACGCGACCGAGGGCCAGGTTCTCGTGGACGGACGGGACGTGAGGACCCTTCCCCTGGAAACGCTGCGCTCGGCGGTGGCCTACGTGCCGCAGGAGAGCTTCCTGTTCTCGGAGTCGATCCGGGACAACATCGCCTTCGGGAAGCCCTCCGCCTCGGACGCCGAGGTGGAACAGGCGGCGAAGCGCGCGGGGCTCGACACCGACATCGCCTCCTTCCCCAACGGGTACCAGACCATGGTGGGCGAGCGCGGTATCACGCTCTCCGGGGGCCAGAGACAGCGGGCGACGATCGCCCGCGCGGTCCTGATCGAGCCGCCGATCCTGATTCTCGACGACGTTCTCTCCTCCGTCGATACCGAGACCGAGGAGCGGATCCTGAACGAGCTCTCGGGTGTCCTCCGGAAACGGACGACGCTCCTGGTCTCGCATCGCATCAGCACGGTGAAGCAGGCGGATCTGATCTGCGTTCTCGACGACGGGAGGATCGTGGAGCGCGGGAACCACGAGTCGCTCCTGGCGGAGGACGGCCTCTACGCGAGCCTCCACCGCAAACAGCTCCTCGAGGAAGAGCTGAACCGCATATGAATGCGCCGTTCCACGAAGAGGAGGCGCTCGGGAAGATCTACGACCGCCGCCTGATGCGGCGTCTGCTCGCTTACCTGGGTCCCTACAAGCTCACCGTCGTCTTCTCGCTTCTTCTGGTCATTGCCGCCTCGGCCCTGAAGCTCGTCGGCCCGTACCTGACGAAAGTCGCGATCGACGACTACATCACCCAGGGCAACGTCGAGGGGCTCGACCTCGTAGCGCTCCTCTACGTTCTCGCGCTGGTTCTGCAGTTCGCGATCTCCTTCTTCCAGGTCTATCTCATGAACAAGGCGGGCCAGCGGGTGATGTTCGACATGAGGCGCGGGATCTTCGCCCACCTCCAGCGGCTCCAGCCCGCGTTCTTCGACAAGAACCCCGTCGGCCGGCTCGTGACCCGGGTCACGACCGACGTCGACGCCCTGAACGAGCTCTTCACGTCGGGGGTGGTCACCATCTTCGGCGACATCTTCATGCTGCTGGGCATCATGGTGGTTCTCGTCTATCTCGACTGGGGGCTCGCGCTCGTCACCTTCACCGTTCTCCCGGCGCTCTTCGCCGTCACCCTGATCTTCAAGCGACGCGTGCGCGAGGTCTATCGCAAGGTCCGGACGAGGGTGGCGATGCTGAACGCCTTCATCCAGGAGAACATCGTCGGGATGCAGGTGGTCCAGCTCTTCCGGCAGGAGCCGCGTAAGTTCGCGCAGTACGAAGATCTCAACCGCCAGCATCAGGACGCGAACCTGGAGTCGGTCTTCCAGTACGCGCTCTTCTATCCGGCGATCGAGTTCCTGGGCGCCGTCGCCATCGCTCTCATCCTCTGGTACGGGGGCTGGCAGATTCTCGTCGGAGGCCTGACTCTGGGAGGCCTCGTGGCCTTCATCCAGTACTCGGAAAAATTCTTCCGGCCGATCAGCGACCTCTCGGAGAAGTTCAACATCCTCCAGGGAGCGATGGCGTCCTCGGAGAGGATCTTCAAGCTCCTCGATACCGAAGTCACGGTGGCCTCGCCGGCCTTCGCCCCGGGGGCTTCGGCCAGGCAAGCCGAGCGTGGCTCGATCCGGTTCGAGAGCGTCTGGTTCGCCTATCGGAACGAGGAGTGGGTGCTCGAGGACCTCGACCTCGAGGTGCGGCCGGGCGAGACGGTGGCGGTGGTCGGACACACCGGAGCGGGGAAGACGACGCTCACGAGCCTCCTCCTCCGCTTCTACGACGTGCAGCGCGGCCGTGTCCTCGTGGACGGAGTGGACGTTCGGGAGTGGAACCTCCAGGATCTACGGCGTCAGTTCGGAATGGTCCTGCAGGACGTCCACCTCTTTTCCGGGACCATCGCCTCCAACATCCGTCTCGGCGATCGGGAGATCACCGATCGCGAGGTTGCGGAAGCTGCTGCGGCGGTGCACCTCGACGGCTTCGTCGCCGGCCTTCCCCGCGGTCTCGAGGAAGAAGTGAAGGAGCGGGGCTCGTCGCTCTCCGCGGGTCAGAAGCAGCTCGTGAGCTTCGCCCGCGCGCTGGTTCACGACCCCAGGATCCTCATTCTCGACGAGGCCACCTCCAGCGTCGATACCCATACCGAGATTCTGATCCGCGAAGCTCTGGAGCGCCTCCTCGAGAACCGCACCAGCCTCGTCATCGCCCACCGGCTCTCCACCATCCAGAAGGCGGACCGCATCGTGGTGATGCACAAAGGCCGCGTGCGCGAGGTCGGCAACCACCAGGAGCTCCTGGCGCGGCGCGGAATCTACTACCGCCTCTACCAGCTCCAGTACAAGGACCAGGAGATCGCCGTCCGCAATCCCTATTGACCTCTTGTCGCGGGGTCGACTCCCGCGAACGCGAGGAAGTCGACCATCCGGAAATCTCCCGTCACCTGGCCGCTTCTCGTGGGAAGAGTCGGTCGCCAGCGGCGATTCACGGCCCGGTAGCTGTTCTTGTCGAGCTTCAGAAGCCCGAGGAACACTTCCGCCACGATGCGTCCCCCGACGGGCCCGAGCTTCCGGCCGCCTTCGATCACCTCGCCCTCTTTGAGGATGTAGTACCAGAGCGGGGTGGACTGGTCGAGCCCCTGACCGAATGTCGTCAGTTCCTTGAGATCGTCGGCCGAAAGCGCCGGCACCCCCATGCGTCTCGCGATGCTTTGCCCCGAGGGCAGCCTCCAGGTTCCGTGGCGAAGCAGGTTCCGTTGGGCAAGGGACGTCGGGCCTGCTTGGCCCGGGATCGCTCCCAACGGGAGGTTGAAGAGCGGCGTCGAGATCTTCGTGTCGATGGCCTTGTTGGGCTTCACTTCGCCGTCTCCGAAATCGAAGAACGTCTGCCAGCCGATGAATCGCCTCGGAGCCCGCGCTCCACCGCGCAGGTCTCCGGGATCCGCCACTCCTTCCTCTGCGGGATCGAAGATCATCCCGAAGAACGGGCGTCCTTCGTCGCCGGCGAGGTTCGCCCGATACGAGGGGCGAACCATGGTGTGCCCGAAACGATAGGCCGCGCCCTGAAACTCCACGGGGATGAACGCGACGGGCGGTCGGTAGAACTTGAGGCCGCCGCTTTCGATCTCGTCGATCAGTTCCTGGCCGACGAAGAGCGGAAGGACTTCGTGAACGATGATCCACTGGTAGTGCCAGGTGGTGAGCCTTCGGGCCCGGTGGAAGATCTCCTGCGGGGCCAGGCGAGCGCTGGTCCCGGCGACGACGTCCACCGCGTTGTTGTGGAACTTGATGAACGCCGCCTGGAGGCCGGCGATGATGAGGTTCTCGTCGTTTCGGGGGTCGGCGATGATCGCGGTGCCTTCGGCGTTCCGCGGCAAGTCCTCGAAGAGACCGCCACTCTGTATTCTCAACTTCGTCGGGAATCCGCCCCTCCCGCGCCCGACTCTCTCGAAGAGCCCGGGATCGGCGACGGGGCCGCCGCCGTACACCGAGTCGAGGTCGAAGGCGGGAGTTCGGGCGTTCGGTGAATCCAGGGGCTCGGCCGGCTCCCCGAGCCGCGAGGTCAGGTCGAACGTCAGGTCGTGATCCAGGAACTGGCCGACGAAGGTCGTGCCGGCGGTGTGTGCGCTGCTGTTCGGGTTGTTCACGCTGAGAGCGGGATCCACGATGAGGTCGATCGGGCCCCTGTCGAGAGCGTCCTTCGCGTCCAGAATCCCCCCGGCCTTGCCCATCTCCAGAAGCGCCGCTTCGAGCCCGGGGCTGGGCTCCGCGAAAGGCGCGAGGTTCGGGAACATGCGACCGAACCGGTCTTCGCGGAGCACGAATCGGAGCGGGCCATGCTGGGCGGGCCGGGCGGTTTGCGGGAGATGCGCGCCCGCCAATCTCGTCGAATAGGCGCTCCAGGCGACGGTGCCCACGGCTCCCAGGAAATCCCGCCGACTGAATCCGGAGTTTGCTCGCTCTCTGGTTGTCATGAATCAACGCTCCTTGGTGACGCGCGCCGTGGACGAGAGTAACCCGCGCGCGGCCCGGGCGGATACTGGCGGTAAGGCCAGTTTTCGTACAAGCGGGGGACTGTCCGGGGACGTGGCGGTGGGCTAAGATGGCCGCCTCATGGGCGACGAAGGCAACGCGACACCGGCGCCGAACGCGCCCGAGGACGTGAGCTTCGCTCGCACCCTCGTCCAGTTCTTCCTGGTCCCTGCGGTCGTCGTCGCCGCCTGCGTGGGAGTGTTCTTCTTCTTCGCCTGGCTCGTCTCCGACGAGAAGACGGGAGTCGACTACCTCCGCGAGATCCGCGCGGGGAGCGCCAACCGGCGATGGCAGGCGGCGTTCGAGCTCTCGAAGATCATCAACATGGACTCCGAGAAGAAGCGCATGGAGGGCCTGGTTCCCGAGATGATCGCGGCCTTCGAGGATGCCGTCGACGACGATCCCAGGGTGCGGCACTACCTGGCGCTTTCCCTGGGACATCTCGGCGATCGAAGCGCGATCCCGACTCTCATCGCCGCGCTCGATGATCGCGACTCCACCACCCGGCTCTACGCGAGCTGGGCCCTCGGGAGCCTGGGAGACCCGGAAGCCGTCGAGCCCCTCCTCCAGAAGTTCGGCGACGACGATCCGGGAGTGCGCAAGATGGCGGTCTACGCCGTCGGGGCTCTCGGCGACGAGCGCGGGATTCCGGCGCTCCAGGTCGCTCTCGGGGATCCCGATCGAGACGTCTCCTGGAACGCGGCGGTGGCCCTCGCGCAGCTCGGGGACGCCTCTGGAGAATCCCAGCTTCTCCTGATGCTCGACCGGGAGTACCTCGACGGTCTCGCGGAGTTCGACGAGGCCCGCAAGCTCCTGGCGATGCAGAGCGCCATCCAGGCGTCCGCCCTCGTTCCCAGCGAGACGCTGGACGCGCGTCTCCGGGAGATCGCGTCCGGCGATTCGAACCTCGCCGTCCGCAAGCTCGCCCTCGAGGCTCTGGAGCGGCGCTAGCCGGGAGTGTAAGGACGGGGGATGGGGAGATGACTCTGGGCCTTTTCTCCTTCCTTCTGCCCCTGCGTTCCCTGCGCCTTCGCGTTCCTTCCGGTTCCATCCCCCTGTGGAAGTGTGACTTCGGACGGGGCCGCGCGAGTTCTTGACACCCCTCGCGCCGGATGACTAAAATATCGCGTTTGCATCAGGCGATCTGCCCGCCGCTGTGCGCGTTACGCGAGCGCGCGGCATTTCCGTCGGGCAGTAGCGACTTTTCAAAACAAAAGATCACGGGACCGAGCGACGCTCACGACTAGGTAGAAGCATGGCCGACGAAACGAAAGCCCCCGAGACGAGTGGAACCGGAGCCGAGACCCCCAAGGCACCCGCGGCAAAAGCCAAGAAAGCCGACGCGCCCGAAATGACCCGCCGCGAGTTCAACTGGCTAGCTCTGGCCTGGTCGTTCTTCGCCGCGTCCGCCGGCGCGGGCCTCACGGCGATGGGCCGCTTCATGTTCCCGAACGTTCTCACCGAGCCGCCGTCCTCCTTCAAGGTCGGCTTTCCCACCGACTTCGCCGTCGGGGCCGTCGACGAGCGGTTCAAGGAGAAGTTCCGCGTCTGGGTGGTGCGCAACGAGGAGGGGATGTACGCGCTCTCGGCGATCTGCACCCACCTCGGCTGCACCCCGAACTGGCTTTCCGCCGAGAACAAGTTCAAGTGCCCGTGCCACGGCAGCGGTTTCTACATGAGCGGGATCAACTTCGAAGGACCGGCGCCGCGCCCCCTCGAGCGCGTGAAGATCGCGCTCGCGGACGACGGCCAGGTGCTCATCGACAAGGGCCGCCTGTTCAAGCAGGAGGCCGGGCAGTGGAACGATCCCGAATCCTTCTTGAGCCTGAGCTGATTGGACTTTTTCGCTTTCGCCGAAGGAGCCCTTTCCAGGGCCTTCCCTCGTGCCTTCGTGAAAGCTCGCGGCGAATAGGTAGATGTTAGGAGTCGAAATCAGTGCAAAAGCTGATCAACGCATTCAGTAGCGGGTGGAACGCCCTCACGGAGACCCAGGTCTGGAAGTCGATCTTCCGCCACGGCGCCGTCACCAGCAACCGGAACCGGGTGCTGGTGGTGATGTCGAACGTCTTTCTCCACCTCCACCCGGTGAAGTCGAGAAAGGCGGGCATCAAGCTCCGCTACACCTGGTGCATGGGCGGGGTCACGTTCTTTCTCTTCCTGGTGCTCACCTTCACCGGCCTGCTCCTGATGTTCTACTACCGGCCGACCGTCGAGTACGCCTACGCCGACATCATCGATCTCGGCGAGCACGTTCCTCTCGGCGTCATGCGGGAGCTACATCGGTGGGGCGCCCACGCGATGGTCATCACCGTCTGGCTCCACATGTTCCGGGTCTTCATGACCGGCTCCTACAAGCCGCCCCGCGAGTTCAACTGGGGCGTGGGAGTGGTGCTGCTGGTCCTTACCCTGCTCCTGTCGTTCACGGGGTACCTGCTTCCCTGGGACCAGCTGGCCATCTGGGCCATCACCGTGGGCTCGAACATGGCGAGGGCGACGCCTTTGGTCGGAACCGAAGGGCCGCTGTCGGCGGCGCTGAAAATCGGCGATATCAACATCATCAACTCGGCGAGCGACGCCCGATTCATTCTCCTGGGGGCGCGAAACGTGGGGGAGAACACCCTTCTCCGCTTCTACGTTCTGCACTGCGTCGGGCTGCCGCTCGCGGCCGCCGTCTTGATGGCGGTGCACTTCTGGCGGGTACGCAAGGACGGCGGCATCTCGGGCCCGATGTAAACCGTCCCGACTCACGGGTCTCAAAGGGCATACGGCTTATGGAAGCGATCAAAAATCTGATCAACTGGCTCTCGGGTCCGACGGTTCTGTTCACGCTCGCGACCGTCGGGTTCATCCTCTCGCTTCGCTATACCAAGGTCTGGTCCAAGCGGAACGCCATCGTGGTCTTCGCGGTCATGGCGGTGTTCTACTTCGTCAGCATGTTCGACCCGAACTTCTTCCTCATCGTGGCGAAGCCGGACAACGTCCCGATCACCTTCGTGCTCTTCGGAGTGGCGTTCTTCACCTGGTTCGCCATGTACCAGGGGATCGAGAACGACAAACGGATAAGCGCCGGGCAGCCGCCGATGGAGAAACAGGAGGAAGACAAGGTCTGGGTGTGGCCCGACCTGGTCTACGTCGAGTTCCTCTGCATGATCCTTCTCGGGATCGGGCTCATCGTGTGGTCGATTCTCCTGCGGGCGCCGCT
>Ga0105095_10001781_pt1 | contig 11462 bp, 12 predicted proteins | sample PPLLak2March2015_2_FD_79180 | JGI IMG/M metagenome (GOLD analysis project Ga0105095, IMG submission 79180) | Freshwater sediment microbial communities from Prairie Pothole Lake near Jamestown, North Dakota, USA - PPLs Lake P8 Core (3) Depth... | ecosystem: Environmental > Aquatic > Freshwater >... | reverse complement strand
TTGTTTTTCATCACACAGTAACCTTTTTAAAATAATGACAAAAATAAGAGCAGCCATTACAGGTATTGATGTTTTTTTACCAGAATACATTCTTACTAATGATGAGCTGAGCCGGATGGTAGATACCAGCGATGAATGGATTATGCAGCGTATCGGCATAAGGGAAAGGAGGATCCTTAAAGAAGAAGGCAAGGCTACTTCCGATATGGGGGCCCGGGCAGTCGAAAAACTTCTGAAAAAAACTAATACGAATCCTGAAGATATTGAGCTGCTTATTACTGCAACCATATCTCCGGATATGATGTTCCCGAATGCATCCAACCTGATTGCTTACAAGGCAGGCCTGAAAAATGCATGGACCTTTGACCTGCTTGCTGCCTGTTCAGGCCTTATTTTTGCATTACAGACCGGTGCAACATTTATAGAAACAGGAAGGTACAAGAAAGTGATAATCGTAGGTGCAGACAAGATGTCATCCATTACCGATTACACTGACCGTGCAACCTGCCCACTTTTTGGTGATGCCGGGACAGCTTTGCTGCTCGAACCGACAACTGAAGACATTGGGATCATTGATCACATTTTTCATACAGATGGCTCAGGAGCCAAGCACCTTCATCTTAAAGCCGGCGGATCATTACGGCCAGCCTCCCATGAAACTATTGATAATAAAGAACATTTTCTTTACCAGGAAGGCCAGGCGGTCTTTAAATTTGCTGTCTCAAAGATGGCTGATGTATCTGTTGAAATGATGAAAAAACATAACATTTCACCTGATGATCTTGCATTCCTTGTACCGCACCAGGCCAACATGAGAATTATTGAGGCAGTGGCGCGCCGGATGGGCATAACAAAAGAAAAAGTGATGGTGAACATCGAGAAATACGGTAATACTACAGCCGCCACAATCCCGCTGTGCCTCTGGGAATGGGAGAATCAATTGCATAAAGGTGACAATCTCATCCTTGCAGCTTTCGGAGGGGGTTTTACCTGGGGTTCAGTGTACCTCAAATGGGCTTATAACTCATAAAACTGATCAGATTGATCTTCGGGGACTGTTTTCAATCAATTGCTTCTTTACATGGAAAACAGTGATTCATTAAATAAATTTGATAATTTTGACAGCAGGTAAGATATTTTATAATAAGCTTCGGACCAATTAATAATGAATGAACCATGGCTAAAAACAACCAGGAAACCGAAACCAATGGAATTAATATTATCGGTTTAGGAACAGACATCTCCGGCGATATTGTATCAAGCGGTGATATACGGGTAGACGGCGGTTTAAACGGGAAGCTCACCACCAAAGGAAAAGTGGTAGTGGGAGTGACGGGGAAAGTCAAGGGAGAAATAAATTGCAAGAATTCTGATGTTGAGGGTTATATAGAAGGGAAAATAACAGTTATTCAGTTACTGTCTCTTAAAGCAACTGCACAGATAAATGGTGATATTGTGGCATCCAGGCTGGCCATCGAACCTGGCTGCAAATTCACCGGCACATGTGACATGAAGGGTGATGCTCTGTCAAATGAAGAAAGACAAAAAATCGGAAAACAGGAAAAGCAACCTGTCAAGTCTGAATAGCTATGTCAAATATTCCAGCCTGGCTTTTCAAATGATAGCGATAATACTGGTGGGGGTATTCGGCGGTATTCAGCTTGATAAAGTCGTTCCCATGGAATTCCATCTGTTTACGTTTCTTTTTACCATCCTTTCCGTGATTTTATCTACATATTACGCAATAAAGGATATTATCAAATGAAATAATCTTTAAATAGATTATGAATACAAAACATTTGAGAAATTTCAGCCTTTATTTGTTTTTACTCACGGTTTTTATTACAACAGGAGGATGGATGCTGTTTAAAACCTGGTTGCCGGACAGATATTTTACCGGATTCCTTTTCATTCCGTTCCTTTTTTTCATCATAAACGTTGCCCTTCATTACTACCTTATCAGGTCAAGCGAGAAGGTGATGATCAAGTTCACTCCAAGATTTATAGGAGCTACCGGGGTGAAGATGCTGATATACGTTATCCTGATAGTGATCTACCTGCTAATAGACCGACAGCATGCGGTTTCATTCCTTATTTGTTTTCTGATCTGTTATTTTTTATATACGGCCATTGAAATAATTTCTGTTCTGGGATATTTAAAAAGGGATAAATAGTCTGCAAGAATAATTAAGTGTGTTAAACCAAATTGTTTTTATTATTTTTAAGATTTGAAATAAACTGGTTGTGATCAGAAAGATCCTGTCATATATCCTTGGCGCGGTTTTCTTTTTCCTGCTTGTAGCTGCCCGGCCATGGCAACATGACTATAAGCGTTCAAATGAACTGCAGGACGAACAGATCGAGCATGGAGGAGCAGCAGAATCAAGCGCCACAGAAAAATTTTCACCGGGCAATTTTATTTTTGAACATATCGGGGATGCCTATGAATGGCATATCCTGACTTATAAAGATTTTCATCTTACCATTCCATTGCCGGTAATCGTATACAGCAAAACCAAAGGATTGAACGTCTTTTTATTCAGTAAATTTCATCACGGGCATTCAGAGTTTAATGGTTTTAAGTATGAAACTGAAGGAGAATACGAGGGGAAAGTGGTTGAGATTCTGGAAGATGGAAGTAGATCTCTTCCTGCAGTCGACCTGTCTTTCACTAAAGATGCACTGGCAATCCTGATCAGCCTTATTTTGATACTCTGGGTATTTCTTACAGCTGCTAAAGGGTACAGGGACAGGCCAGGAAAAGCTCCAAGGGGAATTCAAAATGCTGTGGAACCTTTCATTATTTTTGTGCGGGATGAAATAGCAATTCCTTCTATCGGGCATAAAAACTATGAAAGATTTATGCCTTTTCTTTTGTCTGTCTTCTTCTTTATCTGGATCAATAATATGATAGGATTAATCCCAGTCTTTCCCGGGGGTGCAAATGTTACAGGAAATATAACAGTAACCTTACTTCTTGCCCTTTTTACCTTTACAATTACAACAATAAATGGCAATAAAAACTACTGGAAGCATATTATTAATCCTCCTGGGATTCCATGGTGGTTGAAATTCCCTTTGCCGCTTATTCCAATTATTGAAATTGTGGGAATGATTATAAAGCCTATTGTGTTGATGATCCGTCTCTTTGCCAATATAACTGCAGGGCATATCATTGCCCTGGGATTTTTCAGTCTGATTTTTATTTTTGGTGAAATGCAGGTTGCGGTCGGATACGTAGTTTCGCCTTTGACAATTGCTTTTACGATCTTTATGACGATGATTGAATTGCTGGTCGCACTGATTCAGGCATTTGTGTTTACACTGTTATCATCACTGTATTTTGGGATGGCAATAGAAGAACATCATTGATATTATGAGAAAATATTTTTAATAATCATGTTTCTTAATTTAAATCACTGAGTTATGATCACATTGATGGTTTTATTACAGGCTGTACTTGGCCCGATGGGGGCCGCTATTGGAGCAGGAATTGCTGTACTTGGAGCAGGATTAGGGATTGGAAGGATCGGAGGTACTGCAATGGAAGCTATTGCAAGACAACCAGAAGCTGCCGGTGATATAAGGACAAATATGCTTGTATCTGCCGCTTTGATTGAAGGGGTTGCCTTCTTTGCAGTTGTGGTCTGTCTGCTTATTCTTTTTATCTGATAAGCAAAATTATGGGGGTGCTTTCACCCCCCATTTTTTGAATCTAAAAATCTTAAATATATGGAACTGATTACCCCGGGAATAGGTCTGCTTTTCTGGATGCTTGTAATGTTCGGGATGGTCCTGTGGATCCTGAAAAAGTTTGCATGGAAACCCATTCTGAAAGCTTTATCGGACAGGGAATCATCAATCAAGGAAGCATTATTGTCGGCTGATAACGCAAAAAAAGAAATGGAGAAGCTCAAAGCTAACAATAAAGTAATCATGGCAGAAGCCAGAGCAGAAAAAGAAAAAATTGTGCAGGAGGCCAGGCAGATTCGGGAAAAATTAATCATTGAAGCAAAGAACGAAGCAAATGAGGAAGCAAAAAAGATCCTGAAATCTGCAAGAAGGGATATTGAGAATGAAAAGGTCTCTGCTATCGCGGAGGTTAAAAATAAGGTTGCGGAACTGTCAATTGACATAGCAGAAAAAATTCTTAGAGAAAAGCTTGATGATACCAGTGAGCAGAGAGCAATGGTTAAAAGGCTTATCAAAGAAGTCATACCAAACTGATAATCCGGAGAACAACCCGGAGAGAAGGAAAAGTTATAATTTATGAATCAGGGGAAAATACCGGTAAGATATGCAAAAGCACTGATTTCAGGTGCAGAGGAACAGGGTGTGCTTAACAAGGTAAGGACTGATATGGAAAATCTTCTGAATATCATAAAAAATTTACCAGACCTTTTGAAATTACTTGCAAGCCCTATTGTATCCTCTGCAAAAAAACTGGAAGTCCTGACCGCTATATTTAAAGGGAGAGTACAACCGCTGACAATTTCATTTTTCAGGCTGGCAGTTGAAAATAACAGGGAAGTTCATCTGCCGGGTATGGCAAGAATGTATATTGAACTTTATAAGAAAGCAAAAGGGGTCCGGATAGCAACACTCAAGACTTCAACTCCTGTTGATAAAGCAACAAGGGATTCATTGTTACAAATGATACGCAAAGTCTTTAAGTCTGAAATAGAGCTCATTGAATCAACAGATAAGGAACTTATAGGTGGATTTATCCTCCAGGTGGAAGACCAGCAACTGGATGCCAGTATATCAGGACAGTTAAATAAATTAAGGAGAAAACTTATTGTTTAGGGGATGACTTTTTAGATAAGACAATGTATAAATTGTAAAAGAAAAGAAAAATTAAATACCAACTTAAATTTAGGATATAATGGCTGAAATTAAACCGGCAGAAGTATCAGAAATACTTAAAAAACAATTAATAGGCCTTAAAACAGATGTGGAACTGGAGGAGGTTGGCACTGTTCTTCAGGTGGGTGATGGTATAGCCCGCATCTTCGGATTATCGAATGTTCAGTCCAACGAATTGATTGAATTTGAAAATGGCTCAAAAGGCATTGTCCTTAATCTTGAAGAGGATAATGTTGGTGCTGTTCTTTTCGGAGTTTCTGAGGAAATCAGGGAAGGTGACCAGGTAAAACGCACAGGCAGGATTGCCTCTCTTGATGTGGGAGAAGGCATGCTGGGTCGGGTAATAAATACTATTGGTGAAACAATTGATGGGAAAGGCCCTGTAACGGGGAAAACTTTTGAAATGCCCCTGGAAAGAAAAGCTCCGGGAGTTATATTCAGACAGCCGGTCAACCAGCCATTACAGACAGGTATTAAAGCAATTGATGCAATGATCCCGATCGGGCGGGGACAGAGGGAGTTGATCATTGGTGACCGCCAGACCGGTAAGACTGCCATTGCAATTGATACCATAATTAACCAGAAACAATATTATGATGAGGGAAAACCGGTTTATTGTGTTTACGTGGCAATTGGCCAGAAAGGTTCAACTGTAGCAACAATAGCAAAGATCCTTGAAGAACGTGGAGCAATGAATTATACCGTGATTGTGGCTGCAACTGCTGCCGATCCGGCTGCTTTACAATTTTATGCACCTTTTGCAGGTTGTGCTATTGGAGAATATTTCAGGGACACAGGCAGGGATGCATTAATTATATATGACGACCTCTCCAAACAGGCAGTATCTTACCGTGAGGTGTCACTGTTGTTAAGAAGACCTCCAGGACGCGAAGCTTATCCGGGGGATATTTTCTATTTGCATTCGCGTTTACTGGAACGGGCAGCAAAAATTATTGAATCCAATGACATTGCGATCAAGATGAACGATCTTCCGGAATCATTAAAACCTATTGTAAAAGGAGGAGGTTCCCTTACGGCCTTACCTATTATTGAAACCCAGGCAGGTGATGTCTCTGCATATATCCCCACAAATGTTATTTCCATTACTGATGGACAGATATTCCTTGAATCTAACCTGTTTAATTCTGGCGTCAGGCCTGCTATTAATGTTGGAATTTCTGTTTCCAGGGTCGGAGGGAAAGCTCAGATAAAAGCCATGAAACAGGTTGCTGGCACATTGAAACTTGACCAGGCACAGTACCGGGAACTGGAAGCATTTGCAAAATTCGGATCTGATCTTGATAAAGCCACTTTAGCCGTACTTGATAAGGGAGCAAAAAATGTTGAAATATTAAAACAGGGCCAGTATTCTCCGGTTTCAGTAGAACGGCAGATAGCCATTATTTACTGTTGTACCAAGGGTTTGCTGGCAGGCGTTCCTGTAAAAAAAGTTAAGGCTTTTGAACAGGAATACCTTGATTATCTTGAATTGAAATATAAAGACCTGATGAAAAACCTTGCTAAAGGTGTAATGATTGAAAGTGAAATGGAAATCCTGAGGAAGACAGCAGAGGAAATTGCTGCCAGGTATGAAAAATAATATATACTAAACCAAAGAGTATAATCAGGGAAAACAATAATGGCAGGACTGAAGGAAATAAGGGTCAGAATTGCTTCGGTAACATCTACAAGGCAGATCACAAATGCAATGAAAATGGTATCGGCTTCCAAGCTACGCAAAGCCCAGGATGCCATAATTCAGCTGAGACCATATGCAGGCAAATTACAGGAGATCCTTACACATGTCAGTGATGCTATCTCAGACGATGAGAGTAATGTGTATATAAGAAAAAAAGAACCTGAACGGGTACTTTTTGTTTCAATAACTTCAAACCGAGGTTTATGCGGAGCATTCAATGCAAATGTAATGCGGAAAACCCTTCAGCTGATACATGAAGACTACGCGGAACTTTCACGATTAGGAAACCTTCATTTATTTACAATTGGAAAAAAAGGCTCTGATTACCTTGCAAGAAAAAAATATAACATTATAGATGTCCGGAACGATCTTTTTGACGGACTGAGTTTTAAAAAGGCCGCGATTGTCGCTGATGATCTGATCGACAAATTTGTAACAAAAAAATATGATAAAATTATACTAGTTTACAACCAGTTCAAAAATGCTGCGGTTCAGGTACTGGCAACTGAACAATTCCTTCCTGTGGAAATTCCTGAAAAAGAGGAGTCTAATCATATGCTTCAGGATTATATTTTTGAGCCCAGCAAAGATTTTATTGTTAAAGAGCTCATTCCGAAATCACTGAAGATAACGTTTTATAAAGCCCTGCTGGACTCAATTGCATCTGAACAAGGGGCAAGGATGACCGCAATGCATCAGGCAACTGATAATGCCACAGAACTGATCCGGGATCTGAAAATGAATTATAACAAGGCAAGACAAGCATCAATTACAAAAGAACTCCTTGAAATTGTCTCCGGGTCGGAAGCTTTAAGAGCAAAATAATAAATTTTTCAATACTCATCCCAGCTTTTTATAGAGATATCAGCAAGCTTCAGTTTACAGAATGCGGTTATAAATGCGCTTGCAAGCCTGGCATTGGTGATTAAAGGTATATTGTAATCGACAGCATTCCTTCGGATGGAATAATCATTGCTTAACTCAGTCTTGGAAAGGTCTTTAGGGACATTAATTACCAGGTGGATCATCTTATTCCTGATATAATCAAGTGTGTTAGGTTTTTTATCCTCATCAGGCCAGTGAAGCATTGTAGACTCAATATTATTAAGCTTCAGGAAATCGTGCGTTCCCTTTGTCGCAAAAAGCTCATATCCTTTTTCAGCAAGCAGTCTGCAGCTGTTTATCATTTCTACTTTTGATCGCATAGGGCCTGTTGAAAGAAGTATATTTTTTTCAGGGACTTTATAACCCACCGACAGCATAGCTTTAAGGACAGCTTCATAAAAATTATCGCCAATGCATCCCACTTCACCGGTTGATGCCATATCAACGCCAAGAACAGGATCAGCTTTTTTAAGCCTGGAGAAAGAAAACTGAGGTGCCTTAATGCCAATGTAATCCAGTTCAAAGCTTGATTTATGCGGTTTTTCTGCAGGTACCCCAAGCATTACCCGGGTAGCAAGGTCAATTAAATTGGTTTTAAGAACCTTCGAAACAAACGGCATGCTTCTGGAAGCTCTTAGATTGCACTCGATAACTTTAATGTCATTGTCTTTTGCCAGGAATTGCATATTAAACGGGCCCGTAATATCCAGTGCATGCGCTATGTCACGGGCGATTTTCTTTATCCGCCGAACCGTTTCAAAATAGATTTTCTGAGGAGGGAAGACCATGGTGGCATCTCCGGAATGAACGCCTGCAAATTCAACATGTTCGCAGATCGCATATGCAAGCATTTCACCATCCCGTGCTACCGCATCAATCTCAATTTCTTTCGCCTGCTGGATGAATTCTGAGATCACCACCGGGTACTGTTTTGATACCTTTGCGGCAAGCCTTAAGAAATGCTCAAGTTCCTCCATGTTTGATACAACATTCATTGCGGCCCCGGAAAGGACATAGGAAGGCCTTATAAGTACAGGGAATCCCACAACATCTACAAATTTGTGCACATCTTCAATGCTTGTTACCTCATTCCATCTGGGCTGATCGATTTTCAGTTTATCCAGAAGCAGGGAAAATTTGTTACGGTTTTCCGCATTGTCGATTGAAACCGGTGATGTGCCCAGTATCCTTACGTTCTGTTCGTAAAGCCTGATAGCCAGGTTATTTGGGATTTGTCCTCCCATAGAAATGATAACGCCGAGAGGATCTTCCAGCTCTATTATATCCATCACTCTCTCGAATGACAGTTCATCAAAATAAAGCCTGTCGCAGATGTCATAATCAGTGCTGACAGTTTCAGGATTATAGTTAATCATTACTGATTTATAACCATGATTCTTAATAGTATATAAAGCATTCACACTGCACCAGTCAAATTCAACACTGCTGCCGATTCTGTATGCTCCGGATCCAAGTACTATTACGGATTTATTATCATGATTGAACTCAACATCATGCTCCGAACCGCTGTAGGTAAGATACAGGTAATTGGTAAGAGCCGGATACTCTGCTGCAAGAGTGTCAATCTGCTTGACATAAGGGATAATCCCCGCTTTCTTCCTGTGATCTCTGACTTCAAGACTTTTTTTACTGGTTAATTTTGAATCCGGCTTGAGGACATGCCGGGTAATCTGGAAATCTGAAAAGCCCATAATTTTTGCTTTTCTAAGAAGCTCATCGGGCAAGCTGTCAAGAGAATTGAATTTTTCAAGTTCGTTTTTCAGGTTAAAAATATTCTTAAGCTTTGCAAGAAACCACCTGTCAATCATTGTAAGCTCATGGATACGTTCGATTGACAATCCCTGTTCGAAAGCCTGTTCAATAACTAATATCCTGATATCGGTCGGCTCTGATAATTCCTTCTCGACGTCTTTGCATTTCAGATCATGATTCCCTGTAAATCCATGCATTCCCTGACCTATCATCCTGATCCCTTTTTGAATTGCTTCTTCAAAAGACCGGCCTATAGCCATTACTTCGCCAACGCTCTTCATACTGCTGTCAATCAGTTTTGAGACCCCGATGAATTTATTAAGGTCCCAGCGGGGGATTTTGCAGACAATGTAGTCGAGTGCCGGTTCAAAAAAGGCGGAGGTAGTTTTCGTAACAGAGTTTTTCAGTTCATGCAGTCCATATCCGAGAGCAAGCTTGGCAGCAATAAAAGCAAGCGGATAGCCGGTTGCTTTCGATGCAAGTGCACTCGACCTTGAGAGCCTTGCATTGACTTCTATTACACGGTATTCTTCTGATCCCGGATCAAGGGCAAACTGGATGTTACATTCTCCTATAATGCCCAGATGACGAATGATTTCTATGGATAACTGCCTGAGTTTATAGAATTCTGTGTTTGCAAGTGTCTGGGAAGGTGCAACAACAATGCTTTCTCCTGTATGAATACCGAGAGGATCAAAGTTTTCCATGTTGCAGACCGTGATGCAATTGTTGTAGTGATCACGCACTACTTCGTATTCAATTTCCTTCCATCCTTTCAATGATTCCTCAACAAGGATCTGAGGTGAATAGGTTAACGCCTTGGAGGTCTCACGAATAAGCTCTTCCTTATTGAAACAGAATCCGCTGCCCTGTCCGCCAAGTGTGAAGGCAGCCCGGAGGATCACGGGAAACCCAAGTATTTCAGAGGCCTGTACTGCCTGTTCAACTGTTATAACTGCCTGGCTCCTGGGAGTATTAATATTAATCTCATCCAGCTTTTTGACAAACCTGTCCCGGTCTTCTGTATCAATAACCGACTGAATAGGTGTTCCCAGTATTTCTACACTGTTTTTTTCAAGTATATTTTGCCTGTAAAGTTCAATCCCGCAATTCAGAGCTGTCTGACCGCCAAAAGAAAGTAATATACCGTCGGGCTTTTCTTTTTCGATTACCTTTTCAATGAAGTAGGGTGTGACAGGCAGAAAATAGACCTTATCTGCTATTTTTTCCGAAGTCTGTATCGTTGCAATATTTGGATTTACCAGGACAGTTGTTATATTTTCTTCTTTAAGGGCTTTCAGCGCCTGTGATCCCGAATAATCAAATTCGCCAGCTTCACCGATTTTAAGGGCTCCGGACCCCAGTATTATTATTTTTTTAATATTATTCCTGATCATTGCCAGATGTGATACACGGATTCAAAATTACAATTTTTAAAATAAAAATATTGATAATATCAAAAAATGTATAAATTTGCAATTCTAATGTATAAATATGCATTATGAAAACAAGAACTCAACGGTTGATGGCAATCAGGAAAATAATTGAAAACCAGAAAATTCCGAGCCAGGAAGAGTTTGTGGAAAAGCTTGCCAGAAAAGGTTTTCATTTAACCCAGGCAACCCTTTCGAGAGACCTTAAATTTCTTCGGGCGGCAAAAATTGCCGATGCCTCAAAGGGATATATATATTTTCTGCCTTCCAGGGAAACAGAGCAGGCTAATATATTATCGGGGGAGAATTTCCCGCTTAACGGATTTGTTTCTCTGGAGTTTGCATGGCATTTCGGAGTAATCAGAACACTGCCGGGATATGCCCCGAGTATTGCATCAGCAATCGACAGAATGGAAAGCTGGCAGGTTGCAGGAACGATCGCCGGCGATGACACCATCCTGATTATTCCGCGTGAAGGCACAACAAAGGAAGATGTCAAAAATGTACTTGCAAGATTAATACCTGAAATTGTATAATAATTTAAAAACAGAATGGAAAAGATTAATATAGTTAATGCAGGACTGGAGCATCTGGTTTATATTCCGGTAATTGAAGAGGCAATTATTAATGCTTCAAAGGTAAAAGGTACCGGGCTGGCAAAAAGAACAAAAGAATATCTCACTCAGAAAATAATTGAAGGAAAAGCAGTCATAGGACTGACTAAATCAGGAAAGTTTGCCGGCTTCTGTTATATAGAATGCTGGGGACACAAGAAATTTGTGGCAAATTCCGGACTTATCGTAATT
>Ga0105095_10001779_pt1 | contig 11480 bp, 10 predicted proteins | sample PPLLak2March2015_2_FD_79180 | JGI IMG/M metagenome (GOLD analysis project Ga0105095, IMG submission 79180) | Freshwater sediment microbial communities from Prairie Pothole Lake near Jamestown, North Dakota, USA - PPLs Lake P8 Core (3) Depth... | ecosystem: Environmental > Aquatic > Freshwater >... | reverse complement strand
TCGTGCTCGGCATGCGCGGGCTCGAGCGCAAGATCGCGGTCCCGGGGCTGATTGCCGCCGGCGGCGCGCCGCAGGCAGGGCACTGACCGATGTTCACCGGCTTCGACTGGGACGTCATCCAGCGCTCCGCTGGGTACCTCTTCAGGGAGGGCATGACGTTCACGCTCACCCTCACGGTGCTGGCGATGACCGGCGGCATCATCCTCGGCACGCTGCTCGCGATGATGCGGCTCTCGAGCATCAAGGCGGTCTCGATGCTCGCGGGCGGCTACGTGAACCTGATGCGCTCGGTACCCCTGCTGCTGGTGATCTTCTGGTTCTACTTCCTGGTGCCTTACATCGGCGCCTGGATCATCGGCGCGAACGAGCCGGTGAAGGTCGGCGCGATCCTGTCGTCGGTGATCACCTTCACGCTGTTCGAGGCGGCGTACTACTGCGAAATCATGCGCGCCGGCATCCAGTCGATCCCGCGCGGCCAGGTGTGGGCCGGCTACGCGCTCGGCCTCAACTACTGGCAGACGATGGGCCAGATCGTGCTGCCGCAGGCCTTCCGCAACATGATGCCGGTGCTGCTCACGCAGACCATCATCCTGTTCCAAGACACCTCGCTCGTCTACGTGCTCTCGATCACCGACTTCCTCGGTGCGGCGAGCAAGGTGGCGCAGCGCGACGGCCGTCTGGTCGAGATGTATCTGTTCGTGGCGCTGGTGTACTTCGTCATCAGCTTCTTCCTCTCCTACCAGGTCAAGCGGCTGCAGGTGAAGCTCGCCGTGCCCGGTCGGATGTGACGCGGGCGTCCCCATGGCAATGATCGAGATGAAGAACGTCAGCAAGTGGTCCGGAATTCGATCGAGCAAGGGGGCACACCCCCTTGCAAATCCCCCAATCCAGATGCAACACGGCCTTTAGCGGGGCGGCGCCATGGCAATGATCGAGATGAAGAACGTCAGCAAGTGGTATGGGACGTTTCAGGTCCTGACCAATTGCACGACCAACGTCGACAACGGCGAGGTGGTCGTCGTGTGCGGTCCGTCGGGCTCCGGCAAGTCGACGCTCATCAAGTGCGTCAACGCGCTCGAGCCGTTCCAGAAGGGCGACGTAATCGTCGACGGCATCTCGGTCGCCGACCCGAAGACCAACCTGCCGAAGCTGCGCTCGCGAGTCGGGATGGTGTTCCAGAATTTCGAGCTGTTCCCGCACATGACCGTCAGCGACAACCTGGCGCTCGCGCAGGTCAAGGTGCTCGGCCGCAGCCGGGACGAGGCCCTCGCGCGCGGCATGAAGTACCTGGATCGCGTCGGCCTGAAGGAGCACGCGCACAAGCACCCCGGCCAGCTCTCGGGCGGCCAGCAGCAGCGCGTAGCCATCGCCCGCGCGCTCTCGATGGATCCGATCGCGATGCTCTTCGACGAGCCCACGTCGGCGCTCGATCCGGAGATGATCAACGAAGTGCTCGACGTCATGGTCCAGCTCGCCCTGGAGGGCATGACCATGATGGTGGTGACGCACGAGATGGGATTCGCGCGCAAGGTCGCGCACCGCGTGATCTTCATGGACCGCGGCGAGATCGTCGAGGACGCGAAAAAGGACGACTTCTTCGGCAAGCCGCGCTCGGAGCGCGCGGTGCAGTTCCTGTCGAAGATCCTGCACCACTGAGCGGCGGAGGCGCCGAGGCGCTCCGACTTTCGCGTCAGGTCGGCAGGTGCGTGCCCGCCGACCTCGAGCCGGTCAGTCCTGCTTGATGTCGTTGTCCTTGACGACCTTCCCCCAGCGCGCCATCTCGCCCACCAGGAACTTCTGCGTCGCCTCTTGGCTCGCCGCCTGAATGTCCATCCCGAGCGTCTCGGTGAGGGTCTTGCGCACGTCGGGAAGGCTCAGCACCTTTACGAGCTCGGCGTGGAACTTGTCGAGGATCGGCTTCGGCGTCCCGGCCGGAGCGAAGATTCCCCACCACGCGAGGGCCGAGAACCCGGCAAACCCCTGTTCGGCGAGTGCCGGCACGTCGGGCATCGCCGACGAGCGCTTGTTGCCGGTCACTGCGATCGCGCGCAGCTTGCCGCCCTTCACGTGCGACGCGAGCACCGCCACCGAGCCGACGGCGAGCTCCACCTGACCGCCCAGTGCGTCCTGCGTCATCGGCCCGCCGCCCTTGTACGGGACGTGCACCAGCTTCACGCCCGCGGCCTGCTGGACGAGCGTCATGGTGAGATGGCCGAGGCTGCCGTTACCGATCGTCCCGAACGTGACGCTGTCGGGCTTCGCCTTCGCCGCGGCCACGACGTCGGCCCAGGTCTTGTACGGCTTCGACGCGCTCGTGGCGATCGCCATCGGCGCGGTCCCGACCAGCATCACCGGCGCGAGATCTTTCACCGTGTCGAAGGGCATCTTCGGGATGAGGAACGGGTTCACCGCGTGCGTATCGAACACGAACACGAACGTGTAGCCGTCCGCCGGCGACTTCGCCGCAAACGCGGTGCCGATCGAGCCCGAGGCGCCGGGCTTGTTCTCGACGATGAACTGCTGCCCGAGCGGCTCGGAGAGCTTGCTGCCGAGGAGCCGTGCCAGCGGGTCGACCGAGCCGCCGGGCGGGAACGGCACCACGAACTTCACCGGCTTCGTGGGCCACTGCTGGGCGCTGGCGACGCCCGCGCAGAGCGCGAGCAGCACTGCGGCGACGAGTCGAATTGATTGCCTCATGGGTTCCTCCTGGTGTTGTCCTGCCGCTGGCTGTCTTCCAGCGGGTCAGCGCTTCTGCGCTTTCGCGCGGATGGCGTCGAGCGTCGTCTGAGTGGTGATCGCCTGCGGATCGATCCGGACCTCGATCAGCGCGGGCTTGCCGGCGGCGAGCGCGCGCTCGAAGGCCGGTGCGAACTGACGGGTCTCCTCGACCGTCTCGCCGTGCGCGCCGAACGCGCGCGCGTACGCGGCGAAATCCGGGTTGCGCAGCTCGGTGCCGTACACCCGGGCCGGGTAGTCGCGCTCCTGGTGCATCCGGATCGTGCCGTACATGCCGTTGTTCACGACGATGAAAATCACCGCCGCGTCGTACTGCATCGCGGTCGCGATCTCCTGGCCGTTCATCAGGAAGTCGCCGTCGCCGTTGATCGAGATCACCACGCGGTCGGGGGCCGCGATCTTCGCCGCCACGCCGGCGGGCGCCCCGTAGCCCATCGCACCGGAAGTCGGCCCGAGCTGGGTGCGGAAGCGGCCGTGCCGGTAGAAGCGATGGAACCAGCCCGAGAAGTTGCCCGCGCCGTTGGCGAGGATCGCGTCCTCGGGCAGGCGCTGGCGGAGAAAATCGACGATGTCCCACATCTGCACGCGGCCGGGATTGTCGCGGCGCGTCGTCCACTCGCGATAATCGGCGTTTGCGACCTGCGTCGCGGCTCGCCATGCGTTTGCATCGACGGGCTTCATAGCCGCCAGCGCGGCCGCGATCTGCGGCATGCCGGCGTTGATCAGCAGGTCGCCCTGATAGACGCGGCCGAGTTCCTCGGCGCCGGCGTGCACGTGCACGAGCCTCTGCGCCGGGCGCGGAGGCGCGAGCAGCGTATAGCCGCCGGTGGTCATCTCGCCGAGCCGCGGACCGATCGCAAGCACGAGATCGGCTTCCTTGATGCGCGCCGCGAGCTTCGGGTTGATCCCGATGCCGACGTCGCCGGCGTAGTTCGCGTGCCGATTGTCGAACACGTCCTGGAAGCGGAACGCGCAGCCAACCGGCAGGGCGTTCGCCTCCGCGAACCGCTGCAGGTCGGCGCACGCGCGCTCGTTCCAGCCGCTGCCGCCCGCGATGACGAACGGCCGCTGCGCGGCCGCGAGCAGCTCGCGCAGTCGTTCGACGTCGGACGCCGCGGGGCTCGCCTGCACCTCGCGGTAGCGATCCGTGTCGGCCACCGCGGCCGTCTCGACGAGCACGTCCTCGGGCAGCGCGAGCACCACCGGGCCCTTGCGGCCGGACATGGCGCAGTGGAAGGCGTGGCTCAGGTACTCCGGCACGCGATCCGCGCGGTCGATGGAGGCGACCCACTTCGCCATCTGTCCGTACATCCGCCGGTAGTCGATCTCCTGGAACGCCTCGCGCTCGACGAAGTCGGTGCCGACCTGGCCGATGAAGAGAATCATCGGCGTCGAATCCTGGAATGCGGTGTGCACCGCGATCGACGCGTTGGTCGCGCCGGGACCGCGCGTGACGAAGCAGATGCCGGGCTTGCCGGTGAGCTTGCCGTACGCCTCCGCCATGTATCCGGCCCCGCCGTCGTGGCGCGCGACGATCAGCTTGATCGATCGTTCGTTCGAAAGCCGGCTCGGGGGATCTACAAGGGGGCTTGCCCCCTTGTTCTCGCGCGGACGGGCGTCGTACAGGGCGTCGAGCACCGCGAGATAGCTCTCGCCTGGAACGCAGAACGCAGTGTCGACGCCATGGACCTTCAGCGCATCGACGAGGATCTGCGCCGCGGTGCGCGACCTCACTTCGTGCTTCATCCCTCAGCCCGCCTGAACGTAGGCGGTCTTGACGGTGGTGTAGAACTCCACAGCGTAGCGCCCTTGCTCCCGCGGCCCGTAGCTCGACTCCTTGCGGCCGCCGAAGGGCACGTGATAGTCGACGCCCGCAGTCGGGAGGTTGACCATCACCATCCCCGCCGCCGAGTTGCGCCGGAAGTGCGCGGCGTGCTTCAGCGAGGTGGTCGCGATCCCCGACGACAACCCGAACGGCGTGTCGTTCGCGACCGCCAGCGCCTCGTCGTAGTCCTTCACCCGGATCACCGACGCGACCGGCCCGAAGATCTCCTCGCGATTGATCCGCATTGCGGGCGTCGTCTCGGTAAAGAGCGCCGGCTGCAGGTAGAAGCCGGGCGTCGGGCGCTCGAGGCGCACCCCGCCGGCCGCGAGCCTGGCGCCTTCGCGTTTTCCGATGTCGATGTACTGCAGGTCCTGCTCGAGCTGCTTCTGGTCCACGACCGGCCCGATGTCGGTGCCGTCCTTCAGCGCGTCGTCGACCTTGAGCGCGCCGAGCTTGGCCGTGAGCGCGGCGACGAAGCGATCGTGGATGCCTTGCGTGACAATCAACCGGCTGGACGCCGTGCAGCGCTGCCCGGTCGAGAAGAAGGCGCTCTGCAGCGCGCAGTTCACCGCGACGTCGAGGTCCGCGTCGTCGAGGACCACCTGTGGGTTCTTGCCGCCCATCTCGAGCTGCACCTTTGCGAGCCGCTGCGCGCAGGCGACGGCGACGCCCTTGCCGACCGCCTGCGAGCCGGTGAACGACACCGCGGCGATGCGCGGATCGTTGACCAGCTTCTCGCCGACGACCGAGCCGCGCCCCATCACCAGGTTGAACACGCCTTTCGGGATGCCGCTGCGCGCGATGATCTCCGCGAGCGCCCAAGCGCACCCGGGGACGAGATCGGCGGGCTTGAACACGACGCAATTGCCGTACGCGAGCGCCGGCGCGATCTTCCAGGCCGGGATCGCGATCGGGAAATTCCACGGCGTGATGATGCCGACGACGCCGACCGGCTCGCGCGTGATCTCGACGCCGATCCCCGGCCGCACCGAGGGCACGAGCTCGCCGGCGAGCCGCAGGCACTCGCCGGCGAAGAACTTGAAGAGGTAGCCGGCGCGCCCCGCCTCGCCGATGCCTTCGGGTTTGGTCTTGCCCTCCTCGCGCGAGAGGAGCGTCCCCAGCTCCTCGCGCCGCGCGAGGATCTCCGTGCCGATCTTGTCGAGCGCGTCGGCGCGCGCCTGCACGCTCCCGCGCGACCAGGCCGGGAGCGCCACCGCCGCCGCGGCAATCGCGGCGTCGACCTGCGCCGCGCTCGCATGCGCGTACTCGCCGACCACGTCGCCGGTGTTGGACGGGTTGATGTCCGGCGCCGCGCGCTCACCCGCGACCCATGCGCCGTCGATGAAGTTTTCGCGTACGCCCATGGTTGCTCTCCCGCTCAGCTGGTGCTCTTGCCGGCCTTGATCATCGCCTCCAGCTGCGCGGCGAAGAACGGGGCCGGGTTCAGGATACGCGTCTCCTGGTGCTGGATGAATGCCGTCACCTTGGGGACGTACGCCTGCCATCCCGGGTCGGCCTGCAGCTTCGCGCGGTACTCGGCGCGCTGTTTCAGGTCCTCGTACGCCCACATGTGCACGACGATGTTCAGCGTGCCGATCTCGGTCGTGTAGTAGCCCACCATCGCGGGCAGGATTCGCGTCTGGATCGCCAGCCCTTCCTCCTGGTAGAGCTTCAGATACGCGGGCGTCTTGCCGGGGTGCAGCGTGTAGATGCGCTCTTCGACGAACATGCGGGGCTCCTGGCGGCGGAGAGGGAAGGCGGGGGATTGTAATCCGCCGCGGAGCGGAGAACGCGGCCGCGCAACGATTAGGGCCCGGCCGGGAGAATGGCTAGAATCGCAGCTCTCCCCTCGCCCCGCCCATGGTCGACGACATTCCAGGCCTGCGCCGCATCCTTGCCACGCACAAGGTGATCGCCGTCGTCGGCCTGTCCGCCGACTGGTTCCGGCCGAGCTACTTCGCGGCGAAGTACATGCTGGAGCACGGGTACGTGGTGGTTCCGGTCAATCCGCGCTACGAGGCGATCCTCGGGCAGAAGTGCTACAAATCGCTGCGCGACATCCCGGGCAAGGTCGAGGTCGTCGACGTGTTCCGCAAGAGCGCCGACGTCGGCCCGGTCGCCGATGACGCGATCGCAATCGGCGCGAAAGTCCTCTGGCAGCAGCTCGGCGTGACGAACGCCGAGGCCGCGCACAAGGCGGAGGCGGCGGGGCTCGAGACAGTCATGGACCGTTGCGTGAAAATCGAGCACGCGCGGCTCTTCGGCGGGCTCAACTGGGCCGGCGTGAACACCAAGGTCCTCTCGGCGAAGCGGCCGAAGTACATCGCGAACTGAGAACACGATGAAACCGATGCCGGAGGCGTCGCTTTCCCCGACGTCGGGGAGCACGAGGGGGCGCCGCGAAGCGGCTTTGCCCTCTCGTATCTTTGAGTGCTGATATGCCCGACCGCACTTTCGGCTTCGAGACCCTCGCGCTGCACGCCGGCCAGATACCGGACTCGGCCACCGGGGCGCGCGCGGTGCCGCTGTACCAGACGACCTCGTTCGTCTTCGATTCGGCCGAGCACGCGGCGAGCCTCTTCAACCTGCAGACGTTCGGCAACGTCTACTCGCGCATCTCCAACCCGACCGTCGCGGTGTTCGAGGAGCGCATGGCGGCGCTCGAGGGCGGGCGCGCGGCGCTCGCGACGGCCACCGGCCAGGCCGCCGAAGCGGTCGCGCTCATGACGCTGCTCGAGGCGGGCGACCACGTCGTGTCTGCCGCGACGCTCTACGGCGGCACGCATACGCTGCTTGGCGTGAACCTCAAGAAGTTCGGCATCGAGGCGACGTTCGTCGACGCGGACGACCCGGAGAACTTCCGGCGGGCACTCAAGCCGAACACCAAGCTGCTGTACGCGGAGACGCTCGGCAACCCGTCGATCAACGTCGTCGACATCGCAGCGGTCGGAACGATTGCGCGCGAGGCGGGAGTGCCGTTCGTGGTCGACAACACGGTCCCCTCGCCCTATCTCTGCCGGCCGCTCGACTGGGGTGCCGACATCGTCGTGCACTCGGCGACCAAGTACATCGGCGGGCACGGCACCACGATGGGCGGCGTGATCGTCGAGTCGGGCAAGTTCCCTTGGGGCAACGGCAAGTTTCCCGGCATGACGACGCCCTCGACCGGCTACCACGGCGTCATCTTCCACGAGACGTTCGGCGACTTCGGCTATACGATGCGCTGCCGGATGGAGACGATGCGCACGTTCGGCCCGGCACTCGCGCCGTTCAACGCCTGGATGCTGATCCAGGGGCTCGAAACGCTGCCGGTGCGCATGGACCGGCACTGCGCGAATGGGCTTGCGGTCGCGGAGTTTCTCTCGGCGCATCCGCAGGTGACCTGGGTCAACTACCCCGGCCTGCCGGGGAACAAGTATTACGAACTCACCAGAAAGTACATGCCGAAAGGCGCAAGCGGCCTGCTCTCGTTCGGGATCAAGGGCGGGGCGGCCGCCGGCGAGAAGTTCATCGACGCCGCGACCTTCATGAGCCATCTCGCGAACATCGGCGACGCGAAAACGCTGGTGATCCACCCGGCCTCGACCACGCATCGCCAGATGTCCGAGGACGAGCAGGTCAAGGCAGGCGTCCTGCCCGAAATGATCCGCGTATCGGTGGGAATCGAGACGCTCGACGACATTCTCTGGGATATCGATCAGTCGTTGCACGCAGCTGCGAAGGGATAGGCAATGATCAGTTACGACGTCATCGAACACGGCAAGCCACTACAGCGAGTGGTGAAGGACACGCCGAAGCCACAGGGCGCGGAGGTGCTGGTGCGCGTCACGCGCTCCGGCGTGTGCCACTCGGACCTGCACATCTGGGACGGCTACTTCGATCTGGGCGGCGGCAAGAAGTTCTACGTGAAGGATCGCGGCTGCGTCCCGCCGTTCACGCTCGGTCACGAGCCGTTCGGCGTCGTGGAAGCGCTCGGCCCCGAGGCGAAGGGCGTCGCGATCGGGCAGAAAAAGCTCGTGTATCCATGGATCGGCTGCGGCACCTGCGCGATGTGCAAGGCGGAGCAGGACAACTACTGCCTGCAGCAGCGCTTCCTCGGCGTGTTCCGTCCGGGCTCTTACGCGACGCACCTCGTGGTGCCCGACGCAAAGTACCTGGTCGATGCCGACGGCATCGAGGAGGGCTTCGCCGCCACGCTCGCCTGCTCCGGCCTGACCGTATACAGCGCGATCCGCAAGCTTCCCGCGCTCACTGCGCGCGACTGGGTCGTCGTGCTCGGTTGCGGCGGGCTCGGGCTGATCGCGCTGTCGACATTGCGCGCGCTCGGCATCGAGCGCGTGATCGCGTGCGACGTCGACGAATCGAAGTTCGCGGCGGCGAAGGCCGCGGGCGCGCGCGAGACGGTGAACTCGCACGACCTGCCGACCGCGCTCGGGCACATCCACCAGGTCTCGGGCGCGGCGGTCGCCGGCGCGCTCGACTTCGTCGGCATGCCGGCGACGTTCAATCTCGGCACGGCCGCGCTCGCGAAGGGCGGCCGCTACGTGCTCGTCGGCCTGTTCGGTGGCGAGGTCACCTTCTCGCTGCCGCCGATCGCGCAGCGTGCGATCTCGATCATGGGCTCCTACGTCGGCACGCTCCAGGAGCTGCACGAGGTGGTCGCGCTCGCCCGCTCGGGCAAGCTCAAGGCGACGCCGGTCGAGACCCGCCCCGCGACCGAGGTCAACCGCTCGCTCGACGAGCTTAAGGCTGGCAAGGTCGTCGGCCGCATCGCCCTCGACTTCGATCGCGCATGAACAACATGACAACGCCCGCCGACGCGCCCGCCATCCAGCTCGGCGACCTCACCAGCGCTTACCCGAGCGCGCGCCGCCCGACGCTCGCGGCGAACGTCGTTTCCACCTCGCAGCCGCTCGCCGCGCAGGCGGGCCTGCAGGCGCTCGCGGCCGGCGGCAACGCGATGGACGCCGCGCTCGCCGCCGCGATCACGCTCACGATCGTCGAGCCGATCTCGAACGGCATCGGCTCGGACCTCTTCGCGATCTTCTGGGACGGCAAGACGCTGCACGGGCTCAACGCCTCGGGCCGCTCGCCCGCCGCGTGGACGCCGGAGTACTTCGCCGGCCAGAAGTCGGTGCCGACGCGCGGCTGGAACTCGGTCTCGGTGCCCGGATGCGTATCGGCGTGGGTCGAGCTGTCTGAGCGCTTCGGGCGCCTCGCGTTCGAGCGGCTCTTCGACGCCGCGATCCGCTACGCGTTCGACGGCTACCTCGTCTCGCCCTTCGTCTCGGCGCGCTGGGCGCTGCAGGTGCCCGAGCTCAAGGTGCAGCCGGGCTTCCCTGAAGCGTTCATGCCGGGCGGCCGCGCGCCGCGCCCGGGCGAGCGCTTTCGACTGCGCGAGGCCGCGTCCACGCTCGAGCTGATCGCGGAGACCCGCGGGAAGGCCTTCTACCAGGGCGAACTCGCCGGAAAGCTCGAGGCGCACGCCGCCGCGTGCGGCGGCGCGATGACGGCCGCGGATCTCGCCGCGCACACGAATGACTGGGTCGGGACGATCACGCAGGACTACCGCGGGTTCACGGTGCACGAGATCCCGCCGAACGGCCAGGGGATCGTCTGCCTGATGGCGCTCGGCATCCTGCAGCACTTCGACGTGGCGAGCGCGGCCGTCGACTCGCCCGACAGCGTGCACCTGCAGATCGAGGCGGTAAAGCTCGCGTTCGCCGACGCGCGCCGCTACGTCGCCGATCCGCGCGCGATGGACGTCGCGGCGAGCGCGCTCCTCGATCGCGACTACCTCGCGTCCCGCGCGCGCCTGATCGACATGAAGCGCGCCCAGGACTTCGGCCACGGCACCCCGCCGTCCGGGGGCACGATCTACCTCACCGCCGCCGACGCCGAAGGGATGATGGTCTCGCTCATCCAGTCGAACTTCTCGGGGTTCGGCTCGGGCGTCGTGGTGCCGGGCACCGGCATCAGCCTGCAGAACCGCGGCTCCGGGTTCGTGCTCGACGCGGGACATCCCAACCGCGTGGGCCCGCGCAAGCGCCCGTACCACACGATCATCCCCGGCTTCGTCACGCGCAACGGCGCGCCGGTAATGAGCTTCGGCCTGATGGGCGGCACGATGCAGCCGCAGGGTCACACGCAGCTCATGGTGCGCGTGGCCGACTACGGCCAGAATCCGCAGACGGCGATCGACGGACCGCGCTTCCGCGTCATCGCCGGCCTCGAAGTCAACATGGAGCAGGGGTTCCCGCCCGCGACGCTCGAGGCGCTCGCGCAGCGCGGCCATCGCCTCGTCAAGCTGCCGGAGGGCTACATGGACTTCGGCTGCTCGCAGATCGCGCTCAAGGTCGACGGCGGGTACGTGTGCGCCTCCGACGCGCGGCGCGACTCGCTGGCAGTGGGATTCTGAAGGCGCAATGAGCGCCGAGCTCTGCTTCACGCCGGCGACCGAGCTCGTCGCCCGCTACCGCACGAAGACGCTCTCGCCCGTGGAGGTAACGCGCGCGGTGCTCGCGCGCATCGACGCGCTCAATCCGAAGCTGAACGCCTACTGCCTCGTCGACCCCGACCGCGCGCTCGCCGCCGCGCGCGCGTCCGAGGCGCGCTGGATGAAGGGAGCGCCCGCCGGCCCCGTGGACGGCGTGCCCGCGTCGATCAAGGACCTCGTGCTCGCGCGCGGGTGGCCGACGCTGCGCGGATCGAAGACGATCGACCCCGCGGGTCCCTGGACGGCGGACGCTCCCGCGACGGCGCGGCTGCGCGAAGCGGGCGCCATCATCCTCGGCAAGACGACGACGCCGGAGATGGGATGGAAGGCCGTCACCGACAGCCCGCTCACCGGCATCGCGCGCAACCCGTGGAATCCGGCGCTGACACCCGGTGGCAGTTCGGGGGGTGCCGGCATCGCGGC